>SMVA01218664.1_pt1 | contig 12597 bp, 7 predicted proteins | sample 2456451 | NCBI WGS metagenome assembly SMVA01 (sample SAMN11095933, study PRJNA526329) | marine sediment metagenome | biome: Marine sediment; feature: Surficial sediment; material: Deep marine sediment; isolation source: Hadal surficial sediment | place: Pacific Ocean | collected 2014-05 | depth 0-1...
CGCCGAGAAATGCCAGCGGGGCCATGGCCAGGACCACGCCGGCGCCGGTGGCCACCCCCTTCCCTCCCTTGAATCCCACGAACGGGCTGAACATGTGCCCCAGGACGGCCGCCACTCCGCACAGCAAGGGAATCAGCACTCCGTTCGACACGGCAGGCCCCACGACCGCCACGGGGACGTACCCCTTGGCCATGTCGAACAGCCCTACCGGCACGGCGTAGCGCCAGCCGAGCACCCGGTAGAGGTTGGTGGCGCCGAGGTTCTTGCTGCCGTGCTGGCGCAGGTCGATGCCCTTCACCAGGCGACCGACCAGCAAACTCGTCGGGATCGAGCCGATGAGATACGACAACACCAGAGCGCCGGCCAGCAGAAACGGGTTCAGGGCTCACCTTCTACTTGAGGTGGCTAGTGTAAGGGGCTAACAGGAATGAAGTTGCGAAGAATATCCGTTCGGCGCAAGGGCCCGACTGGATTGGGGGAGTCTCTATGAGGGAATTTCACGGCCAAGGGTGGTTTTCGGTGTTCTTGGATCAGAACGGCCAGCTCCGGCCGCCGTCCTCGGCTAAAGCCGAGACTCGGCACCGGTCGCTGAAGCGACGGGCACGTGCGGCTCCTTCAGGGGCGGAGCCAAGCCCGTATTTCAGCCGAGCATCTCGCATCTTCCCCAGCCCTCGACCCCCCTGCGCACTGCGACCTGCGCACTGCTACCTCACCCTCCTCCCATCACTCCCCACCCGCCGCCCCTTCTTCTGCCGATAACTCACCCGCACCGGGCTCCCGGTAAAGGCCCACGCCCGCCGAAATCCATTCACTATGTACCGCTGATACGATTCCGGAACGGCCTCCGGCCGGTTGCACACGATGGCAAACCGGGGCGGCTCGGTCCCGACCTGGGTGCCATAGAGAATCTTCACCTCCGCCCCCGGCTTCTGCGGCGGGTTGGTCCGCTCCACCAGTTCCTCCAGCACCCGGTTCACCTCGGCGGTGGCCACGCGCCGTTCGCGCGCCGCGGCCACCTCGATGATCAGATCGAACAGTTGGCGGATACGCTGGCCGGTCTCGGCCGAGCCGTACAGGAACGGCACGTGCTTGAGGAACGGGGCCTTTTCCATAAGCAGGTCCTGGCCCCGCTTGGCCATGTTGGTGTCCTTGTCCGGGATCAGGTCCCACTTGTTGACCAGGATGATCAGGCCACAGCCCGCCTCCCACGCCTTGTTGGCAATCCTCAGATCCTGGGTGTGGAGCCCGACCTCGGCGTCGACCACCAGGACGCACACTTGAGCCCGGGCAATGGCCCTCTCGGTCCGGACGTTGGAGTAGAACTCCAGGTCGCCCGATACCCTGGCCCGTTTTCTCAAGCCCGCGGTGTCGATGAAGGTCACCGTCTGCTGCTTGTAGCGGAAGGTGGAGTCGATGGAGTCGCGCGTAGTGCCTGCCTCAGGGGCTACCAGGTGCCGTTCCTCGCCCAGCAGCTTGTTCACCAGCGACGACTTGCCGGCGTTGGGCCGGCCCACCACGGCCACGGTAATGCCCTCTTCCTCTTCCAACGTGGCCTTGTCCGGAAACAGCGCCACGATACGGTCCAGCAGATCGCCACTTCCCTTCCCCGTCTGGGCCGATACCACGAACGGCTCTCCCAGGCCCATTTCATAGAACGGGAGGTGGGCCGTACTGTTGGGAAGGTCGTCCACCTTGTTGACCACCAGCAGCACCGGACGCTGCGCCTTGCGCAGCTGGGCCGCCACTTCGGCGTCAACCGGGCTCAGTCCCTCGAGCGCGTCGACCAGCAGCACGATCACGTCGGCCTGTTCCACGGCTATCTCGACCTGCTGGCGAATAGCCCGGTCCATGGAATCCTTCGAGCCCGGAACCAGGCCGCCGGTGTCGACCAGCCAGAACTCGTGGCCGGCCCACTCGGCGTTGCCGAAGTGCCGGTCGCGGGTGGTGCCGGGCTGATCGGATACGATGGCCCGGCGTCCACCCAGAATCCGGTTGAACAGGGTCGATTTGCCCACGTTGGGCCGGCCGATGATGGCTACGGTGACTTTCTTCATTATCTATGATCCTCGCCCGCGAGGGCGTCGGCAAAATCGTAGGAGACGCGGATCTCGACCGGCGCCTGGGCGATGACGTCCTCCAGGGTGACGTCATCGATGAACTTGCCCTCGTCGTTGACCGCCTCGGCCGGCAGCAGTGCCAGATCCAGGTCGCTGCGGCCGGCGAGCGCGTCGTGGAAGGCCCGGCCCGGCAGCAGCCCGGCCGTGGTGACCGAGGTTCCGAAGATCGGGTTCTCCAGCGGCATCAGCTCGAACCGGGCCGAGGTTTGGGCGGCGAGCGGGGCCAGCACCTGAGGCATGAGCGGGCCCATCGACGTCCCGGTCAGCACCCCGATGGCCTTGTCGCGCCAACGATCGGGATCGATGTCGGCCCCGGCGATTCGTTGCTGCAGGTAGCGCACCGATCCCACCCCGTTCTCCACCTGCTCAAACCCGCCGTACGCCTCGGCTGGAGGCAGATCGATCCCGGCCCGCAAGTACAACTCGTCGGAGCCGAACACCCAGCGGTGGCGCCGCTCCCGGGTTGCCCGCCCGGCCACGGGTTCGATGATCTCGATGGCCGCCCGGCACTCGGCTTCGGTGGGCTCCCGGCACAGCTGGTGCTTGCTGAACTCGGTGAGCCCCACGGGGACCACCGAGACGCTGAGCACCGCCTCGTCCAGATCCCACAAATCGGCCAGCGTGCGTTGCAGGTGATCGCCGTCGTTGACGCCCGGCGACAGGACCACCTGGGTGTGAAACTGGATGCCGTGGCCGCCAAAATCGGTCAGCTGTTCCAGGATGTCGGGCGCCAGGGGGTTGCGCAGCAGGTGGCGCCGGACCACCGGATCGGTGGCGTGCACCGACACGTACAGGGGCGACAGGTGGTACTCGATGATCCGGCTTATGTCCTTGGCCTTGAGGTTGGTCAGCGTGGCGAAGTTGCCGTGGCGGAACGACAGCCGGTAGTCGTCGTCGCGGATGTACATCACCTCGCGCATTCCGGGCGGCAGCCCGTCCACAAAACAGAAGTCGCACCGGTTGGCGCACCGGCGGATCCGCGGGGGCTCCAGCGTCACGCCCATGGGGAGGGTGTCGTCGGGCCGCTCTATGTCGAACAGAATCTCCTCGCCTGTCGGCTGGCGCACCAACAGGTCGAACCGGTCCTCCGCCGTCAGGAACTCCCAATCGAGGAAGTCGTCGAGCGGGCGGTCGTTGACCGCCAGGAGTTCGCTGCCCTCGAGCAGGCCGATTTCCCCCCCGATGGAGTCGGGGTGGACGTGTGTGACGCGAATCATGCCGGAAAGATAGTGCTTCTTGGTGCAAGGTGGAGTCGTGGCCGGGTAACCTCCCCATCTGCCTGCCAGCCTTGCAGCTTGCGGTGATGAGGGCCGCTCCATCAGTGCGAGTGATTCCCCTAACCCATTGCTCCTCAAAGGTTTTGGCTTGTGCGCCCCAATCTTGCTCTGGTCAGGTACCACACTCCTCGACTCTCGATCGCACCAGCACCGGATACAGTGGAGGGCAGCGGCCATGAGCAAACATCGGATTCCCCCGGCGGTGAGCTACGATGAGCCCGTAGGTCCCCGGCTGGAGATAGTCAACTGGAACTGCGAGCGAGAGGCCTTTGCGGCCGCGCGGGAAGCGACCCTGGCGGGCCTGCTGGACATCGAGGTGGTCCGCCGGCCGGCCCGTGGCGGCCCGGTGTGGGGTTACGCCTTCTCCGCCCGCGCTCCCAAGGCGGTCTGGCTGATCGAGGGTCCCGAGGGCGAGTGGCTGTCGGAAGAGGAAGCGGCCAATGAGGTGGAGGCGATTATGATCTACCACGCCACCGGGGGCACCAACGGCTTCTTTGCCCGGCCGGTGCTGCAAGCCGCCGCAGTGACCGAGTAACACGTCGCGCCGGTCGCGGCTAAAGCCGCGGCTCGGCAACCAATCGCTAAAGCGATGCCCCTCTGCACCCCGCACTCCGCACTCCGTACCCATCCCCCAACGTCCTACGTCCTTATCCCGATTCCGGATTCGGAATCCGAAACAAGATCACGTAGAGCGTCGGCACCACCAGCAGCGTGAGTACCGTGGCGACCAGTAGTCCGGCCATGATCGTGACGGCCAACGAGATGAAGAACGCATCAGTCAGCAGCGGAATCATTCCCAGAATCGTGGTGGCGGCTGCCATGGATACCGGGCGCATCCGGGCCACGCCCGAGTCGACCACTGCCACAAATCGATCTTTGCCGCTTTCGATTTGACCGTCGATCTCCTCGATCAGCACGATCGAGTTCTTGATCAGCATGCCGGTGAGGCTGAGGAACCCGAGAAGGGCCATGAAGCCGAACGGCTGGTCCGTCAGCAGCAGGCCCCAGGCCACGCCGATGACGGCCAGGGGTACCGTCAGGAAGATGATGAGCGGCTGGCGCACTGCGTTGAACAGCAGGATTACCATCAAGATCATCAGGCCACCGAAGATGGGAATGGCCGTCGCCAGGGCGCCTTGTGCCCGGGCTGAGTCTTCGGCCTCGCCGCCCCAGGCGATGGAGTATCCCGGCATGTCTTTCAGGGGGATCTGGTCCGCATCCTTGACCGGGATCGTCTTCGCTTCGTGTCCCGCCAGCGGGTCGACTCCCTCGGGCGAGCTGCGGCCGAAATAGGTGTCGACGTCGACGCCCAAGTCGACCTCGATTCGGGCCTTGGAGCGAGCGAACAGCTCGCTGGCCAGGTTACCGGCCTTGGGGTCTGCGTGAATCTTGATGGTGGTGACCCGGTTGCGCCGGAAGATGGTGGCATCCTCGAAAACGGTTTCCGTTCCGGTCATCACCTGGCCCAGGGGCACCATCCGCTGGGCGGCCGGCGACCAGATCTGCAGTTCGGACAGATTGAAATCGGTCCGCTCGTAGTCCGGGGCCCGCGCCACGATGGCCAGGAGTTCGTCGCGCTCCCGATACACTCCCGTCTGGATGCCGGCGTAGGCGGCCTTGATGACATTGGCCACGTCGGGCCGGTCGATGCCCAGGCGCCGGGCCTGGGCTTCAGCCAGTTGGGGGCGGATCACCTTTTCCTTTTCCCGCCATTCGTCCCGGATGCCCTGGCCACCGGCTTCCCGGAGGATTTGCTTTGAGCGAGCCGCCATCTCGCGTAACACGGTGCGGTCGGGGCCGCTGATGCGCAGTTGGACACGCCCTCCCTCTCCGGGCCCCAACATGAACTTCTTGACGTTGACGGTGGCCATCGGGAGCAAGGTGTCGAGCGTAGCGGTCACCTCGGGGATAATGCCGTCGATCTTGGTCCAGTCGTCCACCGACACGAAGATGGCCCCATAGGCGCTGCCGCCATCCACCGGGGAGTAGGTCAACAGAAAGCGCAGGTCGCCTCCGCCCAGGGCCGTGGCCACGTCCGTGACCCCATCGACACTCAGCAGATACTCCTCCGCGCGAGCGAGGGTGCTTTCGGTGTCCCGGATGTGGGTGCCCGATGGCAGGTACACTTCCATGTAGAACTGGGGACGCGTGGAATTGGGGAAGAACATCTGCTTGAGTGACCCGAAGGCGATCATCGAGATCACAAAAAGGCCCACCACGACTGCCACCGTCACGAACCGGAACCGGAGGCACGCCTCCAATCCCCGCTTGTACAGTTGGTATGCCTTGCCGGCGTATGGGTCGTTGGCTCCGCCGTCATCCTTCTTGGGTTTGGGCTTGAGCAGCATGGTGCCTAGCAACGGGGTGATCGTCATGGCGGTCACCCAACTGAGGCTGAGCGAAATCAGGATGACGGTAAAGAGCGAGCGCGTGTACTCGCCGGTGGCGTCGTCGGAACTGCTGATCGAGGCGAACGCCATAATGGCCACCGCCGTGGCGCCGAGGAGCGGGGTGGAGTTTTTGCCCACCACTTCGATGGCGGCCTTCACCTTGTCCATGCCACTCTCGATCCGTACCTGCATGCCATCGATCACAACGATGGCGTTGTCGACCAACATTCCCAGCGCAATGATCAGGGCTCCCAGCGAGATGCGCTCCAGGACGACACCCTCATAGCCCATGACCAGAAAGGTGCCGGCAATGGTCAGGAACAGAACGGCTCCGATGATGAAGCCACTCTTCAATCCCATGAAGAGGAACAGGACCACCACCACGATGATCACGGCCTCGATCAGGTTGATGATGAACGAGTTGATCGACTCGACCACGGCTTGTGATTGCATCGAGATGACGCCGAACTGCATCCCCAGAGGAATCTGCGACCGCAGTGTCCGCATCTTCTCCTGAATCTCTTCGCCCATGGTGACGACGTTGCCGCCCGTCCGGGTGGACACGCCGATGGCCACCGCCGGGTGGCCGTTGAAGCGGAGGATGTTTCTGGGCGGGTCTTGGTAGCCCCGGCGCACCGTGGCGACGTCCCGCAGGTAGACCAGGTCCTGACCCCCAAGGCTACGGATGAGCAGGTCGCCGAATTCCTGTTCCGACACGAACTCGCCGGTCGGATTGATGGCGATGTAGTCGGGCCCTACGTGAATCCGGCCCGATTCGGCCGGTAAGTTCTTGGCCGAGAGCGCGCGGTAGATGTCGGCCTGGGAAATCTCCAGGGCCGCCATCTTGGCGCGCGCCATCTCCACGTAGACCACCTCGGGCTCGGCACCCCAGATGACCACCTTCTTGACCTCGGCTATGGGGACGATTTCCCGTCGTAACAACTTGGCCACTTCACGCAGCTGGGCGTTGCTATATCCCTCCCCGTAAATGGCGACATAGATCCCGAAAACGTCGCCGAAGTCGTCGTTGACCAAGGAGGGACCGGCACCGGGCGGCAGCTTGCCCTGATAGTCGCCGACCTTCCGCCGGAGTTCGTCCCACACCTGTGGCAGGGTGCTCGCGTCGTACTGGTCCTTGATCGTCACCCGCACGATCGACACACCCCTGCGCGACCACGAATCCACGAACTTGAGCTGGCCGAGTTCCTGGGTTGCCTGCTCGATGAGGTCGGTGACCTCCTGTTCGACCTCCGCCGCCGAGGCACCCGGGTAGAGGGTGATGATCTGGGCGTTCTTGATGGTGAACTCGGGGTCTTCCAGACGGTTGAGGGTGCCGAACGTCATGAGCCCGGCAAACAGCAACACCAGGGTCAAAGTCCAGGTGATGACTTTCTTGTTGATCGAAAATTCGGCGAGATTCATCGAGTGACTCGTGCGGTTACTGCGAGAAATCCAAAGGGCGTACCTGCATGTCTTCCCGCAAGTTGTTGACCGCCGCTATGGCGATGGTTTCTCCGGCGACTAGGCCACTCAGAATCTGAATGTGATTAGGCGGGGTGATCTCTCCCACCGTCACAAGCCGGGACTGCACCATGTGGCTGTCGGAATCGTAGACCCACACGTGGCTGGTACCGGCCTCGTCGGCGTACACCGCCGTGACCGGAACCAGAAAGGTCTCGGCGTCCTGCCGTTGTGACTCTCCCGCCTTGGGACGGACCCACACCTGGGCAGTCATACCCGACAGGATCTGAATGTCGTCCGGCTGCTGCATGGTGAACGTCGCGGCAAATGTCTGCGTGCGGCGGTCGGCTTCCGCCGCGACTTCCTTGAGACTGAGGGGATACTCTCTATCGGGAGCCACTGAGAAGGTGGCGACCGCCTCCATGCTCTGCCGCGGTTGCGGTTCTTGGGCCAGTGCCAGGATCTGCTCGGGGACGTTGATCACGATCTCAACCGTGCTCAGGTTCTGCAGACTGAGGATGATCTCTTTGGCCTGCACGTCCTCGAAATTTTCCACGAACTTGCGGCCGACCCGGCCGCTGAAGGGCGCCCGCAACTCGGTGTAGCCGAGGTTCTGCTGGGCCCGCTGGTAGCGGGCCTTGGCCACGTCGCGCTGGGCCCGGTTGGCCTCCACCTCCGCCAGGGACACGGCCTCACGCTCGTACAGCCGTTTGTAGCGGTTGTAGTCGGCTTCGGTCTTCTCGAACGTTGCCCTGGCCTGGTCCCAATCGAGCTGGTAGTCGATCGGGTCGAGCCGGGCCAGCAACTGGCCGCGCACCACGGCGTCTCCCTCATTGACCGGTAGTCCGATAAGTGCCCCGGGTACCCGAAAGGCCAAGTCGGCGCGGTCGCTGGCCTGCACCGTGCCGGGAAACATCAGTCCCCGATTCTGGGCGGTGCCCACGGTGAGCATGGCCACGGGTCGAACGACGTCCGGCGCCGGCGCCTCCTCGCCACCGCCGCACGCGGCGAGTGCCAGGAGCGCGGTGGCCGTCCGCCACGCTGTCGATGTCGTTGGTGTGCTCCACATCCTCGATAGTCCTCTTGTGCCGCTACTGCGACGGCGTGAGAGTGAGACCAATCCGAAGCCGGTCGACGAATGCCGCCTTGGCTTCGGGTGTTTGTTCGTTTTCGAACCAGGCGATCGACCGCTCGAAGGCGTTGAGGTCGATCAGGAACAAGTAGTTTGCCGCCGCGGAACCCTGATCGGCAGTGAAGCTCTCGTTCTGTGCTTCCAAAAGGTCGGTCACGTTGACTAGACCATGGGCGTACTTGTCCTGCACCACCATCAGATTGCGCCGTGCCCGGTCGGCCTGAATTTGGGTCAGTCGAATATTGGGGTACGAACTTTCCAGCCGCCGGATCGTGCGCCGCGTTCTCCGTTCGACGAGTTGCCGCGTCAACAGTTCCTGCTGGGTCAGCTCGGTCAACTGCGACTCGGTCTGACCCACGGCAAAGGCCCGCTCCGCTCCGATGAACAGCGGATATACCGCCTCGATGGATAGGATGGGCCGGCTGCGCGAGACCCCGGGCAGTTCCGGTTCTCGGTAGGCCTGGTATTGATAGTCGAAATTCAGGAAGAACGAGGGCAGGAACCAGCGCCGCTTCCGCTGGCTCACTTGAATGCTCTGGGCCTCGATCGTCCGGTCCAGCGACCGAACCTCGGGAGCGTTCTCGAGCGCCATGGCCACCATGGATTCCCGGAAAGCGGCCAGCTGCTGCTGGGTGGTCAGCAGGGCGTTCAGGTCGATGCCGGCAAAGAAGAAGTGGGCCGTATCGACGTGGATCTCCCGGGGCCGCCACCGGCGAGTCTGGTCTACCCCCAGGATCTGATTGAGACCGATGCGCTGCTCCTCCACCACCGCCTGGCCGCGGAGAACGTCGCCCCGCCGCTTGGCCACTTCCGCTTCCCAGCGGTAGACCTCGTTGGGTCCCGAGTAGCCGACCTCCAGTCGGTGCCGCGCCAGCTCCAGATTGTCCATCGTGAGCCGCAGGTTTTGGGCGTTGACCCGGTACAGCAGCCGTGACAGCACCAGATCGAGATAGGCCTCGCCGGCGGCCCCAATGACGTCGAGCCGTTGGGTTTCCAGATTCTCCCGACTGCTCTCTTCCAGCCGCTTTGACGACCGGTAATTGCTTACCAGATGATCGTCATAGATCATCTGGCTGGCACTGAAACGAAGATTGAGCGCCTGGTCGGCGATCAGGCCCTCCAGCCCCTGCGGGTCCAGGGCCCGGTATTCCGGGGCCGCCACGATCTGCGGCAACAGGGGACTCAGCGCCAATTGGCGAAACTTGCGCGAGGTCTCGACCTGCTGGGTGACGATGGCCAGCGAGACGTTCCCTTCCTGCACCAGCCGTTGCACGTCCGTCAAATCCAGGGGCGTCTCGGCTAGCTGAAGATCTTCCTCGTTGAGAACCGTGGCTCGCACCAGGGTACTCAACCGGGGGGAATACCCGATCCGCGCCGCGGTACTTCCGTTGAGGTACAGCAAAGGGTCGACCGACAGGAACACTGCCAGGTTCGCCGTCCCGACGCCTCGGATCAGTTCGCTGATGTTGAGCGCCACCCGCCGGGCCAACTGCGTTCGCTGGTCCGGCGTTCGAGTCATCAGCACCCCGGCTTCCACGTCGTACAATCCCTCCAGGCTGTAGCTACGGAGGGTGAGGTTGGTGAGGAGTTCGATCAGGCCCTGCCGCTGGACCGGGGCCAATCGTGGAGTCGGTCCCAGCACCACGGCTTGAGTTCCTTGGGGTGCGGTGTGGGCCGGGGTCCCCGGCTCCACCGGCCAGAGGACGATGGTGACGCCGAGGATCGCTTCCAGCGCAAGGAGTTCCGCGTCCAGTCGCTCCAGGCCGGTGGCGTATTCTGCCCCTACCACCAGCGCCACCGTGTCGGCCGGTGAAAGATCCAACAGCTGGCGGAACTCGCTGTCCGCCCGGAGCGGGTTGGACTGAATCACCAGGTTCGACTCAACCGAACGGTCATCGCTGGCCTGGTGGATGTCGAACAGATCGGGTCGTTGGATGAAAGTGGTGACCACCGGCTTGATGCGGTCCACTTGCCCCGCAGCCTGGCTCGCCAACGCACCGACTGCCAGGACCAAATCCACCTCGGGATCGGCGAGCGCCGCTTGCATCGCTTCCGTCATCCGCCCCGGATTCCAATCTGCGTTGAACGCCGGAGCGCGCTTGAACACGACCGTGTGCCGCCGAAGTAGCCGATCGAGTTCCGCCTCAATTCGGGTTACCACATCGTTGCCCGGTGCTACCCCCTCCTCAACGACTCCGATGACAATAACAGGCCCCGGATCGAGATCCTGAGCCACCGCAGCCGAGACCCACACACTGAGAAGAATGCACGCAAACATCAACCTGGCCATCAGGACCGCTCCTTGGGCTAACTCGGCATGACGCGACAACCACCTGGGACATGCGGTCATCTAGACGCCGCCGGTAACGACTTGTTGAGTATGACGAATCCGATGACGCCCGCAAGCACCGAGGCCAGCAACACGCCCAGTTTCGCCTGGGCAATGAGGGCCTCGTCGAATGGGAACGCCAGGTTACTGATGAAGATAGACATGGTGAAGCCAACGCCGGCCAACATGCTGGCGCCGAGCAAATGCCCCCATGTCATGTCACCGGGCAGCGCAGCGCGCCCGGACTTGATGGCCAGCCAGACGCAGAGCATGATGCCGACGGGCTTGCCGATCACCAGACCGGCGATGACCCCAAGACTAACGGGACTGGCAAACACTCCGACCGAGCCCCCCCCGAGCGGAACCCCGGCCATGAACAGGGCAAACACGGGAAGAATCAGGAACGCCTGGATCGGGTGGAGCAGGTGCTCCAGGCTAATGCCGACCGGTCGCATGTCTTCGACCGCCAAGTACATGTCATCCAGAGCATCCATCTGCTCCTTGTCGGACACCATGCTGTCCCGGGTCAAATCGGCCTCCTCGAGTTCCGCCAGTCGTTTGCGGGAACGACTCAGGAACTCGTGCGGCTCCAGCGCGGCCTTGACCGGCACCACCATGGCCAGCAAGACCCCGGCGATGGTCGCGTGAATCCCGGAGACGAGAACGGCGGCCCACACCCCCACCGCCAACAGTAGGTACACCGCGGTGCTGCGGATGCCGCGTCGGCTGGCCAGAGCGATACAGACCAACAACGCCGCCGCCACACCGAGCGCCACGAAAGATACGGACTCCGTGTAGAACAGGGCGATCACGGTGATAGCGCCCAGATCGTCGGCGATGGCCAAGGCCGTGAGGAATACCTTCAGGCTGGTAGGGACCCGGCTGCCGAACAGCGCCAGGATGCCCAGGGCAAAGGCGATGTCGGTCGCCATGGGGATGCCCCAGCCGTGGGCCCCTTCCCCACCGAAGGTGAACACCGCGTAGAGCATGGCGGGCACGATCATCCCGCCGACGGCCGCGCTGACGGGGAGGATGGCCTGCTTGAAGGACGAGAGTTCGCCTACGACCACCTCGCGCTTGATCTCCAGCCCGACCACGAAGAAGAAGATCACCATCAACCCGTCGGCGATCCAGTGGCTCAGCGATAGCTCGAAGGTGTGGTCGCCCCAGGAGATGCCGATGTAGGTCTTGCTGAGGGCGAAATAGCTGTCGGCCCAAGGGGAATTGGCCCAGGCCAGCCCGGCCACCGCAAAGAAGAGCAGCACCACGCCACTGGCGGCTTCCCAGCGGAAGAATTGCTGGAACATGCCGGTACTGCGCCCGTTCATCGTAACTGGAGCCGCCATACATCTCCACCCACGGCTTCAGCGTGAGATCCAAGCGTCGGGGTCGGTTGAGTCGAATGCTAGAGATAGCCGTTGCCGTGGCCAAACGGAAGAGTTGCTTTGAGTTGGCAGCGGCAGGACCCGTCGCCATGCCCTATTGCCTCTTATCTGTAGGCCAGTAGATTCCGGCCACTGTGGGGCCAGCGCCCTACCTACTCAAGCGTCTCAGCCGCCACCTCATACCCTGCGAGCCTCGTGACCAGTAACCTGGCCACTCCTGCCGATTCGACCGCCACCCGCCACGACGACGGGACCATGGTCGTGACCATGGCAGGCGACTGGCTCCTGAGCGGTGCCCTCCCCTCCCCCGACGCCCTGATCGAACAGCTACGCTCAGGCGTCAGCCGTCTGGCGTTCGACACCACGGCTCTGGCCGAGTGGGACACGGCGGCGCTCGCGTTCGTCCTCCAGCTCTCGGGCACCGCCCGGAACGCGTCCGTCCCGGTGGATGCCTCGGGGCTCCCGGCCGGTCTCCAGCGGTTGCTGGTGCTGGCCGAAGCCGTGCC
>SMVA01462220.1_pt1 | contig 12597 bp, 10 predicted proteins | sample 2456451 | NCBI WGS metagenome assembly SMVA01 (sample SAMN11095933, study PRJNA526329) | marine sediment metagenome | biome: Marine sediment; feature: Surficial sediment; material: Deep marine sediment; isolation source: Hadal surficial sediment | place: Pacific Ocean | collected 2014-05 | depth...
GAGCGAGCGGCTGCACGCCTTTCTCGATACCGCCGTCGAGACCTGCCGACGCATCCTTGCCGACTGATATACGAAAGGAAGTTCCTTTGGCTACGAAGATCCAACAGGTCTGGTACAAGGTTCTCGATCTGGACGAGTTGCCCGAGGGCCGCGTGATGCCCAAGGCGGTCGGTGTACATACAATGTGCATGACGCATTTCGAGGGCGAGTACGCGGCGCTCTTGAATAAGTGCCCTCACCAGGGTGGCCCTCTCGCTGAGGGTTCGATCGAAAATGGCATGCTGCGCTGTCCATGGCACGGCTGGGATTATCATCCCACGACCGGTAGCCCCCCGGATGGCTACGGCGATTGTGTACCGCGCTTCCCGGTGGAGATTCGCGACGACGGCATCTACGTCGGAGTCGAGGAGGATGCCCCGCACGAAACGACGGTGACGGACATCATCGCGAAGACGCTGACCAATTGGGGCGTGCGCAATGTGTTCGGCATGGTGGGCCATTCGAATTTAGGCCTTGCGGACGCGCTTCGCCGCGAGTCGCTCGCGGGCAGGTTGCGTTATGTGGGTGTTCGCCACGAGGGTGCTGCGGCCTTCGCATGTTCCGCCTATGGAAAACTCACGGGTCGTCCGGCAGCTTGTCTGAGTATCGCGGGGCCGGGTGCCACCAACCTCTTGACGGGTTTGTGGGATGCCAACGTGGATCGTTCGCCAGTGATCGCCCTGACCGGGCAGGTGGACACCCAGGTGCTCGGGGCGGGTGCCTTCCAGGAGGTCGACCTGGCGGCGGCCTTCGGCAAAGTGGCACAGTGGTCGCAGACCGTTCTTCACACCAGCAAGCACGCAGAGCTGGCGAATCTGGCCTGTAAGAGCGCGATTCTCAACCGGGGTGTCTCACACCTGATCTTCCCGGACGAGGTCCAGACACTACCTGCAGCAGAGGGCGCGGAGGCGGGGGGACCCGAGGGTCGGCTGCCATCTCGTGCGATCTCACCGCCAGCTGACGCGCTCGATGCGGCCGTCGCGCTTCTTTCGAAAGCCGAGCGGCCTGTACTCATCGTAGGTCACGGGGCTCGCTTCGACATGCCTGCCATCCTCGAGTTGGCCGAGAGCCTCCACTGTCCGGTCGTGACGACATTCAAGGGCAAGGGACTGATCAGCGATAAGCACGAACTCGGCTGCGGCGTGTTAGGCCGGAGTGGAACGCCCATCGCATCCTGGTTCATGAATGAGTCGGATGTCCTGCTCGTATTGGGCGCAAGCTTCAGCAATCACACCGGCATTACGCCGAAGAAGCCCACCATCCAGGTCGACTTAGACGCGATGGTGCTGGCGAAATTTCACAAAGTCGATGTCCCGGTCTGGGGCGAGATCGAGACCACCGTAGCGCTCCTACGCGAACGTCTGGATGGCGCTTCGTGTGCAACGGATCAGCGTCGGGAAATCGCCGACCGCTGGAAGATCTGGCGCGCAGAGAAAGAACGGCGGAGCACCGACGATCGTGGCCGTGGCGTCAACTCGGCGTCCATTTTTGCCGCACTCACCGAGCATGCGCCCGACGACGCTATTCTGGCCGTGGACGTGGGCAACAACACGTACTCCTTTGGGCGCTATTTCGAGTGCGACCGGCAGGCAGTATTGATGTCGGGTTACCTGGGTTCGATTGGCTTCTCGCTGCCCGCCGCCATGGGTGCGTGGGCGGCAACACAGGAAGAGGATGCCCGTTTCCGAGGTCGCAAGGTGATCTCGATTTCCGGTGATGGAGGCTTTGGCCAATACATGGGCGAACTTCTGACGGTGGTAAAGTACAACATGAACATTACCCACGTCCTCCTGCGGAACGACCAGCTGGGCAAGATCAGCAAGGAGCAGCGGGCCGGGGACTGGGAGGTTTGGGAGACCGACCTTCACAATCCATCCTTTTCGGATTATGCGAAGCTCTGCGGTGCGGCTAGTTTTCTGGTCGAGACACGAGAAGAGTTGGGCGAAGCGCTCTCCCAGGCCATTGGTCACGCGGGTCCCAGCCTGGTGGAAATCATTGCGGATCCCGAGTTGATCTGAGGATTCAAGCATGATGCCTGGTTCGTTGCTCGTGGTCGCACTCGTGATTCTGCTCTTTGGTGCGATATCTCGTCGCGCTGAACGTTCTCCCCTGACACCACCGATGTTCTTCATTGCCGCCGGTTGTCTCGTGAGTGAGCATGGCCTGGGTCTCATCGAAGTCGATTTGAGCGGCGACGTCGTGCATGCGCTGACGGAACTCACGCTCGTCGTCGTCTTGTTTACCGACGCTTCGCGCATCGACCTGGCGTGTCTGCGCCGCGAGGGGGGACTGCCCGTCCGCATGCTCGGAATGGGCTTGCCGCTCACAATGTTGTTCGGCACCGCTGCTGGCTTCCTCCTATTCCCGAATTTCGGCTGGCTGGAGGCCGCGCTTCTTGCGGCGATTCTTGCGCCGACCGATGCCGCGCTCGGTCAGGCGGTCGTGAGCAATCCCCTGGTACCGGCTCGCATCCGTCAGACGTTGAATGTCGAGAGCGGTCTCAACGACGGGATTGCGCTGCCGGTCGTGCTCGTACTGGCTTCTTTGGCCGGTGCGACCGAAGCGGAGGGCGATGTCGGGCACTGGCTTCGGTTCGCGGTGCTGGCGGTGACTCTGGGTCCCGGGGTCGGCATTTTGGTTGGCTGGCTCGGTGGCCGGTGGCTCGAGCGCGGCGTGGCGGCAGGCTGGGTCAACGTTCCATTTCAACGGCTGTCTTTGCTGGGTCTGTCCCTTTTGGCTTTCGCGGGTGCCGAGCTCGTTGGCGGAAACGGCTTCATTGCTGCATTCGTTGCCGGTCTCACCATGGGCAACGTTGCGCGCAACGTGTGCGAGACGCTCTACCAGTTCGGCGAAACCGAGGGTCAGTTGCTGACCTTGCTCGTATTCCTGGTCTTTGGAGCGGTGCTGGTTCCGGAGGCCATCGAGCACTTCTCATGGCGGGTCCTCCTCTACTCACTCCTGAGTCTCACTCTGATTCGCATGGCTCCGGTAGCGATCTCCCTGGTGGGGAGCGGCCTACGTGTACCGAGCATCGCTTTCCTGGGGTGGTTCGGTCCACGCGGTCTGGCGTCGATCCTGTTCGTGCTGGTGGTGGTGGAAGAGGGTCGACTTGCTAGCGGTCCCCTACTGGAAGGCATAGTTGTGCTCACCGTATTTTTGAGCGCAATGATGCACGGCGCGACGGCGTATCCTTTTGCTCGACGGTACGGTGCCTACGTTGAGCGAAACGATACCACGATAGAAGATCATGAGGTGGTGGAGATGCCCGTTCGTGTTAGTCACGCCGATAGCAGCTGAGGGTTCTCGATACTCGTTGTGTTTGCGCGTCGTGTAGTGTGTGGGGCCGTGTCGGGTCCGGCGTAGGGATCGAAGCCAACTAGTCTGAATCAAGGAGTCGACATGGTTCCGATCATATCGTTGTTGTTCATCGTGGGGAGTGCCCTGATCGTTACCCGGGTAGCGGCGGTTGCGCTCGAGTTGACTGGGCTCAGTCAAGACTCCGCGCGATTCCAGGCACTCTCGGCCTTTACCGGCGTCGGCTTTACGACCGAGGAGGCGGAGCACGTCGTCACAGATCCAGTTCGTCGGCGCATCGTCATGTGGCTCATGCTGGTGGGTAACCTGGGCATCGTATCCGGCATGGCCGCTCTTCTGCTCTCAGCTGCCGATTTGCGTACGGACCAGGAAGCGGGCGTGTTGTTGGTGATCCTCGTCGCTGGTCTTCTACTGCTTTGTTGGATCGGCTCGAGTCGTTGGCTGGACAAGCGAATGTGTAGTCTGATTCGTTGGGCGATCAAACGCTGGACAACGCTCGACGCGCGAGACTACGCCCGTCTGCTGCATATCGGTGAGGAATACAGCGTATCGCGCCATCGTGTCGACGAAGACGACTGGATCGTCGGCAAGACGCTGGGCGAAGCCGGCCTCGTAGGTGAGGGGCTTCTTGTGCTGGGGATCGAGTGTCCGGCAGGAAGCTTCGTCGGCTCGCCGCCCGCCGACGTGGAAGTGAGGGTCGGTGACGATGTCATCATCTATGGCCTTGCGACGCGCCTGGCGGAGATGGATTCGCGTACGAAGGGCGATGAAGGCGATCGAGCACACGATGCTGCCACTTCATCGCGTGAAAACCGGGTTAGCGAAGAGCGTACGCGGGCAGGGCGATGAGCATTTGATGCTTCCAGACGATTCCCGTTCTACAGACGCTCAAGTCGAATCGGGACTGCATCTCGTCGCATGACAAATCCGCGAAGTTGGTCTTCGAGTCCGTATTTCCTGCGGAACATCCCGTAGTGTGCGAAAAGTCGGCCGAGCAAAAACCGTCGCATTTCCAGGGTCTTGCGGCCCGCTGCGCTTGTCGGTTTCGGCCCAGTTCCCACGATCTATTTGGTCTAATGATGGAGTCTATGAACGCGTTACCGCTCCAATTTCTGATGTTGATCTTCGCCGGCTGGGTCAATCGCCACCAGCAGGATGTCCTCGAATAGGTGCAGGAAGAGAATCGAGCGTTGCGTGAGCAATGCGACAGCGTCACGGCACGAAGCCGAGCTCGTGACCGGCGATGCGGATTTCGAGGGCCTTCCGAGAGTGACGTTGATCCGCTGATCTGCGTGCTGCGACGCTGGCCTCCTTTCAGTAGACATTGCAGAGCAAGATCGGCCGGGCGCAGACGCGCGGCGAACGTGTCGCGATTCCGATCGCCGTGACCTGAGACGAATAACGGCGAGCTGTAGCATTCCCGTTGGCAAGAAAAACTTCGTTCTCGCATGAATGACTGCTCTCTTTATCCCCAAATCCCGCGTGGGCGAATCGAGAGCGAAAGCGAACCGTACAAGTTGGCCACAGAGATAAACCCGGCCAATGGCGTCCTTTGCGATCGGAATCGGCAGTCTCCGGACCGCTTGCGCGAACCCGATCGCCCAAAACCCCGCGGAATCGCGTGTTTTTTCGGGTCGACCACAACGCTGTGCGGTGAAAGTCTCTGCGTCGGCAGACTACATGGCGGTGGGGGCAGTCGATGGCGAACTCGTCTCTGCGATCGTTTCCCTGATGCACAGGGAAATTACAGGGAATCTCTCCGAATTCAGGCTCACCTGAGCGAATCGGGGCCGAGATTCACAAGCCTTCCCCCCGCGATAGCAACGAATTCCCTGTGATTAGGAACAGGGATTTTTTTCGACGAGCAGGGAAATCCAGGCAAAATAGTCAGGACGTTGCGCGGAAAACGTTGATGTGTCCCTTGGAGAACTGTCACTTCAACTGGCCCGCCATTCGGGGGTCGCGACCCAGATTCTCGTTATGTCGGCTTCTCTTTATCGAAGTACCGGAGACCACTCCCGCCAGTCTTCGTCCGGCGCCTCCCTCAAGACGAAGCGGTCGCCTTCGGCGGCGGGTGCCGAAGGCGAATCTGGCGTTGCGAGTTCGATTCCGCCCTGGACGAAGGTCTCGAGGGGGCCGGTCTCGACTTTGATGCCCGAGAGGCTGAGGTCGATTTCGATCCCACTCGCATTCCAGAATTGGGTGTTGCCTCTGATCAAGGACGCGTATTGCGCTTCGATGGCTGCGGCGAGGACGACGTACGTTCCGTCGGGCGCGAGCGTTCGCGTGGATACGGCTCCGACTTGGAGCCCGCGATAGAAGATCGGATCCCCGTCGTGGATCGCATCGACGTTAGTGGCCTCGATAAGGATCCGCAGCGCTCGCGGCTGATCTGCGAAGTCGTCAAAGGCGGTGAGCACGCCCTCGGAGAGCAGCAGGCGGGGGCGCCATTTCTCCGACCCCGCTGGCGCGGCCGCTTCGAGTCGATAGACACTCGCTTCTGGCGCCTCTTCCCCGGACTCCGTGGGCGTCGCGAGCATCACGCCGCCGACCAACATGGCCTGCAACGGGGCGACATCCAGCTCGACACCTCCAAGGTCCCCGCGAAAGCTCAATGCGGAGGGGCTCCAGAATCGCGTATTGGTCCGCACGAGCGGTGCGTACTCGAGATCGATATGGAGCTCGACGCGAACGCCGCGCGCGTCCGCGGTGAGCGCAGATCGACCGACTTTGCCGATCTCATATTTGCGGTAGTAGACGGGGGCGCCGGCCGTCAGGCTGGATTCCGGGGCCTCGACGACGACCGTTCGATGTCGCGATTCGCGCAGGTCCTGCAATGCGATGGCTTCGTCCGCGTGAAGCGCGAAGCGAGCAAGCGAGGTCGCCGCGTCGCCTCGCCCGAGCGGGTTGTCGAAGGCGATTGCGCCGGTGGCCAAGGTGCGGAGGGAATAGAACTCGAACTCGAGTCCGCTCAGTCCTGCCTCAACCGAGAATCCGGCCGGTCGCCAGAATCGAGTCGAGCTTCCGATTAGATGCCGATACTTGGCATCGATTCGAATCCGAACCTCGACGGATTCGCCGTCCCGGGCGAGATCGTGGTCGATCACTCGGCCGACCGGATATCTTCGGTAGGTGACCAGGGAGTTCAACGTGACGGAACCAATCTCTTTCGCACGGAGGATGAGATCGAGGGTGCCGGCATCGGGTCGCGGCGGCAGCCGATGCCCGTCGGCCTCGCCGTGGCGGACGTTCGCGAGTTCGATCGAGGGGCGCCAGGCGAGCCAGGCGATTTCGGGTTCCTCGTGGAGTGCGAACAGATGAAGCGACGCGGCGGTCATTTCGGAGGACTCGGGGGTCGCGATGGAAATGCCCCCGGACACGATCGACCGCAGCGGTCCCGATCGCACTTCCAGCCCGTCGAGTCCGAGCGAGACGTCGATCCCGCTCGTCTTGTAGAAGCGGGTGCCTTCCTTCATGAGCGGGCTAAAGCGCGGCTTGATGAAGACTTCGGCGCGCACGGCCTGGGCGTCCGGGGTGATCCAGCTCTCGCCGATGTGCCCGATCTGGATGTTCCGGTAGTAGATCGGCGTCCCGTCGGCGAGGTCTTTGCCGTCGCGGGATTCGATTCGCAGCTCGAGGCTCTCGCTGCGCAGCTGAGCCTTCTGGGCCGCGTCGACGCCAGCATGGAGAGGGAAGGAGGTGCCGGTCTCGGATTCGGGAGAACTGCCCTCTGGTGTCGAGAATGCGATGCCACCGCTGAGGACGGCAGTGATTCCTTCCGTGCGGATGTCGACCCCGTCGAGCCCGATGTGCGCTTCAATCCCGCTTGCGTTCCAGAACAGCGAGCCCTCGCGAACCCGAGGCGCAAAATCCTCGTCGATAACGATGTAGATTCGGATCGGCTCGCCTCTTTCCCCGAGTTCGTAGTGTTCGACTTCGCCGGCTCGCAGGTTGCGATGGAAGACAGGCGTGCCTTGTGCGATTGACCCGAGTTGAGCTGTTTCGAGGATGATCGACTTGCCGCTCGGGTATCGCACGCCGACGGGCGGGCTCAAGCGTCCGTCGAACTTCGTGACGCGCTCGCCCGTCTGACTGGGGACAACTTCGATGTATTGGCCGGACAACAAGGTCTCGATCGCCGATATCCCAGCCATCGAGAACTGGGGACGTACGAGCCAGAAGACGGTTCCCTCTCTGAGAAAGGTCTCCGCATCAGGATCGATCTCAGCGACGACCACGACACCATCGAGCGTGTCGTTCAGTCGGACCTCGGTCAGGTGACCGACTTCCACGTCCAGGAATTTGATCGGTGTCGCATCTGCTTTGAGTCCCGCTGCAAAGGGAAATTCGATTTCGATCGTAGGGCCCTGGTCTCGATAGGTCTGCAGGATCAACATCGCGCCCAGCAGAAGCGCCATGATGGGCACCCCCCAGACCATGGAGGGACGCCAGCGTGCGCTCTTGAGGAGCGCTTTCGGTGGACTTGGCTCGGAGTGAGTCTCTTGAGTCATCGTGAATCCTCTGTGTCCCAGAGCAGTCTGGGGTCGAATGTTTGGGAAGCGAGCATTGTGAGCACCACGACGGCTCCGAAATAGACAGCGCCTATGCCCGCCTCGACGGTGGCGAGGAATCCGAATTGAACCAACGCCACGAGCAGCGCGATCGTGAAGATATCGATCATCGACCAGCGTCCGACCATCTCGACGATTCGATAGACGCGGGTCGCGGCCAGCCTCGAGCCGACCCATCGGAAATGCACGGTCGCGATGAGAAAGCCAAGCGCGATGAACTTAAGTACCGGGACCACGACGCTCGCGATGAACACGACTGCCGCCAGACCAAAGAAGCCGCTCTCGATCATGTGAACGACTCCCGAAAAGATCGTCTGCGGATCACCCCGACCGAATTGTCGGACGGTCATGATCGGATAGAAATTGGCCGGCACGTAGAGCACGACCGCGCCCAGTAGAAGGGCCATCGTGCGCTGGAGGCTCTTGGGCACTCGGTGTCGAACGGGCGACGCGCAGCGGGGACAGCTGGAATCGTCGCCCTTGACGTCCACTACGGCATTACAACATTGACACGGGGCTTTTCCTAGTTCGAGCCCAGTCGAAGTGTTCATGCCGTGTCCCGCCGAATCCGCTCCCATACGGCCTCCCGATCCATCGTGGCGGAGGAGGCGACCGTGAGCACCATCAACGCCACGAAAGCGACGAGCCCCACGCCCGGCGTCACGTCGGCAATATCCAGAAGCTTGATGACGGCCACGAGGATGCCGATCAAGTACACGTCGAGCATCGCCCAGGGCGCAATCCGCTCCGCCGTGCGAAATACGAGCCATGCGTTAGGCGCGGGGACCCCCGACCAGGCCAGCGGAAGCAGAACGTAGATGAACGCCAACAACCGGAGAAGGGGCAGGACGAGAGTCATCAGGAAGACGAGGACTCCGATCGACGGAAAGCCCCGCTCGAAAAGGGCGCTGGCGGTCTCGGCGACTGTGCTCGACCCCTGAAATCCCGCGGCCGAGAGTGTCAGGAAGGGAAACCCGAGGACCACGGCGAAGGGCACGAGGGCCGCCAACGCAAAGGAAAGGCTCGTTTCGAAGGGGTGCACGTGATAGCGGGCCATGGCGCCCATGCAGCGAGGGCAGACCGAAAGCTCGCCCTTTTCAACGGGCGTCCGCTCAACGACAAGATCGCACTGTTTGCAGAGCGTAATCTCCGGGTCCACGACAGCCTTCGATTGGTTTTCTCGTTCCATCTTCCATGATCGTTGCGCGATCCATGGAGCTTGTCCAACTCGCCCGATCGCTCTTGGTCTTTGCTCAGCCTTGCGGTCCTGCCCCACCTGTATAGGCTGTGGCTTGAAACACTGAGACGGACAGCGACTTCAGCCATCGAATGACCTGGTTCCGCGACCCTTTGGGGGGTGACTTCGTCCTTGAACTCGGGGGTAGATCCCTGTTGACCCATTGGCCCCCTCCAGACGATTCAATGCTAGCCTCCGAAATGTCCGCGATTTCGGGGGGGGGGCTCGCTTATTTCAGATGGCCAACTCCATCGTAGGGTGGGCCAGTTCGGGGTCTGTTAGTCGAGTTGGAGCGTTCTCATGCCGAAGAAGTACATCCGGATCAGTCATCGAATCAGCGGAACGACGCTGGCCGAAGGGCCTGTGGGCTGGGGTATTACGCCGTTCGAGGGCAATTACTACGTCTCTCGTAAGTACCTCAAGACGCGGGGCTTTAAGCCGAATTTCGTTCCCGGGCTCTGCTTCTATAAGTTTCTCTACGTCTGGTTGGATCTACATCTGGAGAACGGGGATAGAATCCGAAATCTGGGTTGGCTGTACTGGCTACCGAACCCACTCTTCCCGTTTATATGGTATCGGGTCGGCATTCCTCAGCGTCATCCAGAACTAATGGTCGAAGTGATCTAGTCGTTTTCCTAGGCATGATTGGGAACGAGGCGGGAGTGGTCTAACTCGGAAGGAGGTATCCACGTGGTGTCTTTGATTGTGCCGGTTCTCGCACTATATGTCGCTGTGGGGCTGCTATTTGGCGTCTTTTTTGCTGCGAGCGGAGCTGCGAGATTGGACCCGGGAGCGATGGGATCGCCGATTACATTTCGAATTCTGATGATCCGGGTCGCAACGGCATTGTGGCCACTCTTGTTGGTCAAGATCTTGAGGAAAAAAGAGGAGGCGACATGAACAAGGTACGCATAGCCACACTCGCTGAGCTCGATCCGCCCACACCCGCCCACGCGCTGGTCGCCGATGTCGATCTCGTGATAGTCCGTTGGCCGAACGAAGACGAGGTCACGGTCCTTTATGGGCGTTGTCTGCACCGCGGTGCGCTGCTCTCGGACGGAGAGGTCCAGGGTGAGAATCTGATCTGCGGCGTTCATGGCTGGGACTATCGGTTCCGCACGGGCGTATCGGCGTACACCAACGAGGACGTTCTCCATCGGTTTGGCCACTGGATCGAGAAGGACGGCGAGATCTACGTTGACGAAGACGAGGTTCGAGAGTGGGAGCGATGCCACCCCCAGCCCTTTGACCGTAGTGCCTATCAGGGCGCCTATCAGGACCCCCACGGAACGCCCGACGAGCCCTATAACCAGTGGATCCAGGAGATGGCCGAGCACGGGCTCGAACGGACGGGCCATCACGGGCGAGTGGATGCCATGGGCGTACCCCGCGGTGAGCTCCCGACTTGGACCGATATCCAGATTCTGACGGCCCAACTCCACCGCGTACCGCTTCTCGACGACGAAGAGGTCGGCACCGAGCTCGTCATCGGCCCTGGAGCAGACAAGCCGCTGCGGTTGGAGATCCCCCTCTTCGTTTCCGACATGAGCTTTGGTGCGCTCAGCGAAGAGGCGAAGACGGCGCTTGCCAGAGGTGCCCAGGCGGCTGGAACGGGAATATGTTCCGGGGAGGGCGGCATGCTTCCGGAGGAGCAGGCCGAGAATGATCGCTACTTCTACGAATTGGCGTCGGCGCGTTTCGGTTTCAATATGGAACTCCTGAAGAAAGTGCAGGCCTTCCACTTCAAGTGCGGCCAGGGTGCCAAGACGGGAACCGGAGGCCATTTGCCGGGCGACAAAGTGGTGGGGAAGATTGCAAAGGTACGCGGATTGCCGGAGGGTACACCGGCGATCTCACCCTCGCGCTTCCCAGATTGGGACCACGTGGACGACTTCCGCCGCTTCGCCGACGAGGTGCGGGAGTTCACCGGCGGCATCCCCATCGGCTTCAAACTCTCCGCGCAACACATCGAGCACGACATTGATGCGGCACTGTCCGCGGGCGCGGACTACGTGATTCTCGATGGTCGCGGTGGTGGCACGGGCGCTGCGCCGCGAATCTTCCGCGACAACATCAGCGTGCCCACGATTCCGGCCCTGGCCCGGGCGCGGCGTCATCTCGATCGTACTGGCCGCAGTGACGTCACGCTGATCGCCACCGGCGGTCTGCGCGTGCCCTCTGACTTCGTGAAGGCGATGGCGCTAGGCGCGGACGGCATCGCGGTTTCGAACTCGGCCATTCAGGCCATTGGTTGTCTGGGCATGCGAGCCTGTCATACCAACAACTGTCCAGTCGGAATTGCCACCCAGCGACCCGAATTGCGGGCGCGCCTCGACGTCGCGCTGGCGGCCAAGCGACTGGAGCGCTTCTTCGCGAGCGCCACTGAAATCATGCGAGTGATGGCGCGGGCCTGTGGGCATCGTCACCTGAATCAGTTTTCGATCGATGACCTCACGACCTGGAAACGGGAGATGCATCATCTGACCGGCATTGCTTACGGAGGTGTGATTCCATGAGTTGGAAGACCCTGGGTGGCGCTGTGCCCACTCAACTGGTCGACGCCCGGCTCCAATTACACCATGCGGCCCAGGTGGTGGCGTCGGCTGGCGTCACCTTTCTGGCGCCCGAGCCCGACGACAGTCATCCCAACTTCGGCTGGGTCGAGTCCCTTGGCGCACTCATGGGCCACGCACTTCCGGGCGCGAACGCGCAGGTGGGGTTGCGGGTAGCTGATCTCTCGCTGCTGTTGGTGAATAGTCGTGGTGAGATAAGTGAAGAGTTCGCCCTCGACGGCAAGAAACTCGACGACGGCTATGGGTGGCTGGCTTCGGCCACGTCTGGCGCCGGCGCGGCGCTTCCCTCGACGGGGATCACGCGCTCCACGTACGAGATTCCAAGTCACCCGACCGGGACGGGTGAGGCTTTCTCTTGTCAGTCCAATGAGGCCTTCGCCGAATTGGCGCGTTGGTTCGCGAACGGTCACCAGGCTCTGGCTGAATTGGCGGCGCGGGTCCCGGGCGCTTCCGACCTGCGCTGCTGGCCACACCACTTCGACCTGGGCACGCTCGCGGTGTTGGCGAAGGAGCCTAACGGCGACCTGTCCAAGAGCATCGGGATTGGTCTCTCGCCCGGTGACGGTGGTTACGCCGAGCCCTACTGGTACGTCTCACCGTGGCCCTATCCCGAGCCGAACGCGCTGCCGTCGCTCGAGAGCGGAGGACACTGGCACACCGAGGGGTATACCTCGGCGATCCTCACCGGTTCTGACCTCGTCGGGGGCACGCCGGAGAGCCAGAGCGAGCGGCTGCACGCCTTTCTCGATACCGCCGTCGAGACCTGCCGACGCATCCTTGCCGACTGATATACGAAAGGAAGTTCCTTTGGCTACGAAGATCCAACAGGTCTGGTACAAGGTTCTCGATCTGGACGAGTTGC
>SMVA01264685.1_pt1 | contig 12596 bp, 9 predicted proteins | sample 2456451 | NCBI WGS metagenome assembly SMVA01 (sample SAMN11095933, study PRJNA526329) | marine sediment metagenome | biome: Marine sediment; feature: Surficial sediment; material: Deep marine sediment; isolation source: Hadal surficial sediment | place: Pacific Ocean | collected 2014-05 | depth 0-1...
CATGCACAACATATTGCCGGTGGAACGATCATGGGCAGTGATCCAAAACAATCGGTAACCGATGCCTTTGGTCGATTGCACGATGTTGCTAATGTCATTATCGGTGGTGGCAGTGTTTTCACAACGCTGTCTCATGCCAACACAACTTATACGATACATGCAATTGCGTGGCGCTCGGCCAAGTACTTGGCTGACAACTGGAGTGGGATCGCGAAATGATGCGAAGGCAATTGCACCATCCTGTAAGAGGGAACGCAAATCTAATGGGTATAACAGGCAACAACGTAGCCAGAACGAAATCGCATCGACTTCGGCGTGTTGGAAACGACAACCAAAAGGCTGAATACCAGGCGAGTCGGGCGGTGAGCTTTCGTTTCATTTTCGGTTTATTGCTTGCTTTGACAACTGAAGTAATATGGGCTGGCGACATCGAAGCCGGTGAGTCCAAGGCTGCCAGTTGTGCAGGCTGTCACGGCTCACAAGGCGTTTCGAGTATCCCCGGTTTCCCACATCTGGCCGGTCAAAAGGCGGGGTACCTGGTTGCCAGCCTTAAGCGCTTCAAGAGCGCTGACACAATAAGCCCTGTAATGGGTCCGCTAGCGAAGTCACTGTCAGACGAAGACATCAGCGATCTCGCCGCTTTTTATTCCAGCCTGGATCGGTGCAAATTGTATGTCGTTGCTGACAGTTGATGTAAGTATTTGATGAACGACCCGAGACATAGGTTACAAAGTATTCCGAGCACATAGGTTACACAATTTGGCATTTGGGAAGCGCCTCAGTTGCCCTGGAAAGAGTGTAATCATTTGCAGGCGCCAATGGTGTCAAACCGGTATTGGACCAAAGTCCACTATTTAAATCTGTGATGCTATCATCTTATAATGCAAACGTAGATATGCCTTTAATTAGCTTAACTAAGGAGCTGAAATATGAAAAGTGCTAGCACATTCCGCAAATTGATAATGCTGACAATGTTCTTTTCTACGGGGGTGAGCCAAGCAAACGCAGATTCCAGCATGATGCCTGGTTTGACCTCAGGGCAGTCTCCAGACCAGTTCTCCCTTGTGAGCAGTCTTTATCCTGCAGAGATGGAGACCACACCGGATCCGTTCAACACCCGGGTCATTAAGAGGCCTTGGCTACTTGCCCAGGCTGAGGGCGAGGCGGCGGCTGAGGGTGATGTCAACCCTCAATGCGCAGCTTTCGCGGCTGACCCCGATGCTGATCTCGGCGATGTCTTACATGCCGGTTGCAAACCGACCCTGAAACAGATGTCCGCCCTGATGGACAATCCCCTCGGAAACGTGGCGATGCTGTTTACGCAGTTTGACATCTACGTAAAAAAAGACCCGATTACGAAGCGCGAGGACACCCAGTACAACTACATGGGAATTGCCCAATTCCCGAAAGGGATCAACGACAACTGGAACCTGATCAATCGCGTTATCTGGAATGTGGGTAGCGTACCGCTCAGCCAGGACAAGATCGACAATGGTTTCAGTTCGACCCCGGGGGGGGGTGAACTTCTTCCGCCACCCGAAAATTTCCCTGGCGGACCGTTGCCCATCGATATCTTCAGTGGCCGCACCACCGGATTCGGCGATATGATGTATGTTGCCCTGTTCGCTAAGAAGAAGCCCGCCAAATGCGGAAAAGATCAAATGTCAACTTGCCTGTGGGGCCTGGGTTTCGATGTAGGGCTGCCGACTGCAACGGAAGACATCCTGGGGACCGGCAAGTACACGGCTGGCCCGTCCGCGCTGGGGGTATATATCGGACCGAAATGGAAAGTCGGTGCCTTGTTAACGCACTTCAAGGATTTCGCCGATCGCGACAGCAACCGGGCTGACGTCAACATGACCAACCTGCAGTATCTCTATTATTATTCCCTTAGCGACACAATGAGTATTGGCGCGGCTCCCAACATCATCATCAACTGGGAGCAATCCAGTGGCAATAAAGTCACGGTGCCGATTGGCTTCGGTTTCAACACCACCGTCAACATCGGCAAAGTATCGGTTCGCTTCGGCGCGGAGTTCAACTATTCGGTCGTCCAGCCCGACGACGTGCTAAGCACCAAGTGGGACTTCCGTATCTACTTTATTCCGGCAGCGCCGTCAGCTTTGTTCAGCTGGATGCAGTGATTCCGCAAGTTATTTCTGTGGGTTTGGTCATGGGGAAAAATGCAGTGCTGGCATGACCGCCCGCGCAGCGTTTTATTTTAGGAGAATCCAATGAAATTCCAATTCTTGATGACATTATTCAGCGCGGTGTATATGACGAGTACTGTCCAGGCGGACGACCGTGACTTTCTGACGGATTACTCATAGCTGTCCCAGGACAGCAGCTTCGCGGGCACCAGCAAAATCTATCTGGCCGAAGGGGCTGAAGAGCGCCTGGCCGACTGCCTCAAAATCCCGCTTTCGGCTGGAGAGTAGTGCCTTAGTGACGCACACCGCACCCCGGCCCTGGGTGAAATGGCGTGTACGCGGTGAACCCGTACCTAGGTCTCCCGCTACCAGCGGGAGGCCTACCAGTTTAGCTGTGCCCTGATCTGAAAGATGGTTGGACTCTCGTTACCCGCCACGGCATCGGTATCGATGAAGATCAGGTTGCTCATGATCCTGAACTGGTTTCCCGGGCCATACCAGTTGAGCCCGATACTGATGTTTTTTTCTTCGCCGCCCAACACGTCCAGGTCGTTGAGATTTACACGCGAGTAACGGGCCGCAATTTCCCAGGCGCCCCCCGATCTCCGTGGCCTGAGGCGTAAGAACTTGCCTTGCTTGTACTGGAAAGCTTCGCCGGTAATGGCCCAGTTGGCCTGTACGTAATAGCCGTCGAATTCAGGATTCGCGGCGAAATCACGATCCCATTCCGCGAGGAAATATTCACCTCGCACGGACCAGTTGTTCCGTGCGGCCGCCAGTTCGAGCCCGTAAACCGACTGCGTGTTCACGTCCGCGTCTGTTCCCGTATCCACCAAGCGGATGTCGGTCACCCGTGTTTCCGGGCGCGTCCGGAATTGTGCGTCGAAGTCCATTTTCTCCCGTACCGCTGACAGTCCCAGGTGGAACATGTTGAACCTGGTCTTCACGGGATTGAAATAGAACCGGGCGCCATAGCCGAAATCTCCGATACTGTCGTTCAGGTCTTTTCCAAAAGCCGTGAAATGCACCCCCGCCTTGCTCCTGTGGAAGTCCCAGCCAACGCCCAGACGGCGCCCCAGGCTGAACGCTTCGGACGGCAACGGCACTTCCATGAAGGTATTCGCCAGGCGGGAGGTCTGGATCACCAGCGTCTGGGCGATTTTCTGGTTACCCACGGTAAACAGGCCCAGCCTCGTATTGAACCGCCAGTACAGGTCTACCCAGTTACTGTCGCCGTCGGTGAGGTCCACCTCCAGCTTGACCGTCGTGCGTTCATTGAACTTCCGGATTATACCGGCCCTGAGGCTGCGAAAATTGAATCCCGAATCGTCGCCCAAGTGTCCCGAGGAAAAGTGCGCGTACTCCCCCTCGATGCGCCCGAAATGCACCCAGCCCTTTCCAGCCAGGCCGGGAACGTGATCCGGCATTGTTTGCAGGTTATTCGTTATGGGCCTGAACCGGTGGTACCAGGGCGCTTCCTCTTCTTCGGGTTCAATCCGTTCCTGCGCTCCGGAGGAAGCAACCTGCTGACTCTCCGGCGAGGCCTGGGCGCTATCCATCATGTAGGTGTCGATGTTTTCGGTGATTGCTTCCCGCAGATCTATAGCCAACTCCCTGGCTGCCTCTTCGGTTAATTCACCAACGGCTGCGCGTTCCGCACCGGCGGTTTCACCGGTCGCGGGCGCTGTTTCCCCACCGGACTGCGCCACAAGGTCACCGGTTCCGGCCAGCAGGATGATGCACAGCATAAACGCTGCGGATTGTTGATGGTATTTACTCATTCTCTTGAGTCAGATGGCCTGCCGCGATCGAAAATCTAGGCTGTGGCAAAACCGCCTCATACGCGTACCGGTCAAAAGGCGAGTAGCCACAGTAATTCCTTGAATATTATAACAAATGGCGTGAAATGGATAATCATCATTTACCAACAACGCAACGGGCAAGGCGGACGTCAAATGTTGTCGTCTCATAAGAACACCAGTCCTCACTAAGGTTGCTTTCAGAATTCGACAACCCCGTAGTTCCGCGGCAGGCCTGATGTGCGCCGCCTGCAGGCCTCAGCCTGTTTCCTCGTGGAGCTAGGCAACGGAGACAAGTTCATTTTCGATCTCGGCACCGGCAGCATGCGCAATATCAACTCGCTGATGATCCCATTCGAATACCTGACAAAAATCTTCCTCGTTGCAGCGTAAATTGAACAACGGTAACCTCGTTTCTATTGCTGCCAGGTACTGGTCTGTGGATTACGAGGATACGGGCGGTGATGCAGGTAAATTCCTGTTCGATGTTGACATGCTTGGCGTGTTACTGTGTTTTACATTCGATTAATAAAGGGCACCTATAATGAACTACAAATCTAATTTTTGTGTATTACTGCTTGCCGTGTTCGCGCTGCAGGCTTTTGCCGAGGACAGTGGTTTCCTCCAGACCGACTATGAACTGCTGAAGCCCGCTGGCGCAGGCTTCAGTGCAAACGCGCTCGTATTTGTCGCCGATGGCGCCACTGAGTCAGTGGGCAAGTACGATTCGGTAATCATTGACCACCCGGAACTGTTTATCAGCCCTGACTCGAAATACAAGGGCATGAAGTCGGATACCGTGAGCAACCTGTCTGCCGAACTCCGGGCGGCAGTGGTGCAGGGTATGGCCAGCCAATACGAAGTGGTCGAAAATCCTGGCAAAAACGTACTTTACATGCGTCTTGCCGTAACCCACCTCTACATTGAGAAGCCAAAGCGCGGCTTAATGAGCTTTACGCCGGTCGGCGCCGTGGCCTCAGCCGCCAAGAGCGCGCGAAGCGAGTTCATTGGCAAGAACACCCTGGTTGAAATGAAACTGGAAGCGGAAATGCTCGACAGCACGAGCGGTGAGGTTTTGTTCGCCGTGGTGCTTTCCACAGGCCAGAGAAAGGACAAGGCCCGTGACCTCGATGCCGATCCGGCCACCTGGGATGAATTATTCGCCGCTACCCAGGGTTTGGGCGCGCGCCTCGGATGCCGCCTGAATAACGCGCACCTGCCCGAGGACGGCCGTGCAGATTGCCTGGCTATTTCGTTAGACGCTGGAGGTCACTGACATGAACCGGCTGTTTGTTTTTTTGCTTTTATTGATTCCCATTTCAGTATTCGCCGCGGGTGGTAAGGTGACCAAGTCCAATGGCATTGCGCCGGACCGTTACGTCTACTACCCCGGGACTGAAATTTTGGCGGAAGAAGAAATCCGCATCATTGCCTGTGGCACCGGCATGCCTGATGCGCGCCGCCTGCAGGCCTCAGCCTGTTTCCTCGTGGAACTGGGCAACGGAGACAAGTTCATTTTCGATCTCGGCACCGGCAGCATGCGCAATATCAACTCGCTGATGATCCCGTTCGAATACCTGACAAAAATCTTCCTCACGCACTTGCACACGGACCACTGGGCAGACCTCATTTCAATGTGGGCGGGCGGCTGGACCGCAGGACGTCCCGGGGCGCTGGAAGTCTGGGGCCCCAGTGGCACGCGTGAGAATATGGGTACCAAGTACGCCATTGATCATATGCTCAAGGCCTTCAACTGGGATAGAACGACGCGTTCAGTTCAAATCACACCTAAAGCCGGCGAAATTATCGTGCACGAATTCGATTACCGGGGAGAAAACCAGGTGGTGTACGAGGAAAACGGCGTCACGATACGCAGCATTCCGGCTATCCATACCGGCGATGGACCGGTTAGCTATATCATGGAATATGCCGGCATGAAAATCGTGATCGGAGGCGATACTTTCCCCAATACATGGTTCCTGAAGTACGCGACCGATGCCGACTGGGTGGTCCATGAAGCCTTCATGACACCCGAGCAGTTCGTCAAGTATTACGGACAGCCTCCTCAACTGGCCTGGCGTGCCTGCTGTGCCTTCCACACCTCGCCGCAGGGCTTTGGCAAGGTCATGAGCACCATCAAGCCAGGGCATGCCGTGGCCTATCACTTCTATACCGAGGAGATCATCCGTTACGATGTGTTCCAGGGCATCCGCGAGACCTATGACGGCCCGCTGTCCCTGGCAACTGACATGATGACCTGGAACATTACCAAGGACGGCGTCACCGAGCGCATGGGTGTGTCACCCGACGCAGCTTTCGCTACCCACGGTCCCACCAGACAACCCCCGCCTGATCGCGGCACACCCAGCGAATTCACTGACTGGACGCTGAAACACCGCTGGGACGAAGGCATCCAGCCAGCACAGAAAGAAATGCTGGACAGGCACATGGAGAAATACAATCTGCAGGACCAGGACTGGCGCGAGCAGATGAAGAAGTAAGGCAGCATGATAAAAACCCGGCATAGGTAGGCTATGCCGGCAAACATACAAAAAACCCTAAAAAACTAAAACCGCAACGAGTGGCTGGATTCCACAATGGTGGCTTTGGGTCATACGGTCGGTTGAAATCGCAGCCAAAAGCGACCCCAGACTAACTCGTCAATGTATTGTCTGTTTCTCCACAACTACCCACATTTTGGTGGATTCTATGAGCGATCAAGTGAAGATTGCGGGCGGTTGCATATGTGGAGCTGCACGCCATGAAGTAAGTCAGCTGCCGGACGACGATGTTGGTTACTGTCACTGCCGGATGTGGCAAAAGGCTCTTGGAGGGTTGTTTGGTTACTTCGTGATATTTTCCGGGTCGCATATTAGTGGCACATTCAGGTTTACCCGAGCAGAATCAAAATATTACAGGTCGTCAGACTGGGCAGAGCGCGGGTTTTGCCCTGAATGCGGCACACCGTTAGTAATGCGAGGCTCGGACGGTTATGGGGTCATGATCGGTAGCCTTGACCATCCACAAGACTTCCCGCCTACAGGTCATTCAGGACAACTGAGGACTGTAATATCCCTCGAAAACTTAGCCAGTACATTGCCGTTCAGCACTGAGTTGCACTATGGTTACAGCCAGTAACGTTACCTTGAACTCGATGATTGAGATTTCATAGACTTAAAAATACTCGGCACAGTGTACAAGTGCGGGTGGAACCACCCCACTGCAGTATTTCTTTGAATTCGCGGACATACGATCAGAATGGGAAGAAAATCGGTGCCAGCCACACGGTAATCACTCCGACCACCAGGGTGAGAGGAACGCCCACCTTCACGAAATCCATGAATGAATATTCGCCGGGCCCGTAAACCATCAGGTTGGTCTGGTAGGCGGCCGGTGTGATCGAGGCGCCAATAGTGCCGGTCATTAATGCAATGGCGAACGGCATGAAGTTTACGCCGAGCTGGTCTGCTATTGACAGCGCAATTGGGAATAAAAATACAGCCGATGCCGTGTTGGTAATCAGGTTCGCCATTACGATCCGGCCGACAAAGACCACGGCCAGCGCCGCTGTGGGGTCGCCGCCGCCAAGGCGCGTCAACAGGACGGCGATATCCGCTGCCAGCCCGCTTTCGCTGAGCGCTGCCGCCACTCCTATCGCAGCGCCAAGTACGAAAAGGGTGCCATAGTCGACGCTGCGGGCTGCATCGCGCATTGTCATGCAGCCGGTAAGCAGCATGGCGCCGGCGGCAAGCATGGCCGCATTCAGCATGCTCAGCCAGCCCATGGCCGCCGAGGTGATCATGGCCGCCGTGATCAGGGTGGCCGTTGCAGCCTTGTGCCAGCGCTGAATGCTATAACCGCGCAGCCGCCGGACCAGTGAAAACTGGGCTTCCCTTGCGTTGACAAAAAAGAATGACTCATCCACTTCCAAAACGATAATGTCACCCACCTCAACCCGCACATCCGCAATGCGACCTGCCACCGGATGGCCGTTGCGGCAAATTGCGACCAGCGTGACGTTGAAGACGCCATCCGGCAGCGGAAACTCAGATACCTTCCGGCCAAGAACAGAACTCTGCGGTGAAACGACGACTTCAACTAACTGGTGATCATGCCGCTCGGTTTGCATTGGCCTCAAAGTGTGTAACGGGAACAAACCATTCATGGTCCACAGGCGCGCCAGCGTTTCCAGGTCGCTGGACATGGAGAGCACGTCGCCAACCTCCAGCGTGGTATCGGGATCGAGCCTGGAGTTTGAGCCGTCCGCGCTGATAATCTCGAGCAACTCGAAGCCGACCGGCTCCGCGAAACCTGCTGTCTCCAACGATTGACCGGCAAGCATTGACCCTTTAGGAATCGTGAATTCCGCTCCGTATCGACGTATTGAAACCGCAGCCGCTTTCCCTTTCCCGGTATCGGGCAATAACCACTTTGAAATAACTATGAGCAATACCAAACCAAGAACCATGGCAGGCACCGCCACCCGGGAGGGGTCGAACATCGTAATTTCGCGCAATCCGGCATTGCCACCGGCACCACTGTTGATCGCATCGAGCACCAGGCCGGCAATGATCAGATTGGTCGCTGTACCAATCAGGGTGCACATGCCGCCCAGGATTGAGGCGAAGGAGAGCGGAATAAATAACCGGGCTTTCGACAAGCCGGTGCTGCGGCACAGGTCGCCGATGACCGGGATCATCATGGCCACCAGCGGGGTGTTGTTCAGGAAAGCACTGCCCACGGCGATAGGCGGCAGTATCTTCATCTGGGCGTCCATTATCGTCTTCGGGCGCCCGATGAGCTTTTCACTCAGCAGGCTGATGGCGCCAGTGGAATACATACCCGCGGCGACCATGAACAGTGCGCCAATCGTCAGTACGCCCGGATTGGAGAAGCCCGCTAAGCTGCGGCCCAGGGGTGCGAGGTCGAAAGTGACACTTAAGGTCAGCGCTCCGAGAAAGACCGTTGCGGGCGGGAGTCTTGTCGCAAGAAGGGCAACAAACGTGGCAACGAGAATACCGATGGTCAACCACGCATCCAGCGACATTGACTCCTCCTGATTTTTTTAAATGTGAGACTTATTTTCAGTACACGCACAATGATTTTAAAACAAAAGTCATTCTATCAACACTGATATTACCGGCGTTGATCAAGATCACGCTCCATTTCGGCTTGCAGCTTGACCATAATCTGGTTATTAGATTACAAATACTTGGGTAATTGTGTAAAATTACGTCCCCATTCATTGCAATCATTTAAATTTAAGGAGCAATTTCCGATGAATTCCAGCTTACGAATTTATTCATTTATCATGCTGCTTGGCCTTTTGGTCAGTTCAGTCGCCATGGCCAAAGAAGAGCCTCCCAAAGTCACTGAGGATGGACTACACCTGAAAGAAGACTCCAAGTTTGGCCTGGTTTACATAAATCCTGATGCCGTTTTTACCGGCTATCGCCGCATCATATTGCTTGAACCGTACATTGCATTCAAAAAGGACTGGAAACGCGATCAGAACCGTTCCGCAAGAGGTGCAAGGCGGGTAAGTGACAAGACCATGGAAGATATCAGTACCCGCCTGGCGGCAGAATTCAACATCATCTTCGCCGAAGTCCTTGAAGAAAACGACGGATATGAACTGGTGGAGGAAACGGGTGAAGACGTATTGATACTGAGACCCGCCATCATTAACCTGGACGTGACGGCGCCGGACCTGAAAACTTCCGGACGCTCAACCACCTATGCCCAGAGTGCGGGTGAGATGACCCTTTACCTGGAAGTTTTCGACTCGTTAACCAACAGCCTGATAGGCAAGGCATATGACCGCGGGCAGGACCGGCAATCCAGTTTTCTTACCTGGCATAATTCAGCAACCAACACTTCAGCAGCCAGGCGGATTCTGCGGGGCTGGTCGGAAACTCTGCGTGAAGGTCTGGATGAAGCAAACTCAGGCCTTGCAAGCCCTAGTTCTGAGTAAAAACATTCTTGTTCCACAAACAGAAAGGCCAGCTTGATGCTGGCCTTTTTTCGCAATCGGAGTTCAATTTGTCATTTTCACTAAAATTTGTCAGCATCGCTCTTATGGTGACTCTGGTTACCCTGCTGGCCGGATTACCACGAGCGGTGGTCTCAGCTGAACCGGTCGTTGCTGATATTGCGGCGCTTGATCAAAGCGACTGGCCATACGAGATTGTTACCAATAAGGGCGTGATTGTCATTTACCAGCCACAGCCGGAAAAACTTGACGGCAATATGCTTCATGGCCGGGCTGCAGTCGCTATTGAAATTAGCGGACAGGGTCAGAGTCCCGTGTTCGGCGTAATCTGGTTTAAAGCCAGGCTTGAGACCGACCGGGCAGAACGAACCGCGCTGATCACCGAATTGAAAATCAAGGATATGCGTTTCCCGAATCAGACCGATGACTTGGTCGCAACGCTCAGTAATCTTCTGGAAACGGAAATTCCGAAATGGGACCTTCCTATTGCGATGGACGAATTGATTGCGACCCTGGAAACTGCCGATTCCAGCCTTAAGACTTCCCAACAGGTCGGTATAGATCCGCCGGTGATGCTTTTTTATTCTGAACCTGCCGTACTGATCACCATTGACGGCGAACCGCGTCTTGCAGATACCGAAGAAAGAAACATACAACGTGTCATGAACACGCCATTTACACTTTTGTATGACAGCAAGAAAGAGGACTATTACCTGCATGCCGATACGGACAGTTGGTACAAAGCCACAGACATCATGGGAGACTGGGAACAGGTCAGCAAGGTACCACGGAAGATTGCCAAACTTGCGCCCGAAGAAGAAGCGCCCGAAGACCGGGAGGAAGCGGCCGAGAATGACGCCGATATTGAAACCGGTCCGGCACCCAAAATTGTTATAGCCACTGAGCCAACCGAACTCATTTCGAGCAACGGCAAACCTGAATACACACCGATCGAAGATACCAGCCTGTTATATGTCAGCAATACCGACAGTGATCTGATCATGGACACTGCTACCCAGGAACACTTCGTGTTGCTGTCAGGCCGCTGGTATGCCAGCAAGGACCTGGGAGGACCCTGGCGGTACGTGGCGGTGGAGGATCTTCCTGATGAATTTGCGAAAATTCCTGAAGAATCCGAGATGGGTTCTGTCCTGTATGCCGTTCCGGGTACCGATGTTGCGCGCGAAGCGGTGATGGACGCACAAATACCCCAGACAGCCACCATAGACAAAAGCAAGGCAAGCCTGGTCGTTGAATATGACGGCGAGCCTAAATTTGAAAAAATAGATAGAACGCAAATGAAGTGGGCTGCCAATACCGCCACGCCGGTCATCAGCGTTCAGAAAAGATATTATGCTGTCGATGAGGGGGTCTGGTTTGTTGCCAACAGCGCCAGTGGACCTTGGGCGATTGCAACTTCAGTTCCCGAAGAAATTTACACCATTCCAGCCAATTCTCCGGTTTATAACGTCACTTTTGTACGCATCTACGGCGAGACCGATGAAGTTGTCTATGTTGGATATACACCCGGCTATGAGAATACCTACGTTTACAACACCACGATCGTCTACGGCACCGGTTATTATTGGCCGGGCTGGTACGGGCGCTATTACTATCCGCGTTATTCAACATGGGGCTTCCAAGTCAGGTGGAACCCATGGACAGGATGGCGCTTTGGCCTGAGCTACAGTTATGGACCGTTTTCATTCCATTTCGGACGCGGAGGCTGGTATCGTGGCGGATGGTGGGGACCAGGCCGTTACCGCGGCTATCACCGTGGCTACAGGCATGGTTATCGCCGTGGCCGCAACGCCGGTTACCGGGCAGGATACCGCGCCGGCAAGCGCAATTCGTCACGGCAGAATATGTATAAAAACAATCGCAACCAGTCGCGAACAGCTTCAAGTTCATCCTTGGGCCGGAATACCCCCATGTCCAGCGGTATGAGCAATAGAGCCCAGGCTGGCCGTGTCGCCGGCACAGGCGGGCGGGCCAACAATGTGTACGCGGATAAGAGCGGAAATGTCCACCGCCAGACAGGCCAGGGCTGGCAGACCAGATCAGGGGATAGCTGGAAATCTTCACAGGCTGGTCAGCAACGAAGCCAGGCATCCGGTCAGAAGCCAAGCCAGCAGCGAAGCCAGCCAAGCTACTCCACCAGGGGTGGCAGCAGCTACCTGAATCGCAGCGCCAATTCCCGCTCGCAGGGCATGCAAAGGTCCAACAGCTTCAAATCAAGCGGCGGCGGCCGCAGGGGTGGCGGCGGACGAAGACGATGACAAAATAAAGACCGGGAGTGGCATAACTCCCGGTCAGGTTAAAGTGATTTGACTTTTCAGTGGAGCCGGGAAATTGCCATTCCCGGTTTTACCCGAAAAAACCGGCCCTCAATCTACCAGGTTGCCGTCAGGGATAGCTGCGGTCCATGTTGTCGATTATCCACAGCACCGTTCCAGCTGGAATTGTCGACATCCACATCCAGAATGAAATTGTTATAGCCAAGACCGATGCCGAGCTAAAATACACACATATTTCCGATGGGCACATTCCCAGTGGGAATTCCTGAGGGGTGGCCAGATGGCCTGAGATGTCCGAGAGAAATTCTCAAACGAACAGACCCTTTGAACCTGATCCCGATCATCCCGGCGGTAGGAA
>SMVA01419482.1_pt1 | contig 12592 bp, 10 predicted proteins | sample 2456451 | NCBI WGS metagenome assembly SMVA01 (sample SAMN11095933, study PRJNA526329) | marine sediment metagenome | biome: Marine sediment; feature: Surficial sediment; material: Deep marine sediment; isolation source: Hadal surficial sediment | place: Pacific Ocean | collected 2014-05 | depth...
CAGTATGGCGTGGGTCTGCTGCTCATTCTTTTTGTTCGGGAACAGGCGAGTAAAGACAAATTCCACGAAGACGCTAACCGGATTTATCGCGTCTATTCCGATTTCAAATCGTCCATCAATAAAGACAACGATTTATATGCGACCTTGTCGTCGAAGCGAACGATCACCAAATCAACTCCCGCGACGAGGGCATAGGCAGGTTCTCGATCCGGTAACGTAGACCACGTAGCAACTCGAGTATCAGGAATGGGCATATCGGATATCATGGATAGAGGATATGAGTAAATTCTATTTTGAAAAAGAGTCGTCGAACGAAAAGTCAGATACAGGAAAATCGATGCTTTGAACAAATTTGCAGGCCTCTTCGGCTCCGTGCTCGCGGTCCATTCCGCCGTCTTCCCATTCGACGGACAACGGTCCTCGGTATCCAATCCGATTCAGAGCTCGAATGATCTCCTCGAAATCGACACAACCCCGGCCTAGCGATCTAAATTCCCAGTATCTGCGCGGATCTCCGAATTCTGTGTGTCCGCCAAAAACACCGGCTTCCGTTCGCTTGTCAGACCACCAGACGTCTTTCATATGAACGTGATAGATCCGATCGGCAAACCGATCGATGAAGCCAACGTAGTCGACTCCTTGATACCCGAAATGACTCGGATCGTAATTGAATCCGAACGCTTCGCGATGTCCGATGGCTTCGAGCGCGCGATCGGCACTTGCGATGTCAAAAGCAATTTCAGTAGGATGCACTTCCAGAGCAAATCGGACCCCGAATTCGTCAAATACGTCCAGAATGTCGTTCCACCGAAGCGCGAAATCAGCGAAGCCGGCGTCGATCATATCTTGGGTCACAGGCGGGAAGGAGTACAACAAATGCCAGATACTACTTCCAGTAAACCCGTTGACGACCTTCACACCCAGTTTCGCGGCCGCTCTGGCTGTGTCCATCATCTCTTCCGCTGCGCGCTTTCGGACATCAACTGGGTTCCCATCACCCCATATGCGAGCCGGAAGAATCGATTCGTGCCTTGCGTCGATCAAGTCACAAACGGCTTGTCCTACCAGGTGAGTGCTGATCGAATAGACCGACAACCCGTAGTTGGAGAGAAGGTCTTTTCGTTCATCACAATAGCCATCTTCGCTTAGCGCTCGTTGGACATCAAAATGGTCCCCCCAGCATGCCAGCTCGAGGCCATCGTAGCCCCATTCGCTGGCCTTTTTTGCCAGGTCTTCGAGCGTCATGTCCGCCCATTGGCCGGTAAAAAGTGTTACAGGTCTTCCCATGATCGTGCCTTCCTAACTCTGAGCGTCGTTGGTTTGTTGTTTATTCTCAGTCTCGGTTACGATCGGGGCGGTTCGTAGCGGACATCGATCCATTCCTTGCGACGACTGCTCTCAACTGCCTTCACGACGAAATGTACACCGCGTGCTCCATCCTGAACCGAGGGGAAATCGAGATCAAACACAGACGGGAGCTGACCCGTTATTTTTGCCGCAATGGTTCTTCCGGCATTCCGATAGATATTGGCAAAAGCTTCGAGGAACGCCTCCGGATGACCCGCTGGAATTCGTGTGTTGTGTCGCGCGATAGGTGCCAGGTACTCGTTGCCCCGTTTGAATATTTCTTCAGGCCCTGACGGATAGCTGATATGCAACCAGTTCGGGTGTTCTTGAGACCATCGAAGTGCAGCATCCGTACCGTAAATCCGAATTTGAAGGTTGTTCTCCTCGCCGACACTGATTTGTGAGGCGTATAGAATTCCTCGCGCACCGTTCTCGTAATGAATAAGCACGGATCCGTCGTCGTCCAGCTGCCTTCCTTCAACCATGGCATCCAGGTCCGCAAAAAGTTCGGTCATTTGAAGGCCCGTGATGTATTCGGCCAGGTTCTCAGCATGGGTACCGATATCACCGAGGGCTGATGAAACGCCCGCCCTGTCCGGGTCGGTTCTCCATTCAGCCTGTTTATGTCCTTCCGCCTCCAGGAGTGTCGACAACCATCCTTGAGGATACTCGACGACTATTTTTCGGATCACTCCCAATTTACCGTCGGCAACCATCGCCCGAGCCTGCTTCACCATGGGATATCCCGTGTAGTTGTGGGTCAGCGCGAACACCACGTCTTTCTCTGCGACCAACCTGCACAGGGATTCCGCGTCTTCCACCGTGTTGGTAAGGGGTTTGTCGCAAATAACATGGATGCCGGCCTCAATAAAGCATCTGGCCACCTCATAATGGAGATGATTCGGAGTTACGATGGACACAAAATCGATTCGATCGCCGGCGGCGCGCGCAAGCTCTCGCTCTGCCATTTCCTGGTAGGAGTCATATACCCTTTCAGAGGAAAGATGGAGGGCAGCACCTTGAATCTTGGACTTTTCCGGAGAAGAAGAAAATGCTCCGGCTACGAGTTCCATTTCACCGTCCAGCGCAGCTGCCATCCGGTGAACCCCCCCGATGAATGCATCCGGTCCTCCCCCGACCATTCCGTATCTGAGTTTTCGATCCATGACCTAATATATCGCAATCATCGGTTCTACTTTCATGTCGTGTTCTGCAAACCATCTCGGCGTTTTTCGAGTATACTTGTGATCTAGAACATGCCTTACGTGTTCGCCTCCGCACACCCAGCTACCATGTTACGATCGGCCTATTCATTATCGAGACCGCAGAAACTGTTCGTTGTCTGCGCGGCAATTTTTGTAACGGCACTTGTCGTAGCTGAAGCCACGGCTTCTAAGCTTTTTACCGTCGTTGAGCTTCCCTTTGCCATCAATATTTTTGGAGAACAATTCAACTCCGTCGTGATGACCGCGGGAGTGATCGCTTTTCCGATCACGTTTATCGTTACTGATCTGCTGAACGAGTATTACGGAAAGCCGGGAATTCGATTCGTCACTTACCTCGGAATGGTGATGATTATTTTCGAGTTCGGGTTGCTGCAGGTGGCCATGAACGTTCCGACTTCTCCAATCTCTCCCGTCCCGGCCGAGGCGTTCGATACCGTATTCGGAGCGTCGGGTCGAATCATCATTGGAAGCCTGATTGCTTACGTCATTGGCCAGTTGGCAGACATTTCGCTCTTCCACTGGCTGCGCGGCCTGACCAAGGGAAAACACCTGTGGCTCAGGGCTACCGGCTCAACCTTGGGATCCCAGTTCCTGGATACGTTTATCGTTCTTTTTGTCGCCTTTTACGGTCCCATGACGATCCAGACCATCATCGCCGTCACACTATTCAATTATGCGTACAAATTCGTCGTTGCGATCTTAATTACGCCTGTGATCTACGGTGCGCACCATTTGATTGACCGCTACCTGGGCAACGAAATAGCCCAGGAAATGATATATGAAGCAGAATCAGACCCGGGATCAAGTCCGGATTCAGGCACCGATTCGGACGACGATCATTCTACCGGAACAGCGACCGGAACGGGGGTCAGCCAACCGTAAGGGTCGTTTCCCTTTTTAATGATGTCAAAAAAGGCATCCTGTAGCCTTGTTGTAACCGGTCCGCGACTACCCTCCCCAATTACATGGTGGTCGACCGATCGGATGGGCGTGACTTCAGCTGCCGTTCCGGTGAAAAACAACTCGTCGCAGATGTACAGAGCCTCTCGGAGAATATGTACTTCGTGAACCGAAATACCCATATCTCTCGCCACTTGAATCATCGAGTTTCGCGTAATTCCCGGGAGAATACACAGTGACGTCGGCGCCGTAAAGATTTCGCCGTCTTTGACCATGAACAGATTCTCTCCACTACCCTCAGCTACATAGCCGTCCGAGCTGAGCATAATGCCTTCCGCAAATCCATTCAGGATTGCGTCCATTTTAACGAGCCCGGCGTTGAGATAATTCCCACCCGCCTTCGCCATTGAAGGGAAAGTATTTGGCGCCATGCGACTCCAGGAAGCCACCTGGACATCTACGCCGTGCTCCAGTGCCCCAGGCCCCAGGTATGCTCCCCATTCCCAAACCGCAATCATGGTTTCGATTTTATTCTCAAGCGGGTTGACACCCTTCTGGCCCTCGCCTCTGAAAATGAGCGGCCTGATATAACATTCCTCGAGACCGCTGTTGGAAATGGTATCCAGCATGGCCTGTTCCAACTCTTCCAGAGTATATGGCGACGGCATTCTATAGATTTTTCCTGAGTCAATCAGCCGCTGAGTATGATCTCTCAAACGGAATACCGCCGAGCCCTTTTCGGTCTTGTAGCACCGTATTCCCTCAAATACGGATGTCCCATAGTGGAGAGCGTGGGAAAGAACGTGAACGGTCGCGTCTTCGTGACGGACAAATTCGCCATTTCTCCAAATATCTGGTTCGTGCATAACTGATCTCTTCAGAACGGTAAAAACCGGGCTCGGGGACAAGCCCTGGCCATCACATTGATGATTCGGCTCTGATAACGGGATTCGGAGTGAAAAAGTTCGAAATGCGAGTCAAATCGACGTGATCAGATGGACGTGCCCAATAGAAAGGACCTGTTAAAGTGGGTCCTGCTTATCGATAAATCCTAACGTTCCAACAGCGTCCGGAGGAAGTATCCACGGCAACTCGAATCTACCGACAGAGCCAAAAAACCCATGTGCATTTTCAAAATTGTTTGGGCTCTTGGCGTTGACCCACTCCGCGCTTTTAAGAGAAATAAAAGCGCTCACACGACGTAATTCCAATTGTGGACCAAATAACGGCCAATCAACTTCGCGCAGTACGCTGAACTGATCTCGCTTGAGAAATACATCGAATTGCCATCCACCCAGCGTATTGGAACCGTCCTGATCGTATTCGATGAGCACCGTTTCCGTTGGGGTTTCATCAGGACGGCTAACTTCATATTGAACGGCAATTTCGAAGGGCCTCCCTGCAATCCCTTCAACGACAATGGTCTGAATAAATTGAAGTGTATCTCCGGTCGGGACACCTGCAAAGTACGGGGGGTTTTTCGGTAGTGTGGTTCTGGCCGTGGCCACGAGAATCCCGTCTTTGAGGATCTGCAACTCGTAGGTCCTGTCACTCACCGGCTTGAATAAACTATAGTACAAGACCCCCTCTGTTCCGTCTTGGAGCTCGATGACCAAATCCGACCACGCTGCGACCTCCATGGTGCTCTCGTCAACCGACTGGACGTGCACGTTTTCCAGTCCTGGCTTCTCCGCAAGTACGGCTGAGCGCAAAGCACTGACACGAACAAACTGCGTATCCGCTGCCATATCAAGGAATCCGTGGATGGCGAAAACATTCTCCGCATCATCCGTGAGCGGGGAAATCACGTTTTCGCACCCGAGAATCGCTAGAAGCGCCATGCACCACGCACCGAGTATCAACGATATTTGATTCTGTCGCTTCACCTATTCGAGTTCGATTTTCAGTCCTAACGACGGAATTAAAGGGAGCTGATTCACCCTGTCGCCCGTAAAAATGTTATAAGAAAAAATATTCTCTCGATTCATCACGTTGATCACTCCCAGCTGAAGAGTCGCATGAACTCGCTCGAATGTGAATCGTCGTTCGTACGAAACATCGAAACGATGATAATTGGGAAGTCTGTCGCCATAAAGCGTCGATCGTGAGACATATGTAGACCCCGTTTGCGTAAGACCCTGGGAAGAAGTGAGTTTGTCGGTGTCGAGAGATTCATAGTAACCGTTTACCTTGGTAAAGGGTAAACCCGATCCAAACTGCCACCGCATGCTCAGTTTATTTTGACCCCACTCATACTGCGTAACTACGTTCATTTGATGTCGTCTGTCATGCGGAGGGAAAAACGTTCGTGCATCCTCTTGAACGGAGGCTGTCGTAACCACACCAGGAATGAGAATCGTCCTTCCCACCCCAAGTTCACGCGTGTACTTTACTTCCGCCAAACCGTAACTGGCTCCCATGTAAAACGACAGAAGACTGACATCCAGCTTGAGATCCAGGCCCCGGGCGTCCCCTTCAACTCGAGTGAAGCGAGTCGTCCCGTTCACTGATTCAGAAAAAATCGGGAAAGCCAGGTTTTTCATCCATTTCCGATATCCCTCCGCCGACAGCTCCAACCACGGGAAGATTCGACCTTTCCATCCAGCAATAAGATGGGTAGCCTCCGGTACGGCCTTCGCTTGAGGAGATGACGCCCAGATCGTAAATACTTCTGATACGTCCTGCTCGTTATTCAGACCGACGATCTGCTGATGATATCGTCCCCAGGCAGCACTGAACTGATGTCGACTCCTGGAGCCCCATGGCAGTAATATTGCGCGAAGACGCGGGCCAACGGACATGGATGTTCCGTGTGAAAAAGACTCAAATCGAACGCCCGGTTCGATACGAAGCACTTTTTTTAGGATGAACCGCGTATCCGCAAAGCCTCCGCCGCTTGTGACCGAGGAGCGCTGAGCCCTTTGGTTTGCCCCGAGGCGGTAATCGAAAATGTGTGTATTCGCAAAAATACCATAATGTAACTGCGTATCGCCCAACAGGTAATGAAACTGCATGTTCAATGCAAAGCTTTGGACCTTCGAGGATCTGAACTCTTCCTCCGTCAGACGAAACTCGCTCTCCATTCCACTATAATGAATAGCGAATTCAAACATCGCAGGATAATCCGGGGGCAAGAATAAATAGCGTATCCCGTATCCCTCGTTTTTCCAGGATGACGAACGGACGTCCAAATCCTTTGCGGTTTCCAGCGACAAAACGTTTCCTTCGTCGAAGGTCCGTAGACCGGTGAAGGAAACCGAACTTGTGGGCGTCATATACCCATGCAATTTTACAAATAAATCGCCGAAGTGAAACGGGAGTTCCTGCCCCAATAAATGGGGGGCAACCTTTTCAATTACCGATTCTCGCCACGAAACGGTGAGCGATACAGCATCCTTAGAAATGGGCAATTCGACGCGAAGACTGGTTACAAACGGAGCTATGGTTGCCGCACCCGTTACTTTTTTCTTATTGCCGTTCACGGAAACGATATCGATGACCGATGAAATACGACCCCCGTATCGGGCACCAAATCCGCCTGCATACACGTCTGCATAGGAAATAATATCTGCCGGAAATGCCGAGTAAAATCCGACGATGTGGAAGGGCTGATAGATGGGAATACCGTCGAGGAGCACGAGGTTTTGTGTCGGTGTTCCCCCTCGAACGAACAATTGACCGCCTCGGTCGCCCGCGGAGACGAATCCAGGAAGGGTTAAAAGATAACCGGCTAGATCGTACGTCACATCGGGCATTGGAATCCGAGACAGAGCGCTCGGCGTTATGGTTTCCAACCCTGCTATATATCGATCGGCCGCCGTTCGAACCGTCTCCACAACCAGTTCACCGAGTTCAGTCTCGTCTTCAATAAGTTCTATTTCCAAAAACTGGTCTGTGGCAGGGGCAACCTGAAGCGTGTCGACCCACGGTGTAAATCCGACGAAGGAAACCGTAAGAACGTGAGTCCCTGGACGAACTCTGCTGAAACGAAACAAACCCTCGATTCCGGTCGCCACGGCTCTTCGTTCTCCGTCCAGGCCGTCGAGTACAATCGTTGCTCCCACCATCAAATCTCCTGAATCGGCACTCGTGACAAGTCCACTTACACTGGCTCGTTGAGCCAGGACCGTCGTGTCATCCACCGATAGCCCGAGAAGAACCGCCTGAAGCAGCACCATCGTACCGAGGAATTTCAAATGTCGGGGTCGGATTCTAGGCACAAAACGATGTGGGATATTCAGAAACGGTGGAAAATACGAGTCAGCAACATTTCTGCTCCCAATATTGCCGATTCGTTCTTATAATTTTGAAATGTCTGTCGTCGGTTTATCTATATATATGACAAAAGCACACCAAACCTAAGAGCATCAATGGCTTCAAAAATTCGCGTTCGATGGGTGATTTTCATTTTAATAGGACTATTTATCGCTCTGGTTCTGGTGGACTCGATGGGTGTTTTTGACAAACGATCCTATTACGAAGTCCCCCACGGGAGTCATACCCATTTCCTTCCCAAGGATTGTGATCCTCCTCTTCCGGTGAGCAGTGGGCCACAGATTCGACCACAACCGGGTGAAAAAATCGACTGCCAAGGTCGAATCGTTCCTGAGTAAAAGAAGGAGCTGTATACACATGCAAGGCAATTCACGATGCCGGCGAACCCCCTGGCCCCAGTTGTCGTAATAATTTTATTCTCCTCTATACCGACTACTACGGTTTTCTACTATGCTCGAGACCATTTTTCAACTCCTTCTCGCCGCCACTCTTCTTTTTTCGCCAGGGTTCGATCATGAGAATGGAAGTATTCGGCAGGATGTTTATGCGTTTGTCAATGTAACCGTGATCCCGATGACGGGAGAACACGTTCTGACGAATCAAACCGTCATCATTGAGGGAGATCGCATAGTAGCAATCGGTCCGGTTGCCGACATTCAAATTCCGAGTTCCGCAGAGCGAATCGACGGAAACGGAAGATATCTGATTCCCGGTCTCTCAGAGATGCACGGTCACATTCCCCCGCCCACGCAATCGGCCCAAAACATAGAGAACGTTCTGTTTCTGTATGTGGCGAACGGAATCACGACCGTTAGAGGGATGTTGGGATACGAAAATCAGCTGGAATTGAAGGAAAGAGCGTTTAACGGGGAGATTATTTCCCCAAACCTCTACCTCGCAGGACCCAGTTTTAGCGGGAATTCAGTCAACTCGCCCGAGCAGGCGATTCAGAGGGTTCGTGCGCAGGTCAGCGAAGGCTGGGATCTGCTCAAAATCCATCCCGGTTTGACATTGGAAGAGTATGACGCGATGGCCGAAACCGCCCACGAACTCGGAATCCGGTTCGGCGGTCACGTTCCCGCAGATGTGGGACTGGCACACGCCATTGAGATGGGTCAGGAAACGTTCGATCACCTTGATGGCTATATCGAATACGTGGTTGACGACGCAGGGTATATCGACGAATACAGACTCAGCGATATCGTGACAAGATCGAAAGATGCGGGAGCCTGGGTCGTACCGACCATGGTATTGTGGGAAACCATTCTTGGGGTGGGAAACCTCGAGGCCATGCAAGATTATCCTGAATTACAGTATGTGTCCCCCCGCTCTGTTCAGGGATGGGTAAATGCGTTCGAGCAGCGAGTCGGAAATACCAATTTTGATCCGGTATATATGAACCGCATCGCTGACGCGAGAATGCGAATTTTATTTGAGCTGCACAAAGGTGGTGTCGGGATTCTAATGGGAACGGATGCTCCTCAGCAGTTCAGCGTTCCAGGGTTTTCTCTGCATCGAGAAATGGAGAAAATGGTAGAATCAGGTATGTCTCCGTACGAGGTTCTCAAATCGGGATCCGCCAATGTAGGCCAGTATTTCAGCAATGAAGACGACTTCGGAACGATCCAGATAGGTCAGCGTGCAGATCTGTTGTTGCTGAACGCCAATCCCCTCGAAAGCGTGAATAATATTTCCAACCGCGCTGGCGTGATGGTCAAAGGGCGGTGGCTGACGGAAGAAGACATTCAACATCGATTGAATGAAATAAGACAGCTCTATGATAGTTAGGACCTGCTTACAAGGCCTGGTCCTCCGACAGCTATTCAACCAACCAATCCGGATTCGGAGTTGGCATTTCAGCATCGACACCTTCTCTCCAATCGTGAAGCAATTGCCTGAGACGCTCAGTGGTCGAAGGCTCGAACAAAGCGATATTGTTCAATTCACTAGGGTCTGATTCCAGATCGAACAACTCCAGGCTTCCGTCCTCCAACCACTCGACAAGTTTGTATCGGCCATCTAAAACGGCGCCTGACGGCCGGTTTCCTGATCCGTGATAGTGTGGAAAATGCCAGAAAAGAGAACGGTTTACATCGTTCGAGTCGCTTTTGACTAGAGCCACGAGGCTCACGCCATCTCTGGCGCTCAGTTCTCGAGGCGGAAGACCAGCCATTTCCTCAATGGTGGGCGCGATATCCATGGTCGTCGCGGGTGAATACCGAACGGCTCCCGGCTCCGTCATTCCGGGCCAAAGTATCATGAATGGGACTCGAATTCCCCCCTCATAGAGCCAACCTTTGCCCGCCCGAAGAGGATGGTTGGACGTCGGCATTGACATACGTCCGGCACTCAGGGTGCTCAACCCTCCGTTGTCAGAAACGAATACGATCGCAGTACGATCCGAAATTCCGAGCCGCTCCAGTTCCGCTCGAATACGACCCAAACTCTCGTCCGTGCTCTGCACCATCGCTGCGTAGACTGGATGATCCTGGCATCTTCGGGTTACTGATCGATCGCTTTCCGGCGTAAATGATTCATCCGCGCACGGCTTTAACGAGGCCGCTTTCTGTTTGTACTTTTCGATCAATTCTTCCTTTGCCTGGAGCGGTGTATGAACGTTGTAGTACGAGAGAACCAGAAGAAATGGATCGTCCACGTGATCTTTTATAAACGCAATACTTTCGTCGGTGAGCCGGTCCGTTAGGTACTCTCCCTTCTTGCCACCGCCCAATCCCGGCACGTCCCAATAGTCATTGTTCGGGTGTTCGTACGGATAGAAATACGAGCCCGGTTGGCCCGCATCGTGGCCGCCAATGTTGAGATCAAATCCTTGATCTTCCGGAAGATATCCATCGGACCCCAGATGCCACTTTCCGAGGAAGGCCGTCGTGTATCCTGCCGCCTGGAATCGCTCGGCAAACGTGACTTCCTCGAGCGGAAGATGGCGCCCGTACGTTGCCTGTAGGAGCTGACCCTTCTGTTCACCGCCAATCCAGTTGGTGATCTTAACTCGTGCCGGGTGTTTCCCCGTCATGATGCTTGCCCTCGTAGGAGAGCAAACAGGGCTGGCGGCGTAAAAATTAATAAATCGAATTCCCCTTTCGGCTAGCTCATCAATATTCGGCGTTTCGTAGAACGAACTACCGTATACACCCGTATCTGCCCAACCCAAATCGTCGACAATAAGAAGAACGACGTTCGTACGGGCGGGCGGCTGACACGAGCTCAAGAAAACCAACAATGAGATCCAGCCCGCGGCGCGAATGGGTCGAGAGATACTGATTCGTTGATTCATAGCAATACTTGATCGGGCTATTGGACGGCAGTAAATAAATGGCGCAACCCACACATTTTCAAGAAGGCCCGTCTATTTTTTGCCAAGTTCTTGGAATAGTTGGCGAGCCCTTCGATCCTGCGGTGCAACCGCTACGAGCCTCGGACTCTTCCTGGAGACAGGATGTCCACTTTGCGCGTCCAACGTACGCTACGACTCTGAATTCGGAGTCGGAACCGCAAGCGAAGAATCCAACCACTGCGAGCAGTTGTAACGATTTTAAAAAGCCATCACTATCCAGACTTCGAAAATCGGTACGTGCAGTACCCGTGAGTAGGAATGGAGCGCGTGTACATCAAGCGGTCTCCGGTTCGATAATACGGCGTCCCCATCCTTTCAATCGACCGCTATTCGGCCTCATCCGTGAGAAGAATGATTTGTGAGGGCGCAGGGCCTACTTCAAACCTGGATTGCTCTACGCCTCCCCGATCCAAAATCACCACAGATCCCGCAGCCGTAAAATCGGGGAACGAACCACCGCTACTCTTCGGAAATCTTCCAACATATAGCAGCTCTGAGACCGGATCATACGCTATTCCGGAAATCCCGATCAATCCACCTGCGGGTTCAATCTGCATGGTCGTCTCCAGCGAATTCGTAGAAGTATCAATACGATATATCGTGTTCGCTTCGCCGCTGATGGCGTACAGTTCTCCTGACCGGGTATCGAAATAGCCAGCCGTCGTACCGTTTGTGGCACCAAGTTGCGTATTCAGGTCGATCCGGGATACGATTTCTTCACTCTGCACATCGAGGAAGAGAATCGCCCCGTTGGTGACCAAAACGATTTCAGTAAAATCTTCGTTATAAATCGTTTTCCCCGTACACAGAATGGCCATCTCTCCATCGTTATCTGGAAAGAGATCCCTGGGGCCGTCACATTCGACGTCGAGAAACTTCGCTGTCTCTTCTCCAGGTCTGAACACCGACAGGGCCCTCCCGCTCCCAAGATTGCCGTTGTTGGCAACGAAGATTTTCCCATTTATCTCGGAGATTCCCTCTGGGATCTCACCAACTGCAATGGCCGAACGTATTTGATTGGAGGCTAATGCTACCGGGACAACCGAACCAGGAACACCGAACTGTAAATTTGTGATGTAAGCCAGTCCTTCATGTACGATCATCGCCCGCGGAGCCGGTAGATTGTTGATCTGCGAAATCGTAGACATGCTCGACAAGCTCAGTACATCGATCCGACCCATTGAAAATGTATTCAAAAGCGCATACAGTAGCCCTTCGTGTACGGTAATACTTTGTAGAAAACCGTTCAGAGGAGGGCTGTGGCTCACAGAACCTGTCATCGGATCGTAGGTCGTAATCGTGCCGTTCTGGTCGCCGAAATTTCCTCCATTTGCTACGATGACGGCACTCGTCACAAACTCCGAAGCGTCATCGGAGCCGAGTAAATCGCATCCAAACAATGTCGGAAGCATAACGAGGAAAAGTATTTGTCGGACACGGCTGGAAAAAATGATATTCATGGTTTTCAATGGTTGTAGCCGAGCTCGTA
>SMVA01208907.1_pt1 | contig 12590 bp, 12 predicted proteins | sample 2456451 | NCBI WGS metagenome assembly SMVA01 (sample SAMN11095933, study PRJNA526329) | marine sediment metagenome | biome: Marine sediment; feature: Surficial sediment; material: Deep marine sediment; isolation source: Hadal surficial sediment | place: Pacific Ocean | collected 2014-05 | depth...
CCTTGGCGCTGGACATAAACCGCCCTGGGGCATTGCTGAACAAGTCAGTCAGGAACTGTTTGATCTGCACATCCATGTCACCCTTTTCCTTACGCAGGACCTTGTCGTTGACAGCCACGCCGAAGCATTCGAGCATAAAGCCGATTTCAGATTTGGTAATACCGGCACCGGAAAAAAACAACTCTCCCAGTAGGTCAATCTGCTCCGCAGGTGGAGCTTCCTTAAAGCTGTCCAACCGCTCAATAATTTGCAGAGCGACTTTCTGAAAATAATCCTCAAGGATGGCATCTTTACCCTCGAAGTAATACAGCAGGTGACTGGGGCTCATGTCAGCAGACCTGGCGATATCCGCCAGCGTAGTCTTGGAATAGCCCTTTTTTAGGATGCAGTCATGTAAAGAACGAAATATCTTTTTTCGGCGATTTTCGCCGCGAGGAATTTTCTTCTTCGCGCCCATGTGGTTGACCCTTATACCCATATTTCCTTCCATTAGTTTGCAGTGTTGTTCGCCCAGTTGCAAGTAAATTGAATAGTGTTCAAGTTAGACTTACCATGAAATAAGTGACGATCTGGCATATAGTGGCAGGGCCCGATCACAGCGGTAAGTGTTGGGTAGATAACTGGGTAGTTAATTATGTGTATAAGTGCTTTGCGCTTTGTTACTACGGGGGCTGGCAATGGCATTGGCGCAGGCACCGCCATGAAGAGCCCCCTATGAAAGCGCTGGTGTGTCAGTCTCTGGAGGACGCGGCCCTTAGCTGGCAATCAGTAGCCGAGCCGAAGCCTGACGCGGGACAGTTGCTGGTTGAGGTGAAGGCGGCGAGTGTCAACTTTCCGGATGCGCTGTTGATGCAAGGCAAATACCAAATTCGTTTGCAACCCCCCTTTATTCCAGGCATGGAAGTTTCAGGCGAGGTGGTCGGGGTGGGCGCGACTACTTCAGGCTTTGTCGTCGGCGACAGGGTGGCGGCGGTACTGCCACAGTTTGGCGGCTTTGCCGAACGCATAGCGCTGAGCCCCGGGTTCACCTGCAAGATACCCACAGATCTGCCTTTTGATATTGCCGCTTGCATACCCTCAGTTTATGCGACCGCCTATTACGGTCTGGTTAATCGGGCACAACTGGTTGCCGGGGAAATCGTGCTGGTGCTGGGAGCGGCTGGGGGTGTCGGCATGGCGGCCATCAGTCTTGCCAAAGCCCTCGGCGCGGAGGTCATCGCTGCGGTAGGCAGTGAGGAAAAGGCAGCGCTTGTTGCCCGCTTCGGCGCGGATCATGTGATCAATTATTCAAAGGATGATCTGCAACAGGCGGTCAAGGATCACACCGACGGCGGCGGTGCTGACATCGTGGTAGATCCCGTGGGGGGCGACCGGACCGAGCAGGCATTGAGGGCCATTGCCTGGGGCGGGCGTCACTTGGTTATTGGGTTTGCTGCCGGTGCGATACCGGCAGTTGCCACAAATCTGCTGTTGTTGAAAAACGCCTCCCTGGTCGGAGTGAACTTTGGTGGCTATACCTCCCGTTTCACTGACCCGGCCCAAAAAATCTGCCAACAAGTCATTACGATGATGGCGGCGGATTCTTCATTGTGGCCGCTGGTTTCCCGTCGCATTCCCATGGCGGAGGGTGGCGAGGCGATAGCGGGCTTGCTGGCGCGCACAGGCGTGGGGAAAATCGTGCTTACCCTTGACGGTTGAGGCGAACTACCAGAGCAGCCACTTTGTCCGCCTCATAAGCGCCCCTCCTCGGCGTACTATGAGAACCGGACAGATCATGTGCTGACCGGACAGTTTATGTGTTACTAACACACTGATGCTATGGGCCTTGACCTAGTTTTGTCTTGCGGGCATAATTTAAATAATATTCAAAATGTCCATGGAGCAGGCGACGGTGACGGCACAAAAGCGGACATAAAGCCTGCAGGACGTGCCCATCGTAGGTTGCCGCTATTTACCCATTTCATTAAAAATTGGATGCATGCATTAGGTGTTGTGTGTGATCAAGTCTTGATTCAGAAGCAAGGAGTAGGCAGTTGAGGTACTACATAGCAGATGCCATGAACCAGAGTCTGAGCGCGACCGCGAGACTCTTTGGTTCAGTTAAGTCGGTAACTGAAAGCAGATTCAATCCAATCCGGGAGAAGAAGCTGGGGCGCGCCAAGAATGCGCTGCTTGAGACCAGTATTCGTATCCTGCGTCACTATCCCAAGAGGGGATGGGATTACCCGGATGTCAAGATAAAGGAGCGCCTGTTCCCGGTAAACGAAACCGTGGTAATAGATAAACCTTTCTGTAGGCTGATGAAATTTCAGCGTACCGGACTCAGCAAGAGCGCCCCGAAAGTATTGTTTGTTGCCGCCATGTCTGGTCACCACGCCACCTTGTCCCGGGAAACCTTTCGGGAGTTTCTGCCCGATCACGAGGTCTACGTTACCGACTGGACGGACGCCAGAATGGTCCCACTGAAAGAGGGGCGCTTCGGATTCAAAGAGTATATTGCCTATGTGTTGGAGTTTATAAATGAAATAGGACCCAATACCCACTTTGTGGGATTGTGTCAGGCTGGTGTTCCCGTGTTGGCGGCTGCCGCAATCCTGTCCGCGCAAGGCAGTGATTGCAAACCTGCTTCCATGTCATTTCTGGCCAGCCCGATGGACATCCGCGTCAATCCCGGACTGTTGACCAAGATTTCCGGGATTATTAATCTCCGGTTGGTCACCGCCGTAGCCCTGCACAAGGTGCCCTCACGCTATCCTGGTCGTGGTCGACTGGTGTATCCGGGTATGGTGCAGCTGGGCAACTTTATGAGCTTGAGTATTCGTTCCCATGTTGAAAGCCACGTTCAGTATGCCAAGGATATTTACCACGGCAACCTTGAAGACGCCGACAAGTTCCGTGACTTTTACAATGAATACTTCAGTTTGCTGGATTCAGCTGCCGAATTTTATCTTGAAACCCTCGAGAACGTATTTATCAACCAAACCCTACCCAAGGGACTGTTGACCTTCCAGGGCGAGAAGGTGGATTGCGCGGATATTACCGATATTCCAATCTTCACTGTGGAAGGCAAAAAGGACAATATGGTCACTAAAGGTCAATGCCAGGCAGCGGCAGACCTCTGTAGCAACTTGCCTGATGAGTTGAAAGAGTCTTATATAGAAGAGGGGGTTGGGCATTACGGTATCTTTAGCGGTTCCGGGTTCCGGGAAGGGATTGCGCCCAAGGTAAAGGATTTTATTGCCCGTCACAATAAGGTACAGAAGCAAATGGTTGTGCAATCTTAAAGTTGGTGAATGCGCTTCGCCTATCTATTTCGCAGTACACGACCGGGTAGTTTATGTGTTACTAACAGTCTTTTGTGGCTCCTTGACATTCGATGTCATGCCAATACTATAAGGATATTGATTCATAGCAAAATGGAAATGTCGAAGCTTGATTCCCAGCGTGAATTTATTCACGAGAGTTGTGGCGAACATATCAGGGTCATCATTAATCCGGGTTCTGAAGACCGCATTCCATTGCTGATATGCAACGGGTTTGGTCAGTCTCTGGAAACGCTGGATCCGATTGTTAAAACCATGGCCGGAACCACGGTCATCCGTTTTGATGTGCCTGGTATCGGTGGATCCCGCAACCGGTTCCCACTCTACCGTTTTTCCCATTTGGCCAGGGTTCTCGATGAGCTGATCGAGGCACTGGGTTACCAACAGGTAGATATTTACGGGCTCTCCTGGGGAGGAATGCTCGCCCAGGAACTTGCGTTGACCTATCCCCATCGTTGCCGAAAACTCATTCTTGCCGCCACCCTGCCAGGAGTGGTCAGTCTGCCTGGCAATATCTTGCTCAAGGCCTTATTCAATCCTGGGAAGTGGTTGAAGGGTGGGAAATATAGCACCATGGCATCTCTATTTTATGGCGGGGCGGTGCTCAAGTCTGACTGTCGCAGTTTGGCCGTGCATAGCTCGGATCTGCCGGGATTTCTTGGCCAGATGTTCGCGCTTTGTGGCTGGACCAGTATACATCGTCTGCATAAACTGACTCAACCAACGCTATTGTTATACGGGAAGTATGACTCAGCGATCCCCATGGTTAACGCATTAGTGTTGCAAAAAATCGTTCCCGATGCGCGGCTGATAAAACTGGATTGTGGACACCTGTTCCCGTGGACTCGTTCTGTACAGGTGTTCAAGGAGATTTCTAACTTCAGGATTTAGCATATGAGCAAACAAGGAAATATCGGTACTGATTCAGGAGGCACCGGAAAACCATGAGGTTTTCCAGCAAGCGCCCTAAGTGGACAATAATTCCAACAATTTGAACTGAGAGGCTTTGCCGGTGCCTTATTTCATTATATAGCGACCGCGTTCTATTCGCCGGGTGTATACCAGATCGGAGAAGTATAGGCTCGCTCCTGTATTTCAGCCGGTAGATCGGTTGGTAGTTCGGCGGCGTAGCGCACAGCATCATAGGTTGTCCAGCGCGGAGTTTTAATCTGCAGCACTCTCACGTAATAGAATGCCGAGCGCGATGAGTCGAAATTCGGATCAGTCCAAAGGGTGGCGAAAGCGATTTCTCCCACACTGTTGTCGTAGCTGGCAGCCTTGAGGTTAACCGTGGAAGGTAGTGGCTGGAGCTGCCCGCTGCTGGGGTCCTTTTCCCTGTTGTCAGACCATGCCACATCATAGACTTTTTCGCGTACCGAAACGTCCTTCGCCAGCCAACCTTTGATAATTTGTATCCGGTCGAGGTTTGCACCGATAGGGTCTTTACTCGCGCTGACCAGAAAGACCGGCGCAGCGTCCGTTTTAGCAGGTGCTGGCAAGTTACCCCCCATAGGAACACCCGCGAGATAGGCTTTGGCAGCAAAGTCTGGATCATCCAGCAAAGCTTCCTCGAAATTCCATCCACCAAAGAATCTTACAGCGATCCTCGGTCCGGTACTGGCATACACTTCCTTTCGTTGCAGGGCATCAAAAATATCCTCTCGAGTATTCTTCTTTGACCATACTGCCACGTAGCCCGAGGCGGTAAGCTTGCGGTTTACCCATAGCTCTCCCCCCATCTTATTGCTGAGCCGGTTTATAGACGGCTCGGAATCCAAAAACTTACCGTAGAAGTTGTCGCTGTCTGCAGTGGAGAGAGCGGTGTGTGAGTCGGTACTACCAATCATGCCAAATTGAAATGGATTGCTACCGAGCTCTTGTTCGATTCGCAGTCCAATTTTCAGTACGGGTCTGGCATATTCATGCGCCAGGCTCGTTTTCCGGGTCGCTGGATCTCTGGGCTGCATGGCGATGTTTGCTTTGTCCCAGTTTTCAAAATCAGCGAATGGATCTTCCGGTGACAGCAGGGGATGTGATTCGCTATCGCCCTTAACCTGCGTTACTTCATAAATTGGCTCCCACTGAAGGCGCTTGCGGGCATACTCGGCGGTAAACGGCTCGCCGTTTATCCTCGATTCTGCAAACATCAGTCCGTCCGAGAGATTGCCATTATGGGGGATTGCCATTAGTTGCCCGCCGGTTTCCAGAGCATACTTCTGCAGGTGGTCCCACAGCATTTCCGGGTCGTTCCCGTCAATCGAAGAAAAGGGTTTGTGCTGTAGTGTGATGTCCGGTCCATCTCGCATGATAACGTTGCGATGCAGGTTCCTGCCGGTAATCATTGACGTCCATTCATAACCTATGAATGCGGTGAACTCGCCGGGTTTGTTATGCCTTTCGGCAGCGGCATTTACCTCCGCCCAGATACTGGCCTCGAACTCTGGTGGAATCACATTGTCAAATTCCAGGGTCCCCTCTATGTCGTCTCTAAACTCATTGACAATGGCGTTAAGGTTCCCCGCGTCAAGGTACTGCCTCCAGCGCTTGGCGAACGGTGCATTAAGCAGGCTTTGATTGCCCTTATACAGTTCGCGGAGTGCACCCATATACTCCGCGTGATCGGATACCATGAGGAAGTCCAGAGGGCGCACCAGTTTCGCCGTCAGCCCGCTATTGGATTGCACCGCCTGGCCCTGTGCAAAGCTAAACGCATCGTCGGGCGACAGCATGCGCGTGCCAAACGAAAACGCATCGAATGACAGGTTGGAGTGCAAGTGCAGATCGCCCCACAGAAGCATTGTCCCGGTTTCCGTTGAGTCTGCAACGGGAGTTTGGATTGTTGACGTGTTGCTTTGCGCTGCGTCGATTTCAGTTGACACGACAGTGTCTTGCTCGGATTGACAGGCGCTTAGCAATAGCGCAACAAGCGGGAGCGCTAAAGCGAGGCGACTGACACTACCATGGCGCGCCAACCGCGATTTGAATGCTGCGTTGTTCAATCCCATTGTCGTTCTCCATCGGTCGGTGGGTAGAGCCAGAGCTATTCAGTACCAACAGGCTGCAAACCGGTCGTCGTGTGACGAGTTTTTGCCTTTTGTACTTGACAAAACACAGCGGAAAGAGCATTTTGAATTATATTCAAAAAAATTGCAAGTTCGTCCGATTTGGATATAACCGAGATGGGGAATGATGTGAATAAGGTGCCTGAGTTAAAGAACTCCAGTTTGACCTTGGCTGATGGGGTCGCACTGATGACCTTCGATCGCGATGACGTGCGTAACGAGTTAACAGGAACAACCCTGATACCCGATATGCTTGCCGTTTGTGATTGGGTCAATTGTAATCACGACGTGGGCGCGCTGATCCTCACCGGGGCTGGTAAGGCATTCTCTGCGGGTGGCAACATCAAAGACATGCACAACAGGAAGGGAATTTTTGGTGAGGACCCCATCTCGCAGCAGAACAGTTATAGGCGAGGCATTCAGAAAATGACTTTGGCCATGTACAGCCTGGAAGTCCCCCTTATTGCGGCGGTTAACGGTGCAGCGATTGGCGCGGGCTTTGATCTCGTATGCATGTGTGACATTCGTCTCGGCTCAGAGTATGCCAAAGTGGGGGAGACATTCGTCAATCTTGGCTTGATCCCGGGTGATGGCGGAGCCTGGTTTTTACCCCGGGTGGTGGGTATGCAGCGCGCCGCAGAAATGACATTTACAGGGCGGATTGTTGATGCCCATGAGGCCCAGGAACTGGGAATTTTTATGGAGATTGTGCCTGCAGATCAATTAGTGAGTCGCGCTTGTGACCTTGCAGCACAATTTGCCTCCAAGCCCAGAGAAGCCTTGCGGATGAGTAAACGCTTGTTGCAAACAGGCCAGCGGCTTGGTCTGAACGACTTTCTGGATTATTGTGCGAGCCAACAGGGTTTGTGCCATACCAGCGATCAACACCATAAGGCTGTTGCAGATTTTTTGGCGTCTAAATGAGCCAGCCGGGATAAAAATAAGTCGTCGGCGTTGGCTAATTTCACAGAATATTTCCGAATGAGGATGAGTGTTATGGGTCAACTGACAGACAAGGTTGCTTTGGTTCTGGGTGCTGCCGGTAAAGATAATATGGGGCAGACAATCGCCAGAAAATATGCCTCAGAGGGGGCCAAAGTTGTTGTGGCAGGCAGGCACGAAGAGGCGCTGGCCGAGTTGGCCAGCGAGATTGGCGGAGCCTGGGTGTGCTGTGATATTACCGACAAAGAGGCCATTGAAGCGATGGTGTCTTATTCCACTCAAACCTACGGTCGACTGGATATCGCTGTCAATGCAACGGGTTGGGGATTAGTGAAGCGATTTACCAACACCACGGCCCAAGACCTGGAAAAAATAATCGCGCTGCAGTTTACCGGTCCGTTCCAGTTTTTTCAGGTTCTGGTGGATGCTATGGGAGAAGGTGGGTCTATCATCCAGATATCCTCGGCCACTGCGACAATCATGATGGACAATCACGCCGCTTATATGGGGACCAAGGCGGGATTAGATCATGTGGTGCGCTGTGTGGCCTATGAATATGGCAAAAAGGGAATAAGGGTTAATTCAATTTCACCGGGTATCACCGAAAGCCCGATGACGGCTCAGACTTTTCAGAACCCCGCTATGGTCGAAACGTTTAAGCAGTGTTATCCCCTCGGTCGTTTGGGCACCAGTGCCGATATAGCACATGCGGCGGTATTTCTTGCCTCGGATGGCTGCTTTATAACGGGCGAAAACTTGCAAGTGAATGGCGGATTAACACTTCGAGGCAATCCCAGTAGTCAGGAAATAGTGGCCGCACTTGCTGCCGATGGGAAATGACGGTAATAGTGTCGTTCAGCGGCCCGCAGCAGCTGAAGCCTGGCCTGGATTAGAAGGAACTTGACAAGGTGGTGTGGTCTGTGAGAAATTGAATAAAATTCAAAAATAAATTATAGCCCAAAGGAATACGAGCTTCTAGGGTCTCGTTTGAGCCGAGATTGATCGATAGGGGTTCCCTTGGATAACGACAGGAGAATGACGGTGCAAGCAGAACAAAAACTGGCAATCCATGAACTTCTGAGCCGAGTTGCTTACAACCTGGATGAACATCAACTCGATGATCTTATGGCCTGCTTCAGCGAAACAGCGAGCATGACTTTGCGCATCGCTGGCGGTGATTTGATCGGGCCCTTTGAGGGACAGGAGGGTATCAGGAATTTGATGGCCGGTGCCATGGAAGAGCAGACGGATACACGTCGACATGTGGTTTCCAACATATTTTTCGAGTCCGAAGGCGAGAGCAGCGCCCGTATTGTTTCAAACCTGTCTCTGTTCTCAACGCAGAACAATAAAATTTCTTTGATAACGGCTGGGGTTTATCACGACGAGGTGGTCAAGGAAGGCAATCGATGGCTGATTTCGGTGCGTCATCTGGATCTGGACCTACCCTACTAACCGGGAGATCTTACTTGTGAATATCGGTTGTATTCCAGCGAAATACGCTGAGCTTGATCCGCAGCGCGTGGCGGTTATCGATATACCTAACGATCGGCGCATCTCTTTCGGCGAGTTGGACCGGCGTGTGCGTAGTCTCGCCAATGGCCTGGTTGATGCCCTGGGACTTGAAGCTGGGGAACGGGTGGCTGTCTATTCGAAAAACAGTATCGAGTTCCTGGAAATTTACTATGCGTGCGCACGTGTTGGCCTGATTGTGCAACCACTCAACTGGCGTCTCGGGCATGCCGAATTGAGTCGTATCCTGGCCGATGGGGATCCCTCGGTTGTCATCGTCGCCAGTGAATTCAATGAACAGGTTGTTGCACTCAAACAGCAGGTGGAAGTTGGTCACTGGATCGGTTTTGGTGCGGATAGCGATGGGTCTTACGAGGCTATATTGGCTGATGCTTCGGATAGAGAGCCTGCTCGATCGGCTGAGGTTGGCGATGATGATCCGGCACTTATCCTGTATACCGGAGGCACCACCGGCGAATCAAAAGGGGCCCTTCATAGTCATAAAACAATATTCATGGGTATGCTGAACCAGACGGTGGCGGAGCGTATTGTGCCCACGGATGTGTACATGCTGACGGGGCAAATGTTCCATATACCCGTGTGTTTGGCGATGAACTACATGGCGCATGGCTGCCCCGTGGTGTTGATTAATTTTGAAGCCAAGCTGGCTCTTGAGGTGATTCAAAAAGAGCGAGTGTCGGCGTTTCTCGGCATTACCACAATGCTCAATTGGATGATGGCGATTGAAAATTTCGACTCCTACGATTTAAGCAGCCTGCGCAATATTCAATACGGCGGAGGTCCTATGCCGGAGTCGGTGGTAAAGGCGGCACTGGCGGCGTTTCCCTGTACGCTCATTCAGGGCTATGGGCAGACCGAGGGGATGACGATGATCTTTCTCTCGCAGGAGGATCATGACAAGGCGGTGAGGGGTATACATACCGAGCGGTTGGCTGCCTGCGGTCGTGAAGGGCATATTACCTCGGTGCGAGTGGTTGATGAGCAGGGTATTTCAGTGCCCCGTGATGGCGAGACTACCGGTGAAATTATTATTAAATCCGAGGCCAACATGCTGGGCTATTGGCGCAAACCCGAGCTCACCGCCCAGACTTTGCGGGATGGCTGGATGTGGACCGGTGATGTCGCCACCTGGGATGAAGACGGATATGTATTCATCGTCGATCGGGCCAAGGACATGATTATATCCGGAGGAGAAAATATCTACTCCACTCAGGTTGAGGCCGCGATACATATGCATGAAGCCGTGCTGGAAGCGGCCGTGATCGGCGTGCCGGACGAGAAGTGGGGTGAGGCGGTCAAGGCCGTCGTTGTTCTCAAACCCGGAATGCAGGCCACGGAGCAGGAAATTATCGATGTCGCCAAACAACATCTGGCCTCCTATCAGAAGCCGCGCTCGGTAGACTTTGTCGATAGCCTGCCCAAGGCGCCGACGGGTAAGATTCTCAAGCGTCAGCTGCGAGACCCCTATTGGGCCGCTGAAGGTAAAAAGGTATGAGTTCGCTTCTGAGTGAAGAATTACTGGCCAATATTGGTCGAAAGGCAGCCCCCAGGCGCGAGCTGGCTTCCTGCCGAGAAATTCGGAAGTATTCGATTGCCACGCGTCAACGTAAGGAAAAATATCTCTCGGGTGAAGAGGCGCCACCCATGTTTCACTTCGCGCTATTTTGGGACATGGTCGAGCTGGATGAGTTACAGCCCGACGGGTGTAGTGTCGATGGCCTGCTGCCAATATTTCCGCTAAAGCGAGAGATGGCAGGGGGCTTGAAAATTGAATACTTCAAGCCGATCAGGGCGGGCGATGAACTGGTCGCAACTCGAACTCTGACCAATATATTTGAAAAAACGGGATCCCAGGGGCCGCTTATTTTCTACATAATCGTTACGGAAATAGTGGACGCATCCGGCGACCCGGTTCTCACGCAAACAACAACCAGGATTTTACGGTGATGGCAACGTCCAGGCTCGCAGGTATTCAGGCCGGCGATGAGCTGCCCTCCAGGGAGTTTACGCCAGACAACATACAACTCATGATGTATAACGCAGCGCTTTGGAATGCGCACCTGATTCATTACGATCTGCCCTACGCCACCGAAGTTGAAGGTTATCCTGGATTGGTTACGCCAGGACCTTTGCTGGGTGACTGGTTGTCACAGTGCGTGATGGATTGGCTCGGTGAAGACGGCACACTGGTGTCTTTTGAATATTCAAACCGCAAAGCTTCCTACGCCGGAGAGACGCTTGTTTCTGGTGGCCAGGTTGTCTCGGTGGATGAGGCCAGTGGTTTAGTCAAACTGGAAATGTTTATCAAGGATGAAGCCGGCGACAACACCTCACCGGGATTTGCCACAGTACGTATTTCCCCGGCTTGACCGAAAAATAGCCCAAGTTTTGCAAAATGCACCGGAGAATCAATGAATTCATTGCGTGGAAAAGTCGCCATAGTGGGAGCGGCTGATACCGAAGTCGGTAAGGTCCCACACCTCAGCGCAACCCAGCTGTGTGTCGATGCGGCGTTGCGAGCCTTGGATGATGCCGGAATTGGCAAAGGTCAAATAGATGGCTTGGTGACCTGCAATTCGATGGCCGAACCCTATATGTATCACGCCGAAATGATAGCTGAGTACATGCAGATTTTCCCCAGCTACTGCATCAGCGTGGGGGCTGGCGGTGGCACTACCTTTTCGATCCTGCATCATGCGGCCTCGGCGATAGTGACCGGAATGTGTCAGACGGTTCTTATTTCGATGGCGGACAGCCTGAGGAGTGGTCTGTCTCGTGAACAAGCGATGGCGATGCAGTCGGCCACCGGCCACTCGCAATTTGAATCTCCCTATGGTCCTACGGTGCCGGCCTACTATGCGCTGATCGCGCAGGCACACATGGCGCAGTATGGTACTACCGCCGAGCAGTATGCCGCGATAGCAGTCGCCTGCCGCAAGCACGCCAATTTAAATCCTACAGCGCAGATGCGCGATCTGATCACGGTTGAAGATGTGCTTAACTCCCGTATGATCGCCGACCCTTTGCACCTGCTGGATTGTTCCCTGGTGTCCGACGGTGGCTCGGCGATTATTCTTACTTCCGCCGAGCGCGCTGCTGATTTTCCCCATAACCCGGTTTACCTATTGGGCGTTGGTGAAGGGCACGGCCATGAGCATATTAGCCAGGCGCAGAGCTTAACCACCTCAACTGCCGTGGAGTCGGGTCAACTCGCCTTTGCTATGGCGGGGCTGACACCGGCGGATGTGGATCTGGCGCAGCTCTATGATTGTTTCACACCGACGGTGTTGGTGGAGCTGGAGGACCTGGGCTTTTGTGCCAAGGGTGAAGGGGGTGCCTTTGCTGAGTCGGGTGCTATTGAGCTGGGCGGTTCGATTCCCATCAACACGCACGGAGGGCTGTTATCGCACTGTCATCCGGGCAATCCGGGCTCGATGTTTGCGTTGACCGAAGCCGTTGTACAACTTCGACACCAGGCAGGTGCGCGCCAGGTGAAGGATGCTGAAGTGGCACTGGTACACGGCCAGGGGGGCATTATGTCCAGTCATACCACGCTTATACTTGGGCGGGAGCGAAACTGATGACAGATCACAGTGGCAAGAATTTTCCTCGTCCTACCGCAGAAACTGCAGCTTTCTGGGAAGGCTGTAGCAACCATCAATTAAAGGTTCAATGCTGTGATGATTGTGGGCATTACCAGTTTTACCCACGAATATTTTGTACTCAATGC
>SMVA01141470.1_pt1 | contig 12586 bp, 11 predicted proteins | sample 2456451 | NCBI WGS metagenome assembly SMVA01 (sample SAMN11095933, study PRJNA526329) | marine sediment metagenome | biome: Marine sediment; feature: Surficial sediment; material: Deep marine sediment; isolation source: Hadal surficial sediment | place: Pacific Ocean | collected 2014-05 | depth...
GCCTGGGAAAGAGCGAGACCGCGGCTCTGTCCGACATCCGGCAACTGCTCCCCTACCGGGGATTCCGTGTGTTGGAAACCGGACAGTTGCTGGCCCAGAAGCGCGGGCAAATCCGCCTGGGTGGCCTCCCTTTTTTCACCGCTGAGTTCAGGCTTGAGGACTGGGACGGGCGGGACGGGAGTACAATCCAGTTCGAATACTTTGAGCTCCAGCGCACATCCGTGGTACGGCCTCACACCGGCGATGCCGACCATTCCGCAGGTGGAGATGACAGCGATCCCCGCACCTTCCACGTCACCCAAACCGAGTCCCTGCTGCAAACGTCATTTGGCATGGCAGTGGGCGAAACGGTCGTCGTTGGCACTTCGCGCCTGAACGGCGGTGACGAAGCCCTCATCGTTCTGTTGACCGCCACCCGCTGACCCCATGCCCCGGCGCTACAATGGCGGCCGGGGCACACTTCCTGACCCCGGCGGAGGACCAGCATGGCAGCCACGCGCATCACCGTCCTGGGGACCGGCCTCATCGGCCGCGTCATCGTGGAGGATCTCCTGCAGGAGCCGAGCATGGAGATCCTGGCCGTCGACGGGCAGGATGCCGCGCTGGACCTCCTGCCCGAGCACCCGCGCCTGACACGGCGGCGCGCCGACCTGGCCGATGAAAACGACGTGACCGCATTGCTGGCCGGGACCCATGTGGCGGTGGGTGCCGTGCCAGGATTCCTGGGCCATGGTGTGCAGCGCGGCGCCCTGGCTGCCCACTGCCATCTGGTTGACATCTCGTTCGCTCCCGAAGACCCGCTGGCGCTGCATGAAGAGGTCGAGGCGGCCGGACTCACCTTTGTGGTGGATTGCGGACTTGCTCCAGGGCTCTCCAACCTGCTGGTGGGCCGGGAAGCGGCCACCTTCGCCGGCCTGGATGAAGTGGTCATCCTGGTGGGCGGCCTGCCGGTGCGCCGGGACTGGCCATGGGAGTATCGCTTCGTCTTCTCCCCCGGCGACGTCATCGAAGAATACACCCGTCCCAGCCATATCCGTGTTGCGGGACGGGAAGTGACGCGCCCGGCCCTGTCGGAGATCGAACAGGTCGAGTTCGACGGGGTGGGAACCCTGGAGGCTTTCCTCACCGATGGCCTGCGCACCCTGCTCACAACGATTGAGGCACCCGACATGCGGGAGAAAACGCTGCGCTATCCGGGCCATGCCGAACGCATGCGAGTGCTGCGTGAAACCGGCTTCTTCGCCACCGACCCGGTCCATCTGGCCGTGGGCAACGTCAGCCCCCGGGCCCTCACCGAGGAGTTGTTCCGCCGCGCCATGGCACGGGACGAAGGCGACGAAGAAGTCACTCTGCTGCGGGTCGAGGTGAAGGGCCGCGACGCAGAAGGGAGAAGCCAGACCGTCACCTGGGACCTGCGCGACGCCACCGACCAGCAGGGACGAACTTCCATGTCCCGAACCACCGGCTTCCCCTGTGCCTCGGCCGTACGCCTGGTGGCCTCCGGTCGCTGGCGGCGAGCCGGCGTCAGCCCACCTGAAATCCTGGGCCGGGACAGCGCCACCTGCGAGGCCATACTGGCCGATCTCAGGCAACGAGGAATCCGGATGGAGCGCCGGGTCAGAAACGCCGGTTGAGGTAGTCGTTCAGGATGGCCCGGTGATCGAAGGCCAGGTCAACGGGCAGATCTGCCAGGGGAAAGAACCGGGCCTCGGCGGCATCGTCGCCGCCTCGCGGTTCGCCGCCGGCGGACCCGATGAAGACGACGCTCACCGTATGGCCCCGAGGATCCCGAGCCGGGTCGGAATAGGTATGGAACTGGCGTTCCAGTGCAACATCCAGTCCGGTCTCTTCCAGAGCTTCCCGGACCGCGGCGTCCTCCACGGTCTCGCCCACATCCACGAACCCTCCCGGCAGGGCCCAGCCCGGTGGCGGATAGCGGCGCCGCACCAGGACGATCCGGCTGAGATCCGTCTCCAGATGGATGATGATGTCGCAGGTGAGACGAGGGCTGGCCGGCTGCAAGATCGTCAGCCGGTGAACTTGTACCCGACCCGGTGAACCGTGACGATGAAGCGCGGGTCGGCGGGTGAGTCTTCGATTTTCTTGCGCAGCTTGGCGATGTGCATGTCCACCGTGCGGGTAAAGGGGGCGCTCTCATAGTCCCAGACGGCATTGAGAAGCTGGTCCCGGGTGATGACATCGCCGCGATTCTCCACCAGGTACTGCAGAAGCCGCAATTCCCGGGGGGAGATGTCAAGAAGTTTCCCGCCCTTGCGCGCCTCACCCTTGCGGAAATCAACATCCACATCACCGAAGCTGAACGCTTCCAGTTCGGGACGCACACCCTTGACCCGGCGCAGCACCGCCTCCACCCTGGCCATGAGCTCCATGAAGCTGAACGGCTTGGTGACATAGTCATCGGCTCCAAGCTTGAGGCCGAGCACCTTATCGATCTCCTGTCCCCTGGCGGTCAGCATGATGATGGGGACCTGGTTGCCGTCCTTGCGGATTCTCTTGCAGACATCAAGGCCGGTCATCTTGGGCAACATCACATCAAGAATGATCAGGTCAGGGGAACCACTGGTGGCCATTGCCAATCCCGCAGCACCGTCGCGGGCGTGAGCGACCTCGAACTCTTCATAGCGAAAGCCGTCCTGGAGGGCCACTGCCATCGCCTCGTCGTCCTCAACGATGAGTACCTTGCGCACGTCATGTCTCCTCACCGGGCCGGGTCAGGCCTCTACATGGCACTATAACGCGAAATGGACTGCTTTCGTCCCGCCTGAGAGTTGCCATTTACAGGATTTTGACAAGTTTGACCCGTTTTTACCCCAGTTTTATGACATTTACGAACAGCACGCGTATTCTCCCTCCAGATGAGATAATTCCGTTAATCACAGGTGCCTCGAGATGAGCCAAAACCCGGAGGGACCCACGCAAGGGAGTGTCGCTGATGAGAAAAGCAAGTCTGATGTTATCGCTGGCTGCCATTGTTGTCCTGTCCGTCCCCGTTCTCGCCGGTGAGGGTTACGAGAAATGCTCCGCCGGCACCCAGGAGTGCCTGAACAAGATGACCGCCAGCATGCAGGAGCGCGGCTGGGTAGGTGTCGAGCTGGAAAAGGATGAAGACACCGGCGCCATGACCGTCACCCGCGTGGTACCCGGCAGCCCCGCCGAGGCCTCCGGCCTGCAGGCCGGCGACAAGCTGGTTGCCCTCAACGGGTACGCCTTTGGCGACGAGAGCAATCATGAGCAGCTGCAGGCTGCCTGGAAGAGCATGACCCCCGGCAAGGAGATCGCCTACACCGTGAACCGTCATGGTCATGACAAGAAGGTCTCCATCACCCTGGCGAAGGTTCCCGAGGATGTCATGGCGGCATGGATCGGCAGCCACATGCTGGAGCACGCGGCCGTGGACGTAAGCCAGAACTAAGCCCCCCACCACCACGCAAGGGCCGCCGGCGCAAGGAGTTCCGGCGGCCCTTGTTCTTTGTTGAAGAATCCGTGTTAGTCTGGCCTCATGCCCCATGAAGCCATGAAGACACTTCTGGTCCTTCGCCATGCCCATGCAACTGAGGTCACTTCTTTCGCTACCGATGCCGATCGCCCGCTCAGCAAACGAGGTCGGTCTGAAGCCATGAATGCAGCGCGCCACGTGGCACGAATCATTCCGCCCCCGACCATGATCCTGTCATCGCCCGCCTTGCGCGCCGGAGATACCGCGAGAGCGATCCAGAAAGCGCTTCCCCAGGCCGACCTGTGTCTGAATCCAGACCTGTACGGAGCCGATCCTGCCACCTGGCTCCGGGAACTCCAGGCCCTGCCGCGGGACGTGGAGACGGCTCTTCTCGTGGGTCATAATCCCGGCCTGGAACTTCTGTTGGCAGGACTGACCGGCGCCACCCCGGGACTCTCTCCAGCGACCCTGGCCCACCTGGAACTGGCGGTGGATGAATGGCGAGACCTGCGGACCGATGGAACAGCACGACAGGTGAAGCTCATTCCTCCTGAACCCTGAAAACGACGGGAACAAACACCGGAACCGGGGTGTTATGCTCAAGCGATGGCCCTGGCACCCTATCCCACCCTGAGTTCATTGCAGTCCCGGCGCAGCCCCCTTTCCCGGCCGGAGGTCCAGGTTCATCATCTGGAGAAGGAGGCCCCCTGGCCCGCCTTTCACGAGCGGATGAGCAGCCTGGATCTGCCGCCCCTGACAGCCGCCGGCCTCTCCGTTCTCCAGATCAACGTCGGGCGCCTGTGCAACCAGACCTGTGCCCACTGCCATGTTGATGCCGGACCCGACCGTCGGGAGATCATGAGTCGCCCGACCATGGAGGAGTGCCTGCGGATCCTGGAAGAATCGGACATTCCCACCGTGGACATCACCGGCGGCGCCCCGGAGTTGAATCCCAACTTCCGCTGGCTGGTGGAGCGCTGCCGCGAACTTCAGCGCCATGTCATGGATCGCTGCAACCTGACCGTCCTGACCCTGCCCTCCCAGGACGGACTGGTGGACTTTCTTGCCCGCCACCAGGTGGAGATCGTCGCTTCTCTCCCCTGCTACCAGGAAGAGACGACCGACCGCCAGCGTGGCAAGGGCGTCTTCTCCAGATCCATCGCCGCGCTGCGGCTTCTCAACGAACGCGGCTATGGACGCCCGGACAGCGGCCTTATCCTGAACCTTGTCACCAACCCGGTGGGTACAAGCCTGCCTCCACCTCAGGAAGCGCTGGAGCGAACTGTGCGGCGCGAACTGGCGCAACGCTTCGACATCACCTTCAATCACCTGTTTACCATCACCAACGTGCCCATCGGCCGGTTTCTGGAAGACCTCATGGATTCGGGGAACTACGACAGCTACATGGAGCGCCTGGTGCAGGCTTTCAATCCAGCCACTGTGAACGGCCTCATGTGCCGCACCATGGTCTCGGTCTCCTGGGACGGCCGCCTGTTCGATTGCGACTTCAACCAGATGCTGAATCTGGAAATCGATCCAAGCGCACCCACGCGCCTTGCCGGATTCGATGCTGACGTTCTGGCCCGCCGCCGCATCATCACGGGCCGCCACTGCTATGGCTGCACCGCAGGATCCGGATCCTCCTGCGGCGGCAGCCTGGCCTGAGCAGGCCACGGCTCCGGGCAGGGTGGACCGCCTCGTGAAATCAGCCTAGGCCGCCTGAGTTGCGCGCAGACTGCGGCGCAGCGCGAGCAAAGTGATGTCGTCTCGTTGCTCCCGATCCTGGAAGCGGCCAACGGCCTGAGCAACCGACTCGCACAGACGATCCACCGGCTCGCCGGCCAGGCTCTCGATCAGCCGGGCCAGCCTCTCATTGCCGAAGAACTCTCCGGCCCGGTCCCTGGCCTCGGAGAGACCGTCGGTATACAGGACGAGACTCTCGCCGGGCTCGAGAGAGATCTCGCCATCGGTGTAGTCCTGATCCGCCAGGATACCCAGGATGGGGCCCGTGACTTCACCGGCACTGGCCGCGTGCCCGTCGACATTCACGTGGCAGGGCAGGGGGTGGCCGGCGTTGGCGTAGCGCAGGCGGCCGCTGACCGTGTCGTACCAGCCCAGGAAGATGGTCACGAACATGGACCCAACATTGTCTTCCCGGAGAATTTCATTGGCCTGGCGGAGGGTGGCGGCCGGACCGTCACAGTGCCCCGTCAGGTTGCGGATCACGGTGCGCGCAACCGCCATGAACAGGGCTGCGGGGATCCCCTTGCCGGACACGTCGGCCATGATGACGACCAGTGTGCGCTCATCACGAAAGAAGAAGTCGAAAAAATCTCCGGCCACCTGGGACGCAGGCATGTTGACCGCATGCAACTGGAACTCCGGTCGTTCGGGGTAGGCTGGAAAGTTGCCCGGGAGGAGAGAATTCTGGATGCGCCGGGCGACGCGCAGTTCGCTTTCCACCGCCTCCCTGGCCGCCATCTCCCGGGCATGGGTATCCATATAGCGGCGCAGGTCCCCCACCATGATATTGAACGCCCGTGCCAGATCGCCGATCTCGTCGTGGGTGTGCACATCTTCCACCCGCGCATCCAGATCGCCCCGGGAGACACGATCCACCGCCACTGCAAGCCGGTGCAGCGGCGCGGTGGCACGGGAAGCCACCATGTAGATGATTCCGGAGATGAGCAACAACCCCACGCCGGTGATGATGGCTCCCACCCAGAGTTGCGAATTGGGGAAGGCCAGGACACGCGACTCAGGCATGGCATACGCGAAGGACCAGTCGGTACCCGGGATGGGGGCATACACCGACCACACATACCTACCAGAGGTGAGATTGGGCAGACGCATCATGCCGCTCTCACCGGCCGTCACGCGGCGGCCCAGTTCGGCGATATCCGGGCGTCCCTCCCTGGCCGCCAGCTTGAACACCGACAGGGTCCCCACTCTTTCGGGGTCCGGATGAAAAAGGTAGTTCCCCTGTCCATCCAGAATGCCCAGGTCGGTATCTGTGATGAGGGTTCCCAGCTTGAGGCGCAGGTCCGCCATGTCGATCTCGAAGGCCACACCGCCGGCCGGGTCCCCCCGCTCATCACGCCAGGCCACGGCATGAATCACACGCGCCGGCGTGGGCGGACCTTCCGGCCGCGACGCGGCGAGCCAGACACCCTGTTGGGCCGCCAGAGCGGCGTCCAACCAGACTGGGCGCCCCGCCACCTGCGGCCAGCGTGAAAGAGCATTTTCTTCAGTCATCTCCTGCGGGACAAGCAGCAGGGTCTCTTCCGTGACCCGGGAAGCAGTCTCGGTCCCTGCTTGAAGAAGAAAGACCGCCCCGTTCTCCACCAGTCCACCGGCCGTCACGCAGGAAAGCACCAGTTCCTTGATCTCGTCCTCCGAGGCGGTGGGATGGCGCTGCAGATGAATGGCCATGGACCGTGCCAGCACGGCGATGACATCCAGTTCGGCGCCCAGGCGATCGGAATAGACGTCCGCGATGCGTGCGGCATTCTCCTCCAGCTTCTGGATGGCCCGCACGCGCAGTCGCGCGGTGGTCACTCCAATGACGGCGCCGCAGATCAACAGGGCCGGCAGGGTGACCGCCACCACCAGCTTGGTACGCAGAGGAAACTTCATATCTCGCCTCCCGCCGAGACCGAGGGTGCGCCCTCGGTGAGGCACCGCGCCTCATGCTGAGATGACATAACCCCACAGCCGAGCAGAACCTCGGCATCATCAAGGAGCCGGAGACGGGCCGCAACGTGATCATCGCAGCGGTGGATCCAGTCTCGATCCGTCTGCTGGACCGAAGAGCCAGACATGATCCGATTGTACACCGTGCCACAGCCCGTGGGGAGAGAATCATCACCCGCCTGCCACGGCGGTTGAGACCGCCTATCCCGGCGACCTTTTTCTGGCGGCCACCGCCGCCAGTTCCGCGCCATCGGCTTTCCCTTCTTTCTGGCGCACAACTACCAGGGGCGCGACCAGACGGGAAAGCTCACCGGGCTCCAGGAGAAAGTCAGGATTGGTGGGATGACCGCACTTCGCCTGCGCCACCGTGAAGGTCTCGTACAGCAACAGGCCGCCGGGCTTCAGAGCATGAGTGAGAGCCGGGAAGAGCGGCCGGTGCAGGTAGCGAGTCACCAGGATCAAGTCATAGAGGTCGTGTCCCAGATCGACATCACCGGCCGCTTCCAGATCCACGTAACGAACCTGTAGCGGTAACTCCAGGTTCTTCGCGGTGACGGCGAGAGATCCGGTCCTTGCGGGCTCCAGGTCCACGGCATCCACGTTGAAACCGGCGGCGGCCAGGAAAAGGGCATGGCGTCCCCTGCCACAGGCGACATCCAGGGCGCGGCCGCCACGGGGCAGGAGATCGGCGTTCTCCAGGATCCAGGAGGAAGGGCCGGGGCGGGCCTGGGGGGACGGAGGTTCATGGGTTCTGGGACCCGACCAGCCGGCCATGCCACCGGACAGATTCAAGAGATTGGTGAACCCGGCCTTCCCCAGGAACCGGCCGGCATGGGCACTACGAATTCCGTGCTCGCAAATCAGGAGGATGGGGCGATCATCCCGGGCCAGCGTGGCAGGTGCAGTGGCTATCAGATCCAGCGGCAGGGAAAGAGCCCCGGGAATGTGGCCGAGCCCGGTGTATTCGCCGGGGGTGCGCACATCAAGTATCTGCACCTGGCCGCCGGCCACCAGTTCAGCAGCGGCCGCAGGGTCAATCGCCGTGAAGGACTGCTCTGAGGTCTGGTCCATCCCCGGAAAAGGGTATCAGACCTTGAGGCCGATGGAGCGCATCAGGTCCAGTGCATTGCTGCGATTCACCACACCTTCATGAATGCGGAAGTCGAAGACCATGCGGCCCTCCACCAGATCGTCCTGAAAATGGATATTGGCCGCCTGCGGCGCCATGGCCTCGGCCACTTCCGCCAGGGCCAGATCATGCGTCGTCACCAGGCCGATGGCCCCACGCTCCACCAGGCCCCGCACTACCGCTTCGGCCCCGATGCGGCGATCGTGGGAATTGGTGCCGTGCAGGATTTCATCCAGAAGAAAAAGCAGCGGCCCGTCGCCCTCGGCAAGCTCCATGATGGCCCGCAGGCGGATGATCTCGGCATAGAACCGGGAACGCCCTTCATGGAGCGAATCGTTGATGCGGATGGACGCGCCGAGGCCCAGAGGCGACAGTCGCAGGCAGCGGGCGCGCACCGGCGCTCCCGCAAGTGCCAGCACCACGTTCACGCCGATGGCGCGCAAGAGCGTAGACTTCCCCGACATATTGGAGCCGCTGACAATGAGAAGGCGAAGCTCATGGCTCAATTCCAGATCGTTGCGGACACAGGTGGCCGCCGGCAACAGAGGATGCCCCATCCCCCTGGCGAGCAGAACGTGTTCTCCCGCCGGGGCCAGTTCGGGAAACACATCCTCGGGATGCTCCCAGGCGTAGCCGGCCAGCGCTCCAAGAGCCTCCATCTCGCCGATGGCTTCCAGCCAGCGGGGCACGTCTCTGCCATGGCGCCTGCGCCAGCTTTCGAGGGCGAAGGCATGCTGACTGCTCCATGCGAGCGCCATGCCGAAGGGGGCAAAGAACTTGTTGCGCCGCCAATCCAGGCGCTCCACCAGGCGGGCCAGATGGGCGATGGCCTGGTGAGGCGCCCCGGCGGCACTCTCCAGAGCCTCCCGACGACCGGCCAGCAACCGACTCTCATAGGTCTCTGCAGCCAGCCGCTCCAGCACCTCGGCCATGAGAAAGAGCTCCCGACCCGGTTCCTCCACATCTTCCAGAACCTGCTGCACGCGCGCGCGCAGGCGGCCGGTGAGGATTCCCTGAAACGCCAGCGCCAGGAGAACAGGGCCCGGACCGAGGAGACCCGCCAGCCAGCCGGTGATGGTTGCCACGGTCAGGATGGACGCCGCCAGCAGAACCAGGCGCATGGGCCCGCCCGTGAGAACAGGCGGCGAACCACTCCACTTCTTCAGAATATTCAGGTCCACCCCGGCCGCTACTTCCTGGCCAAGCAGCGCCAGATCTTCACGCAGATCCAGACGGGGCCGCAACTCCGCAACAGCCTCCTGGCGCAGCACCACATCCTCACTCCCCGCCGGCGCCTTCAGCCAGGAAGCCAGAACTCCGCGACCGACCTGCGTGCGCGCCGTGCAGAGAAGCTGAAAAAGCGAGCCGGGACCAAAGAGATCCAGGTCAGCGGCGAACGGATGATCCGCTTCCTGAAACTGTTCTCCGGTCACGCCCTTGCCCACCCAGCGGTCCGCCAGCCGATCCAGCCCCCGGTTGTAGAAAGACACAGCCCGACGTGCCCGGGAGCGGCGGCGTAGAACCCCATCGTGCGCAACGGCCAGGGCGATGAAGATGATGACCGGCGCCAGGACCCACCAGCCGGAGAACAGGTGGCTGATCCATGCCAGCCACGACAGGGCGGCACCTGTCAAGAAGACGGCCAGTCGCGCATTGGAGAGGATCAGATGACGGCGGTCGAGAAGCGCCGCCTCCTGCTCCCGGGCGGCGAGTCGCTGCTGATAGATTTCAGCCGGCGCCTTTTCCCCGGCGCTGCTCATGGACGCTCGTCTCGCGGGCCGGCGGGGTTGGTGAAGGCCGGGAACTGCGCCCTGTCGCGCGTTTCGTGAAACTGGCGCAGGGACCAGTGGACACTGGGGAAAGCCAGTTCATCCCAGGGGATCTCATCCCAGGGGAAGAGACGCACTTCAAGGCTTTCAGGGCCCGGCCCCACCTGGTCGTCCATCAGGCGCGCTCTATAGATGATCTGCACCTGGCTGATGCGCGGGATGCTGTAGACCGCCAGCAGACAATCGATCTCGAGACGGGCCCGGGCTTCTTCCCAGCTTTCGCGACAGGCGCCTTCTTCACTGCTCTCGTTCAATTCCATGAACCCAGCCGGAATGGTCCAGTACCCCTTGCGAGGCTCGATAGCCCGGCGGCAGAGCAGGATGCGTTGGTCCCAGGTGCAGACCGTTCCGACGACGATCTTTGGATTTTCATAGACCACATACTCACACTCATCGCAGACCAGCCGGTCGCGATTGTCCCCTGCCGGGGTACGGCGTGTGAAGGAACCGGGTGATGTGCTTGGATCGGTCATCAGGAGGCTGCGCAAGGGCAAGTCATCATGACATGTCCTCTGCCGGACCGCCAAGGTCAGGCGCTCCCCGCAGCCGCTCCCGACAGCATGGTCATGAGCGCTATACTGGCGGCTCACCCCTGTATCACTGTGGCGCTGGCCTTCCTGTCCCCTGCCCCCTCGCTCCGGAGATACGAGCATGGATCCCGATTCCCCGAGGAACTCGCCACCCTTCCATCTGCATCCGAACACCTCGGAACAGCCGCCGACCACATGGAACCCGCCGCGACTTCTGGATTCCGTTCGCGAAGCCATTCGAGCCCGCCACTACAGCCGGCGCACCGAAAAGGCTTATCTCGGATGGGTCCGCCGATTCGTGTTCTTTCACCAGAAGCGGCACCCGAAATCCATGGGCCGTGTCGAAATTTCAAGTTTCCTCTCGCATCTCGCCACGGTGCGCAAGGTGAGCGCCTCGACCCAGAACCAGGCTCTCAGCGCCCTCCTCTTCCTTTATCGCCATGTTCTGGGCATTCAGCTCGACTGGGTGAAGATCGTCCGCGCCAAGAGGCCCTTCCGGCTGCCTGTCGTCCTGAGCCGAGCGGAAGTGCATATCCTTCTGGACGCCATGTCGGGTACCGCCTGGCTGGTGGCATCCGTACTGTACGGGAGCGGCGTGCGACTCACCGAGGGCCTCTGCCTGCGGGTCAAGGACCTGGATTTCGCGCAGCGGGTGGTCACCGTTCGCGACGGCAAGGGTCAGAAAGACCGGGTGACCGTACTGCCCTTCGCACTTATTGATCCCCTGACAGCACATCTCGAGCGGGTTCGACACCAGCACCGAGCCGACCGCGTGAGAGGTCTGGGGTACGTCGCGCTGCCGGCCGCCCTCGCCGCCAAGTACCCACGCGCCCAGGAAGAGTGGGCCTGGCAATGGGTTTTTCCAGCCACACGACATTACACGGACAGCGAAAGCGGCCGGAAACACCGCCATCACCTGCATGAATCGGTCGTCCAACGGGCCTTCAAGGAAGCGGTACGGCGAGTCGGGCTGACGAAGCAGGCAAGTTGCCATACGCTGCGCCATTCCTTCGCCACACACCTGCTGGAGGAGGGATATGACATCCGGACAATCCAGGAATTGCTCGGCCACAAAGATATCTCGACCACGATGATCTACACCCACGTCCTGAACCGGGGTGGCGTGAGCGTGAAGAGCCCTCTTGATGCACCCCACCAGACCTGAACTGCGACATCTCTGCAGCTCTTATTGAGCTATCCAGCACTCCTTGCGGTCTATCAGAACTATCCTGCAAGCTGACTTCGCCAGATCAGGTTGCATTCAGGGGGGGTTATCCCAGATAATCATTCCATGCGCCACCGACTATCCCACATGCCACCCCGTCCCAATTTACTACCCAGCCAGTCCAATTCTAGTTAGCCCGACACTTGGTCACTACCAATGTTTAATAAAGCTGCACTTTTGATTCTCGCGATTTTGACGCCAGCGCACTTTGGCATGGCCCAAGAGTGCTCTATGGAGATAGTGGTAGTTGATCAAGAAACCAAAGACCCGCTGCCAGAGACTCAGATTCTGATCCGGAAAGAAAGCACAGGCCGACCATTCCAAACGGAACTGACCGACAGTTCTGGAATTGCTATCTTCGAAAAACTTTCCAGTGATGCGTCCTATTATTTTGAAGCACAACTTCCCGGCCACCTATGGCGCGGTAAGACACTCACCTGCGCTCCGACTAACCCTCGCTTCACGATCGAACTACCGAAAGAATGGAAAATTTCTCTCATTAAGATCATTACAGATCCCCAACCTTGGCATAATCGGCGAGTTCAGATTATTGGCTTCCTAAACCTTCAATTTGAAGGTAATGCCCTCTACCTTCACAAGGAAGATTGGGAACACAGTCTCGCTCACAATGCCATCTGGATCGACACCCGCAATAGCGAGTGCACTAATTGGAAGGCACTCAAGCGCGGGTATGTATTGCTGGAAGGCACCTTCGATGCATAC
>SMVA01039174.1_pt1 | contig 12582 bp, 10 predicted proteins | sample 2456451 | NCBI WGS metagenome assembly SMVA01 (sample SAMN11095933, study PRJNA526329) | marine sediment metagenome | biome: Marine sediment; feature: Surficial sediment; material: Deep marine sediment; isolation source: Hadal surficial sediment | place: Pacific Ocean | collected 2014-05 | depth...
AATATACCGCCATTTGTTTCTTATGGGATTAGGTTCCTGTGAAACAAAATGGTAAGGGTGAAATGGTGCGGTAAGAGCGCACCGCGCTGATAGTAATATCAGTGGCAGGGTAAACCCCACTCGGAGCAAGACCAAATAGAGGGGCTCATTGCATTGCAGAAAGACTTGGGCATTGCAACAAGACGTGGTCCGCGTTGTCCCTGGGTAGGTTGCTTGAGGTGTATGGTGACATACATCCTAGATGAATGATTACCTCCGCCAGCTTGCTGGTGGAACAGAACCCGGCTTATGTGCCGACTCCTGTATTTTTCACTAAAAAACACCAAATTATGTCAATACCTGAAGTAAATTATTAACTAATAATCTCAAGTTAATGATATCAAAAACCTTTAAGAAATTTAGGTGCCGGTGTTCGTCATGTTTATTTACTTTTCATCGCTAAGTATCTGTTACACAGACACATTTTCCAAATAAAAACACAAAGTTTACTTGCATCGAACCCTGCAAATACCTATAGTTCGCGGAGTGGGTGATTGTGGGTAATAGTGGGTAAAACAAACATTTAGGGGAATTTCCTTGTTTCGAGGTTTTAGCACGCTCAGTGTTGATAGCAAAGGTCGATTAGCGATTCCTAGTCGGTATCGCGAGCGCCTGTCTTCTGAAACTGGAGGATGCCTGGTTTTAACCCTGAATCCAATGGATAGATCACTCTGGCTATACCCGCTGATCGAGTGGGAATTCATTGAAACCAAACTTGCTGAATTATCAGATTTTGACAAACAGGGTCGCAGGACCAAACAGATGATGCGCGGCTACGCTGCTGATTGTCAGTTGGATGCTCAGGGCAGGATCCTGATACCGCAGGAATTGCGAGATTACGCTCAACTTAAAAAACAGGCCGTTATCCTTGGCCAGGGAAACAAGTTTGAGATTTGGGATGAAAGCGCATGGAGAGAACAACGTGATCAATGGTTGGAGCAAATTGGAGATGAGTCAGGCGAACCCTCCGATGCGCTTAGGTCATTGTCATTATGAAGCGTTCCCCCTGATGAGTTGCATGGGGAATGGCCAGGAAAATAGCCAAAGGTAAGAACAACACGGAGTATCAACATACACCGGTATTGCTGAATGAAACATTACAAGGCCTCAAGCTACGTTCTGACGGCATGTACATCGATTGTACATTTGGTCGCGGGGGCCATAGTCGCGCCATTCTTGACCAACTTGGTGAGTATGGTCGTTTACTTGCGTTCGATAGAGATCCGGACGCTATCGCAGCAGTTGATCGACAATTACTGGATGATCCGAGATTCACACTTGTATACGGTTCCTACACCAGGTTGGAAGAGTCAGTGAGAGAATTGAACTTGATAAGAAAGATTAATGGTGTCTTGCTCGATCTAGGTGTTTCTTCTCCACAGCTCGATGATGCTTCACGAGGGTTCAGTTTTCTGCGCGATGGTGAACTTGATATGCGAATGGATAACGGTCATGGCATGACTGCCGCTGAGTGGATCAATCAGGCACCTGCAAATGAAATTGCACAGGTGCTCTATGAATTTGGCGATGAACGATTTTCCAGGCGTATTGCAAAAGCCATCGTTCAACAACGGGATGAAACACCGATTACGAGGACCAGGCAACTTGCTGATTTGGTCGCGAAAACAATACCAGGCAGGGAAAAAAACAAACATCCCGCGACCAGAACATTTCAGGCAATTCGTATATTCATCAACCGAGAGCTGGAAGAATTAGATGCTGTTTTGATGCAGGCAATGCATGTACTTGCCGTCAACGGCAGGTTACTGGTGATCAGTTTTCATTCACTTGAGGACAGGTTAGTAAAGAGGTTTATGCGTACGCAATCTCACGGTGTCGATATTCCAAGAGAAGTTCCTGTGACGCATGATGTTTTCAAACCAAAGTTAAACATTATTGGAAAACCGATACGTTCCAGGCAGGATGAAATTGCAAACAACCCTAGAGCCAGGAGTGCTGTATTACGTATTGCCGAGTGTACAGCGATATGAAAAATGTTTTCTTAATCCTTCTTGGAACCGCAGTATTTTTTTCCGCGATCAAGGTTGTAATAGCACGCCATGACACGCGTAGGTTGTTTGTGGAAATACAGAAATTGGAAAAAGACAGAGATAATCTGAATGAAGAATGGGGGCGTTTGCAGCTGGAGCAGAGTACATGGGCAACGGATGCACGAATTGAGTCTGTTTCTAAAACAGAGCTCCATATGATTGAACCCAAAATGCGATCTGTCATGCTTATTTTGAAATGACTCTGCGATTAAAAGATTAGAGACGGAAAATGAGGAAGACAGGAAAAATAAAAGAAACGGGGAAAATAACTGAGTTCCCAATGCGGCGTTGGTTTTTACTCAGTATTTATACAATCTGTATGGCAGGGTTGCTTTTCCGTGCCATTGACCTACAGGTATTGAATAAAGAATTTTTGCAGGATCGTGGCGATGCAAGAGCATTACGCATTGTAAAAATACCCGCACATCGGGGCATGATCACGGATCGTAATGGTGAGTCATTGGCAATTAGTACGCCAGTGAATTCGATCTGGGCTGTTCCAAGAAAGGTGTTGGCGTCTGACTCAAGGCTGGATCAGCTTGCTAAATATCTGCAGATGAATGATGAAGAATTAATTACCTTGTTAAAAGATCGGATTGGCAGACAGTTTGTCTATCTAAAAAGACATGTCGCTCCCACCCTGGCCAAAGAGGTCATGCTACTGGATATTCCAGGTATCTCATTACAGAGAGAGTATCGTCGTTATTATCCTGCTGGCGAAGTGACATCCCATGTGCTTGGATTTACAAACATTGATGATTCCGGTCAGGAAGGTCTGGAACTGGCATATGACAGTTGGCTTAAAGGGTTGCCAGGCAGCAAACGGGTTTTAAAAGACAGACTCGGGCGCGTCATTGAAAACATAGAGAGTATCCGCACACCGGATCCCGGCAAGCAACTAGTTCTCAGTATTGATAGGCGTGTCCAATATCTGGCCTATAGAGAATTAAAGACTGCGGTCAATCATTACAAAGCACGTGCTGGCACATTGATCATGCTTGATGTGAATACGGGTGAAATCATTGCGATGGTTGGTCAGCCTTCTTATAACCCGAATAATAGAACTGGTTTGAAGAGTGGTAATTATCGTAACCGTGCTTTAACTGATGTTTTTGAGCCAGGTTCAACATTAAAGCCGTTTACCATTGCTGCGGCTTTGGAAAGTGGCTTATATGATTTGAAAACGACCATCGATACGCGTCCTGGGTTTTTCAAAGTCGGTGATCATATAATCCGGGATCATAGAAATTATGGTGTCATCGATCTGGCTACAGTGATAAAAAAATCCAGTAATATTGGTGCCAGCAAAATTGCCCTATCACTTGAACCACATTATTTCTGGACAAGCCTGGCAAGAGTTGGATTTGGACAGTCAACCGGAAGCGGTTTCCCGGGAGAGGTTTCCGGGTTTTTAAATTCATACAACAACTGGTCTGAAGTTGAACAGGCAACCATGTCTTTTGGTTATGGCATGTCGGTCACTGCCTTGCAATTGGCACAGGCTTATATGGCATTTGCTACTGATGGCATGATGTTACCAGTTTCATTCTTAAAGGTAACGGAACCTGTCAGCGCAAGCCGTGTGTTTTCTGTAAGTGTGGCCCGGCAAGTCAGGGGGATGTTGGAAGCAGTTGTACAAAAAGGAGGCACGGGATATCGGGCATCAATTGAAGGTTACCGTGTCGCAGGAAAAACCGGGACGGTACATAAAACTGTCGCAGGCGGTTATTCAGAAGATCGTTATCTATCACTCTTTGCCGGCATGGCCCCCGCAAGCAACCCAAGATTGATCGCTGTGGTGATTATCGATGAGCCCCAGGGCGATCAATATTATGGAGGCCTGGTGGCAGCCCCTGTATTTTCAAAGGTGATGGCCGGTGCCCTGCGTTTGCTTGATATCCCACCAGATGATTTATCTGCGTTGAACGGACAGATAGTTGCCGCAGGGGGGTCTGACTGATGATGACAGCTGAAAATCTAACATACAGTCAAACACTCAGTCAGTTGTTGCAGGGCTTATTACCACTATCAAATCAGGATGATGTCAGAGTGACAGGCATTACTTCTGATAGTCGTCAGGTAAAGGCAGGCGATCTGTTTATTGCCTATAAAAATCCAGGTGTCATGGACTATGTGGAATCAGCAATTGATTCAGGTGCAAGTGCGGTTGTTGCAGAAGTAGATCAGCTACCAGATATTCCAAAATACAATGTGCCGGTGATTTCGCTTCCGCAGTTGAGCGCACAGGCAGGATTAATCGCTGCCAGATTTTTCGGACACCCAACGCATAATATGAATGTGATAGGCATTACAGGAACGAATGGTAAAACAACAGTGAGTTACCTTATTGCGCAAGCATCTTCCCTTATAGGTCGGGGCAAGAGTGGCCTGATTGGTACTTTGGGATATGGCCCATTTGATCAAATTAGCAAAGGACCCAATACAACACCAGAGCCGGTGACTTTGCAAAATATTTTTGCAAATATGTATCAGCATGGCGTTGATGTGGTTGCCATGGAGGTCTCCTCTCACGGCCTGGACCAATATCGTATTACAGGTGTTGAATTTGATATTGCCGTATTTACAAATTTAAGTCGTGATCATCTTGATTATCACCAAACGATGGAAAATTACGCGGAGTCAAAACGACGCTTATTCAGTGATTATTTGATCAGAAAAGCGGTGTTCAATCTTGATGATGAGTATGGCCATAAACTGGCGGATGAATTCCAGAACAAAATAGAGCTTGTGGGCTATACACTCGTATCTGGTAAGCAATACGACTTTCCTGTTGTCTCGGCAAATGTAGTTTCAAACAAGCCTACGGGCTTAATGTTGGACGTCAGCAGCCCCTGGGGGAAAGGGTTGCTGCAGTCAGACCTGATTGGTGATTTTAATGCCTCGAATTTATTGGCATCACTGTCAGCACTCTGTATGGCAGGTGTTTCATTCTCGGATGCACTTTCAAATTTATCAAAATGTTCAATTGTCCCGGGCAGAATGGAATATTTCAGGCATGAAGGAATGCCGCTGGTCGTCGTCGATTATGCTCACTCCCCTGAGGCATTAAGGCAGGCTTTACGGGCATTGCAATCTCAAACTTCTGGAAAACTCGTGTGTGTTTTTGGTTGTGGTGGTCAAAGGGACAAAGGTAAGCGTGCTGAGATGGGTCAGATCGCTGAAACCTATGCTGATCATATTATTCTGACCAATGACAATCCACGAAATGAAGCTGCTGAGACAATAATTGAAGATATTATCGGCGGAATAAAAGATCAGTCTCGGGTAATAAAAGAACTCGATAGAAAAAAAGCAATCAGGCAGGCGATCCATTCTGCATCAGTAGATGATGTGGTTTTAGTTGCCGGGAAAGGCCATGAAGATTATCAGGAGATCGCAGGGGTACGATATCCTTTGAGTGATCGTTCAATCGTCAAACAAGTTCTAGGCGAGCCTGAAAGCGGTAATGTGGATGATTAGTATGCAAATATCACAGGCAGCTGAAATTTTGCAAGCAAGGTATCAGGGGGATGATGTTTGTTTCCTTGGATGCAGTACAGATACCCGCACGATAAAAAAGAAGGAATTATTTATTGCCTTGCGCGGGGAAAATTTCGATGGTCATGATTACCTGGATAAAGCAAAAGCATCTGGTGCCAGTGCAGTACTTGTTGAAGAAAATTGTGATGCGACCATATCATCCATCGGGCCATCACTCATTGTCAAGAACACGCGACGGGCAATGGGTGAGTTAGCCAGAAATTGGCGCGCAAGGTTTTCCATTCCTCTGGTTGCGGTTACAGGGAGTAATGGTAAGACAACGGTCAAGGAAATGGTTGCAGCAATATGCAGTTGTAAATCTTCAGTGCTGGCAACCCAGGGAAATCTTAATAATGATATCGGTGTGCCACTGACATTATTTGGTCTGGATAACGATCATCAGTATGCAGTCATTGAGATGGGAGCAAATCATCCCGGCGAAATTGAATGGCTTTCACAAATAGTCCAACCCACAGTCGCTGTAATTACACAGTGTGCACCAGCTCATCTTGAAGGATTCGGGAGTGTTGAGGGCGTCGCCCGTGCCAAGTCTGAAATTTTTACCGGTCTATCAGAAGATGGGGTTGCCGTTATCAATGGTGATGATGACTTTGCTGATCTATGGCGGGAAAAGTGCAAACACGCCAATCAGCTCACCTTCGGACTGGGGGGTGACAATGAAATCACCGCGGAATCAGTTCGTATTGAAAATGGCAAGTCATCTTTTCAAATGATAACGCCGGTAGGGAAAGTCGAAATAAGTCTCAACATGCCAGGCAGGCATAACATCACCAATGCCCTTGCTGCTGCTGCGTGTGCAATCAGTCTGGGCATTGCTTTATCACTCATCAAGCAAGGTCTCGAATCTGTCAGCACAGTCAAAGGACGTCTGCAAATTAAAACCGGCCTGAAACAATGTCGAATCATTGATGATACGTATAACGCTAACCCAGCTTCTCTGGATGCCGCACTGGAAGTACTTGGTGAGTTCCCAGGTAGACACTGGCTCGTGCTCGGCGATATGGGCGAGCTTGGCAATGATGACAAGGTGTTACACACACGTGCAGGGGAAAAAAGTAAAGCGTCAGGCGTGGAACGTCTTTATGCACTCGGTGAGTTAACAAAATTCACCGTTCAATCCTTTGGTGAGGGTGCCCGACATGTAGACAACCATGAGCAACTGGCTTCATTGATAAGAGAAGAAATTGATTCAGACGTAACAATTTTAATCAAAGGCTCGCGCGCAATGGGTCTGGAACATTTAGTTAATGCCCTGGAGATAAAAGAATAATCATGTTGCTCTGGTTCACTGAATATCTTACTCAATTTCATAGCGGCTTTAATGTTTTTCAATATCTGACATTTCGCATAATTCTGGGTGTGTTGACATCACTCTTCATCTCATTACTGGTTGGGCCTTCTTTGATAAGGCGATTGAATGAATACCAGATCGGGCAAAGTGTCAGAGATGATGGGCCGCAATCACACTTGTCCAAAGCCGGGACGCCGACCATGGGAGGGCTGTTGATTCTGGTCTCGATAGCGGTCAGTACTTTATGCTGGGCTGATTTAAGTAACCGCTTCATTGCTGTTGTTTTGCTGGTAACGCTAGCTTTTGGAGTGATTGGTTGGGTTGATGATTATCGTAAGGTTGTTAAGCAGAATCCGAAGGGCTTGCCAGCACGGTATAAATATTTCTGGCAATCAATTGTTGGTTTGACCGCAGCTATATTTCTTTATGTGAGTGCTGCTTCTCCCGCGGAGACACAGTTGATTATTCCATTTGTTAAAGATGTGACAATCAATCTTGGCTGGATGTATGTTGTTCTGTCTTATTTCGTCATTGTTGGTTCCAGTAATGCAGTCAATCTTACTGATGGACTGGATGGTCTTGCAATATTGCCTACTGTTCTGGTTTCGGGCGCCCTGATGATATTTGCCTATACCACAGGTCATATCTATTTTGCAGAGTATCTGGGCATTCCCTATATAAAAGGCGTAGGGGAGGTCGCAGTATTTTGTGCATCAATCGTTGGCGCAGGTCTGGGATTCTTATGGTTCAACACTTATCCGGCTCAGGTGTTTATGGGTGATATCGGCGCGCTGGCACTGGGTGCGGCGCTGGGCATTGTTGCGGTAGTGGTTCGTCAGGAACTGGTGTTGTTCATCATGGGTGGCGTGTTTGTGATGGAAACTTTTTCCGTCATTCTGCAGGTCGGTTCTTATAAATTGACCGGTAAGCGAATTTTTCATATGGCACCACTGCATCATCATTTTGAGTTAAAGGGTTGGCCAGAACCCAGAGTGATTGTTCGTTTCTGGATAATTACCGTGATACTGGTATTGATTGGTCTTGCCAGCTTGAAGGTGCGGTGAGGTAGCAACTTTGGAATGTGCAGAGGCATACGAGTTTGAGGTGATAGAGACAAACAAACAATTTAATACGGTGATTGTAGGTCTTGGAAAGACGGGCTTTGCCTGTGCCCGATATTTGGCCACACAAGGAGTCAGTTTTGCCATTGCCGATAGTCGTGATGAACCTCCAATGTTGCATGAGATGAAGGCGTCCTTGCCCGACATCCCTTTATATCTGGGTGAATTCGATGAGTCTCTGTTGGCCAATGCCGAACATTTGTTGATGAGTCCCGGGGTATCATTACACGAGGATGCAATCACTAATGCGATCAATTCGGGTGTCGATGTGTATGGTGATATTGAATTGTTTTGTCGAAATAGTTCATCTCCAGTGATTGCAATCACGGGCTCGAATGGTAAAAGCACAGTGACTACACTGCTTGCAGAAATGGCCCGCGCGGCAAATCTTGATGTTGCTGAAGGCGGTAACCTGGGCACCCCCGTACTGGATCTACTGTCTGAAAAAGAGCCCGATGTTTATGTGCTCGAGTTATCAAGTTTCCAGTTAGAAACAGTGTCATCACTCAATGCTATTGCTTCCGTCGTCTTAAATATTACGCCGGATCACATGGATAGATATGCAGGATTGAAAGCCTATCAAGCGGCAAAGGAGCGCATCTATGATGGTGACGGGACAATGATCATTAATCTGGATGATCCTGCTGTAGTGAACATGTCTCGAACTCAAAGAACTAGTGTTGGATTTACTCTTTTAGAACCTGAGGCAGGCAATTACGGTGTGCGTGCATATGATGACGTGCGCTGGATAGTTAAAGGTGATGAAAAGATCATTGCTGTGAATGATCTACGCATCCGGGGCGAGCATAATATTGCCAATGCAATGGTTGCCATGGCATTGGCAGAAACGCTCAATTGTCCATTAGATGCGATGTTAAGTGTGTTGCGTTCATTCCCGGGTCTGGATCATCGTTGTCAGTGGATTGCTGAACACGGAAATGTCCAATGGGTCAACGATTCCAAGGGCACGAATGTCGGCGCAACTTGTGCAGCTATTAAAGGGCTTTCTGGTGATGAAAATCTTATATTGATTGCTGGTGGCGACGGCAAGGGCGCTGATTTTTCAGACTTGGAGGAAATTGCTGAAGGCAGGTTAAAGGCCGCGATTGTTTTGGGCAAGGATGGGCCTGAGCTTGGCAAGGTGCTTTTGAACGTAGTGCCTGTTCATTCGGTTGATAGTATGGAAATGGCGGTTGAGACCGCAGCAAGAATTGCCAAGGATGGAGATATTGTTTTGTTATCTCCTGCATGTGCAAGCCTTGATATGTTTGAAAATTATCAGGCACGTGGTGAAGCCTTTGTCACTGCCGTTAAAAAGGTGCAGGGGGATCAGGCTTATGTATAGACCACAGCAAGCCATTCCCAGAAGTCACATATCGGCAACAAATGGTTTGTTTCGACCCTATGATGCATGGTTGATGACAGTGATCTTTTTACTCCTTGGCCTTGGACTTGTTATGGTGGCTTCATCATCTATTGCGATCGCTGATCGTCAGTTTCATGAGCCCCTGTATTATTTCTGGAGACAAATGTTTTCAGTGGCAATCGGCATGAGTTTCATTATTGCTGCTTTGAAAATTCCATTGTCAGTGTGGGAGTTTTTAAGCGTTCCACTGCTTGTCCTTGGTCTGTTATTACTTATTCTCGTTTTAATTCCTGGCATCGGCAGAGAAGTCAATGGCAGTACACGGTGGATCAGTATGGGGTCGCTTGCACTACAGGCATCCGAGCCTGTCAAATTATGTGTCATTGTCTATCTCGCAGGCTATATGGTGCGCCATGGTGAGCATGTCAGAAGTAATTTTGCAGGGTTTATCAGACCTATCTGTGTTCTGACCATCGTCGCGGGTTTGTTGTTGCTGGAACCTGACTATGGTTCATGTGTTGTTTTGTTCGCCACAGCACTGGGAATGCTGTTTATGGGTGGTGTTCCACTCGGCAGATTTTTTGCCTGGGTGTTAACCGCTGTGGTGGTTCTTGCCAGTCTGGCAATCCTGTCACCTTATCGACTACAAAGATTAATGAGCTTTGTTGACCCCTGGCAGGATCCTTTTAATAGTGGATTTCAACTGACTCAGGCATTAATTGCATTTGGACGTGGCGATTGGTTTGGTGTTGGTCTGGGCAGTAGTGTACAGAAATTGTTTTACCTGCCCGAAGCCCATACTGATTTTGTGTTTTCCGTATTTGCTGAAGAGTTCGGGTTGATGGGCACAACTATCCTTATTTTATTGTTTAGCTTTCTGGTATGGAGGGCCTTTGTCATCGGGCACATAGCAGAGCGAATGGGAAAGCTGTTCGCCGCCTATCTTGCCTATGGTATTGGTTTGATTATTGGCGTTCAGGCCTTTATTAACATGGGCGTTAACCTTGGTGTATTACCGACGAAAGGACTGACCTTGCCGCTGCTGAGCTACGGCGGTAATAGCATGATAATTACCTGCCTATTGCTGGGTATCTTATTGCGTGTAGAAGTAGAAAATCGACAAATAAAACGGTTACCTGATGAGACGAAGTGCTATGCAGAGTAGACCCATGAAGAATAGACCCCAGGGAAATAGACCAATCCTGATCATGGCGGGTGGAACAGGTGGGCATATCTATCCAGCATTGGCCGTCGCTGATTGTTTGCGGGACAGGGGTATCCCCCTGTTATGGCTCGGTACGAAAACAGGTCTTGAGGCGAAAATTGTTCCGGAAAAAGGCTATCAACTATTAACCATTAACATTAGTGGCCTACGTGGAAAGGGATTCTTGCGCTGGATCATCGCACCGCTATCCATTTTTATAGCGGTGGCTCAATCGATCACTTTGTTCATAAATCACAAGCCAATCGCTGTGCTAGGAATGGGAGGCTTTGCCAGTGGGCCCGGTGGCATTGCTGCATGGCTAATGCGTATACCGCTGTGTGTACATGAACAGAACGCAGTTGCCGGGTTGACGAATCGGCTCCTGGCACCACTCGCACGTATTGTGATGGAGGCTTTTCCAAATACTTTTCGCTCATCAATAAATGCAAGGGTGACAGGTAATCCTGTGCGTGAAGAGATTGTCGAAATAGCGACTCCGGAAGATCGGTTTCAGGGTCGCGCTGACAATTGTTTACGGGTTCTGGTTGTCGGTGGAAGTCTTGGTGCCAGGGCATTGAATGAGGTTGTTCCTGATGCGCTTTCTATTCTGGGAGATGAAATAAATTTCCAGATAAAGCACCAAACAGGTGATAGTCACCTGGATTCAACCAAAGCGCGTTACCAGTCTTTAAATATTTCTGTTGAACCGCAAGCCTATATTGAGGACATGGCGGCAGCTTATGAGTGGTCTGATCTTGTGTTATGCAGAGCAGGTGCTATGACCGTGGCTGAAATTGCTGCGGCAGGTGTTGCAGCGATCCTTGTGCCATATCCTTTTGCGGTCGATGACCATCAAACGGCCAATGCACATTATTTAAGTCGTCAGGGCGGTGCCGTCCTGATCCAGGAAGCAGAATTGAATGGACAAGGTCTGGCCCGGTTATTTAGAGATTTCTCACGGGACCGTGACGGTTTGCTCAGGATGGCAAAGATCTCCCGATCTTTGTCCAGATCGGGGGCAACAGATCATGTCGCTGATTTGTGCATGGAGGTGGCTTGTGCCTGAACATCGAAATAACACGATGGGAAATTGTGCCAAGGGTGAGAATACAATGGATCGGGTGAACCATATCCACTTTGTGGGCATCGGCGGCGCAGGCATGAGTGGCATTGCTGAAGTACTACATAACCTGGGATATCAGATATCAGGTTCAGATATACGGGAAAGCCGCGTGACAAATCATTTGCGTTCTCTTGGCATTAAAGTTGAGCTTGATCATCATCGGGCGCAGGTAAATGGGTGTGATGTGGTGGTCACTTCCAGTGCAATTGCTGATGATAATCCTGAATTGATTGAAGCACGTGAGAAGAGAATACCTGTGATACCACGTGCAGAAATGCTGGCTGAACTGATGCGTTTCCAGCAAGGGATCGCCGTTGCCGGAACGCACGGTAAGACAACGACCACGAGCCTGGTTGCCAGCATCCTTGCCGAAGGTGGGCTTGATCCGACTTATGTGATTGGCGGATTACTTAACAGCTCTGGCACGCACGCACGCCTGGGCACAGGGAAATATCTGGTTGCTGAAGCAGATGAAAGTGATGCTTCATTTCTACATCTACAACCAACAATTGCAATTCTTACCAATGTTGATGCCGATCATCTCGAAACTTATGGCGGTGATATAAATTGCCTGCAAGATAACTTTATCGAATTCCTTCATCACCTGCCGTTTCATGGTTTGGCCATTATCTGTCTGGATGATGAAGGTGTCAGAAAAATCATGGGAAGTATTTTGAAACCTTTCAAAACGTATGGTTTTGATCCGGGAGCGGATTATTTCGCACATGATGTACATCATCAAGGACAGCAAAGCTGGTTTCAGGTTTCCCGAGCAGATTGTAAGGAATGGTTGCAGGTAAGATTAAACCTGCCCGGTAAACACAAT
>SMVA01196736.1_pt1 | contig 12582 bp, 9 predicted proteins | sample 2456451 | NCBI WGS metagenome assembly SMVA01 (sample SAMN11095933, study PRJNA526329) | marine sediment metagenome | biome: Marine sediment; feature: Surficial sediment; material: Deep marine sediment; isolation source: Hadal surficial sediment | place: Pacific Ocean | collected 2014-05 | depth 0-1...
CCCAGGCTTATAACTATCGCCACAGCACTGAAGAACCAACGCTGCCAGCCTCCGGCATCCCGCAGAAAACTGAATGCGGCGCCGGTGTTGTACTGAAGACTCATGTTCAGAACGGGCAATATCTGCACCGGCCTTCCATATTCCAGAGCTGACTCGGCAAGACCCTTGGTCCACTGGTCCAGCACCACTACCAGCAGTGCCAGCAGCAGGCAGAGCACCAGGCGCAACTTCCTAGGCAAAATAACGTTGCTCACCGTCACCGTCAATATTGGTCACGCAGCGGTCACAGAGGGTTGGATGAACCGTGTTTGAACCCACCTCCGCGCGCCGGTGCCAGCATCGCTCGCATTTCCCATGCTCACTGACCACCACACGCAGGGCGAGCCCTTCCACATCGGTGCCCGCCACATCACCCGGTGCGCTTGCCAGCGGCTCAATAAGAGCCTCGGAGGTAATCAACACAAAGCGCAGTTCCTCTCCAAGTTGGGCCAGTGAAGCGGCCAGTTCCTCAGCGCAATACAGGGTGACCGCCGCGTCCAGGCCACCTTTGAGAGCACCCTGGCCACGCTGGTTTTCCAACTCTCTATTCACCGCGTCGCGTACCGCAAGTACCTGCTGCCAGTACTCGCGTCCCATGGGCTGCTCCACAGGCAGCTCGAACAAACCCTCGTACCACTCCGCCAGGAATACCGACTCAAGCCTCTCCCCCGGCAGGTTTTCCCATATTTCCTCAGCGGTAAAACTCAAAATCGGGGCAATCCAGCGCACCAGCGCCTCGGCAATATGGTATAGCGCCGTCTGTGCCGAACGCCGCGCAAGGCTGTCCGCCTGGGTCGTATACTGGCGATCCTTGATAACGTCCAGGTAGAAACCACCCATATCGGTGACACAAAAGTTGTGCAACTTCTGGTAAATATGGTGAAACTGGAAGCTTTCGTAGGCACCCGTTATTTCCGCCTGCAACTGCGCCGCCCTGTCAATCGCCCAGGCATCCAGGGCCAACAGCTTCTGCGCCGGCACCACATCCCGTGTGGGCTCAAAACCACTCAGGTTGGACAGCAGGAAACGCGCAGTATTGCGGATACGGCGATAGGAATCCGAGGTACGCTTGACAATTTCATCAGAGAAGGCCACCTCGCCGCGGAAGTCAGTGGCCGCCACCCACAAACGCAGGATATCGGCACCCAGTTCATTCATCGCCTTGCGGGCGGGAACCACGTTGCCGATGGACTTGGACATTTTGCGGCCATCACCGTCGACGGTGAAGCCGTGGGTCAACAACGTTCGGTAGGGTGCCTCACCCACCGCACCAACGCCGGTCAACAGGGACGACTGGAACCAGCCGCGGTGTTGGTCAGACCCCTCAAGGTACAGGTCAGCGGGAAACTGCAATCCCTCACGCTGACGCAACACGCAGGCATGAGTCACGCCGGAATCAAACCAGACATCCAGGGTATCGGTGGCTTTTTCGTAGTTGTCGGCCTCATCACCCAACAGGTCTGCAGGATCGAGATCAAACCAGGCATCAATCCCCTGCTGCTCCACCAACTGCGCGACCTGCTCGATCAGCGCGTGGGTCTCGGGGTGTAATTCAGCAGTCTCTTTATGCACAAACAAGGTGATCGGTGTACCCCAGGTGCGTTGCCGCGAGATACACCAGTCCGGGCGCTCCCGCAACATGGACTCCAGCCTGGCCCGTCCCCAGTCCGGGATAAACTCCACCTTGTCGGCGGCAGCGAGGGCCTGCTCCAGCAGGCCAGCCTGCTGCATGCTGATAAACCACTGTGGTGTCGCCCTGAAGATTATCGGCGTCTTGTGGCGCCAGCAATGGGGGTAGGAGTGTTCCAGGCGCTCGGCAAACGACAAGCTACCCGATTGCTGTAGTAACTCGATAATCGCATCGTCGGCTTTTAGCACATGCTGACCGGCAAATATTTCTGTATCCGGCAGGTAAACCCCGTTGCCGCCAACCGGGTTCAGGACCTCCAGGCCATATTTCAGTCCGACGATATAATCGTCCTGGCCATGCCCGGGCGCCGTGTGTACCGCACCGGTACCCGCTTCGGTGGTAACGTGCTCACCGAGAATCACTGGCACCTGGCGTTCATAGAAGGGATGCTGCAGTAGCTGGCCCTCCAGGGCGGCACCTTTACAGGTTCCAACAAGCTGAAAATCCTCCCAGCCGATTCGCTCGCACACGCTGTCGACCAGGTCGCTGGCCAACACCAGTGCCCGCTCACCATTGACCACCAGCGAATATTCCAGCTTGGGATGCAGGCTAACCGCGAGGCTCGCCGGCAGGGTCCAGGGCGTGGTTGTCCAGATAGGGATGGCTAGTTCGGCGGGGCCAGTCACACCAAACGCAGCCGCTACCGCGCTGGCATCGATCGCGGCATAGGCGACATCAATGGCCGGCGAGATTTTGTCATGGTGTTCAACTTCCGCCTCGGCCAGCGCCGAGCCACAGTCCAGACACCAGTGCACCGGCTTGGACCCCTTGAACAGATGACCGTTGGCAATGATCTCACCCAGGGTGCGGATGATGTTGGCCTCGAAGGCGAAATCCATGGTCAGGTAGGGTTTATCCCAGTCACCCAAAACCCCCATGCGCTTGAAGTCTTCACGTTGGCTATCGACCTGGCCGCTGGCATACTGGCGACACTTGTCGCGAAACTCACGGGCACTTATTTTTACGCCGGGCTTGCCAACTTTCTTCTCCACATTCAGCTCGATGGGCAGGCCGTGACAATCCCAACCGGGAACATAGGGTGCATCAAAGCCTTCCATTGAACGGGACTTGACCACAATATCCTTGAGAATCTTGTTGACCGCATGACCAACGTGCAGTTCGCCATTGGCATAGGGTGGGCCGTCGTGCAGCACGTATTTGGGCTTGCCGGCCCGGGCCGCACGAATTTTTCCATACAGATCCTGCTGCTGCCAAAGTGCCAGCCGTTGCGGCTCCCGCTGGGCCAGATTGGCCCTCATCGGAAAATCCGTTTTCGGCAGATTCAATGTTTCTTTGTAATCACTCATTGTTTGAAAAACTCATGCCCCTGGACAATATCCCTGTGAATTTGTTGTTTCAGTTCGTCCAGGGAGTCGAATTTGATCTCATCCCGTAGTTTTTTGCGGAAGGTCACTTTCAGCCGCCTGCCGTATAGTTGCCCGTCAAAATCCAGCAGGTGTACCTCCAGGTTGGCCCGAAAACCCTCCCCCACTGTTGGCCGGATACCGACATTTGCCACCGCTGGCCAGGGCTCACCCGCCACCCCGCTAACTTCTACTACATACACACCGCTGAGTGGCGCCCGCAGGCGATGTAACTCGAGATTGGCGGTCGGCGTTCCCAGTGTGCGACCACGCTGGTCACCATATACAACCTTGCCACTGATACTGTAGGGCTGGCCCAACAATGCCTCCGCATGGGCAAAGTCAGCATTCTCCAGTGCCTCGCGAATACCTGTGCTACTCACCCGCGTGCCGGAAATTCCCAGGGTCTCCATGTGCATGGCCTCATAGCCATGGCGCTCACCCTGTTCCTGCATCATGGCGAAATCGCCTTCCCTGCCATGGCCGAAACGCAGGTCATCACCAGCCACGATATAACGCACGCCCAGGCCGTCGACGAAAATATTCTCGATAAACTCCTGCGCGCTCATGTTGCGCAGTTCTTCATCGAAGCGCACCCGTAGCACGCGATCTATGCCCAGATCCTGCAACGCCAAGACCTTCTCACGAAAGCTCATCAAGCGGGCCGGCGCTTCCCGTGGCGCGAAGTACTCTCGCGGCAGGGGTTCGAACAGAATCACTACCGAGGGTAAATCAAGCTCCGCCGACTTTTCCAGCAGATACCCCAGCACCGCCCGGTGCCCAGTATGAACACCATCAAAAGCACCTATCGTTGCAACGCAACCACGATGCCGGGGTCGCAAATTGTGAAGACCGCGTATGAGCTCCATTGTAGCCGGGGATCGTTCTCGCCAAACCGGGAATTATAGCGGAGTTACAGGTGCTTTTGGGTGTAAAAATCGCGAATCCGGGTCCCCATCATCAGCTGGCTGAGCAAATAGGTAAACAGACCTGCCAGCACCAATAATCCCAACTGCAGGCTACGCTGCCACCAGTCCCATTCCAGCCAGAGCGCAGACTCGGGGGCCAGCAGCAGGATTACCGCCCCCATCGCGGCGCTGGCGATCAGCAAGCGCAGCAGAAACTGCTTCCAGCCGGGCTGTAACTCCAGCAAGCCTTTGCGACGCAGGCCCTGCAGCAACAATCCGGCATTCAGATACGCCGCCAGGCTGGTGGCAAGCGCAAGGCCCACATGGCCAATATTCCAGTACAGGTAGAGCGGCACAACGAATGCCAGGTTCATAATCATATTGGCCGCCATCGCCGCGATTCCGATACGCACCGGCGTAACCATGTCCTGGCGGGCGTAAAATCCCGGTGCCAGTACTTTCACCAACATAAAAGCCATCAGACCGAAGCTGTAGGCACGCAGGCTCAGCGTTGCCATCTCTACATCCAACGCAGTCAGTGCCCCGTACTGAAACAGGGTTACCAGTATCGGTTCCGCCAGCACAATCAGGGCGACAGTGGCGGGCAAGCCGATCAACAGCACGGCGCGCATCCCCCAATCCAGGGTCTCAGAAAAGCGCGATGTCGCCGTGTCGGCCCGCAGGCTGGACAGACGCGGCAGGATCACCGTGGCGATAGCGATACCAAACACGCCCAGGGGAAGCTCAGTGAGGCGGTCGGAATAGTACAGCCATGAAATGCTACCCGTGGGCAGGAATGACGCCAGCACCGTATCCAGCAGCAGGTTGATCTGACTGACCGAAACACCGAACAAGGCCGGCAGCATCAGCTTCATAATCTGGCGTACACCCTGGTGATGGGTATCCCAGACCGGACGTGGTAACAGTTCCAGGCGGTACAGGAATGGCAACTGGAATAACAGCTGCACCACACCGGCCAGCAAGACACCCCAGGCCAGGGCGAATACCGGTTCCTCAAACCAGGGAGCCGCCACCAGCGCCGCAAAAATCAGCGACAGGTTCAGCCATACCGGGGTAAACGCCGGCACCGCAAATCGACCATAGCTATTCAGTACCGCCGCACAAAATCCGGTCATGGAGATAAAAAACAGGTAGGGGAAGGTAATACGGATCATGTCCGAGGTCAGCGCGTACTTGTAGTCGTCGCCGAGAAAGCCCGGCGCAAACACCGCGGTAAGCACCGGCGCCCCCACCACCATCAAGGCGGTGAGCAGGAGCAGGCTGCCTCCGAGTACCGCCGCCACCCGGTCCAGCAATTCCCGCACCGCTGCCACCGAACCACGCTCCCTGTACTCCGCCAGTACCGGCACAAAAGCCTGGGAGAATGCACCCTCGGCAAACAGACGACGGAGGAAGTTGGGCACCTTGAAAGCCACAAAAAATGCGTCGGCGTTGGCGCTGGCACCGACAAACACCGCAATGACAATGTCCCGTACCAGGCCCAGCACCCGCGACAGCATGGTCATGGATCCGACCACCATACTGGATTTCAGCAGGCGCGAATCCTGGCCCGCCAGGGACTCTGAAGTTTGTTCCTGAGTCATGACCAGCGCTGCGCCAGCGCATCTCCGTGAATCTGCAACCACTGCAGGGCGATCAGGGTGTGGCCGTTGCTGATTTTCCCCGCCGCCAGCCAATCCAGTACCTGCAAACGCGGCAATACATGAACACGGATATCTTCCCCTTCATCGGAACAGCCGTGAATGCCCCCGGCGGAGTCGCTGTGTACTTTGCCGACAAACAAACGCACCTGCTCGGAGCAGGCACCGGCACTGGGATAAAAGCAGGCAACAGGCTCCATCTCCAACACCTCCAGGGCGGCTTCTTCCCGCGCCTCGCGCAACGCCACGGCCTCATCGCTCTCGCCCAATTCCACTACCCCGGCTACCAACTCCAGCATCCACGGATTGTCTTCATCGCGTACTGCGCCAACCCGGAACTGCTCCAGCATCACCAACTCATCCCGTTGCGGATCCCAGGGCAGAACCCCGACCGCATCTCCCCGGTCAAAAACTTCCCGGGTGAGGGTCTGGCTCCAGCCACCGCCGAACAATCGGTGCTGCAAGCTGAGCCGACGCACGGAAAAATGGCCGCTATAAGCCTGCGGCTGCTCGAGAATGCGCACATCACTGGCGCCAAACTGGAAGTCCATGCTTATTGGGACCGGGTGCCGGTGTACCAGTTGACGTCGCGCGCCTCACGGTCAACCAGGTCGACCACGTCGAGCACCATGGCAAACAACGCCATGCGCACCAGCACCCCGTTATCGGTCTGCCGGAAAATCGCCAGGTTGGGATTGTCGTTGAGATCGTTATCCAGCTCGTTGGCATCCGCGCGCGAATCCCTGGGCAGGGGGTGCATGATGACGGTGTTGGGCTCGCAGTGCTGGGTATAAATATTCTGGTTGAGACGAAAACGCCCGCGGTAGAGGTCCGCCTCCTCCCGGGAGGCAAATCGCTCCACCTGAATGCGCGTGGAATAGGCGATGTCGACATGTGCAATATGCTCTTCCAGCTCTTCGGTCTCCGTGACCTTGTGCCCGGCACGGCACATGTCTTCGACGATCTCCCCGGGCATCTGCAATTCCGGGGGGGATATCAGGTGCACATCGAGCCCTGCAAACAGGGTCAGCAACTTGCACAAGGAGTGTACCGTGCGGCCGTGGCGAAGATCACCGATCAGCGCGATCCGCAGTCCATCAATGTCGCCGCCGCGCCCCTGCATCTCTGCCTTGATGGTATACAGGTCGAGTAGCGCCTGGCTGGGATGCTCATTGGCCCCATCGCCGCCATTAATAACTGGCACCCGGCTGGCGCTGGCAAATTCAGCGACCGAGCCCGGTTCCGGGTGGCGCATGGCGATAACATCGCTGTAGCCGCTCATGACCCGCGCCGTGTCGTACAGGGACTCGCCCTTGGCAATCGCCGAGTGCTCAAAACCCGTGGTTTCACTAACGTGGCCACCCAGCAGGCTGAAGGCGCCGCCAAAGCTGACCCGGGTACGGGTGCTGGGCTCGAAGAACATGGAGCCGAGAATCGCCCCTTCCAGCACGCGGGTGATGCGGCGGCGGCGGGCATAGGGCTCCATCCGGTCCGCAACGGCGAACAGGGCTTCTATATCAGTCCGTTCGAATTGGTCGACGGAGAGGATGTGACTACCGGCAAACTGCACGCTGACTCCCGAGGCTTTCTTTGGTTTATTATAATCGCCGATTCAGCGCAAAAAACGGTAATAATCCAGTTACTGAGAACCGTTCATGGGTCCAGACCGAGGCCCCCAGCTACTTTCGCGATCAGAACTCGTGTCTCAAACCAGCAGTTCATCGCCGTACTCCAACAACTGTTGCAGAAGCTGTTGTTTTTCCGGGCCCAGGGAGGTATCTGCCTGCAGCGCCTCAATACGGCTGTGGTATTCGTCCATGGTAATACTGGCGCCCGCCGCTGGGTCCGTCAGGTATTGAAAGCGAAACTCCTCCCATTGGGCGCTCTCTTCGGCAGTCAGGCTCTCGGGAAAGTTACGTGCCCGGTAGCGAAACAGCATCTCCGGCAGGCGCGTATCTTCGAATACAAAGCTCTCATTGCGCAGGGTCTCCGGCGTTGCGGCACGCACCTTGTCCATCACCCGCTTGTCAGCATCGGTGAAAAAACCGCCACTGTAGAGCATCCGGTCCGGATCGGTGATTGACGGCATTTCCCGGCCGGCGTACACCTGGTCCAGCTTTTCTACCAGTCCGGGCAGGGATTGCAGCTGTTGGCGATGGGCCCGGCATTGCGCCACCTCAATACCCAGCCTCTCGGCAGTTGCCGGATCCAGCATTTTGGGAGTCACCACCACCGGCGAGCGATTGATATGAATGCTCTTGAGGCCGGGTCGCTCTACCCCTTCGGGCAGGTCTTCCGCCCGCGCAAACAGCCTCTCGGCAATGGCTTGCGCATCCAGCTCGGCCAGCACCGAGGGGTCCATTGCCAGGTCGTAACAGATGATTTCATTCTTGTTAAGCGGATGCCGGGCCACCGGCGCAATCAATGCAATGTTATTGCGGCTGGCGCCAAACATGCCCGAAACATGCAATACCGGTTTCATGGCGGCGACATCCAGCAGGTCCAATACCGCCTGCTTGTTGCGCAGGCTCAAGGCGTAGCCGAACAATCGCGGCTGTTTTTCCCGGACCAGTCGTGCCAGAGCGATGGTCGCCTCCACATCAGAGAGGGCATCATGAGCCGCCTCGTGGCCAATACCATTGGCAGCGGTGAGCAACTCCAGCCGAAAACTGGTGGAGCCGTCCTCGTTGAGCGGCCACTCGATACCTTCGGGCCGCAGGGCACGGGTCAGCCGCAGCATATCGATAATATCCCAACGGGAGTTGCCGTTCTGCCACTCCCGGGCATAGGCATCGTAGAAATTGCGGTAGAGAGTGAAGCGGGTAACCTCGTCATCGAAGCGGATGCTGTTATAGCCCACCGAGCAGGTACCCGCCCGGCTCATTTCCGCATGAATGCGGGCGATGAACTCCGCCTCCGGCACACCCTCAGCCAGTGCCCGCTGGGGAGTGATGCCAGTGACCAGGCAGGCCTCAGGCTGGGGCAAGACATCTCGCGAAGGACGCGAAAAAACCTGCAGCGGCTCACCGATGATATTGAGCTCGGCGTCCGTGCGGATGCCGGCAAACTGTACCGCCCGGTCACGGCTGGGATCGGTGCCAAAAGTCTCGTAATCGTGCCAGTAGAAAGTCCCTTTCATGCTTGCATCCCGGTCATAACAACAGTCACATAACTTCTATCGCGTGTTCCTCGATCTTCGCCTTCCAGATAGCCGGGCCGGTCTGATGCACTGATTCGCCGTTGACGTCTACGGCCACGGTCACCGGCATATCCTGCACCTCGAATTCGTAGATCGCCTCCATGCCCAGTTCGGGGAATGCCACCACACGGGCCCCGACAATCGCTTTCGAGACCAGGTAGGCAGCACCACCGACAGCCATCAGGTAAGTGGCCTTGTGTTTCTTGATCGCCGCAATACCAACCGGACCGCGCTCTGCCTTGCCGATCATACCCATCAGCCCGGTGTGCTCGAGAATGAAATCGGTAAACTTGTCCATCCGCGTCGCCGTGGTCGGTCCGGCGGGGCCCATGACCTCTTCGCGAACCGGATCTACCGGGCCCACGTAATAGATAAACTTGCCCGCAAAATCGACGTCTGCGGGCAAACCCTCGCCGCTCTCGATCATTCCCTGCAGCTTCTTGTGGGCCGCGTCGCGACCGGTCAACATCTTGCCGGACAACAGCAGGGTATCGCCGGGGCGCCAGGCCGCTGCCTCTTCGCGGGTGACCGTATCCAGGTTGACCCGTTTCACGTTCTCGCCCACATCCCGGGTAATCACCGGCCAATCGTCGATATTGGGTGGCGTCTGCAGCGCCGGCCCGCTGCCATCGAGTAAAAAGTGTGCATGGCGTGTCGCCGCACAGTTTGGAATCATTGCCACCGGCAGTGACGCCGCGTGGGTCGGGAAGTCCTTGATCTTTACATCGACCACCGTTGTCAATCCGCCCAGGCCCTGGGCGCCAATACCCAGCTTGTTCACGGCATCCATGATCTCCAGGCGCAGTTCTTCCACCCGGTTGGAAGGGCCACGCTCGCGCAGCTCCTGGATATCAACTGGATCCATCAACACTTCCTTGGCCAGCACCGCCGCCTTCTCGGCGGTACCGCCGATACCAATACCCAGCATTCCGGGGGGACACCAACCGGCACCCATGGTCGGCAGGGTCGCTACCACCCAATCGACAATGCTGTCGGAGGGATTAAGCATAACCAGCTTGGCCTTGTTCTCGGAGCCGCCGCCCTTGGCCGCAATCTGGACATCCACCGTGTCGCCCTTGATGACCTCCATATGGATCACCGCCGGGGTGTTGTCTTTGGTGTTGATGCGGGCACCCGCCGGGTCGGCCAGGATGGAGGCGCGCAACACGTTATCCGGATCCAGGTAGGCGCGCCGCACCCCCTCATCGACCATGTCGCTGACCGACATACTGGCATCCCATTGCACGTTCATGCCGATCTTCAGAAATACCGTCACGATACCCGTGTCCTGGCAGATGGGCCTGTGGCCCTGGGCACACATCCTGGAATTGATCAGTATCTGCGCCATGGCATCTTTGGCGGCGGGATTCTGCTCCATTTCGTAGGCCTGGTTGATAGCCTGCACAAAATCCAGCGGGTGGTAATAGGACATGAATTGCAGCGCGTCGGTGACGCTGTCGATAAGGTCATCCTGGCGAATAACAGTCATGGGATCCTCTCGATAGTCAGCCCGGAAGAGGGCTGATTGTACACTTTTTGGCGGCCTGCCGCGGCGCGGACTCACACCCTCAGCGCGCAAGTTTAGTCACCGGAGTGGTACTGCGTGGCTGAGCCGGATGGGCAGCCGGGGTATAACCGGAGCCCGCCCATCTGCATCTGCGCTAGTTGGTGGGGGCCGGTGCCGACGGCGCTGTACCGCCCTGCAACTCACCCAGGCTTTTTTGCAGGCGAATCAGGCTCTTGTTAACCTGCTTGCGAAATCCATCCACCGAGGCCTGCCATTCCTCGCCAGTCTGTACCCGTTTTTGCAACCTGGCAATTTCGAGGGTGCTGCGACTGACATCGTCGCCCAGCTGCTCCAACAGGGCCTGGTTGGATTTAGCGCTGGCCACCAGTTGCTCCAGGTCGCCTGCTACGCTGCGCAGTTTTTGTATATCGGTCGCCAGCGATTGCAACTGGGTGGAATTGGCGCTGTCGGTCCTTGCCAGGGTCGATAACTGGCTGCCATGGGCACTGCTGCTCTTCTCGAGCTCGGCAATCTTGGCCTTGTTGCGGCGCCAGGCAGACGCCCACAACTTGTCGACTTCAGAGCCCAGCTCCTTGATCTTCACCCCCAGGCTTGCCGCTGACTGGTTCATGCCTTCGTCGGTATCGGAGAGGCGATCCTCAAGATCACTGATGCGCTCTTCGTACAACGCCAGCGCAAGGACCGTGGCATCCAGTTCCTGTTGCAGCTGCCAGGCCCAGGCACAGGCCACGGCGGCGACCACCAGCGATATCACAATAAACAGGCGCGTCAGCAGGCCGGCACCGCCACCCTGAACAGGCTTCTTGCCCCGCGGTCGGGCATTTTGGCGGGCGGCTTGACGCGAGACCACTTCATCCCGGGCCGGAATTATCGGTGGGATATGATCAATCACGGAGTCGTCGTTATCGGTCATAACACTCTACTGTCAAAATCTGTGTGAGGGACAGGCCGGGAGGAAACCCGGCCTGTAAAGTCTTTATACCATCGCCAACACAACCCAGATCAGAGCCGTCAGGCCAAGGCTGCTATGAATAACACCCTTCACGCTAGCCATCGGACCCATCTTGCCGACCAGGGCGTTCACTTCCAGCAGGGCAATGATTCCGAAACAAATCCACACCGCTACATTGCTTATATCAGCTATAAACAGGTGCTTGCTGCCGAGCATGCCAAACAGCATGGGGCCAGAGAGCAGGGTATTGGTCCGTGAAGCCAGGCCGGCCTTTGCCGCGTTGGCAGGGCCATCGCCTTCCTTCATGCCCAGCACCACCTGCTGGGCAGGCCAGATAACCAGCCAGACGTTGAGGAACATAAAAATGCCCGCCAGCGCGCCCATCCAGATCACCGGTTGCCCCATGATATTGGTTGTAGCACCAATCGCGTGCAGTAGATACAGACCTGTAATAAACGTAAACATCGCACCCCAGCGGAACCACCAAAGGGCTCGCGGTGCCAGCTTTTTCATGGCGTCAGACTTGGCATCTGCCTCGGCTTCCTTGAAATACTCGCCCTGCACGAAGTTGAAGTAGTACAGCATGCCGATCCAGGTGATACCGAAAAGCACGTGCGCCCAGCGGAAGATAAATTCGAGAATAATCATGGGTCTACCCTATTGTATTTGGTGAGTTGTTATTGAGTTCACCCGTACCCGACCAGACAATATCCTTTAATAACAACGAGTTAAGCGGGATATTAACTGACAAGGAACAGGCAAATCCTGGTTGCACATTCTAATGCCGATTAGCGGTCAGCGAAAGTTATATCGCAGCTTCGGAGGGTGCAACAGATAAAAAAAACCCCGCACCAGGCGGGGTTTTTCGAATCCAGCAGGGCTGAGATTTACATCATGCCGCCCATGCCACCCATACCGCCCATTCCGCCCATTCCACCCATGCCGCCCATGCCACCCATATCGGGCATGCCGCCACCGGCACCGCCGGCGTTCTTTTCGGGGATCTCCGCGACCAACGCTTCGGTGGTCAGGAGCAGGCTGGCGACGGACGCGGCGTTTTCAACCGCGCTGCGCACAACCTTGGTGGGATCGATGACGCCGGACTCAACCATGTCCTCGAAGGTCTCGGTGAGCGCGTTGTATCCAAACGCGCCCTTACCCTCGCGCACCTTCTGGAGAATGATCGAACCGTCCACGCCGGCGTTCTGCGCAATCATGCGAATGGGCGCCTCAAGGGCGCG
>SMVA01052614.1_pt1 | contig 12581 bp, 15 predicted proteins | sample 2456451 | NCBI WGS metagenome assembly SMVA01 (sample SAMN11095933, study PRJNA526329) | marine sediment metagenome | biome: Marine sediment; feature: Surficial sediment; material: Deep marine sediment; isolation source: Hadal surficial sediment | place: Pacific Ocean | collected 2014-05 | depth...
GATTTTTTTTTCAGATTTTTGATCAGAATCAAGCGATCTGTATCATATTGGTTTTTTCTGTAATAGTTCAAGTGGTGATTGTAGATGCTTAAATGTGGATTGATAGCAACACAAGCCCACAATCAGAGCTAACCCTTTGGTTGTGGGTTTTTATTTTAGATCAGTATTAACTAACTTTTCTACCGCATCCTTAAGCGAATCTTCAAGATGAGCATACCTCACTGTAGTTTTTAAATCTGCATGTCCTAGTATGCGACTAACAGCTACTATATTAGTACCACTCTCAATCATCCTAGTTGCGGATGTATGTCTTAGATCATGAAATCTTAAACCTTTAATATTTACCAAAGCTCTACCAAATATCTGTTTAAATATTATATTAATTTTTGAAATCAATTCGGATATAAACATATTTTCTTCAAAACATCTATAAAAAGTACTTGATAATAATTTTTAGAAATTATAAAATCAGCACAACTAAGTTAATTATAGGAGGAATAGTGAATATGACTAATTATGGTTGCTTTCTATTGGTTTCCTTTTTATTCCTTTTTGTTTCTCTTAACGAATTAAAAGCTGGTGATATACCTCCTCCTGAGACAATTGGAGCATGTTGTCTAAACAGTGAACTTGGGATATGTGAAGAACTGAGTTTAGACGAGTGTGTATTATCAGGAGACCTGGGGTTTGGTTGGTCTGATGAGTTGTCTTGCTAACCTGATACATGTATACCTGATACTCAGGGGAATGAAGACTGCTGCACTGAACACTCCTCAACAGCATGTGAGAATCTTGAATGTTCGCAAACGATTTGTGAAATAGATCCATATTGCTGCATATTTGAATAGGATGATATATATGTGTGGATGAAGCAAATGAGTTATGCGGAGATTTATGTCCTGATATTCCTCAAGGTCCTATAGTTATAGTTCCAACGCTAAATGAATGGGGTCTTATATTTACTGCACTTATAATAGGTATCTATGCCGTAATTAGATTAAAAACCAAGAAAGGCTCTGAAGCATAATTTAAAACTGTTCTGAAATGTCATGGCATATACAAATATCCATAGATTCTTTTAAAAAAATCTTCAGAAATTGCGATTTTGCATGTTCTACTAAAAGAGCTATTCTAAGCAATTAATCTGAACAAGTTTAGGTTTTATTCCAACGTATTCCGAGTTATATATTAAACTTTTAGAATCAGGTAGATAGGTGATACTTTCCTGCTGGGGTAGTCTTTTTAATTCGGCAATATTGAAATCCTTATCTTTGATTAATTTGTTAAAAGTATTAGTGTTGGATTTTGATAAATCTATATTAAATTCATAGGCATTTTGGTATGTTAATATTACAAACTTTATCCCATTAGATGCAATATCAAAAGAAGTTATAATATTATCGAAAAATCCTGTAGAAGTTTTATTTATAGATTCAATATTTAATGTTCCAATTAAATCAAGCATAAGTAGGGCAGAAGTAGAGTTTTCCCATTTTTCTCGTTCTATTTTAAAAAGTTTAGCTGGAAAAGATTTATTTCGTTTATAATTAGCTTCTTTAGTTAGGATATATAAATCTCCATTTGGATGTATAGCTAAAGCTTCAGCATCATGTGGGTGATCCGGATAAATCAACTTAACTATTTTAATCGGCTTTACATTTGATTTATAATTTTCCTTTTCTTCTATGACTAATATTTTGATATGATCTCTGGCTTTGTTGTTATCGCCTATATCACCAATAAAAAGGCAGGTCTTTAAGTAGCATGGGCCAATTGTCATATCTTCAAAATCAGCTTTGGAAGAATCAAACCCTTTAATTGAAATAGATTTTGTATTACTGCCATCCATATAAGTAGAATAGAAATATGAACCGTTTCCAGAATCGTTTACATGGTATAATCTGTTGTTACTTAATTGAGAGACGGCTATACCGCTTGCTTCAGCAATAATTTTATGATCCAAAGTGCCTAACGTTATGGGCTGACCCCAGTTTTTACAAAGCTGTCCGTATGAATTACTGATTAATAATAGATAAAGAAATAAAGAGGTAGTTATTACTGTTAATATCTTCATAAAGATGCGTTTGTAATATAAAATAACTGATTTTACATTATTTGATAATCAGATTTAATCATTTTTTAACCTCTGACCACACACATTTAGACAAATATTATCAGATGCTTTCAATATTTCTAATTTCTATCAATTTGATATTACCAAAGACATCAAAACAATTTTCATATAACACAGGAGACTTGAGTCTAATAGATTTTCTTTTGATAATCATTATAATGATATGTTTTATTTAAATAATATAGGTAAGTTATGTCAAAAAAAGATAAAAGAGTATATCCGAGGATAGACATTAAAGAAAAATTAAAGTTCGGGGAGGATACGCCGATACATGATGGATATTCCCGCAATCTTTCGCCTGATGGAATGTCCATTTCTGCAGAAAAAGGGTTACCTACCAATTCCAATATAACAATAAAGATAAATCGTGCAACAGGAGACCCCATTGATGTAGAAGGTAAGGTTATTTGGGTGTCTAACCCTCCTGGAATGCATACATTGATGGGAGTTAAATTTACAAATTCCAGCGAAGAATTGCTTAGGTTATACAAATCCAGATCAAGATACAAATAATCATCTGGTTTTCGAGGCATTACTATAAATTGCTTAGGCTGTATTTACAGACAAACTCAGTTTTTAAAATACCGCTTTAATTTTGAACTCTTTACTACATATTTATATTCAAGCTTTTAAAAAACTTTAGTTGAATCTTTATTTAAATTCTTGTTATAATCAATCCAATTTTATTATTTAAAGAGCTAATATATGCAAAATCAGATTTTAGCAGTATTGAATCAAATCAGTAGTTATGTGTGGGGATTGCCCTTAATAGTATTACTCCTTGGAACCGGCATATATCTGACCATTATTTTAAGAGGTATTCAGTTTAGAGCACTTATACCATCTTTGCTATTAGCTTTTACCAAAGGAAAAGAGGATGAACAATCAGAAGGTGACATTTCTCATTTCCAGGCTTTAATGACGGCTCTCTCTGCAACCGTAGGTGTTGGAAATATAGCTGGTGTTGCTACCGCTATTGCTCTTGGAGGACCCGGAGCGCTTTTTTGGATGTGGATTACAGGACTAGTTGGAATGGCAACTAAATACTCTGAAGCTGTCTTGGCAATAAAATACAGGGAAAAGGACAAATTTGGAAATATGAGCGGCGGGCCGATGTACTATATTTCCAAGGGATTAGGGATAAAATGGCTTGGTTATTTATTTGCATTATTTGCCTCTGTTGCCGCGTTTGGAATTGGCAATATGGTTCAGTCTAACTCTGTTGCACATGCACTTGAATCTGCTTTTGGAGTATCTCCATGGATAACAGGCATAGTCCTCAGTGTAGCAACAGGTTTAGTGATTATAGGCGGAATTAAGAGTATAGCAAAAGTAACGAGTGCTATTGTCCCATTTATGATAATTCTGTATTTGATAGGAGCTTCTATTTCTCTATTTATTAATTTTGAACATATTCCACATGCTTTTTACCTTATTTTTCATCATGCATTTACACCTACTGCTGCTTCTGGCGGATTTGCCGGAGCATTAATTCAGCAAACCCTGAGGATGGGCGTAGCCAGGGGAATTTTTTCAAATGAATCAGGTCTTGGTAGCTCGCCAATAGCTGCTGCTGCAGCAAAAACTGCAAATCCTGTCAGGCAGGCACTTGTATCAATGAGCCAGACTTTTATCGATACTATAGTTGTTTGTACATTTACCGGGTTAGTAATTATTTCATCCGGGCATTGGTCAAGCGGTGAAACCGGCGCTGCTCTTACAGCTCACGCATTTGAAATAAGTGTACCGAATAATTTGGGAGCTGACTTGGTATCTGTATGCCTGGCGTTTTTTGCATATTCGACACTCTTGGGATGGAGTTATTATGGAGAGAAATCAATAGTATATATTCTAAAAGAGAGGGCAGTAGTACCCTATAGATTAGTTTTTGCTGCTATTGTGTTAGTTGGCGCGGTTATACAACTCGATATAGTCTGGGCTTTTGCAGATATAATGAACGGGCTTATGGCATTTCCAAACTTGGTTGGCTTGCTACTGCTATCGAGGGTTGTTGTTGAGGAAACAAAGCGTTATCTGCCAGCAGAGCTGAAAAGGTAAAGAACTTTCATAAACTTCCAAGCAAATACATGTCCCCGGTTGGTTCAGGGCTTCCACTTCCAAGTTCTTTAGTTACTATGAATCGCTTAACCCTTTGAGGGTTGGGAACATACTCTATTTTCATAATAGCGTTTCCATTATCATCCGTACCAAAAGTTCCTATGCTCGTGGGATTGATTTTAAACACAGCCCAGAGTTGATACGTATAACCTTTAGGGAGTATATCAAGGTCGTTTGCTATAAGTACTGCCTTTTTATTTGGTTTGTCTAAAAAGATTTTTCCCTGAACTACTAAATTATTTTGGTAATTTTTGAGAGTTACAGAAGTTAAGTTTGTGGTTTGCAGAAATTCTAAAATATCATATTGATTTAGTACAATTTCATTTAGATTAGTTAGCAGCAGCTCGCTTTTATAAATCTGATTTTGCAGAGATGCTATCTCTTCTTTTTGGCTGATAATACTTCCGTTCAATAAAACATGGTTGAAGTTCTTTTTATGAAGCTTTTTCCATAATGAAACAGATGTATAAATTGAAAGTATTAGTATCGCTAATAAAAATGCTCTTAGCACTGTAGAAAATACTTTTTTATTATTGTTTTGTAAAAATGATAACAATTTAGAGATTTGATCTTTAGTTGGAATATTATCGGACATTTTAATTAATTTTATGAATTAAACACTTTTTCGGTAATAATAATATCATTTATATGATAAAGTTGAAGTATTAAATTAAGCTATAAATATAATGATTACAGTAAATTATATAGGATATCTAAATGCCAATATGAAGGATTATTTATCTTTGTCAGAATCTGAATTTTCTTTTAAAGCTTCTGCAAATTGTTTTGTAACCCATTTTTTGATATGAATTTGAGTGGCTCTTCCAAGGATTTTTCTCATTTTAGAAAGAGGTATAACCGCTTTTGCAGCTGACCTGTGCCCACCTGCACTGCCAAAATCCTGAAACATTTCTCTTACAAGCCTTCCGGCACTCTTAATATATCCTACGTTTCTAACGGATATTATAAGATGAGAGTTGCCCAATATTCCAAAAGCTACAGACCATTCAACACCTTTGACCTGCATGCCTAGATCCGCCATTTTTGGTATTAGGTATTCCCTTTTTACTCTTCCCAGATTTACAAAAAAAACATTATTTGATATCCAATGATCAGCAAGTGCCTGCCCAAAACATTTAACCTCTGCAGGAGGAATCTCGGCTCTTTCGATTCTTCTCAAAAGCCCAAGGTTTGCATTTGGATACAAATAAGTGAAAGCCTCGATATCGTCTGGATTTGCATCGCGGTTTAGTGATACTGTATCGGTCTTTATTCCATAAAGAAGAGCCGTTGCAAGCCTCTCAGAGATATCTACCTGGGCTGCTCTTAGATATTTAGTAAGAATTGTAGAGGTTGCCCCTTCTTCTGTTTTAATCTCTGAAAAGTTAACATCATAATTTGCTACCTGTGGGTGATGATCAATTACCGAGCCTACTTTTATTTTGGATAGGATATTCCCAAAAAAAGGCGGTTGAACGTCTACCATTGCAATAGAATCAAACTCCGATAAATTTTCGGGTTTGAGATTTTCCAGCTCAATTTCTAAAAAGTCAATCATTGCCACATTTTCAGGTCTCGAAATCTTTTCACCAAAATGACCGATGATTGCTGTTTGACGATTTCTTTTTAGGAGTACTCTCAGTGCTAAAGCGCTTGCAATAGAATCAGGATCGGGATGATCATGAACTAGAATCAGTAGTTTTTTAGCTTCAATATGTGTTTTTCTAAGTTGCCCAACCCTAAGTTCAGTTCTTGCAAGCATCTCTTCTCTTGCAAGCTCATTTGTAAGAATGGAATGGAATGGAACAAATCTAACATTGGGATATGATTCTTCTGGTTTATCTCCATTGCTTACAATAATAGGAGTCTGCGGGTAATGAATGGTTAAATCGCCTGAGATACTTTCGTTAAAGCAGTTCTTTTCGATCACAATAATAGAGAAGTTGCCAGTTTGATTTAAAGCTTCTTCTAAAGAACTTACCCATATTACTTCGCCTCTTTTTGAATATAAACCCATTAAAACAGAGTCAAATTCACCAATAAAAAGATATCTTGCAAGTTCTTGCTGCATAATTTTTAGAGTCAAAAGTTGTATTAAACCCGGTAACAGGCTTTACTGAGTTGTTTAGTGAAATCCCCCATCTCTTTTAAAACAGTATCTATATTATTACCATTTTTTTCAATAATCCTAACAAGAGCGCTGCCTACTATAACTGCATCAGCAATATTTGATATTTCTTCGGCTTGTTTGGAGCTCGATACACCGAATCCAATTCCTATTGGCAGGTCGGAATACTTCCTGATTTCAGATATTAGGGGCTGTAAAGAATAATTCATATTTGGCCTCTGCCCTGTAACTCCAGTTACCGAAACTAGGTAAATAAAACCCGAACAATTTTTTGATACAAGTTTAATACGATCTGAAGTGCTTGTTGGCGCTAATAGAAATACTAAATCTAAGTTTTCTTTATTAAGAGATCTTTTAAATTCATATGATTCTTCAGGGGGTAGATCTACAACCAAAACGCCATCAACCCCTGCTTTTTTTGCATCTTTTGCAAACCTATCAAGCCCGTAAATAAAAAAAGGATTGTAATAGCCAAATAAAATAATAGGGATTTGCGTTTGCTTTCTTATTGCTTTTACTAGTTTAAGTATTTTAGTAAGGGTTGCACCGCTTTTTATAGCTCTTTCCGAGGCAAGCTGTATCGCAGGCCCGTCAGCCATAGGATCAGAAAAGGGAATTCCAAGTTCTATAATATCTGCTCCACTGCTTTCGAGCTTTAGGACAATATCTTTAGTATCTTTCAGGCTTGGATCTCCTGCAGTTATAAATGTAACTAAAGCAGCTTTTTTCTTTTCGTTCAGCTCATTAAATTTTGATTTGATTCGCATTATTGAATGTTTATTTAGAGGCAAAAAGATTCTTGAAATTTAGGCAAAAAGAGTGCCAAATAATAGTATTTAGTTATTGATAACTTTTAAGGAGGGGGTAAATCTAACTGTAAAAGAAACTAAGTCAATATTCGAAATTAAATGTTTTACTGGTGCATTTTTTCATCTTTCTCGAAATATTCATTAACGCTTAGTATGTCTTTGTCGCCTCTACCAGAAAGGCAGATTACTATTACAGAGTCTTTAGGCATCTTGGGAGCAATTTTAATAACATGTGCTACAGCATGTGAAGTTTCTAATGCAGGAATGATACCCTCAACCTCAGAAAGGTATTTAAAAGCATCAAGCGCTTCAGTATCATTTACAGATGTATAAGAGATGAGTCCCTCGTCATTTAAAAAAGAGTGTTCTGGACCTACTCCCGGATAATCAAGCCCTGCTGCAATTGAATGAGCCCCTTTTACAAGACCATTTTCATCCTGGAGCACATAAGTTTTAGAGCCATGAAGTACTCCCACTCTACCTTTGCTGATGCTTGCCGAGTGTCTGTTTGTATCAATTCCTTCGCCTGCTGCTTCCACACCTATTTTTTTTACATCTCTGTCTTGTATGAAAGGGAAGAAAAGCCCCATTGCGTTAGATCCTCCCCCTACACATGCCACAAGAAGATCGGGCAATTTACCCTCATTCTTGATAATCTGTTTTTTTGCTTCATGTCCTATCACAGATTGAAAATCTCTAACCATCATTGGGTATGGATGTGGTCCGGCGACACTGCCTATAATATAAAAAGTATCTCTTACATTTGTAACCCAGTCTCTCATTGCTTCGTTCATCGCGTCTTTCAGTGTTTGAGTTCCCGAGGAAACCCCTTTTACATTTGCCCCCAAAAGCTTCATTCTAAAAACATTAAGCGACTGTCTTCTTGTATCCTCTAAACCCATATATACTTCGCATTCCATGTCCAACAGTGCGGCAACAGTTGCTGTTGCTACTCCATGCTGACCCGCACCAGTTTCAGCAATTACCCTCTTTTTATTCATTTTTGCTGCTAGCAGCCCCTGGCCGATTGTATTATTGATTTTATGAGCACCGGTATGAGCCAAGTCTTCTCGCTTAAGATATATTTTTGCCCCGCCAAGCTTCTCCGTCATGCTCCTTGCAAAGTAAAGCGGGGTAGGTCTTCCAACATATTCACTCAGGTAGTGGCTTACCTCTTTCTGAAAGCCTTTGTCGTTCTTTATTTCTATGTATGATTTTTCTAGTTCTAAAAGGGCAGGGATAAGCGTTTCTGATACATATCTTCCGCCAAATTGTCCAAAGTGTCCAAGATCGTCAGGAAATTTATAATTAGTCTGCATTTTTAACTGCCTCAATTAATTTTTTAATTTTTTTATGATCTTTAATACCGGGTGATTTTTCAACCCCTGAGCTTACATCTACGCCGTAGGGTCTTACTGTTGTTATTGCTATTTCAATATTATCAGGATTCAGGCCCCCTGAGAGTATAATCTTTTTATCTGTATTTAATTTTTCAAGTAATTTCCAATTGAAACTTTTTCCCGTACCACCATAATCAGTTTCAGAATAAGTATCGAAAAGAATAGTCTGAGTGGCAAAAGAATCAACTTGCAGTATATCGATTGAATCATTAATTCTTAAAGCCTTTATTACAGGATAGCTGAACCTGGCGCAAAATTCTGGGGTTTCACTGCCGTGTAGCTGAATTGTATTTATAAATAATTCGTTTGTGATTTTTGTTATCTGTCTAAAATGGCAGTCTACAAATACGGCTACTTTAGATACAAAAGGCGGCAATTCTTTGATGATTTTCTGAGCTTGCTGGGGGTCTATATATCTTTTACTTTTTTTATAAAAGATAAAGCCTAAAGCATCTGCTCCGTAGTCCAGGCTTTTTGCAGCGTCTCTGAAGTTTGTAATCCCGCAAATTTTTATTTTAGTCATAGTACATTTTTAACATACTATAACTAAATATTAATTTGTTAAATAGTAAAGTGAGATTACTGTGCAGATTTAGTGAAATATTTGCTTAAATCCAATGCCCTTGTATGGCTAAGCCTCGATCTTCTGTTGAGTTGATAGATTTCTTTAGTTTTATCGGCTCCATACATATCTGTCTCGCCTCTGCCGACTGAAAGTATTCTATCCCTTTGAACTCCCTGTTCTATTAGATATTGTCTTGTCACATAGGCTCTGTTTTGAGCCAGCCTGTGATTATATTGCTCTGTACCCCTGATATCCGCAAATGATTCTATAAGAAAAGTAACATCAGGATTATCCTTTATGATTTGAGCATTTTCCCTCAGTATTGGTTTTGCGTCATCTCTTATCTCAAATTTGTTAAAATCAAAGAATATGACTTTCAGGTTAAGGTCTAAGTCGTCTGGTTGTGGCGGTGGGGGTGGGGAAGCTATCATAGGTGGGTGTAATACTTCATTCATATCAGCAAATAAACTCTTTTCAAACTCTCCGTTTGATCTAACACTTCCAATATAACCTACCTTATAGCTATAATATGGCTCTACTTTAAAGTTAGCCTTCATCTGGGTTTGATTATCACTTACAGGAGTAAACTTTAAGTTTAATGTCTCCCTTACAAATTTAGGGTCCATTTCGGTAGTCTTTTCATAATAAGAAATAGATCTGAGATAGGGTTTTATAAAAGATTCTTCTATTTCGCGATTTGCTGGCTCGACATAGATTCTGCTTAAAACATCAAATTCAGGTGTATATACATAGGATGGCTGCAGGTGAATTTCACCCTTTTCCTTATCCGCTTTTTTGATGTCCCAGTTTGCATTATCAAGCGATGTTAAGGCAGCCGACCAAACTTCATCATAACCCTTATCGAAGTTAACGACCACATTTTTGTATTTACCAGCTCTTGGCGCATCAACCGCAAAATGTCCATGACAGGAAACAAATGTCACTGCTAATATTAATAAAGTAAATTTACAACTAATTAATTTCATCGTTTCTCTCTCCTGTTAGAAAAATACACAAGATTTTGCTAGTTCTTTATTTCTTTTTTGATAAATGTGTACACATAAAGGCTGCCTTAGTGCTGTTTTGCCTCTTTCAGCAAGTGTCTTAGCAAGGCTTTGGGCTTTCTTGATATTTGGTGGAGATCCCACAGCCCTTGAAGAAGTCTTAATCCAAAGTGATATAGGTGTTTCCCAAGTAACGCTAAGAATACCCGGAAGCCCACGCAGTATAGATGTAAAATGCTTCTGGGCTGGTGTCAAAGAGTATTCGTCTGCAGCCCTGGCTTTATCTACAAATAGTTGCAACATAAATATAAGCTGAACAATCACTAATACACTTATATATGGTTTCATCTTTACTTCATTCATCTTTTTTTTAGCTAACTACTATATAAATTCATGTATTCTATGAAGCTTAACTTTAACTATAACACATAACTACTTTAATTTAAATAACTTTTTTTAATTATATAGTAAAGCGAAATAGTAATCAAGGGTTTTTTTTCAAACAAAAATTCATTTTGTCAGTTGAAATTATATAAAACATTTTGAAAGGAGAATATAAGTGGAACCTGTTCTCGCAATTTTAATAGGAATTGGCCTGGCTGCAGCTTGTGGATTCAGGATATTTGTTCCATTTCTAGTAATCAGTGTTGCCGCAAATTCAGGGCATTTAGCACTTTCTCCTGGATTTGAATGGATTGGCACTGAGGTTGCGGTTGCTACTTTTTTAGTTGCAACAATTTTGGAAATCGGGGCTTATTATGTGCCGTTTCTTGATAATCTACTCGATTCGGTCGCAACTCCAGCCTCTTTTATAGCAGGTTAGTTATGGCGTCAATGGTTTCTGACTTCAGTCCTTACCTTCAGTGGGCTCTGGCGATAATAGCAGGTGGTGGTGTGGCCGTCTCAGTCCAAAGCTTAACCACAATTACCAGACTAACTTCATCTGCAACTACAGGTGGACTGGGCAATCCGCTTCTTTCCACAATAGAAGCAGGTGGTTCAACGCTGCTATATATAGCAGCCATATTTATTCCGATTGTAGCATTCTTGTTTGTCTTGGGGCCGTTTTATTTTATTTGGAAGAAAGTCTTTACCAGGTTTTTTAAAAAGCCGGAAAAGGGGATGACTTAATTTTATCTATACTGATTAATAATTTTTTCGTTTTCGGTCTCTAGTCCCATAATGTACCAAAAATCTTCTGCGTCTTTGGCATAGTCCTCGGCTTTTATTTGATACTCATATTTTAGGTTATCACAAAATTCTTTATTTTTTTTAGCCCATTTTAAGCAGTCTTTATAGTTAAGTTCTGCTTGTGTCATATCTTGATAGCTATATGGAACGCAGCTTGTTAAAAACACTGCTAGAGTAATTATAAAAAATACCGATAGTAATGTCTTATACATTGCTATAAGTATAGCTTTATTTTGAAGAAATATTATTACAAATATTCTCAGCAGCCATTTCCCCTGATCTTATACAGTCTGGTATTCCTACACCTTCATATGAATTTCCTGCAAGCTCCAGATTTAAATGCTTGGAAATGAGTTTGTTAATATTTGATAGTATTTCAGAATGTCCGACATTATATTGAGGCATTGAACCTGGATATCGTTTAAGATGACTAAACTGTGGTTCACTATTTATATATAAAATCTGATTAAGCTCATCTTTGACGGTACTGATAATCTCTTGGTCATCATTATTAAGAAAATCCTCATTTAGAGCGCCGCCTACAAAACAGCGAAGGAGTATTGTATCGCTTGGCGCTCTTCCTTCAAATTTTTCACTGCTGAATGAACAGGCAATAATATTTAAATTTTCTTTAGCGGGTACTACAAAGCCAAAACCATTGATTTTACTTCTAATATCTTCCATTCTATAAACAAGAATTACTATCGCTGATGAGGCAAATTCTATCTTTGAAAGCTCATCGGATAACATTGGGTCTAGTGATTTTAATATTTTTGCTGAAGTATAAGAATGTGTAGCTAAGATAATTCCATCAGCTTTGTATTCCTTATCCTTTTCAGTTTTGACTCTCCATTTATTTTTGAATTTGCTTATTTCTATTACTTGTTGATTAATAACAATAGACTCATCAGGGATTTTAGAAGTTATTGCATCGACTAGTGTCTGCATCCCATCTTTTAGAGTTGCAAACTGGCTGTATCTTGCACCGCTTTCTTGTTCACTACTGTATTCATTCATAAAACCTTTTATCACGCTTCCATATCTGTGTTCCAGATTATAGATATTGGGTAGCGCTGATTTCATGCTGAGCCTTTGGGGATCTGAGGTGTAAATTCCTCCTATAAGGGGCTGGGCTATATTTTCAAAAAGCTCTTTTCCAAATCTTCTAGTAACAAAAGACTCCAGGCTTTCATCTCCAACATTTTTGGATTTGGGAATAAGTAATTCAAGTA
>SMVA01142599.1_pt1 | contig 12576 bp, 13 predicted proteins | sample 2456451 | NCBI WGS metagenome assembly SMVA01 (sample SAMN11095933, study PRJNA526329) | marine sediment metagenome | biome: Marine sediment; feature: Surficial sediment; material: Deep marine sediment; isolation source: Hadal surficial sediment | place: Pacific Ocean | collected 2014-05 | depth...
ATTCAGTGTGACACCGGCGCCAGATGGCGAGCTGGTGATAGCGAGCTGGCTGTCGGCCTTGATGAGCTTCACGGTTGCCAGCGTCATGGGTTCCAGTGCCGCCGCAAGAATTCGTTGCCTGTGAGGGCGATACCCGGGCGTATTCAAGCGAATCTCTCGTTCACCGGAAAGCACTTCCACCCTAGCCGGGGTAAACAGTCCACTCGAGACATCGTCGATGTAGATCTCCGCCCCTGGGGGTGTGGTGGACAGGCTGATCATGGCCCAATCGGGGAGGAGTTCGGCATTGATTGATTGAGGTCGATCCAGGCCTTCTATATCGACGCTCAGGTGGAGTGGTTGATAGCGGTCACGGGAGAAAACGACATCCACCAAACCAGCCACTATCTTGATTGGCTCGGTTGGCGTAATGCCCAGTACATCGCCGCCAACACTGACTATTGTGCCATCGGGCACACTGGAGAAGGTGACCCGCCCCGGTAATTTCCTCAGCACGAAGCTGTGGATCTGACTGCGTTGTGGGCCCACCATCAAAGGCGCATCCAGACGGTGATAGCCGACAGCCTGGGCCTGGACCGAGTATGCACCCTCAATAAGGAGGTAGACGTCGCCGAGTTCGAAGCTCAATCCTCCGCTGACGGTTATCTGCTCGACATCGGGTTCGAACTCGAGCACCACAGACCTTGCGGAGAACAGAAACCATAACGCCAGCAGGACCGGAATTGTTATGACGATCAGTGTTATTTGCCGGCCGGACACCATGACACGGCGCTGGCCAGTACCGGTTTTCGGCGTATAGCCAACGGGCCGAACGACCTCGGCGGAAGTATCCGGCTGACCGAGGTTGTTGTTGGTTGTGTCGTTCATCTTTAGAACGTCTTTTGGCAGCGAATGTCCACCGGCTGCATGTCGGGTCGCACGAGGATGTTCTGGCGTACATCCTGACACCCATCGCGGCTGCCGATGAGCGTGTAAGCTCCGGGTCTGAGCTCGAGTTGTTTCTCCGCAAAAGCGCCAAGTTTGCCGATGGTCGACAGCGTGACCAGGGTAGCGTTGTCCGAGCGAAGCGTCACGGCAACAAGCTTACCGTAGGTGATGAGCAACTGCTCCGTCTCGGTAATTTGCCCCTCGAGAACCGGTCCGTGGGGCGTGAGCAGCCTCGCTTCTTCGACTAGTCGGCCGGCGTCGGCGAACAGCTCCTTAGATGACAGCTTGTCCGGATTGGCAATGATGTTGCCGAGCGTCCGAAATATTCGACGTTGGACAAAAGATCGCTGTCTCCCCTCGACCGCAAATTGGATGTTGTCATCGACTGCCAGAATCGCCTCGTAGGCGGTCAAAGCGGCAGACCAGTCCTCGGCGCCTTCGGCCCGCTGCCCGGTTGCCCGCAAGCCGGCTATCTTTCTGAGTTCACCCAGTTCTGTCACCTGCTCGAGTCCACCCAGCGCGATCTGGTTGCCGGAATCGAGTTGCAACGCCGCCTGAAACCCTTTTTTCGCGGTATCCAGTTTGCCCTTGTCCAACGCGGCCAGGCCTTCGGACAACGCCAGGGTTATGCGCTGCCGGGTGTGCTCGGATCGTGCGGCGCGCAAGCGTGTGGCGACTCCGGTGGTCTGGTCATCCAGGTTTATGACTTCCCCATAGGTTGTGACCGCCTGGGACCAGCGCTCGGCGAGTTCGTGGTTACGTGCTTCCCTCATCAGTCGGCCGATCTCCGGGAGCCGTGCCGCGCGCGCTAAACCGCGCTGGGCGGTTTTGTTGTTTGGATCGATGGCCAGTGCGATCTGATAACGATCGGTGGCTGTTGCTTGATCGCGGACGTTCAGTGCGGTTTGACCTTCCGCGAGGGCTTCACTCAGAAGTTCACCCCCTCGCTCGATCAGCAATTCCAGTTCAGCACGGGCAGACTGGTATTTGCCGATGGCGTTGTCGTACTCGCCGCGTAAGAATCGTTCGTCGCCTTCGTTAGCCAGTGCTTTTGCAGCATCGTAGCCAACCTGTCCCCAGCTTCCAACCTGCATGGTCTTTTCGAGCTTGAGTTGCAGCTCGACAAATTGGGTAAGTTCTTCCTGGGCGCTGGCGCGCGCCTGTTCCCGCTGCAGCGTCTGAAACGGGGGCAGTACGGGTTCCCGCCTGATATCGGCTGAGGGTTCGGTGCTCGGGGCAACGGGCTCGAAGTCTCTGATGTCCACATCGGGTCTTTCCACCCAGTAGGGAACGACTAGAAATACCCCAAGCCCCGTAGCGAACATGAGCGCGATCACGATTGCGCCAAGCCGAGGGACCGAACGAGTTTCGGAGGGCCGGTCCGTCTCGGATAAGGTGTGACTCAGAGGTACGGATTTAGGCCGGATCGGGCTAAATTCGTCGCTCATTGTAGGTCTTGCGATTCCTCTTCCGGTCCTGCAGTTGGCTCCGGAGTCGGTTCGGGCAAATCAAGGTCGGCGAAGAAGATCGTCCGCAGGATTTTGCGTAATTCGCGATACTGCTCATCCACCGACCCTTGGAGCCGTATCGTCTGATTTTCGAGTTCTATGGTATGGGGCATGATGGCTGCTTCTGCGGCGACGCCAATTTCCTGTAGCACTTCGGAGTGGATTTCAGCTTCGGCGCTTTTCTTGATAGCGCTCTTCACCAACATGGCACCGGTAATGACGCCCACCACGCCGGAGGCATCCGACTGATAGCTGTCGGACGAATAAATCGTACCAACGCCAACGGCGATGGCTCCTAATCCGCCGATGTAGCGATTGCGAGCCTGGGTTTTGAGCTGCTTACGAGCGATTGCCTCGGGGTAGCTGGCTCTGCGCCAGCTCTGATATGAGGTTCTCATGTTGCGGTAGAAACCTTCGTAATACTCATCGAGCGTATCGATAAACAAGTATTCGCGTTCCCGCACTTTGCGCACACGCGCGAGCATTGGATCGTCTTCTGAGGGGAGACGACGCAGTTCGAATTCACCGTTCTCGGTTGCGACGACATGATCGGAAAATGCATCCGGAGCGAACTCCCGAGCGAATTTCAGTTCGGCGGTTGCGCGGATTGTCAGGATATCGTCGTTGGTCAGATTCTGCCGATATGCCAACATGTCGTTAGCCAGATCTTTGTAGACGGCCTGGAATGGATCGATGTTTTCCGGAATCGAGTCATCGTAGGCGTATTTACTCGCCAGGGTTTCGTAAGTTCTGGCGAACCAGATTCGACCGGTGGCATCCCGCACCGTTGCTTGGATGATCAAGGATTCGCCGTCGGAGTGAATAATTTTACCGCTGATCGTCACATCGACCGCATGGGTTGGACGCGGGACTACCCGTACAGCACCCCAGTTACCCGTACTCTGCAAAAGGTTCTTGGCAACGTAAGGGATGAAATTCGCTTCTGCACGGCGAATGTCAGGCTGAATCAGTTATTCGACCTGTTCGTCGTAGTCTTCGGGAATGTTTGCATCGAACACGGCAATGCCGATGTCGAGCAACTGCTCTTCGGTTTGAACGCCCTCGAACTGCGACGGAGGAGTCATGTCCACCGTGCGCACCACGTGGGTGACGCAGGCGGACATCGCCAGACAGGCTGCGATTATTGGTAAATATATTGCCCTTGTTCTCATCCCCTTGTTTGATCCTCTCTTCTTGTTGGTATGTCAGGCTCCGTTGTAGCGGCGGTATTCGTCCCAGAGTTTTTCTTTGAGTATGGGATCGGTTTCCTGCATGGCGGCCTCGCGAAGCTGGCGCGCGATGATGTCGTCGTCTTTTGCATCGGGTAGGTCTTCCGGAACAGGACCCGACGCCCCGGGAACCGGTGCTGGATTACGGTTGCGTGGCATTGAAGTCGCGCCGCCCGGTGAGCGCCGCGTTGAGTCGCTGGAACTTGTAGAACCCGTCGGTATCGTCGGGAGAATAACCCCCGGACCGCCTTCGTTCGAGCGTGTGCGTATCACTTCGCGCTCGGCGAGGATTTCGCCATCAAAATCTTCGAGCGCATCATTGAATTCACCGTCGCCGCCAGATTCGCTGAAATCTCCATCGGGTCCTCCGGACGTCGGGCTCTGTTCAGACGGCATGGGGGGCACATCGGCGCTGCCACCGGGTTGGTTGCTGGTTTCCCAACCATCGTTGCTGCCACTTCCTGCTTCGCCGTCTTCCCAGCTATCTTCGTCGCTCGGTGAGCCCCCCCCTTCGCTCGGTTCCCAGGCCGGTACACTCTCCCCAGGACTGGAATCCGAAGATCCCCCGCCTTGGGATTCGTCCCTCGAGGGTATCTCACCACCGCCGGTTGGACCCGGTGGGCTGGGGGAACTCGGTGAATTAGATGAGCCAGGTGGGCTTGGCGCGCTGGGGGGTGCACCGGGTGTCGAAGGCGGCATGCTCGATGGGCTTGGCAACCCCCCGCTCGAAGGAGACGGTATGCTTGGAGGCTGTGATTGCGGGCCGGGTGGCGGGGTAATGGGCGCGATGCATGCCGTCAACAGCAGCGCACAACCGGCACAAATCAGGATTTTTGCTGCGGACATGAAATCACCCTCCACCTCGCCGGTAGATTAAAGCAATCAAGGATAGGCGTTGTAAGCTGAACGTATCCTGTACGTTATTCATCACTGACCTGTATGACGGGCGTGGCACTTTGCGATTGGGTAGCAGGAGTAGCGGCGCTACGGCGGGGAAAGTAGCTGAATTCGTGCCGATAGACGTATCGTTCGACGATAGTGGGAGTTCCCGCCAATACCACCGGTCGATAGCGGGCAAAGCGAATGCTCTTGCGCACCCGAAAATCCATTAATCCTTTGGGTTCGGAGGCAACCGTTTTGAGTGAACGAACGTGTCCGTTGACGCCAATTTCGTAACCCACCTCGACGAAACCAGTCTGCTCCTCACCTCGCACCCTCAATGGTGGCGCTCTCGGATCGCGTGGGAAGGGATAATAAAGGAGCTTGGGTTCGGAAAAATAACCTTCCACATCGACGTTTTCTACCTCCGCCAGCAGCGTGTAAGCGTGCTCGTACAGTGGAAACGCCCGATCGGTCCGATCCCATAACAGGTACCAGTCGGCGAGTTCCAGAACCGCCTCGGCAACCAGCACGGGATCCTCGTCTGGATTCGCTCGCAATATCGATACGATGCGCTGCAACGCCCGTTCGCCTGCCGGGAAGTTGTTGATGCTGATGGGATCGTCGCTGCCGCTGCTTATGTAAGACCTGTCGTTGAGAGTGGCGGTGAGGAATGGTGGAAATCGTTCCAGCCGGTAAGTGGACGCGATGCCAGCGAGCGCGGGAATTGCTTCGTGAGTCCCACCTCTGTCGTTGAATTCGAGGATTTGTATGGCACGTTGGTAAAGTAGCCGTGCCTGATAAATGTTGTAGGACTCTTTATACCAGGCGGCCAGGTGGTATACGCCAGGCAGCAACTTTTCATCGAACGCACCGTAGGCTTTGTTGAGCACGTGGTAGGCATACTCTTCACGATTGTTGGTTTGCTGGTAATTGCCGATTTTTTTGTAGACTGCGGCTTCCCGATACACGATGTCGACCTGTTTGGGAGAAATAAGCCCGTCGTTCACTCGGTTGATGTGTACGGCTCGTCCATAACTGTCGAGGGCGCCGTCGTAGTCGCCATCGCCTGCCTGAGCGTCGCCGAGTAACGTGAGTGGGACCACGAGGCTCTCATCGTACCGGTGAGCAGCTGATTCTATGGAGCGTATTCGTTGCTTCAGGATACTAATTGCCGGTTTGAATTCCTGTGCATCGATCTGCGCGCTGACGTCCGCAAGTTCCGGGTCGAGCGTTTCGAGGATCTCGTTTATCGATTGCGGAGGTGGAGGAGGGGATTGTTCGGTTTCACCCCACGATCCGGTTGCCGCGCTCACAAAAATCAGCCCACAACCCCAGGCAATCCGCCGCATCCAAGCGCTAAGACCGGGTAGGGCATCTCGACGGTATTCTCTGGAATCGATTAGCTGAGTACGCTTGCGTCGCATCGATTTTCCACCAATCTGTTGCAATTAGACAGCGTTTGGACTCATGCGTTCGAGTGTGGAATCGAGTCGGCAGTTAGTCAAGGTGTCGCCAGCGACGAAGACCCGCCAGCCCTGGCTTCGCTGGTTACGGTTTGACCTTTCCGCTACCATGAGAAAGTCACTCATGAACGAAGTCACATCACAGCCCTCCGATCACAACATCGACGCCTGCGGCTTGCTCTGCCCCGAACCGTTGATGATCGTACGCAACAAGGTACGGGAGATAAATTCGGGCGAGGTGGTGCACATCGTTGCCACCGATCCATCCACGGGACGCGACTTCCACAATTTTTGTCGATTCATGGGTCATGAGCTGCTGGCTGAAAGAACCTCCGGTGATCGTTTTGAGTACTGGATACGCAAGGGCTGAACCCATCGACGACCCGGTTGTTGGAACGCTGGTACTAGTATGGTAGCCCGATATTTCGCCTATGGTTCCAACATGAATCCTGATCGGGTTCGCGACCGTGGAATCCTGTTCAGTGATGCCGTATCTGCGACCTTTTCGGGCGTCAGCCTCGCCTTCGACAAGGCCTCCTCAAAACACCCAGGTGTGGGTCACGCCAACGTCGTATACGATCCGGCTGGTGCCGTGGAAGGAGTTCTCTACCTGCTCGATTCCGCGACCGAAATCACTAAGATGGATTCTTTCGAGAGCACGCCCAGAAACTACAGTCGCGAGATCGTGCAGGTCTCGACCCACCAGGGAGAGTTGACTGCCTGGACGTACTTTGCAAACCCGGCTGTGCGTCGCGAAGGTCTCATTCCGCCACGGAGCTACCTGCAACACCTGCTGGCGGGTAAACCGTTTCTGTCGGTCGAGTATTTTGCCATGTTGAACGAATGGCCCTGTGAAGAGAGTCGGTGAGCGCCGATAAGGAAATCGCCCGTACCTTTAATTACCTCTTTGGGGAGAATCACAATACGGTAATCCGTGGCGGTGCTACCGAGCCCCTCTATCTGCCACCACAGGGCAACGCTCGAGGCGTGATTCGTTACACGCAAAACTACGCCGCAAGCGCGCTGCACGAAATCGCCCACTGGTGCATTGCAGGAAGCGAGCGTCGCAGCTTGATCGACTACGGTTACTGGTACGTGCCACCGCCGCGATCGCGATCCGAGCAGCGATCATTTTTTACCGTGGAAGCACGCGTGCAGGCGCTGGAGTGGTTGTTTGCCGAAGCCTCGGGAGTTTCGTTTCACCTGAGCGCGGATGACGTTCACGATTGCAATGGTGGCGGGGACCTCGGTGCTACCGAGACCCACACGGCCTTCGCCAGACAAGTCGAGCGCAGGGTTGAAGCCTGGCGCGGCCAAGGCCTCCCGCGAAGGGCACAGCGGATGTATTGCGCGCTGAGGAATGGTGCCGCAAGGTACCATTAGGACGGATTGGTTGATCGCGTAGACAGCATCGTCATTGGCGCAGGCGTCGTGGGGCTCGCCTGCGCACGAATGCTCGCAATACGGGGGCACGACGTCATCGTGCTCGAAAAGAATGCGCTCATCGGCGAAGAAACGAGCTCGCGGCATTCCGAGGTTATCCATGCAGGTATTTACTATCCGAAGGGGTCTCTCAAGGCTCGCCTGTGTGTCAGCGGCAAGCGACTGCTTTATGAGTATTGTGCGGAGCATCAGGTGGCTTTCAATCGGTGCGGGAAAATGATCGTGGCAACCGGTGAGGAGCAGCTGGAAACGATTCACGCCTACATTCGCCAGGCCGCTGCAAATGGGGCTGGGGAATTGCGTTGGTTGACCGCACAGGAGATTTCGACCCTCGAGCCCGAAGTCGTTGCCGTTGGGGGAGTTTACTCGGAGACCACCGGGATCATCGACTCTCATGCCTTCATGTTGAGCCTGCAGGGGGAACTCGAGAGCCACGGTGGCGTGATTGCCTTCAATACCGAGGTGAGTCGCCTGACAGCGGTAGTGGGCGGCGTGCGGGTGGAGACCGAAGATCTCCTGCTCGAAGCTCGCTGGCTGATAAACAGTGGCGGTCTTTGGGCGGCTGAGCTTGCCCGTCAACTTGTCGACAATGGACCGGAATCGTATTACGCCCGCGGACACTATTACGCCTATTCCGGCAAACCACCCTTCTCACGACTTGTCTATCCCGTCGCCGATACCGGAGGGCTTGGGGTACATGTCACGATGGATATGGCAGGACAGGTGAAGTTCGGTCCGGATGTGCGTTGGATAGACGACATTGATTATGCGTTTGATACGTCTCATCGAGAAGACTTCGTTGCGGCGATTCGACGCTACTACCCGAATCTGGACGAAACCCGGCTGCACCCGTCGTACACGGGTATCCGCCCCAAGATCACGCCACCCGGCACTCCGGCAAGCGACTTTCGGATCGATTCGCCCGCCGAGCATGGGGTCGCAGGTCTCATCAATCTTTTGGGTATCGAGTCTCCGGGAATGACCGCAGCTCTGGCGATTGCTGAACGGGTGAGCGAAATTGCGGCGTTGGAGCCGTGCTGAAAATCGCTTTGCTGATCAATCCGATCGCTGGGATTGGTGGCACTGCCGGCCTCAAGGGAAGTGACGGGCAAGCGGTGCAGCACCAGGCGGCGGCGCTGGGCGGGGTGCCCCGAGGTGTTGCGCGTACGCGCCGTACGCTTGCGCGCGCGAAAAAAGTCATCGAGCGGATTGACTGGGTCACCTGGGGTGGCTCGATGGGTGCGGAGTTGCTCGACGAGTTCGAGATCCCCTGCCAGGTGCTCGAAGTCTTTGCTGGTGAATCCAGCGCGATTGAAACCCATCGTGCGGCGGCGAGGTTTCTCGCTGAGAACGTAGACTTGCTGGTGTTTGCGGGAGGTGACGGCACGGCTCGAGACATACTTGCCGCGATCGAAAACAAACTCCCGGTGTTGGGTATTCCGGCCGGAGTGAAGATGCATTCCGGGGTTTTTGCGACCACACCGGAGGTTGCAGGCGAGGTGCTGGTTCGTCTGGTTCATGGCGGCCTGGTCACCTCGACTCAGGGAGACGTGCGCGATCTCGACGAGGCGGCTCTGCGCGCAGGTTTGCTGAGACCGCGGTTTTACGGGGAGCTTCTCGTTCCGGAGCTTGGTGGTTTTCTCCAGCACACTAAGCAGGGGGGGCGTGAAAGTGAGGTTCTGGCACTCGAAGAGATCACGGCTGACGTGGTAGAACGCATCCAGGCTGACAACCGGGTCTACATCCTGGGCCCCGGTAGCAGTGTGATGTGCATCAAGCGTTCGCTTTCGATGGAAGCGACTCTCATCGGTTTGGACGTCTGGCATGCGGGTACTCAGTTGGGTAGAGACGTCAACGCCCAGTGGTTACACGATCGATTCGATCCCGGACATCCACCGGTTCTCATCGTGAGCTTCACACGAACTCAGGGCTTTCTGTTCGGCCGCGGCAACCAGCAACTCAGCAGTCAATTTCTCAAAAATATTCCCCGCTGCGATGTATGGGTCATCGGTACCCGCAGCAAACTTCTTTCGTTGCAGGGGAGACCTTTGTTGATCGATACCGACGATCCCGAACTGGATCGCGCCTGGTCAGGGCTGGTGGAGGTAACTACCGGGTACGAAGACCGGATGTGGTATCGAGTGGATTATCGTGCGGGACTTTGAAGTTGTCGTTGATCGCTGCGTTGAGCGTTATCGGATGGATTCGGCCAATGCCGCTCGATTGTTTCACGGTCGTGGCCACTTTTATCCGGGCTACGAAGACATCACAGTGGATCTATTTCCACCCTGCCTGGTGGTCGGTTCTTTTGGAGAGGACGGGGAGGGGGCAGATTCGTTGGCCGACTTGTTATCAACACGATTGAACGTTGAAGGTGTTTGCGTTCAGGAGCGTCAGGGTCGTCGCACCAACACCAGAGTCGTCAACGGCACCGTGCCAGACCGACTCCTGGTCAGGGAGGGCGAGCTCCGTTTTTACGTTCATCCAACGCGTAATCAGAACGTTGGTCTGTTTCTGGATATGGCGCCGGCAAGGCGCTGGGTACACGAACGAGCCAATGGCCAGCGGGTACTGAATTTGTTCGCATACACCTGCGCGTTCTCCGTGGCTGCGATTGCGGGCGGTGCTCGATCCGTGGTCAACAATGACATGAGCCGTAGCGCGCTCGATTGGGGCGCTGAAAATCACCTTGCTAACAAGCATGATCTGCGGATTGTGAGCATGTTGCCGTACAACCTCTTCAGATCCTGGCGGAAGGTCACGCAACTGGGGCCATACGACCTGGTTGTGATCGACCCGCCCACCAACCAACGAGGCAGTTTCGTCGCGGAAAAGCAATATGGGCAGATCATGAAACGACTCCCGGAATTCACCGAACCCGGCGGGTATGTGATCGCGTGCTTGAATTCGCCCTTCCTGAATACGGACTTTCTTCCCTCACAGATGGCACGCTGGTGTCCACAGTGCACGTGGTTGGATTATCTACCCGCTTCCGACGACTTTCCCGACAGTTATCCCGATCGCGCATTGAAGGTAGGTTTGTTCCGATTCCAGGGATAGCAACCGGGCCGACTCGGGTTCAATCCTCCGTGGCGGATCTCAATTCTTGCAAAAGTAAGAAAGCTACCTCAAAACATTTCCATCATGAGGCTGAGCATGGCGGATCGAACTCGGGCCGAAGAGCGTTCCGCGACAGCACTTTCCAGACCATGGATATTTGTCGACTGTTCGATTCGCACCGATTCAGGTAACTCGGATACATCCATTCCATCGAGGTTGGCGGCGGGCGCGCACAAACGGGTAAAACAGCGTGCCGTCAGAACGGCCTGGTCGATGGCATCCTGGCGGATTGTGGTTGCATAACGAACATAACCTTCCTCGCCGAGCCAGATGAGTGTACTGAAACAAGCGAGGTAGCGATCACTATGCATGCCGTACTCGTCGAGTTCTTCTGCGGCGTGTATATCGTCTACGAAAACCGCGTGTTCGCGCGGAAAATTCTTGTACAACTGGATCAGCGCCTTTGCGGCGTCTTTGAAGAAGTCGTCGATATTGATGTCGGTCATTGACGGTAGCTGGCAAGAAAACGATCCAGGCGAGACAGCGCCTCCTGTAGATCTTCAACTTGAGGCAGAAAGACGATGCGGAAGTGATCTGGTTCAGGCCAGTTGAACCCGGTGCCTTGCACGACCAGGATGTGCTCTTGGCGCAACAGATCCAGAACAAACTGTTCGTCGTTGGAGATGTTGAACTTGGCTATGTCGAGTTTTGGGAACAGATACAGTGCACCTTTGGGTTTCACGCAGGAGATGCCATCGATGTCGTTCAACATCTCGAAAGCGAGTTGCCGCTGCTCAAACAACCGCCCGCCAGGAACGAGGTAATCGCCGATGCTCTGGCGGCCGCCCAGCGCGGTCTGGATCGCGTGCTGGGTGGGTACGTTGGCGCACAGCCGTAAGGAGGCAAGTATCTCGAGGCCTTCGATGTAGTCTGCGGCTCGATGTTTCGCGCCGCTCAGCACCATCCAGCCGGTACGAAAACCCGCAACGCGGTAGGTTTTCGACAGGCCGTTGAGGGTAACGACCAGCAGGTCTTCGGCAAGCGTTGCCAGCGGTATGTGCTTTGCATCGTCATAGAGGATTTTGTCGTAAATCTCGTCTGAAAACAGCACCAGATCTCGGCTACGGGCAAGTTCGACGAGATCGGTGAGCAGCGCCTTGTCGTATACGGCACCGGTTGGATTGTTTGGATTCACCACCACGAGCGCCCGGGTGCGGGTACTGATTTTGGCTTTGACATCGTCGAGGTCGGGGAACCAGTCGGCACCTTCGTCGCAGCGGTAGTGTACGGGTATGCCGCCACATAGACGTACCGCAGCACTCCATAGCGGGAAATCGGGTGCTGGAATCAGCACCTCATCGCCGTTGTTCAACAGACCCTGTAATGCCATGACGACGAGTTCGGATACTCCGTTGCCAATGAAGATGTCGTCGATCTCGACGTTGGCGATCTGTAACTGCTGGCAGTATTGCATCACGGCCTTACGCGCTGAGTAGAGGCCTTTTGAGTCACAATATCCTTGTGAGGCCGGAAGGTTGTGAATAACGTCCAGAAGGATTTCTTCCGGCGCATCGAATCCCCAGGGCGCGGGGTTACCGATGTTGAGCTTCACAATCTTATGGCCTTCCTCCTCGAGGCGGTGCGCTTCCTTCAATACCGGCCCGCGAATGTCGTAACACACGTCGTCGAGCTTGTCCGACTTGACTATCTGCCGGGATTGCGGAAGCTTTAATTCCGTTATCTCGCTGGGTTTCGATTCCATTGTTTACCTGCTCATACTAAAATTTCGCAGCTCAACGCCGCAGCCAAAGCGATCGCGGGCGGATTCTAGACCTAAATCATACTATCGGGGAGTTCTAGGTGAATAAGGTGACCAAAACAGACGACGAATGGCGCGCCCGGCTTTCGCCGGAGGCCTACGAGGTCGCTCGCAATGCAGCCACTGAACGTGCTTTCACCGGAAAATACTGGGACACCAAGACACCGGGCACCTACCGATGTACCTGTTGCGGAACACCGCTGTTCGATTCCGAAACTAAATACGATTCCGGATCGGGTTGGCCA
>SMVA01425920.1_pt1 | contig 12576 bp, 7 predicted proteins | sample 2456451 | NCBI WGS metagenome assembly SMVA01 (sample SAMN11095933, study PRJNA526329) | marine sediment metagenome | biome: Marine sediment; feature: Surficial sediment; material: Deep marine sediment; isolation source: Hadal surficial sediment | place: Pacific Ocean | collected 2014-05 | depth 0-1...
CCTAAGGTGCCGAATCCGATGACCTGACCGTCGATCTGTTGCTGGACGCGGTCCTCCAGTTCCTCCTCGGAGACTGCGAGGAGCGAGTCTTTCGACGCCTCCTGAACGATCAGCAGTTGGTTGACCATTTGCTCCAGGATCTCCAGCTTTGCTTCCAAGAGTTCAGCCGCCCCGGTCGGACGAGCCCATCCTCTCGCCTCCATCGCAAGGAGGGCTTGATCGAGCTGGGTCTGCGAGATCATGGAATCTCCGACCACCGCGAGCACCCGCTCGACTATGTTGATCCCCTGCGGAGACTGTTGCCCCTCGAGTGGCGGGGAGATCAGGAACAAGACAGTCGCAAAGAGCGCGAACCTTCCGGGTGAGTAAACCATGGATTATCTAAACCAAGGGAGAAAACGTGTTCCTGAGCGCGTCACCGCGGCCGGTGTCAATTCTGGACGGAGTCGAGGACGGGAGGCGTTCCGGCTGCTGGAGCCCCGGCTGCTGGAGCCCCGGCGGGTGGCGCTCCAACGGGTGGCGCCGTGGCCGGCTGGAGCGGTGCCACTGGAGCGAACCCCCTCAGATCATCGACCCGCTTCACCGTGGCTCCGATCGCGCTCTCGAGAACATCCCAGTCGAGTTCTCGACGGAGCGTCAAGCTGATCCCACCCATGGGAATCGCGTTGAGCGTTCCTGCCGTGACTTCCCGTAGGATTTGAAGAATCCTCCGGGCTATCGCGTCGTCGGCCGTCTCGCCCGCCGCGACAGGAATGTTGCGAATGCCGAGCTCATCAGTGGCCAATATCAATCCCTGCCGCGTAACGAAATCCAGAGAATCTAGGTGCGCCTCCGCCAAGCCGATTCCGGCTCCGGCTGCACGAACGAGTAGGACCTGCGTCTGCCCGAGGCGGTTCAGGAGCTCGTGCACGACCTCGTCGGGAGCCACTGCGAGCTGAGCGGGGAGGTCTGCTTGCCGCGTATTCAGCAAGACCAGTGCGTCCGACACCGAATACGACCCTCCACGATACGACACGAGCGTACGGCGCACCGCCCTGCTGCTGAGCGGCGCCCTTGGGTGATTAGCAAGCTCGCGCATGACATCGACGGCCTCGGCTGCAACCTCGATTTCAGCTTCTTCGTCGACTCCCGCCAAGAAGATCGAGTCCGTTTTCCACAGTCTCTCGAAAACGATCGAGTCCCGGTAGCTCTCGCGTGCTCCTTCGAACGTCGGCGCCGTTCGATCCGTGACCTTGATGACATGGAGGCCGAGCGAAGACAACACCGGGTCGCTGACTTCACCGACAGCCAGTGAGAAAGCGGCCTCCTCAAACGGAGGCACCATCGCTCCCAGGCTGAAAAATCCGATGTCTCCCCCCTGGACCGCGCTGCCGCTGTCCTCGCTGTACTGGCTGGCGAGAGCCTCGAAGGATTCGCCTGCGGCGGCCCGTGACTTTAGCTGCGCCGCAAGCTCGGCCACACTATCCACCTGGGCTTGGGTCGCCTGATCCGGAAAGAGGAGCAAGATGTGCTGTGCCCGAACCGAATCGGCCGGCGGGTCGGCCTCCCACATTACTCTCAAGTCCTGGTCAGAGATCGCGGTGTCGGGTTGCAGGACTGAATTCAAGTACGCGTTGATGATCTCCTGATCGAACTGCGGTCGGAGGAGGGCATCGAGATCGAGTGTTGTAAACAGGGGGTCCTCCCGGGCGCTCACCGCGATGAGTGTATAGTCGACCCATAGGTTCGCGAGCGCACCCACGACGCCGGCCTGATTTGGCATCGTGTTTTCCCTGGCGAGCATCTCCACCACTTGATCCACGGTCAATTCATGCCCCGCCGCTCGCGCGAGGACCCTCCCCGACTCCGTTTCGCACGCCCCGAGGGTGGCGAGAATCCCGAAGGCCATCCCCTTTGCGATCCTACCCAAGAAGCAAGAAGTCCGTCCAGGGTGAGGTGTCATCGTACTCATCTCCAGAAATCATGGATGCCCCTTCGTACACCCCGAGTCATGAGGTGGCTGCCACCGTTCGAGCGCGTAAGCGTTTTCACGCCGCCTCGTCCCGGGCCTCGATCAACGTGGCGAGGGCCAGGATCAGGGTCGAAACTAGCGAATCCGGACCCGCTTGACGAAGGACCAGCGAGAGTGGCGTCATGCGCCGCACCTCCACGCTGACGGAGCGGTCCTGGAGGGGGCGCTCAAGGACCGAAAGGCGGGGCACCACGGTGGCTCTGAAATTCACTCTCGCCTCGCGCTCTCTCACGAGGATGCGCTCGACGCCGAGTCGCCTTCCCAGTATTCGTAGCGCAGCTCCATCCAGCAAGCGCTCCACGTGGACAGGAGGGGCGCCAAAGCGGTCCGCCAATTCCTCTCGTAGGGAGGCCACCTCCGCCATCTGGCCGAGTTTGGAAAGCCTTTGGTAGAGATGTAACTTTTGGCCCGAGTCCGAGATGTACGAATCGGGCAGATACGCGGAGCCCGATATCGAGATGTCCGGGTTGGGAAATTCCTGGCCGTCCTCCTCTCCCTTGAGGCGCTTGACGGTCTGTTCAACCAATCGCATGTAGGCGTCGATACCGATGGAGTGCGCGAAGCCGGACTGCTCTCCGCCGAGCAAGTTTCCGGCTCCTCTCAACTCCATGTCCCGGAGGGCCACAGAATATCCGCTTCCCAGCTCAGTGTGGTGCTCCAGGATGCTGAGGCGGCGCTCGGCCTCGTCACCGAGCTCGCTGGGCGCAATCAGGTAGCAGAATGCCCTGCGATTGGATCGCCCTACCCGCCCTCGGATCTGGTAGAGCTGAGACAGCCCGAAACGGTCGGCCCGGTTCACGATAAGGGTGTTCGCGTTCGGGACGTCGAGGCCGTTTTCGATGATCGAGGAGCAGACCAGGATGTCGATCTCCCCATGGACGAAACTCCGCATGACCCGGTCCAGCTCCCGAGACCTCATCTGTCCGTGGGCAGTGTCTACCCGGGCCTCCGGGACCAGTGCCTGGACCCGCTCGGTGGCTCCGTGGATGGTCGAAACCAGATTGTGCAGAAAGAACGACTGTCCACCTCGGTCCAACTCCCTGAGGAGGGCCTCCGTAAGGATGTGATCCGACCACGGGATCACGTGTGTGATGACCGGCATCCGATCCCGCGGTGCAGTACGGATCAGGGAGAGGTCCCGCAAGCCCACGAAAGACATGTGTAGTGTGCGCGGGATCGGCGTGGCCGTCAGCGTCAACACGTCCACGGACTCCTTCAGCTGCTTGAGGCGTTCCTTGTGGCGTACGCCGAAGCGCTGCTCCTCATCGACGATCAGGAGGCCCAGATCAGCGAATTCGACGTCGGGTGAGAGTAGTCGGTGTGTCCCCACTACGATGTCGATCACGCCACCCGCAAGTTCGTTCAGAAGCTTTTTCTGGTCGCTCGGCGTGCGAAACCGGCTGAGCGCTCCGACCCGCACCGGATAATCGGCAAGGCGTTCCGCGAACGTATGCCGATGCTGCTCCACGAGCACCGTTGTCGGCGCGAGGACCGCCACTTGCTTTCCATCCTGGACCGCTTTGAAGGCTGCCCGGATCGCGATCTCGGTCTTCCCGTAACCGACGTCGCCGCAGATCAACCGGTCCATGGGTTTGGTGGACTCCATGTCGCGCTTCACCGCTTCGGTCGCGGCCCGCTGGTCGGGCGTGTCCTCATAGAGGAACGACGATTCCATCTCCTTTTGCCAGAGGGTGTCGGCAGAGAAGGCGAACCCCGTGGCCGACTCGCGTTTGGCGTAGAGTCGCAGGAGCTCGACCGTCATCATCTCGATGGCTTCGTTCGCTTTCCTCTTCAGGGTCTTCCAGCGTTTCCCCCCGATCTGGTGCACGGCGGGAGGAGCCGCGCTCTCGGACTCACCGATCCAGCGTTCGACGAGGTCGAGCCGGTAGACCGGCACGCGCAGGATTTCTCCGCCGGCGTACTCGATCGCCATCGATTCGAGTTCCTCACCCCCGATCTCGACATGCTGTAACCCCCTGAAGACGCCCACGCCGTGATCCATATGTACCACGTAGTCCCCGGGACTCAGTTGGGATAGGCTTTCAAGCGCCACCGCCCCACGGAACCGGCGCCTGCTCCGGACTCTCCGCGAGCGGCGAAAGATCTCGTGGTCTGTGAGCACTTGAAGGGGTGGGTCTGCGCGCTCCAGTACGAATCCTGCGGCGAGTGAGCCGACCACCACGTGCGCCCCGGGAGGAATCTTCCTGGGCCCCCCCAGGATCTCCTCGAGCCGGTCACATTGTCCCTGGTTGTCGCAGAGCACCAGACTTCGACCCCCCGTAGCCGAAGTGGCACGGAGCGCGGCGCTCAGCCGTTTCATGTCCCGCTCTATCGCTGGCGGGGCACCACAGGAAAGTGAGATCTCCGACCCGGGGGCAGCTCCTGGGGCAGCGGCCAAATCGATGCGAGCCAGCCCGGCCAGTTTTTCCCCCGCCTCGGTGGCCGGGAGGAAAAGTGTGTCGGGGGGATCGGGGGACTGCCCCTCGGCTGTCAGCTCCTCGTGGAGCTGGCGGACGTAGCTCCATGTCCGGTCGAGTTCGGGCCGCCACTCCCCCTCCTGGTGAACAGATAGGAGAAGGGCATCGGCCGGGAGCAGTTCAAGGAGGGACCGGGAAACCAGGCTCGTAGCCTCTGGGTCACGCTGAAAGTCCACGGGCAGGATGTGCGCTTCGGTGGTGGTACCTCGCGAGCGTTGATCGAGGATGTCGAAGAAGCGCAGCGAGGTGATTTCGTCCCCGAAAAATTCGACTCGGAGGGGCTCCGGTGTGCCGAACGAGAAAATGTCGAGCAGACCCCCACGAACGGCGAACTGTCCGACCTCCTCGACGATCGGCACGCGCTCGAATCCTCGTTCGGCGAGGTCCTCGATGAGAGTTTGGAAGCCGGTTTCTTCCCCCACGCGCAGCGTGAGGCGGAGGCCAGCCAGCGTCGCCGGGATCGGAGCACGTTCTTGCAACGCCCGCAGCGTGGTCACGAGCAGTCGAGTTCGCCCCCCCAACAGTGCCTCTACGGCCTCGACACGAAGCGCCCCGATTTCAAGGTGAGGCTCACTCGACTCGTATGGTCGTGCCTCGCGCTGGGGAAACAAGAAGGACGTGCCTTCGCCAAGGAAAAGCTCGAGATCCACCTCGATCTCGATCGCTCGCCTCGGGGAAGGCGCCACCACCACCAGGAGACGGTTCGAGCTGTGTTCGTGCAGGGCCGCTACGGACGCGGTCGCGGCCGAGCCGATCACTCCGGAGAGGGTGCGCCGTTCACCTCGGCGTGGCAGCGTCTGGCAGAGCTGATGAAAGCCGGGGCACGTGCCCAGGGCTTGGACGATCGGGTGAAGGTTGTCAGACACGTCAGGTTTTCTGCAGCGCGGGGGGCACTGCGGAGGTGGATCTGTTCGGTGACGGGCCGGAGGCCGCGACCAGGCTCTCCGCGACGAGAACCAGCGCGGTTGCGACGAGGAGCCAACGCCAGATCTCCGGTCCTTGCCCAGTGGAGAACACCGCCCTGGCCCAACGGGCACTGTCCCCGACCAGCGTGGCGGGTCCCGGCAGGAGGTCTCTGAGATCGCCGTCTTCGATGGGGAGCAGGAGGGATTCCTCGCGTGGCGCGTTCACCGCGATCATCTGGATTGTAGAGTCACCCGCCAGAAATTCGTACAGTCCCGCCTTGGCGGTTGCCGCGAAGGGCTGCGCGGCGTCCACCGGATGAAGTGTACCGGCCGGGTCTCGAACGCTCGATGTGCCCGGAGGAGGGTTGATCGGCGTGCCGGCGATCACGGATCCCTGAGTCCCCCGGGTATCACCCCAGCGCGACACCATCCACTCCATGAAGGGCATCAACGCTGCAGTCAATGGGAGATTGGTGGACTGTTCGTCCAGAGCCGAGGCAACAAGCAGATAGGCGCCTCTGGGTGTGGTCCCCTCCACCAGCCAGGGTTCGCCGGACGAAAGAGTCGCCAACACGCCTCGACGTAGTTCCTCCGCGCCCGGTATCAGCGTGTAATGGGATCGGATACGTACGTCGTCCAGATTGACCGGCCCGCTCCAGCGGGTCACGCTGGCCTCTCCGACGACGGTTGTGGGCCCGTACCGCCATGGTATCCCCGCCGCGGTAAGGGCACGGTTGAGACCGGGGAGTAAGGCCGGGTCATTCGGCGGCAACACCACAACTACACGTTCCTCTCTCGTTGCTTCGGTAACCCCGGCGCCCGCCACGCTGATCAGGATCTCCGCGTCCCGGATCGGGGCCAGGCTTATACGCCCCGCGTCGACCAGAACCGGTATCGCCTCGGACAGGAAGAAGGAAAGGGAGCCGGACGTTGCGAGGGTGGGGGCCGAGCGAACCCGAAAGGCGAAGAACCTCCGGTCATCCGCGCGAAGATCGTCTGGATCCGTCTCGACATAACCGTCCACGTAACCGGCTGGGAACGGCCCGATGGGCAGGAGGGCCGAGACACCCACCCCGCCTGATGTGGTTCCGCGGATACGATTGGCGGTGACCAGGCGAAGGGGGACATCCGCGCTGTCCGCGTCCCCGGCCAGGCGCACGGACAGCCTGGTTCGCTGATTCACCAAGGGAGGCAGGCCGCCACCGATCACCAAGCTGTCCAAGTAGGCGTTCTCCCTGTCGCGGGATCGGTCATCGAACACGACGACGGGTATTGGCCCGCCTTCGGCGGATACTGTCCCGATGGGTGAGCCGCTTCCCTCGAACGCGGAGGCCTGAAGGTCGGAAATCAGATGAATCTCGACAGCGGGCAGCCCGCCTCCCGAGGCAAGGATCACGGCCCGTTCCAGCGCCGTCCGAAGATCTCCTCGGGCGTCCGTGACGTCCGTCGCCAATACGGCGGCGCGCAGGTCGGCTCGGGATCCGGTGATCGCCGGCTCCCAGGGTTGTCCCGCGCGGATCAGCCAAATCCGGTCTTCGTCGCTTGCACGTTCGATGCTTCGGAGCGCCACGGCGTTCAGAAGATCCAGCACTCGAGCACCATCTCTGATCAATCCGGAACTCATCGAATTGTCGACGATCAGGACCGTGGCCGTCGGCTCGTGAACGCCGCCGCCGCCGCCGCGAAGGAAGGGGCGAGCGCCAGCCCCCACCAAGAGTAGAACGGCCGCGATGCGCAGAAGGAGCAGGAGGAGTTGGCGAAAGCGTATGGTCCGGGCGTGCTCCTTTTCCGTACGGAGGAGATACTGGAGCGCAGGGAACACCATCCTCTTCGCGTCGTGCCTATGGAAGAGATGCAGGATCAGCGGGACCGCCACCGCCAGCCCCGCCAAGAGAAAGATCGGAGAAAGGAACCCCATCAGCCGAGATGTTGCCGCTTACGGAGGTAAAAGCGCAGGGCCCTCGACAGGGGCGTCTCGGTTCCGATCACAACGTAGTCGATCCCGTGGGGGCGCAGGCCGCGGTCCCATTCTTCGAGGGCGTCTTCCACCGCGTCCCGGTACGCGGCCCGCACGTCGGCAATGTTTACGTTGAGTTCATCTCCTGTCTCGGGGTCGTAAAGGCGTGTGTCCCCCCCCGCCGGAAGCTCTCGTTCACCCGGGTCGATCAAGTGGAAAACGAGGACTTCGTGTCCCTGATGCCTCAGGAAACGGAGGGCTGTCCGCGTAGTTTCAGGGTCCACCAGGAGATCGGACAGCAAGACCACGAGACCTCGGCGGCGTAGCCTAACGGCGATGTCACGGAGAGCCGTGTGAGCCGACGTACGCCCCTGGGCTTCGAGCGGCGCCAGTCTGCGGAGGAGCTCGTGCCAGGCGCGTGGCCCCCCTTTCGGGGCCACCCGCGCCACGATTTCGTCGTGGAATGCGGCCATACCCACGGAGTCACCCTGACGTAATAGAATGAGTGAGAGGGACGCCGCTAAGTGTTTTGCGTACCATAGTTTAGTCGGAAGTTCTCCTGGGCTCGATGTCCACCCCATCGATGTGCTGACATCAACCAGCACATACGCTCTCAAGTTGGTCTCTTCCTCGAACTGCTTCACGTAGTACCGATCAGATCGACCGAACATCCGCCAATCGATGTGGCGCAAGTCGTCGCCGGGTTGATACGCACGAAGCTCCGCGAACTCGGCCGAAAACCCTCGATGGGGCGAGCGGTGGAGGCCCATGATGAATCCCTCCACGACTTGCCGGGCGATCAACTCGACGCCGCCCAACTGGGATAAGGTGTGGGGATCCAACAGATCCGGTCGTGAGGGCACGTATACCTCGGAGGCCTGCTGAAGAAGGGAGTTTTCGACCGTCAAAGCCTACTGCGTCACCGGAGAAAGGCAATGGGGTTGGGGGGGGCGCGAGGCCGTATTCTCTGTCCGATACCGGGAGTACGCTGAAGCCTCCTTCTGCCGCGGATTCCGGCGGACTATCTTGGTAGCGTTTGCTGGACCCACCCTCGACGCGGATTCGCTTCCTACGTGAACCTCGGGCACATACGCAACTTCTGTATTGTCGCGCATATCGATCACGGTAAATCAACACTGGCTGATCGATTGCTCGAGGTGACTCGAACCCTCGATCGACGGGAGATGCGTGAACAGGTTCTGGACTCGAACGAGCTTGAGCGAGAGCGTGGAATCACCATCAAGCTCCACGCTGTTCGGATGGTATACGACGCCGAGGACGGCGAAAGCTATGTTCTGAACCTGATCGACACACCGGGGCACGTCGATTTCACGTACGAAGTTTCGCGTTCTCTGGCGGCATGTGAGGGTGCGATTCTCGTCGTGGACGCCACGCAGGGAGTGCAAGCCCAAACGCTCTCGAATCTCTTCCTCGCGCTGGATGCCGACCTCGAGGTCATTCCCGTGATCAACAAGATCGATCTTCCGGGGGCGGAGCCGGAGCGCAGGCGAGAGGAACTGGCGGACCTGCTCGGGACAGATCCGGAGACGATCCTGTTGGCGAGCGCCAAGGAAGGGATCGGGATCAAGCCCATCTTGCAGGCAGTGATCCGCGACGTCCCGCCTCCGAGCGGGGATCCGAAGGCACCCCTCCGAGCTCTCATCTTTGACTCGTCGTACGATCAATATCAGGGGGCGGTCCCGAACGTTCGTGTGATGGACGGTGTGGTGAAGCCTGGCATGTCGATCACGTTCGGCGCCGTCGACCACAGCTATGAAGTCACGGAAGTCGGCGTGATGCGCCTGGGGCGAGTCCCGCACTCCGAACTCGGACCTGGTGAGGTCGGCTACGTGATCGCCGCGATCAAGGACGTCTCGCACACGCGCGTGGGTGATACGATCCTGGACGCGGACAACAAAGCGACCCAACTACTGAAGGGCTACAAGGATGTACACTCCATGGTGTTCGCCGGACTGTATCCCACGGACGGCGACGACTATGAAGACCTCCGTGACGCCCTCGGCCGCCTCAAGCTCAACGACGCGAGCTTGAACTATGTGGCGGAGACGTCGATCGCTCTGGGCTTCGGCTTCCGTTGCGGATTCTTGGGACTCCTCCACATGGAGATCGTCCAGGAACGGCTGGACCGGGAGTTCGGCGTGGAGCTCATTACGACCGTGCCCAACGTGGAATACCATGTGACGCTGACCGACGGAACCGAGCTAATTCTGGAGAACCCCACCTTGCTTCCGGAGCGTGGCCGCATCGTGGACATCGCGGAGCCGATTGTGAAGGCGCGAATCGTGTGTCCCGCGGAGTACATCGGTAATGTGCAGAAGTTGTGTTATGACCGGCGGGGAATTTTCGGAGGAATGCAGTATCTCGACCCGCAACGTGTAGAGATCGACTTCGAGTTGCCTCTTGCCGAGATCGTGCTCGATTTCTACGACAAGTTGAAGGGCGGCACGCGTGGGTATGCGGCCTTGGACTATGAGTTTCTGGAGTTTCGGCCCGGCGATCTGGTCAAGCTGGATATCTTCGTGAACGGTGATTCTGTAGATGCGTTTTCCGTCATTATCCACCAGGAAAAGGCCATGGATTATGGTCGTAACTTGGTTCGCCGTCTCAAGAAGCTCATCCCTCGTCAGCAGTTCGAGGTGGCGCTCCAGGCCGCGATCGGAACACAGATCGTGGCACGCAGCACCATCAAGGCGCTCCGTAAGAACGTGACCGCCAAGTGTTACGGGGGTGACATCACGCGAAAACGGAAGCTGCTCGAGAAGCAGAAAGCCGGGAAGAAGAGGATGAAGCAGGTGGGGTCGGTGGAAATTCCCCAGGAGGCGTTTCTCGCGGTGCTTCAGCTCGGCGACGATTGATGAGGGTTATCGACCTCCCGGCATCGTTGGACCACCAGACGAGTGACGCTCTTTTTGCCGAGGTCATGGAGGTGGGGGACGAGAAGGTTCTCTTCGATGGGCGGCACCTCCGCTTTGTGGGTCCCAACGGCATGGTGGGCCTCCTGGCGGCGGGCTCGGTCGCACAGGACCGAAGTGGTGAGGCGCCGATCCTCGAGCTCGGGGCGGCGGGTGACGTGAAGAGCTACTTGGGCCGCATGGGCTTCTTCCAGGCGGCCGATGGGATCTTCGGGGCTGGAACCGCCTTCCCGCGGCGTCCTTCGGGGCCATCCGACGTACTGTTGGAGATCACACCGATCACAACCAACAGCGACGTGCACGAAGTGGTGGATCGGGTCCAGAAGCGGGCGGGTGCAATCCTGTCCAAGACCCTCGGTTATCCGCCGACCTCGGTCGTGCAATTCAGCGTCATTCTCAGCGAGGTCTGCCAGAACATTCTCGAGCACGCGGATGCGCCGGGTTGGGTTGCCGCCCAATCCTATAACTGGGAGAAGCGTTTGGGCCGGCACGTGGTCATCATTTCGGTTGCCGATCTCGGAAGGGGATTTCGGGGGTCTCTTTCCGACGAACACTCCGCGCGGTTTGGCGATCGGTGGGGGGATGTGACCGCGCTCGAGGCGGCGTTCATTCATGGCCTTACCCGCTTCCCGGACTCGGGGCGGGGGCAGGGCATCCAGCAGATTCGCAAGCAGGTTCGCCGTTGGGATGGTCTCATCTCCATACGTAGCGGGACCGCGCGCATCGCCGACGTGCCGGAGTGGTTCGACGCGCCACCGTTGGAGGAGGGGCTCTCGGATTTTCCGGGTACCCAGATCAACATCGTCTTGCCGGAGCGGGTTGACGATGAGGACTGAGCCAGGGGTCGTGCCGATTTCGATCGACGTGGGCCACGTCTTACGTAGATCCGCAGAATCTCTGTATTCTCATCTGGTAACACGGCCCACAGGCCGCGCGGTTCGCCTCGCTATCGAACAGCAGGTCGCCGGTAGTTCGCGCACGGCTCTCTCATTGATCGACCTTTCGGACGTGACGGTCATGGATTTTTCATGCGCTGACGAGATCGTAGCAAAGCTTCTGATGCGTTTCCTGGAAGAAGACCGGCCCGTGGACGCCCTCTTCATCTTCAGGGGTGTGCGTCAGAGCCTTCATGAACCGATCCAGACCGTGTTGGAGCGTCAGGAGCTGCTTGCGGTGGCGCAAGGCAGCGATGGCTGTTGTTCACTGATGGGGACTCGGACGGAGGAAGAGGAATACGCCTGGACGGTCCTCGAGGGGCGCGGCCGGATCGGGGCGGCTGAGGTGTTTGAAGTGTTTCCGGGGTCTCATCATCGAGAGGCTCTCCATGAACTCGTTCTTCGGCGCGTCGCGTTCGCGTCTCCTGGAGACGAGATGTATCACGCGCTCAGTGCCTTGGTAGGGAAGGAAGGATCGGCATGAGCGGGAAGGGGGGTGACGAGCCGCGAGGGCACCGTGCGGCCACCATCGGAATTCATGCCGGCTCGCCCGAGCCGGTGCTCGGAGCACCGGTCGTTTTGCCGGTGGTGCAGAGCTCTACTTTTATTGGTGGGGCCGGTGAGCCTGCTTCGGAGCTGCTCTATTCCCGGTATGGCAACAATCCGAATCAGGTGCTCGTAGGCGAGAAGATGGCTGCTCTCGAGGGCACCGAGGCATCCCTACTCCTCGCGAGTGGGATGTCGGCAATCGCGATGACGATCTTCGCCGCCCTTCCCGAAGGAGGACACGTCGTTGCTTCCCGACATCTCTACGGGGCGACCAGGACACTTCTGGAGCAGGAGCTACCCAGACGGGGCATCACGACCACCCTCATCGATCCTGAGAGCAGCGAAGACTGGGAAGCAGCTTTGACGCCTCAAACGGGCGTGCTCCTCCTGGAGGTGCCTGCCAATCCCACGCTCCGGGTATTCGATCTGCGCGTGCCGGCGGAAATCGCGCGAGATAGCGAGATTCTGCTGGCGGTGGACGGCACCTTTGCTTCTCCGGCGAACATCCGCTTCGCCGAATTGGGAGTGGGCGCGGTCGTCCATAGCGCTACCAAGTACCTGGGGGGGCACTCAGATCTGGTCGGAGGCGTCGTGTCGGGCTCGCAGGAGTTCATCGAGAGGGTCCAGAACATGATGAAGCTGTACGGTCCCGCACCTGATCCTCACATGGCGTGGTTGCTGGATCGGGGTCTGAAGACACTCCAGATGCGAGTCGCCCAGCACAATCACAATGCCATGGAACTGGCGCGCTGGTTCCTTGATCGAGAGGGTGTCGTTGAAGTGCACTATCCCGGATTACCCGACCATCC
>SMVA01164129.1_pt1 | contig 12575 bp, 10 predicted proteins | sample 2456451 | NCBI WGS metagenome assembly SMVA01 (sample SAMN11095933, study PRJNA526329) | marine sediment metagenome | biome: Marine sediment; feature: Surficial sediment; material: Deep marine sediment; isolation source: Hadal surficial sediment | place: Pacific Ocean | collected 2014-05 | depth...
GTTTCCCACCGAGTTCGACTGGGTTCGATCGAATTCGGCAGCCAATGTGTTCGCCAACGGGTGGGAGGTGGTTCGCAGGCGACGCGCGACGGCTTGTGCATCCCCGCGACGGCTCGCCCGGACCACGAGCGGCGCGACCCTCGAGCGCCGCTCCGGCTCGGCGATTGCGTTCACTTGGCGGAGAAAGCCTTGGGGATCGAGCTTGGCACGGTCGAGTTGTCCGTCGAGATCCAGCTGATGCAAATCGGGATCTACGCGGCCGTAGATTCCGAAGACCATCGATCGGAGATTCGGTCGATAGAAACGATTGGCGGCCATTCTCTCGATCGCCGCCAGGCGCGGCTGGACCCTTTTGGCTGTCGCGAGAGTGGGGAGCCGAGTTTCCCACATTTTGATTGCGTTTTGATCTGGGATGCCTGTCTCGGTCTTCGCGATAGCGATGGCCTCGGGAGGTTGAACCCGACTGATTTCGACGCTCGTATAAATTGCGAATCCGGCGAGGCCCGCCGCCAATGCGGCCGCGACGCGCGGGTCGAACAGGTGTCGAATCACAGGCGGAGTTCGCCGTGGACGCCCTTCTCCGGAGTTGATTCGCCGCATGACCTGGCTTGCCAACTCGGCGGGTGGTTGCGGCGCTGGCAGTGATCGAAGCAGCCCTACGGTCGACCTCAACTCGCGGAGTTCGCGCGCGCAGCTCTCACAATGACCCAGGTGTTCATCGACACGGGTGCGGAATCGTAGAGCCAGATCTCCTTCCAGGTGATCGCCGAGGTGGGAGCGTACCCTCGTGCAGTTCACGTTCATTCTCCTTTGTTTTCGTTCGACACAAGACTCTTCAAGCGATCGCGAAGCGCGCTTCGTGCGCGGTGGATTCGCGATTTTACGGTGCCTTCGGGAATTTCGAGCACGGCCGCGATCTCCCGGTAGGACAGTCCTTCGATGTCGTAGAGAACCGTCGCGGCCCTGCGATCGGGGGGAAGTTGGAGCAGCGCATCCTGGACCCGAACCTGTATCTGCGCTCCGAACGTGGCGGACTCGGGGTCGCGCGGAGTGGTCGGTAGATCGTCGCCCGCGGCCTGGCGGGTCTGAAGCTTGCGGATTCGGGCATTCTTGCGCCCGAGGGTTCGCCGTCGATTGAGGGCTGCGTTGGCGGCTACGCGATAGACGAAAGTGGAGAAGCGCGCGTCGTGTCGGAAGCGGTGCCCGTGGCGGTGCAGGCTGATGAACGTCTCCTGTGCGACATCTTCGGCATCTTCTCGGTTGCCGAGCATGCGCATGAGAAGGCCGAAAACCCGCCCTTCGTGGCGTCGGATCAGGCTCTCGAACGCGCTCTCGTCGCCTGCCTTCCAGCGGGTGACCAGATCGCCATCGGGATCGGCTTCGAGATAGTCTCCGCTCGTCGCCCGGATTCGGGTGCTTGTCGCGGTCGTTGCGTCGATCGTTCCACAGCCGGCGGCACTCATCTCCGGATTTTGACACCCGTCCGCCGAATCCGGTTCTGAAGAATTCTGATGGTTTTCGCCCAAAATCACTCGGCCCCGGAGGGGTCCGGGGACGCCGTTGGTTCGGCCGGGCGGGCCCACACGCCGCTTTTGCCGCCGCTCTTGCTCACGAGCTCGATTCCGCCGATCGAGATCGCGCGATCGATCGCCTTGCACATGTCGTAGATGGTGAGGGCCGCGGCCGAAACGGCCACCAGGGCCTCCATCTCGACTCCGGTCCTCGCGTGGGCTTCCACGCGGGCTTCGATCAGCACGCGGGATTCGGAGGGGTCAGGTGTCAGCTTGATCTCAATTTCGTCCAGCGGAAGAGGGTGGCAGAGCGGAATCCACTCGTCGGTTCGCTTCGCGGCCTGGATGCCGGCCAATCGGGCGGTGAGCAGCACATCGCCCTTGGGGATGCGCCCCTCTGCGATACAGGCGAGGGTCTCCGCGGCCATTCGCACTTCTCCGCGCGCGATACAGACGCGGTGCGTAACCGGCTTGTCGCCCACGCCCACCATCTGGGCGCGACCGCGCTCGTCGACGTGTGAAAGTTTTGCCGCCATCAAATCCCCAGAGTTGCTGGAATCTACCCGAGTTTACGGATCCAGCCGACGAGATCGTCGAGGACCGTCGCTCGCTCCGGTTCGTTGAAGATCTCATGCCGCAACTCAGGGTACGTGTGAAACCCCCGCTGAGTCACTTTCAGCTGTTCGAAGAAGATACGACTTCCCGCTACCGGGCAGATAGGGTCGTCTTCTCCGTGCAGAAGAAGCATCGGAACCCTCACGGTCGCGGCCACTGTGGACTTCATTGCGGACATGATTTCTGAGGCCAGCGAGGCGGTGATTCTTCGCTGCACGAGAGGGTCCTCGAGATAGGCGCGGACGACTTCCGGGTCGCGGGAGAGGCCGTTCGGGTCGAGCTGACTCGCAAACGAGATACGGGGCGCGAGCCACTTCAACGCGTGGGCCGCGATCACGCGCGTGCGCGAAACGCCTTCGGGCATCGCGAGCGCTGCGCCCGAAGTGACAACGCCAGCGACCTTCGGGTTTCGCTGGCTCGCGTAGGCGGCGACCACCAACCCTCCCATGCTGTAGCCGACGACGGTGACCGGAAGTGGCGGTCGCTCGGCACGCACCGCCGCGACAAAACCCTCCAAGTCGTCCAGCAGGTGTTCGAAGCGGCGCACGTGGCAGCGGGTGCCGCCGGATCGGCCGTGACCCTGCTGGTCGTAGGCGTGGACCTCAAAGCCGGCGCGGGCCAGATCTGACGCCGTGTGTTCATAGCGCCCACAGTGTTCCCCGTAGCCATGAACGAGAACGATGATTCGCTCTGAAGTTCGCGGAAGCCAGGACCGCCGAAACAAGAGGTGTCCCGTCGCTCCCGGGAGATGAGATTCCGTGCGGCGAATTTCGGTGTACTTCGATTCGGAAGCGTCTGTGTTGCCGCCGGATGGGCCCGCTAGCGAGTTCAAGACTCAGATGCGCCGCGGACGGCCGCACGTGCTTTCTTGACCCGATTGAGATAGGCGACGTTGCGGATGTCCGATCCCCAGAAATACGCCGAGATTCCGTCCTCCTCGCCGAGGCGGCGGATGTTGTCCGCGAGAATCCAGCAGCCTGCCTCGATGTTGGTTTCGATTGCGGTGAGGCTTCCTGCAAGCTCGAGTTTGGCCGCCATATGCGGCATGACCTGCATGAGTCCGACAGCGCCCATTGGACTGCGCACCCACGGGCGGGCTCTGCTTTCTACCCAGAGCACCTGCGTGACGAGAACGGGATCGAGTCCGTATCGGGCGCTGTAGCGAATCACTGCAGACGCGATTCGTTGGATCTCGTTTGGCGATAACGCGGTGCTTTCCCGCCTGAGAAAGCGTATCAGCTGGGCTTCGCCGAATTCGGTCGGAGCGGAGGCTGCCACGGGGCCTGCGGCTGCGACCGACGGCTCCGATCGCTCCACGCGCGGGCCCGACACCAGCAGTGCGGCAAGCACGATCAGCGTTGCGACTCTGGTGCGCCCCATCGATAGTTCCCCGGTGATGCTGTCGTTCGTTGGGTTGGATTCGGGCCGGTCTCGATCGCGTCGTCGAACGTTTTGGGTTCGGCTCCGGTCAGACTCGGCACTTGCCTCCGCGGGATCGAATCCCCGCGGGGGCAAGTCTTTCCCCCCTCGTGCGAACGCGAGCCGGAGCATAGAGAAGCTGGAGCGCTGCTTCCACGCAGCCGCTGAATCGAGGCTCTCGCGTGCGCTGCTGGTCCTACAGACTCGCGACCCGATCGCCGTGCCGCATTACCCCAAAGCTTTCGTTGACCTTGTGATTTATGCGGTGGTAACCTTAGCGCGCCTTAACTGGGTGGGGATGGGCATTTGCGGTCTTGAACGTTCGCGTGCACGTGCTCGATGGTCCGTCGCTCCGGACTGACCAGATTGTGCGATGCGCGACCAGCTGCAGCGGTGTTTGGAGTTTAATGAATCCCCAAAATTCGGTCCCCCAACTCTCTGCTCGTCGTGGTGTGGACGACGCGCAACCATTCGACCGCATCCCGGCCCGGACCCTGCTCGAAGCGCTCGCGAAGATCTACGAGTTTGCACTCGTCACGGATTCCAAAGGCCGGGTGTTGTGGAGAAGTGACGGACTGGCCGAGCTCTGCGGGAGCGAGAGATTCCGCGTTGGCTGCGAGGTCAAGACGTTGCTGCCCTTGCTTCCGGGATTCGCGAGGCCCGAACAGGCCTTCGAATTGCGCTCCCGATTTCGCCGAGACGGCTTTTTGACGAAAGCGGTCCTTGAGCTTTCCAATGAAAACGAAGATTCGGTTTCGATCGAGGTCAACGTCGTTCCCGTCTCGGATCGACTCGGGGAGTACCAGTTCTACGTTGTCATCGCACGCCCCACCGACTCCGAAAAACCAGTGGCCAGGCTTGCCGAGCAATCGACGGGCCGAATCCTGAACTCGGTTCTCGATGACGCGCCAGACGCGATACTGGCTGTCGACGCGCGAGGATTCGTCGTTTATGCAAACGCCGCTGTCGAGAGACTGATTGGCTACAGCGAGAGCCAGATCGTCGATCGGCCCGTTGCGGCACTCCTACACGACGCCGCGGACCTCGAGCGACTGGTTTCTTCCATTGGTGTGGAGCGCGAGGTCGAGGAATGGGAACTGACGCTAACGCGCAGCGATGGTCGAGCGGCGAAAATCGCGGCCTCGGCCCGGAGTCGCTGGCTCGATGATGGAACTTTCGATGGTACGGTGCTCTGCATGCGTGATGTCACCAAGCGACACCACGAGGCGGCTGAACTCTCCAGGAAGAACGCGGAACTCGAACATTGCGTAAGCACACTAGCGCACGATCTCCGCTCGCCGTTGGTGGGAATTTTGGGTTTTTCCCGTTTGCTGCGCCAGGACTACGGGGACCTGCTCGATGACACCGGAACGCATTTCGTCGATCGGATCGAGCAGGCGGGCCGAACGATGGAGGATTTGATTCACGACCTCTTGGAGCTTTCGCGAATCGGACAGCCGGGTGATCGGAAGGCGTTGGTCAATCCTTCGGCCGTGCTCCATCAACTGCATGCGGAACTCAAGCCGCGACTCGAAGCCGCTGGTATCGAACTAGAACTCCCGCATGACCCCCCGCTCGTATTTTGCGACCGCACCCGGCTCTACCAGGTCTTCTCGAATCTGATCGGAAACGCGATCGATCACATGGGGGCTTGCGAGCAACCGCGCATCGCAGTTTCGATATTTGAGGAAGGAGATGTTAGTCACATCTCCGTGAGCGACTCCGGACGCGGGATAGACTCCGAGTATCACGAGCAGGTATTCGAGGCATTCCAGAGTTTCGGGCCGCCGAAGGATGGGCGAAGGGGCGCCGGAATCGGACTCGCCATCGTCAAGAAGATCGCCGAGATGCACGGTGGTCAAGCCTGGCTTGACAGTCGCAGTGGATGCGGCGCGACCTTCCACGTCACCTTTCTCCGCCACAAATAGCCCGCGCAGGGCCGTCGTCGTTGGCTGGACCTTGGTTGCGGCGGTAGTTTTTCACGCGCTGGCAATGCGTTCGCTGGGGAGCCGGGGGGCGGGGAGGTCTCGCAGCGAAATCAGCGCAGCCCGCCTCGGATCCCCGCGCCCCGAAATGTTCACTTCTTGAGATTACATCGGCAAAAGACCCGTCCCCTTGGCGGGCGAGCCATTCGCGGAGAGATCTCCCCGCCCCCCGGCTCCCCAAAGTAAAACCGGGGTGCTGGCTACCTTGTTCGTTTCGCACGGCTGAACGGGGCGCGCAGCCGGCGTGTGAGGCAGTGGCCGCTGCCTTGCTCGTGGTTCGTACATCTCGTAGCCTGAGCCGTCCTATGTATCCCGAGCTCTTCACGGTTTTTGGCTACACGATCAGCACTTTCGGACTGATGCTCGCAATTGCGTTCCTGGTCGGGTCCTGGATCACCGGTGTGCGAATGGAGGAAGAAGGACTCGACCGAGAGCAGGCGAGCACGCTCCTCATCTACGTAATCGTCGGAGGGATTCTCGGTTCCAAGCTCTATTTCGCGGTGGACGTTTCCATTCGCGATAGCCGACCGTTTTCCGAGTTGTTCTTTGCCCGCGACGGGATCACCTGGTACGGCGGGCTGATCCTCGCGATGATCGTCGGCGCGGTCGGTTGCCGGATTCACGGGATTTCCGTGAAGATATTTGCCAACTGTGTGGCAGTGGCGGTTGCAATTGGACAGGCGATTGGCAGGATCGGCTGTTTTCTGGTGGGTGACGATTACGGTCGCGTCACAGACGTGGCGTGGGGGGTGCGGTTTCCCGATGGTGCGCCACCCACCGACGTTCCCGTTCACCCGACACAGCTCTACGAGGTGGCGTGGTTGCTTCCGGTTGCTGCCTTTCTCTGGTGGCGTCGAAAGAACAGTCCGTTCCTGTTCGGTGAATACCTGGCGCTCAACGGCCTGGGTCGAATCGTGATCGAAAACTGGCGGGTGAACCCCGTCGTGGCTCTGGGGATGACCGAGCCGCAGTGGATCGGGGTGGGCCTGATCATCTTCGGTCTCGGCGGATGGTTCTATTTTTTAAGCCATGAGCAAACGTCCACGATCTGATCGGTGTTCTCATCAAGCTGGCGGATGAATCTTTGCGAGGAGATTCGCTGCTGACTCGAGAGTCTGGTCGCGATCATCGCCGTCCACCAACCGTGCGAGACTGGATACCGCGGAATGGGCGAGGTCCTTGAGCGAATCATCGCCGGCACTTCCCGCCTCCGCCCACTCGTTCAAATCCAGCAGGCTTTCCGGGTAATTCCCGGCAAGGTATGCGGACATCCCCCGCGCGTAGGCGGACAACTGCGAGACCTGGTCTCGATCGCCGCCGCGCTCCAGGGCTTTGGCGAGCACATGGTGAGCGGCTTCGTAGTGGCCACTGGCGAGATAAGACTTCCCGGCGATCACGTAGCCCGAGGCCGCATCGCCGTGAATTGCCGCCAGCAGTTCCTCCAATCCAGGAGGGCCTAGCTTGTCGAGGGTCTCGCCTCGTTCGATGAGAAAGCGCGTGACGAAACCCTCAGCGCCCTGTTCGGATAGCAGCACCCGAAGCTGATCCCATGACTGAACCATCAGGGATTGCGTTTCGGCTAGGCCTTTTCCCAGGCGAGCGGAGACCGCTGTCAGAATCCGCTCAAATTCGTGAAATAATCCATTGGCTTCGGCGCCGGCTTCGGCACGCAATGATCTCACGCGCGGGCCGTATACCTCGCGCTGGTAGAAGTCCTCGCGAAACTTCATCGCTTCGTGAAAGAGCGATCCAACGGCCAGATCGAAGAGCGCTTCTCGAGGTCGCGCGACCGTCGAGCCGCCCGCCTCGGGCCGAAACAGCGAATGACACTTTTCCTTCAGGCGGAAGAGCACGCTATTATCGTTGTCTCCGACGAACTCCTGAAGGTCGGAAAAAGCGAGTTCGTCTCGCTCGTATTTTTCGGCGAGCTGATCCAGTTGCTCGTGGGCCTTGAGGAACTCACGCAGGATATCGGCCAGGCTGGCCGGAGCACTCGCCATGCCGGAATTATACTCGTCCGGGATCTTCGCGTCGCTTCTTGGCGCGCCCAGCTTGCGGTGCAGGCGAGCCTCTGATTTAGATTGGATTGATTCTGGCGACCAGTACCCCGGTTTGCCTACTTTCGAGTTCCCGCTGGGCTTGTCGCCTGCGGCCCGATTCACTCGGTGTTCAGACTACAGCGCGCTACAGCACTTTGGAGGTTCAGATGAGTTCCGTCGAACGCGAGAGCATGGAGGTCGATGTCCTCTACATCGGAGCGGGGCCCGCTTCGCTGGCCTCCGCGCTGCATCTGATGAACCAGGTCAAGGCGTTCAACCGGCGAGCCGAGTCCGAGGGCAAGGCGCCCATTGAGCCACCCTCCGTGCTGGTTCTCGAGAAAGGAGCGGCCGTCGGCGATCATATGCTTTCGGGCGCTGTAATGAATCCGAGGGGCATTCGCGAGCTCGTACCGGATTTTGTCGAGAAGGGCTTTCCAACCGAGTACATCTGCGACTACGCGGGATTCTGGATCTTCCACCCGATGGGAAAGGTCAGCGTTCCCGGCCCGTTCATCCCGCCAAACTTTCGCAAGAAGGGTTATCACATCACGTCATTGAACAACGTTGCGAAGTGGATGGCGGAGCGCTGTGAAGAAGTCGGTGTGGAAATCTACCCCGGATTTGCTGGGGACAAGATTCTTACCGAGGGCAATCGGGTGATCGGCGTTCGCACGGGCGACATGGGCGTCGACAAAAATGGGAAACCCAAGGGTACGTTCCAGGCGGGGATGGACATCTTCGCCAAGGTCACGGTTCTCGGAGAAGGCGTTCGAGGTTCTCTTTCGAAACAACTCATCGCAGATTTCGAACTCGAGGGCATGAATCCGGACACTTATGAGTTGGGAATCAAGGAGCTGTGGCGGATCGATCCGAAGAAGCACCGGCCGGGTCGCGTCGTCCATGGATTGGGAATCCCACAGATCTTCGACGGATTTCACGGGATGTGGCTCTACGACATGCAGGACAACCTCGTGTCGTTCGGATTTGTCACGATGTTGGACTCGGAAAATCCGGGCTGCGACCCTCACCTGGAAGCGCAGAAGTTCAAGACCACTCCGTTCATGAAGCGGCTCCTCGAGGGTGGCGAGCTGGTGAAATACGGCGCGAAGTGCATCCCGACGGGCGGTCTCTATTCGATGCCCAAGCTCTACACGAACGGCGCTTTGCTGATCGGAGATGCAGCCAGCTTCTGCAACGCTGAAAAACTCTCCGGAGTTCATCTGGCAATAAAGTCGGGAATGATGGCAGCAGACACGATCGTCGACGCGTTGGCGCGAAACGATTTCTCCGTAGTCACCCTCGGTGGTTTTACCGAGCGTTACCGGGCCAGCTGGGCCTTCGAAGAACATTGGACCGCCCGCCACTTCCACCAATCGACCGATCGAGGTGTTCCGTTCTTCCTGATGAACGAACCCTTTCGGCAGCTGACAAACGGACGCGGCCTCATCGACAACATGAAGTCCGACGCGGGCCACAAACACATGAAGCCGTTGGCCGAACTCCCCGAATCGAAGCGCCAAAAGGAGGCGTTCGAATTCGACGGCGTGCTCACCTTTAGCAAGGAGCACCTCGTTCAATTCAGCGGGACCCAACACGAAGCCGACCAACCCTCCCATCTGGTGGTGGCAGACACCGATCTGTGCAGCACGACCTGTGCTGAAGAGTTCGGGAATCCGTGCGAAAGTTTCTGCCCCGCCGCGGTCTACGAGATGGTCCCGGACCCCGAACGGGCCGGCAGCAAGAAACTCTTCATCCACCACGAGAACTGTGTCCACTGCAAGACCTGCGATATCGCCGACCCCTACCAGGTGATTACCTGGACGCCGCCCGAGGGTGGCGAAGGCCCCGACTACGAACAGATGTAACCCGCGCAGTACTGCTTCCTCTTGAGGGGGCTTTTGCTGGCGGGGGCCCAGCTGGCCGGGTTGTTTCGATGGAACCTGCATTTTGCAAGGTGTGGTTCCGGGAGGCGGGGAGGTCTCTCCGCGAATGGCTCGCCCGCCAAGTGGACGGGCCGTTTGACGATCTATTCTCAAGAAGAAGGCATTTCGGGATGCGGGGATCGGAGGCGGGCTGCGCTGATTTCGCTGCGAGACCTCCCCGCCTCCCGGAACCACACCGCGCACAGGATCTCGTGAGCACTGCGGGGATGTGGGTGAATGTTTGAGACGCCACCCCCAAACTCCAGCACAGAAGCGGCGAACCGATCATGCAGGGCGAGCGTTAAATGTCGGATGTCAGTCTTGGATCGTGGAAAGAGCGTCTCGGAGGTGCGTCAGGGTGTTTTCGTTGGTGGCGATCAGCAGGGCGGGTGCCGGACTTCGGATTTCGGTGGTGAAGGGGGCGGTTGCGCCCATCACGAGGGCTCCTGCTTCTGCCGAGATCAGGGCGCCGATCCGGCCGCGTATGCTCACTCCCTCCGGATTCTCTCGCACCAAGCGCAGACCCGCGCAGACACCGGGGATCAGCGGAGCGACGGAGATTGCGCCGCCGGATGCGGCAGCGACGTCGTAGCCTTGCTCCCGCAGCCTCTCGACAGCGCTGCTCGGGAGGTTGTGGGAAACCAGAATCCGGTTTCCGCTGGACGCGCCCAGCGTGACGGTCTTGACGGCTGCATCCTTGCTGCGCATCCGGGCGCCACGACCCCTTACGGCATCGAAGCAGAGCTGCTCGCGCGGTAGGGCGACGAGGCTCGCCTCGTATCGATCGCCGATCGCCAAGCCGATCATTACCGCGTACGGGCCCTTTGCTTCGAGATAGAAACGCAAGGTGCCGTCGATCGGATCGATGACGACGAGCGCGTCACCGGTTTGCGAAAAGCGCGAAATGGTCGGCGTGTCTTCTTCCGCTTCCAGCTTCATCTGCGGGAAGTGCTCCAGTAGGGGGACGAGCAGCGCTTCCTGAGATGCCGTGTCGGCGACTGTGAGGGCGGCCTTCACGTCCGTCGCCTCATTGGCCTTGGGGCGATTGTCAACGCGACCCTCCAAAGAGCGAGCGATCGATGCGGCTTGCCGCAGAGCGGGGGCCAATGCGTCTACGAAATCGCTCGGAAACGACGAGTCCTGCATTGCGGTGTTAGGTAGCAGGTCTGTGAGCGTCGTCACGAGAATCTGCGTCACCTTTAGCGGAGTTTGAAATCGGCCGATAACCAGCTGAGAAGGAGCCGTTTCCCAAGGAGCTTCAATATGACTCGGTCATCGCCCTCCAAGCGCATCACCATCTGCACGCTCGCTGTGGCCCTGCTGTTAATCGCAGCACCGGCCCTCGCGGATGACGTTGCCTCGATTCCCGATTCCGCCGATGAGCGGGCTCGAAGCTCGTTTTCAGAGTTCGCGCGTTCCTGGATGGCCAAGATGGCGAAAAACGAGACCCAGAGCCGCAAGAACCCGACCATACAGCCGGGCCCGAGCGAGAATGTGGTCACTTATCGCGGGTTCGGAGAGAAATTCACGGTGGAGTTGCGCCCGACGGGGCATCCCGCGTCGCCCTTCGTGGGGATTCTCCGGTACAACGAGCAGGTCTACAACTGCAACGGGGTGGACGCTACGAAGTGTTCAGTTTCTTCTTCGCTTCCGGTGACGGAGATCTTCCGCTATCAGGGCGGTCGCTGGATTTACTGAGCCAGAGCCAATCATCAACGCCAAGCCATCAGTTGGATCGCCTGCGGGATCTCGACTCAGCGGCGGGGATCGCTGTGCGTGCGAAGTGCGAAACCAGGAGCGCGGAGCGCTCCCGGTCAATTGACCGGGGCGGCTCCGCGCTCCCCGGCGCCTCTCACCCCCCCAAGTTCGAGACGCCGTTAACCTGTTTTCAACTACAGCCGCTGGTCTCCCCGCAGTTGAAGCACTTGTAGCAAGTACCGCTACGAATCATGATGGAGCCACAGTTGTGACAGCTCGGGGCATCCGCCTGATTGATGAATACCTGGGATTGACTCGGCATTCGATCGCCGGATCCGCCCGCGACAGCCGATCGCAGCGGTAGCGTGTAGGCCTCGCTCTCGCTCTGCTGATCCTCTTGCTCGTCTTCGATCGGGTCGCACTGCAGGTAGCGGTTGCCGAGATAGCGAAAAACGTAATCCATCACGGATTTCGCGATCGGGATCGACGGGTTGTTGGTGAAGCCTGCGGGCTCGAAACGCGTGTGGCTGAATTTGTCCACCAAGGCGCGCAGCGGAACACCGTACTGTAGGGAGATCGACGTCATCGTCGCGATCGTGTCCATCAGGCCGGATACCGTGCTGCCCTCCTTGGCCATTCGCAAGAAGATCTCGCCGGGTTGACCGTTCTCGTAGAGACCGACGGTCAGATATCCCTCGTGCCCCGCGATCACGAACTTATGGGTGAGTGCGGTGCGCTCATCTTTGAGCTTCTTGCGAATCGGACGGACTTCTGCGAGTCGTTCATCCGCGTCATTGTCCTCACCCGCGTTCAACGGTTGGGTCCGCTTGCTGCCGTCGCGGTAGACGGCCAGGGCTTTGAGGCCGAGTTCCCAACCCGCGACGTAGGCCTGCATGACATCTTCCACGGTTGCGTCTGCGGGAAGGTTCACCGTCTTACTGATTGCGCCCGAGAGGAAGGGCTGCACGACGCTCATCATCCGGATGTGGCCCATCCAGGCGATGCTGCGCTTGCCTTTTTTAGCCTGGAATGCACAGTCGAAAACCGGGAGGTCGGACTCTTTCAGTCCAGGTGCACCCTCGATCGTCTCTTGTTCAGTGATGTAGTCGGCGATCTCTTCGACCTCCGCCTTGTCGTAGCCGAGATTCTCGAGAGCCCTTGGAACGGTGTTGTTGACGATTTTGAGATAACCGCCACCGACGAGCTTCTTATATTTGACGAGCGCGATATCCGGCTCGACGCCCGTCGTGTCGCAATCCATCATGAAGGCGATGGTGCCGGTCGGCGCGAGAACCGAGATCTGACTGTTCTTCAGCCCGTTTTCCTCGCCGAGCTCGACCACCTCGTCCCACGCCTTGCGCGACGCCTGGAGGAGCTCGAGAGGCA
>SMVA01249584.1_pt1 | contig 12572 bp, 11 predicted proteins | sample 2456451 | NCBI WGS metagenome assembly SMVA01 (sample SAMN11095933, study PRJNA526329) | marine sediment metagenome | biome: Marine sediment; feature: Surficial sediment; material: Deep marine sediment; isolation source: Hadal surficial sediment | place: Pacific Ocean | collected 2014-05 | depth...
GGTCTTCTTCAATCGGATGAAAGATATCCGCCGAATCAATAAGGGAACCAGCGGTTAACGACGGGACACCATACACTTCTGCAACAACATTACAGTCCCGTTTGATCTTCTCCAACAGAAGATCGAAGTCGCCATCGCCTGACAGTAAAACAACATGGTCAACATCTCGTGCCGCATCGAGTATATCAATGGCTATACCCACATCCCAATCTCCCTTGGCGGAACCATCGCGACGCTGGATAAAAGGTTTCAGCTTTACTGTAAAACCAATGTGCTTGAGTGCGTTTTGAAAACTCAGTTGTTTGTCATCGCCGCGATGAATCGCATAGGCAATCGCCGAAACAATATTGCCTTGTGAACTGATTCGCCGCCACAGTTCCCGGTAATTAAACTGGCGGCTATAGGCCTGGCGAGTTGTATAATAAATATTCTGAACATCGACGAAAACGGCGATTTTGTCCCTGCCGGAATTTTCTTCGTTTTTACCAGAACTAACGATTTGATCCACGCTGCACTGCTCCGGCAGATTGACCGCCAGCGGAGCCTGGATTTCGATTTCTTCGGGACCGGCGATTTTTGTTTGCGTTATCCCCTGATCCTCCACCTGCCTGGTTTCGATTACCGGTATGTTTCCTGTTTTTACCGCTGGGCTTGTGGCCGCGAGCATTTTCACCCGAACGTTGACCATCACTGTGGCCCGGCTTGGGTTTCTTCGGTCTCCTTGGCCTGGGCGCTCTGTCTTCACTGATAGGTCGCGAGACAGGCAAATCATGAACGGGATCAAATCCGTCGATGTACCTTCGTTCTATCTGCTGGCGAATCAAACGCTCAATATCGACTAGTTGTTTATGCTCATCGGCACTGACGAGTGATACAGCTTCACCACTGGCACCAGCTCGAGCCGTACGGCCAATTCGGTGAACATAGTCTTCCGGCACATTAGGCAGATCAAAATTGACCACGTGTGGCAGTTGATCGATGTCTAAACCTCGAGCGGCGATATCAGTCGCCACCAGGATTCTGGTACGGCCGTTCTTAAAACCAGACAATGCTTTCGTCCTTGCCCCCTGGCTCTTGTTACCGTGGATAGCCACAGCCTGAATACCTCTGGTATCCAATTGACGTGCCAGGCGATTAGCGCCGTGTTTTGTTCGGCAGAAAACCAGCACCTGTTGCCATTCGTTATCCTGGATCAGCCGGGTCAGCAATGCCGATTTTTGTTTTTTATCGACCGGACAAAGCCACTGTTCCACCGCTTCTACGGTTGTGTTCCTTGGGCTGACGGAAATCTCGACCGGGTTGTTGACCATGCCTTTGGCCAGCGTTCTGATATCGTCAGAGAAGGTAGCAGAGAACATCAGGTTCTGGCGTTTTGCCGGCAGCAGCGCCAGTATCTTTTTGATGTCGTGAATGAATCCCATATCCAGCATGCGATCAGCTTCATCGAGAACCAATATTTCGAGTTGTTTGAATTTCACTGCCTTCTGGTTGTACAGATCCAGCAACCGGCCAGGTGTTGCAACCAATACATCCACGCCTTTACGCAGCTTCATCATCTGCGGATTAATTTTCACACCACCGAACACCACAGTAGAACTAAGGCGTAAATTTCTACCATAGGTCGCAACGCTGGTCCCTACCTGTGCCGCCAGCTCACGAGTCGGCGTTAGCACCAGAACGCGAGCTTGATTCGCATGAGCCCGCTCTCCTTTGGATAGTATTTCCAGTATCGGCAAGGTGAACCCGGCAGTCTTACCGGTACCCGTCTGGGCAGCGGCCATCACATCCTTACCGGCGAGCACCGCAGGGATTGCCTGAAGCTGGATAGGCGTGGGGGTTTCATAGCCTTGTTCAGCAACGGCTTTAAGCAGCGGGGCGGATAACCCCAGGGAATCAAAGGTCATAGAATTTTCTTTTGGTTCAGTGTTTCTGACGGTAAATGGTTTCTGACGGTAAATGGTTTCTGACGGTAAATGGTTTCTGGCTGTAAATGCTTTCGCGGACTAATGGCTTTCTGTAAAGGTTTTGTTTCGGATACCGCGTCATGGGTGGCCAGCGGGCGTGCAGCTTACAGGAACCTGGGCGTAAGTACTATGCTTAATAAGTACTATGCTTAATAAGTACTATACTTAAATCAGTTATTCAGCAGAGATCGTCAATCAGATATGTGGTCACCCGCTACTATCACTCGCGTTGTAATGCCGGAGAATCATAATGAACCTGTCAAAATATCGCTTTATGGTCTGGGTTGGAGCATCGGTGAAGATGCTGAACTGGTGCTGGGCTAAGATGCCGATGTCAGTTTTATTTCGAGGAACAGGCATCGGGCTATCTGGCGGTGATATTGCTGTCGGCGATAATATTAAAATTGATCTACCCGCTAAACCGTTTCGTCATCTTGAAAGGATATGATATCAAGCGGTTGCGGTTGGTCGTAATTGCGTCGGCAAGCCGCAGAGCCAGGCGTTAGCCGGGGTCTGCGACCGACAGATTGAATACATTGCCTGAAGCCCCAATATTGGACTCAGAAAAACAATCCGTTAAGATTTAACCGCCCGGACCTTGGCCTTTTTGTTGCTCGTTTGAAGTTCTGTGACTGCTTCCGTCAGTTTCTCCAACTGTGCACAGACCTGACTCAGGGTGGCGTTAGTTTCACTCGAAGCAACACTGCCTTGAGAACTTCGCTCTTTTGCTAACAGGTAAGCCTTTCTTAGAATTCTGCCACTGTCGCGCTCCTCGGCAATAAATCTGCCCAGCAAGGCACCGGTTTGCGGGTCAATGGACTTGTCAGCCAGCAGCTGCAGCAGTTGATCTTCGTCACCTTCGTCGGGCGTTTTGTCGTAGCCCAGCTTTTCAAACTTCGTGAGGTCCGGGACATCGGAACTGGTTAATGTCATGGTTTTGTCGAAGTTGGTATCGGACTTCTCTTTCAGGGTATAGCCGAGTTCACACATACGTTTTTCAAATGTCGCTGCATGCTCTGCTTCACGCAGGGCGACGGTTTTTAGCATCAGGCTGATATCCGGGTCAGGACTCGCCTGCGACCATGCGTTCAAGAATTCAAAGCCCCGTCGTTCGCCATTCACAATTGCGTTCAGGGCGCCGAGGTAGCTGGGTTTATCTGACATAAATTAACTCCCGGGTCTAGACATTTCCCTCGAACTGCATGAAGGGTGAAGCTAGCATCATATAACGAATGTGAAACGAATTAATATACCGCAGTTAAGAATGAGTCGATATTGAGCAGCTTAGAAAAAGACGCGACCTAATATTGGAACAGGCTCGGTTTTGTTATGCGGTCGGCCCGGCAGTTAGCTGTGTGCGTTAATAATCTGTGCTGTAGATAGCGGTGATGTTTTCCATTGCCTTTCAAACCTTTCCAGTTTAGCTTCTACTGACGTTGTTTTTGATCCACATAATCCGCAATCGGCCCGCCCGATATCTCAATACTGCAGCCTGTTTGACGGCTGAGAATCTTGCACTTCGTCAACAGGTAATCGCCTCAGGTCCCGCAAAAAGTTCGCTGGACTACCTCGTCCTCTTTCGGCGGTTCTGCATAGGGTGAATTTACTAACGAGAGATCAAAGGGCGTAGTTACCGCATCGATAAGTTTATGAAAGGATCCGAAGCTGCCCTTTAGTGCAGCCTGAATTGACGCTTCAACCTGGTGATTGCGCGGAATGACAACTGGGTTCTTCTGTTGCATTAGCGTAAGTCCAGGTCCAGCGGCCAACCAGGAGGAAAACCATGGCTCAAATGTACTGGGGAGGTCTGTCAATGAACCCGCCATTAGGCTGCTGGATAGTCTTGTGAAGGTAAGCGTAAAATCCTGTCGCTCTTCTGCCATGAGAGAGAACAATTCACTTATCCAGGCATCAGTTTCTTCACTCGGGGTTTCGAACCCTATCTTCTTTGCCATACCTTCCCGATGATGGTTGTCGAACTCTGTGGGAAATTGACTGAGTTCCGTTTGTGCAATCTCGAGCGCGGTTTCATTATTCTGATCGAGCAGAGGCAACAAACATTGTGCGAAGTTAGCGAGATTCCAATAGGCAATATCTGGCTGGTTTTGATAGGCGTAACGCCCAGCGGTATCTATTGAACTAAATACTTTAGTCGGGTGATAAACATCAAGGAACGCACAGGGTCCATAGTCGATGGTTTCCCCGGAAACCAGCATATTGTCTGTATTCATGACGCCATGAATAAAGCCAATTTGCTGCCAACCCGACACCAGCCTTGCCGTATTGGCAATCACTTCACGCAGCAAACGACGATAACGTTCAGCATCGTCCAGTGCGCCGGGATAGTGGCGCGCCAGCACATGATCCGCCAGAGCGACAAGTGCGTCAGTATCTCCCCGTGCCGCAAAATATTGGAAGGTTCCAATGCGAATATGACTTCGCGCTACTCTCGTCAGCACGGCGCCAGGCATGGCAGTTTCGCGGAATACCTGCTCTCCGGTTGTAACGGCAGCCAGACTTCGCGAAGTTGGAACACCCAGGGCGTGCATGGCTTCAGATACCAAGTACTCCCTCAACACGGGACCCAGGGGAGCGAGTCCATCGCCCCCGCGAGAATACGGGGTCGGCCCTGAACCTTTTAGCTGGATATCGAATCGCTGCCCGGACTTCGATAGAACCTCGCCCAACAACAGTGCTCTGCCATCACCCAGCTGAGGATTCCAGTTACCAAACTGGTGAGCCGCGTACACCGTTGCTATCGGCTCTGCACCTTCTGGTACAACATTACCCGCCAGCATCGCTACGCCTTTGGGAGACCTTAGCCATGCAGGATCAATATTGAGTTCAGTCGCAAGACTATCGTTAACTCGAATCAGCGCAGGCGAGCTAACCATGGCCGGGTGCTGGCGATGAAAAAATCGATCCGGCAAGGTCGCGTAAGTGTTATCAAAGTGAATGGTCAAGAACGGAACCCAATGCATTTACCCGGAAAAACCAGGGAAGGCCGCCGGTAACTATTATTTGCTCGATTCAAGTACCACATACACACCCTTTAAGTCAGGTTAAAACCAACTTCACTCAATGGCATTGAGCGAATGCGTTCCCCTGTTGCGATGAATATAGCATTTGTTACTGCCGGCGCAAGGGGCGGCAAGGCAGGTTCACCAAGTCCAGTCGGCTGGTTATCACTCTGAATAAAGTGGACATCTATTTCAGGTGTCGCGGCAATTCTCATCACGGAATAGTCATCAAAGTTATCTTGCTCGATAACCCCATTTTTTATGGTGATCTGTTGCAGGGCCATTGTGCTTAGACCATCAACAATCGAACCCTGCACCTGGCTTCTCGCACCACTCATATTAATGATCGGGCCCACATCGACAGCAACGGTGACCTTTTTCACCTGAAAATTGCGATTTTTATCGACAATCACTTCTGCCACTTCCGCAACATGTGCAGCATGACAGAAGTAGAAAGCCATGCCGAGGCCGGTACCCTTCGGCAGTGAACGCCCCCAACCAGATTGCTCGGCCGCGAGCTTGATGACATCGATTGCCCGGCCCGTGTTGATGGCCCTCACATTCCCTTCAATAACCCAGCGCCGCTCGCCCATAAGTTCAATCAGAAAATCCACATGGTCGCGACCAGCCAACACTGAAAGCTCATGAATAAAGCTCTGTTCCACAAACGCATTGGTATTGGAACCAGGCGCACGCCAGGCGCCACAGGGTGTTTTAATGTCCCTCAGGGATTGCGTAACGCGAGCATTTTCCATCGCGTTCATCGTAAACTCATTGCCAGACAATCCTGAACCGATAACCCGTTTGCCTTTTTTCGAGAAACCGATGTAATGCTGATCCAAACCCACGAGCTTACCGTCCGGGTTTACTGCACCTTTCATATTCTGGAATCCACCAACCCGGAAAAAATCGTTATGAATGTCATCAGTACGGGTCCAGGTGAGTTTCACCGGTACGCCAGCTCGATGGGAAATCGCCATGGCTTCAGCGGCAAAATCGTGGACTGCACGTCGACCAAAACCGCCACCCATTCGAGTACCTGTAACGCTCACGTTTTCCGGTAGAACCCCGAGCATGTTCTGGGCAATTTCTTTTACCTGTCCGGGGAACTGGCTTGGGACCCAGATTGCCATGCTATCCGGTTCGCCGTTTTCGCCAGCGCGGAAATCCACGGTGCAGTTCATTGGCTCCATGCACACATGGGCGACATAGGGAAACTGGTAGAAGGCCTCAAGCGTTTTGTTTTTGCCGTTTGTCAGCGCAATCACCACATCGGTGTTTTCGCGTTTTATCGTATCACCGTCTCCCCGGGCAATTTGTTTCGCCTCGGAAATCATTTCATCCCAATCATCTTCTGAAGCCGCTGATTCATCCCACTTCACTTTCAACTTTCGCTTGGCAGCAAACACCGACCAGGTGTCTTCACCAACAATAGCGATGCCGCCACGTAATACAGCCAGGCCTCGAAGAAAGGACATTGTGGCTTCACCAGCGCGTTCATCAGGTTCGAGGATGAACGCGTCAATAACGCCTGGAAGCTTTTTGATCGCCGACTCGTTAAAGCTGACGGCAACACCTCCCACTCGCGGGCATCGGGTATAGCTCGCGTACTTCATGCCCGGCACATCAGTGTCAATACCAAACTCAGACCGCCCGGTCGCGATAATGAGATTATCGACGCCACCAATTGATGTACCAATAATGGTGTAGGACTTAGGGTCTTTGAACGAAAGTTGTTCAGGATCAGGAATGGGCTGACGGACAGCGAGAGCGGCCAGTTCTCCAAAGGTCAAACTCTGCCCAGAGGTATGGATAACCTTGCTTTCCTTCGCTTCGAGATCATCTTTGGATACCTCCATCACCTCGGAAGCGGCGCCCACTAACATTTCTCTGGCAGAGGCACCCATTTGTCGCATCAGGTTAAAGTTTCGTGGGGTTGAGGTCGAACCACCCGCGCCCTGCATGCCAAACTTACTGGCATCGAGAGGCGCATTGATAACTTGAACGTCTTCCCAATTTGCACCCATCTCCTCGGCAATGATCATAGGTAGCGTGGTCTTAATGCCCTGACCCATTTCCGGCGTATGGGAGTAAATGGTGATCTGACCATCCGATGCGATTTGCACAAAGACATTCAGTTCTTTTGAGCCAACCAATGTGCCGAGCTCCTGGGCACTAAGGGTTGATGGCAACGCGAATTCAAGCATCAGACCACCGCCAGCCAGTGCAGAAGCTTTCAAGAAGGAACGCCGATTGATTCGGCTAATATTCACTTGACTGTTCACTTGACTGCTCCCTTGATATTGCGTAGATCCGCGTTATAGAAGGAAGCTGCGGTATGAATGGCCTCTCGGATTCTGATGTAAGTTCCGCACCGACAATAGTTACCTGCCATCGCAACATCAATATCATCGTCTGACGGATTTTTATTGGTCGCAAGCAATGCAGCTGCACTCATGATTTGCCCAGCCTGGCAATAGCCACATTGCGGTACATCGTGATCGATCCAGGCATTCTGCAACGGATGAAGATTACCCCCGTCCGCGAGACCTTCAATCGTCGTGACATCGCCTGAGACAGCTGAAACCGGCAAGGTGCAAGACCGAACCGCTGCGCCATTGATATGAACTGTGCAGGCACCGCATTGCGCGATGCCGCAACCAAACTTGGTTCCCTTCAATTTCAGTTTGTCCCGCAAGACCCACAACAGGGGCATCTCAGGACTAACATTGACCTCCACCGCTTCTCCGTTCACTTTTAGCCTGTACCTATTCATTAGAACTCTCCTCTCTGACTCAGGATTCTGGACTTTACTTAAATTGGGAAATAACACAATCAGAAATTTTCTGATCGTGGTATCGCAACCGTTCACGGCATTCGAGAAAATTGGGTGGTACTCCGCTGATATTAATATACAGGATCTGCGATGAGCCCGCAGACCCGCGAGGCGTTATTCAGAGGGCTAAAAACAACGGCATCGGCGTGATGGGTATCAGGGCAGTCGCTGCGGGATCGCTCACTGACGGCATCGACAGGGAAACGGATCCTGCATCGCCTGAAGCCAAAGATTTCGAACGATCAGAACCCATTCGCCAATTAGCAGCAGCTCGCGGTGTCAGTACTGCCTATCTGGCACATCAATACGCATTGACGATGACAGGCGTCGATACCCTGGTACTTGGCGTGAAAGATCGAAAAGAGCTTAGCGAGTGTTTGGCTGTTGAGAAAGCAGGGCCGCTTGATTCAGCAACGATTCAAGAGATCGACGCGTCACTGAGCGCCTAGATGGTACCTGCAGAGATAATCGAGGAAGACCAAAATTGGATGCTGAGGTGATGTAATATCTCATTTCGCACACTCGCTGAACTTTTGTAACACGGCTTTTCTAACAGGACCCACTAATGCAGATCGAAAGAGAACTCATTCTTTCGCACTTTTGCCTGCAGTCGGCAGATTTCACCACCCGGGTCGAGGCCGCTCGGGCCGCTGGTTTCTCGGGTATAGGACTGTGGATCACAGAATATGAAAGGATCCGGGAATCTGGTTTATCGGATGCCACGATGCTATCGATACTGGCAGACAACGATATTGGAATGCCGGAGATTGAAGTTCTGACCGGTTGGGGTGGCAACGATGATGAGCGGCGTGAGTCCAGGAGACAACTGAATCTCGCCTGCCATATGGCAGATGTGTTCGGGTCCAGATATCTGCAGTTGATAGGACCCTACGAGGGAGAATTGGAATCCGCAGCAGAAAGACTCCACCAGGTATGTGTTACTGCTAATCAACATGGTCTTGAGATCTCGCTCGAATTCCTGCCAGTGACCAATATCAGTAATTTGGCTGATGCAGTTGAACTGATATCGATGGCCGGTAACGACAACCTTGGGATCTGCCTTGATAGCTGGCATTTTTTTCGCGGTAACAACGACCTTTCCGAGTTACGCAGTCTAGGGGCAGAAGATATCAATCTACTGCAGTTAAATGATGGTAGCACGCGAGCAGAAGATGACAATTACATCAGGGATTGCCTGACAAATCGCAGGTTGTTCGGTCAGGGCGAATTCCCTCTGCGGCCTTTTCTGCAAGAAATAGATACGATCGGCTATTGTGGTCCCATTTCAATTGAAATTATGTCGACTGATCTCGAAGCGCACGCGGCTAAAGATGCTGCGTCGGCAATGCTAAATTCGTTTCATTGCTTTAATTCCTAGTCCGCCAGATACTCATCCAGCGTCTGGTGAACGTGTCGAATTCTAACTTCCTGGTAGTTACCGAGCGTCGCGCCAGATTTATAACTGCTGGCCAATCCTTTACGTTGCATTTCTAACAGGGCGGTATCCTGATCATAGACACGGGCCAGTCCAGGATTGAAACCTGGGACGGTCTTGAATGAATCCGCCACGCCCAGTTTGAACGGTTCTGCTGGCTTTGGGGACGGGCGACCATCCGGATTAGGTCGTAAAAATAGCAGATCAAAAATACAACTATCCACATCCATTCCGTTAGGGCGGAATCGGTATATCATCGGAAGCGAAATGCCGGGGAAAAGAAACATATTAGGAAAAAGATGGTATTCGATTGAATCAATCATCTCGCTATCGGTGTATTCGCTTAAATCTACCTGGTACTGTTTACCCAGGACAACTCGCAGGTGTTCAGCATAAACCCCCCTTGCTTTTTCGTTCTTCCCCACCGTTAAAGCAGTATCACCTCCGGCAAGAAATCCCAGCATCTCCTCTTCAGTGAATTCCTTATTAAGATGAGGGCTTGGAAATCCCAGTGTTTGCACAAACCGGTTTACGTGCTGCCCAAACAGATCATATTGCGTATTGGCATCGCCTGCTATGCGAATGGCCTGTGGGTGTGTAGCCAGAACATGATAGGCTTCTATAAAGGCTTCCTGGGCCGTTTTCCAATTAGCTGGCAATATCTTTTCCACATGTAGTTCAACATAACGATTAGTCAAATCCCATCTGCCACTAAAATGCTCGCTCAGTACGCCGAGATAATCCTTCAGTGGTACTGCATCGTCATCAAGATTAATAAATACAAACCCGCCCCAGACCTCCACCTTGACTTCCGGCAGCGTAAATTCCTCGTCCTTGATGTGTGGGAAGTCCCATCGACAAGGAATATTGACCAACCTGCCTTGAATGTCCCACGTAAAACCATGAAATGGACAACGTATCTGTCGTGTATTCCCGGAACTGCCAGAGGGTTTTAGCTGGGTACCACGGTGTGGGCAGGAATTGTAGTAACCCTTGACTTCTCCATCATCTGTGCGCACCACGACAATCGAATACCGGGCAACATCGTACACATAGTAGTCTCCGGCGTTTGGCAACTGCTCTTCGCGACACGCCCATTGCCAGACTCTTGGCCACATCCGCTCCACCTCCCGGTTGAAAAATTCGGACGAAGTATGACGCTCGAACGGAATGTCCTTGTCACCGAGGAACCGGTAGGAAACCTGATCAAGCGGCGCGCCTGCAGGATGCATGTCTGTAGTGATGATGTCCTGGGTTGAGAGGCCCGGACAGCGATCATCGCCAGGGTTAGTCATGTTTGTTTCCATCGTAGGTGATGTCTTGGGGGAACCGGTCGCCTCGATTCGATAGTCCTGCAAACATGCCGCTATCCCATATTGCTGTAGAGGGTGCGTTTTGGTTCCAATCCATAATGTAGGTACGATGCTGGATACGCCATTTCGAATCGATCTTGCTAAAGTCATCCAGATACCTGCCCGCGACAATCATATCGGTATCACTGCCAGGGGTTGCAATGCGATGATAGGCATAACAGTAGGATTCCACTTTTGCCCTATCATTCGTTAATTCCAGGAAGTAATAATTACTGACACTGTGTTGAGTGCCTGCAAGCTGCCTTAAGGATGGGATGGTATTTTTGACGAAATCACTGGCAAGGCCATTGTTATCACCATAGTCATAAGTCGCATTATCGTGGTAACAGCTTGCAAGTAAAACCTCATCACAGCGATCAATTGCCCGGCAGTACCGCATCAGTATTTGATGAATTTCCCCTTGATCAATATAGATTTGCAGTGCCTGATCCATTGCTCTTCCTTCTCCCTGGCTACCAGCACTATCTGTTAGCATTTTTAGAGAACACTTTCTGAATACTCGAGAAGTCTTTGCGGCCATACCCATTGCCTCCATGGGTGATATATAGATTTCTTGCCAGGGATCCCATGGGTGTTGCAGCACCTTTTTCCAGTGCGGCTTCCATGGCGAGGCCGAGATCTTTAATCATCAGGTCGACCAGGAAACCCCCTTCATATTCATTGCTCGCGGGAACGCCATCCATGACACCCGGATAAGGATTGTAAACTTCCAATGCCCAGTTGCCGCCTGAGCTCTTGCGCATGATTTCAGACAAGACGGCAGGATCAAGGCCATTATCAACGCCAAGTTGTAGCGCTTCTGCGGTGCCTGTCATCAGCACCGAAAGCAACATGTTGTTGCATATCTTGGCGACCTGTCCGGCACCGGGACCCCCCGCGTGGAAAATGTTCTTGCCCATATCTTCCAGAAATGGGCGAGCGCTATCTAACCCTTCGTCACTTCCGCCAACGATAAAAGTCAATGTGCCCGCAACAGCCCCGCCAACACCGCCAGAAACGGGTGCATCCAACATTGTAAGCCCACGTTCATCTGCGGCCTTACTCACACGTTTTGCAGACGAGGGAGCAATGGTGCTGCAGTCGATAACCAGCGTACTTTTATCAATCACACCAAGAATTCCGTTCTCTCCGAGATAAAGAGATTCCACGTGAACCGAAGCAGGCAACATGGAAATAAATACATCAATGTCTTTGACCACTTCCGATACATCATCAACAGACGATGCACCCTGCTCGCTGGATTTCTTAACGAGTTCGGGGACAATATCGAAAACTTTCAATTCATGCCCGGCCTTGAGCAGGTTTGAGGCCATGGGGCCGCCCATATTACCAAGCCCTACAAATCCAATTTTTGCCATTGTCTTCTCCTTCGCTTGTACCACTAAACTAATTCCCCGAGAGGGTTACCTGACTCCCAGGGTTCTTCAAAATGTTCCATGACCCAACTTGTCGGCACATCTGACAACCCGGTATATTTCCACCCTGGCTGATTATCTTTATCGATCAACAGTGCTCGAACGCCCTCACAGAAATCAGGATGGCGACTGCACTGAACAGCAATCGTAAGCTCCATCGAAAACAGTTGTCCCAGCGACCTATCTGGAATTCGTTTTAATTGCTCAACAACGATGTGAGCAGTGGTTGGACAGCCAGCCTTGAATGTGGCTGCGGCTCTTTTTAACCAATCATCTTCGTTATTAAAGGATTCCATTCCCTGACTGAAATCCAGTAGAAAAGAATCTTTTCTGCAATCTGCAACCAGGCTTTCAATCACTTCGCTATGTGCTCGTAATTGACCTGAAGGAAATTCATTAGCATCCTCAAGCTTCGATAACAAATCGGTTAGTGTTCTCGCATTTTCATCCGCATCATCGCCCCATTTTTGTTCTGTTAGAGAAGATAAAACTGTTTCTTTACTGCCGTGAGCGATAAGGTGATCGGCCA
>SMVA01431190.1_pt1 | contig 12572 bp, 8 predicted proteins | sample 2456451 | NCBI WGS metagenome assembly SMVA01 (sample SAMN11095933, study PRJNA526329) | marine sediment metagenome | biome: Marine sediment; feature: Surficial sediment; material: Deep marine sediment; isolation source: Hadal surficial sediment | place: Pacific Ocean | collected 2014-05 | depth 0-1...
AATCCCGATATGCCGACCGACATCATCGGCTGTCGCATCAGACACGGCAACGAATCGATCTACCCACCGGCTCATGAACTGCTCGGCTAAACGGATATGAGGCCGCTCGGGGTACACGCGGGAATGATCTGTGTGGACGACCCACTGAACCCCGGCCACCTTGGCCCCGGAGACCCCGAACAGGAGGGCGGTGGTATTGTGGGTGTGGATGACGTCGGGCCGGATTTCCCGAAGCAGGCGAGCTACCTTGAGTGACGCCAAGTAATCAGCCTTGGTCGGATCTGAATCGATGGACACGACGGGAACCTGCTCTGCCAACAACTCGTTGGCGATCGGACCCTCTTCTCGCAGGCAGAGGACAGAGGATTCGAACCGAGCAGGATCGACAGTACGGCAGAGGGTGGCGATGACCTGCTCCATCCCCCCGACATTGAGCGTCCGCGTGATATGCAATATTCGTTTGATGAGAGACTCACCGATACGGGGCCTGCGGCCCGCCAACACTGACGCTTGGGCGCTACAATCGTCGTGGCAAGTCGGCGCGACCGATTACCTTTCAGCCTGCGATCACTCTGATACCGGCCATCTGGCCTTGTATCCGTATGCTGAAGCTGGCGCAACACTTGCTGGTTATCAAACTGTCCATGAAATGGCTTGGCAAGGGCCATGCCGAGCATCCCAGGCCAACGAGGTCACCATCCCATCGTTCGAGGCCACCCAATCCCGCAGGAACCTGCTGACAATCGCCCTGGAAGACTACTACCAGGTCGGCGCGTTCAATCGGCTCATTCAGCACGGCCACTGGTACCGGTTCGAGACACGGCTGGTGCAGAGCACCCACCGAACCCTGGACCTGCTCGACAGCCACGGCCTGCAGGCAACCTTTTTCGTGCTCGGGTGGGTTGCCGAACAGCTGCCGGAGCTCATCAAGGAAGTGGCGGATCGGGGCCACGAATTGGCTTCCAAGGGCTACTATCACCGGAACGTGCACCAGATGACCCCGGGGGAATTCCGGGATGACATCGTCCGGGCACGTGAGGCGATCGAACGCGCCTCGGGGTCGCGCGTGATCGGCTACCGGATGGCCGACGGCTGGTTCGGACCGCAGGACCTCTGGGCGTTGGATGTACTGGCGGAAGAGGGGTATGAATACGACTCCAGCGTGGCCCCCATGTTCCGACGTTTCGCCTCGGAGCCATGGCGGCAGTTTGCCCATCCCCATCTGTTCGGGGATCGGGTATTGTGGGAGTTTCCCATTTCCACCACGCGTATCCTGGGATGGTACATCCCCATCGCCGGCGGCAACTGGTTCCGGCAACTGCCACACATGCTGGTCCGACGCGCCGTCCACCGGTGGATGACGACCTACTCGGCTCCTTTTGTCCTGTACTTCCATGTCTGGGAACTCGACCCGGACCAACCGGTGATCAGAGCGGCGCCGTGGCTCACCAGGATACGCCAGTACCGCGGACTGCGCCGCATGCCCAAGATTTTGGGGTACTACTTCGACCGCTATCGATTCACCAGCATCGCCGAGTACCTGGGGGTGAGCAGGGCCCTGCCCGAAGCACCGGCCACCCCAGCTCTACCAGTCACGATCGTTCGCGAAGCCCCCGCCGTAGGTCCGCGCCGTCCGGTCACCATCGTGGTGCCGTGCTACAACGAGGAGCTGATTCTCCCCTATCTGGGGAATACGCTACGAAGCGTCGAGGCGTTGTTGGGGCAGCAGTACGATCTCCATTTCGTGTTCGTCGACGATGGCAGCACCGACGGGACCTGGAGGGCACTGCAAGAACAGTTCGGTGGCCGGTCGGGCTCCCTACTCCTCCGCCACGACCGTAACCGGGGCGTCGCGGCCAGCATCATGACGGGTATCCGTAGAGCGGATACCGAGGTCGTCTGCTCGATCGACTGTGACTGTACCTACGACCCACATGAACTCGGGGCGATGATCGATCTACTCGACGACGGTATCGACATGGTCACGGCCTCGCCGTACCATGCCGAAGGCGGCGTCCACAACGTCCCGCGCTGGCGGCTCTTCCTGTCGCGAAGCCTGTCCGGCCTGTACCGGATGATTCTGCGACAAAAACTCGCGACCTACACCAGTTGCTTCCGCGTGTACCGTCGAAACGCGGTGGTCCACGTCGACGTGAAGCGGTCAGGATTCCTGGGCCTTGCCGAGATGATCGGCCGTATCGACCTTGGTGGAGGTCGCCTCGTGGAGTACCCGACCACCTTGGAAGTGCGCATGCTGGGACGGTCAAAAATGGAGATCCTGCCAACGATCGTGGGGCACCTCCTCCTGCTCGGCAGCCTCGCATGGCTCCGCCTTCGCCTGCCTCGACCCCCCATTCGGGAAACCGCGCCACTCCCCGACCATGAGCCATCCACCCGGCAAAGGAATGCCAGCAAGGTCTAGCATCGCCATCGTCGGGGGCGGCGTACTAGGCATGGCCCTGGCTTCCAAGCTCGCCGAGGCGGGACATACCGTGCGTCTCTTCGAGGCCGCTCCGACGACCGGCGGATTGGCCTCGCCGGACACCATTGGCGGATACACCTGGGACCGGTTTTATCACGTCATTCTGATGTCCGACCGCCATCTCCTCGCCTGGCTCGATCGCCTTGGCCTGGAGTCCGAACTCGAGTGGGGCGACACGCGCACGGGGTTCTGGCTCGACGGGGAATTACGATCCCTATCCTCGACCTGGGACTATTTGCGGTTTCCACTAGCATGGATCGACAAGGCCCGCTTGGGGCTCACCATCCTCTACGCCTCGCGCATCCGTCACCCCGCGCGACTGGAGAGGATCACCGCGCTGGCTTGGCTGACGCGCTGGTCCGGTGCTCGGGTGGTGGAGCGGCTGTGGCGCCCACTGTTGGAGAGCAAGCTCGGCCCCATGGCCCCCCACGCCAGTGGGGCGTTCATTTGGGCCATCATCGCCCGGATGTACGCCGCACGGCGATCCGGCCTCAAGCGGGAGCGGTTCGGGTACATCCGTGGGGGCTACCACACGATACTGACGCGGCTGCGGCAGTACCTGGTCGATCAGGACGTGGAAATCTCCGCCGGCGCACCGGTGACCGATGTTCGGCAAGACGACACGTGCGTGCGACTCGTCTGGGGCGACGGACAATCGGATTCGTTCGATCATGCCATCCTGACGGTCCCCTGCCCCATCATTGCGGCCACGTGTCCGCAACTTACCGAGGATGAGCGCGTACGGCTCGGCCAGGTGGTCTACCAGGGAGTCATCTGTCCCAGTCTACTGTTACGGCGCCCTCTGGCCGGATACTATGTCACCAACCTGACAGATTCGCGGCTGCCATTTACCGGCATCATAGAGATGACGGCCTTGGTCGATCCGGCCCAGTTCGGTGGTCACACCTTGGTCTATCTCCCTCGATATCTCACTCAGGACGATGACCTGTGGCAGCAATCCGATGACCAGATCGTCGAGCGATTCGTTCGGGCTCTGCAGGGCATCTACCCCGATCTGGTGGAGCAGGATATCGTAGCGACACGGGTCGCGCGGGTGCGGCATGTGTTGGCCGTTTCCACCATTGACTACAGCGATCGAGCCCTGCCACCCATTGCAACCTCACTCGACCGAGTTTCGGTGGTAAACTCGGCCCAGATCGCATACGGTACCCTTAACGTCAACGAGACGCTGGCGCTGGCCGAGGTCGCCACTCCAGAGCTACTACGGCGAGTGACGCGGACGTCTCCGCCCGCCGGCGTGGCCCTTCCCGGGTAACCATGCGCCCGATCGCCAGCGTTTCCCTCGATCTGGACAACCTGTGGTCGTATCTCAAGACCCATGGGGACCCGGCGTGGGAAGCGCGCCCGACATACTTGCCGCGGTTCATTCCGCGGGCGCTGGAGACGCTCGCCGAACTCGACCTGAGGATCACCTTCTTCATCGTGGGACTTGACGCAGATCGGGAGGAGAATGCCGACGCGCTGGCGACTATTCCGCTGGCGGGCCATGAAATCGGCAACCACTCCTACCAACACGAGCCGTGGTTGCACCGCTACTCCCGGGGGGCCCTGACCGAGGAAATTCAACGTGCCGAGGAGGCCATCCTGGCGGCCACGGGGCAGCATCCCAAGGGGTTTAGGGGCCCCGGCTTCAGCTGGAGCCCGGATCTGTTGTCGATCCTGGCCGCGAGGGGCTACGACTACGATGCCAGCACCTTCCCGACCTTCCTCGGCCCACTCGCCCGGACCTATTACTTTTGGACGGCGCACCTCACCAAGAGCCAACGGCAAGACCGCAAAGCCCTCTTTGGCACGCTGCGCGAGGGCTTGCGGCCGTTGGCCCCGTACCGCTGGCAATTGGACGGCGATCGGACGCTGTTGGAGATTCCCGTCACCACGGCCCCTCTCGTCCGCACGCCGTTCCATCTCAGTTACTTGCTCTACCTGAGCCGCTGGTCGGAGGCGCTGGCCGTGGGATACTTGCGAAGCGTCGTGGCACTGTGCAAGGCCACCAAGCTCGCGCCGAGCTTCCTCTTGCACCCGTTGGATCTGCTGGGAGCCGAGGATGCTCCAGAACTACGCTTCTTCCCGGGCATGAACCTGTCCCGAGAACGCAAGGCGCACCTGTTCCGTCGAATGCTGGGGCTCCTGAGCCGGCATTTCGACATCGTCACCATGGGCCGGCACGCGGCTATCGCCAATTCGACTGGCCACCTCCGGACGGTCGTTCCGGACATCACCACCTGATGGAGGGGGTTCCCGAACTCTAATGTGTGGAGTCGTCGCCGTGATTCGCCGGGAACGTGCTCCGGTCTCGGAGCCGATCATCCGCCACATGGCGGCAGCGTTACGCCATCGGGGGCCGGACGATGAGGGCGTATTGATCGAGCCGGGGATCGGCCTCGGTCATACGCGCCTGGCGATCATTGACCTCGAAACCGGCCGGCAGCCCATGACCGACGGCGCGGTCACGATCGTCTACAACGGCGAGATCTACAACTACGTGGAGTTGCGGGAGCAACTTCATCGGGCGGGGTACACGTTCGAGACGAGCTCCGACACAGAGGTGATCCTCAAACTCTATCGAGAATACGGGTCGGACTGCGTTCTGCACCTCAACGGGATGTTCGCGTTCGTGTTGTATGATCGCGAGCACCATCGAGTGGTGGTCGCCCGTGATCCGCTAGGCATCAAGCCGATGTACTGGGCCGAGATCGAATCGGGATGGGCCTTCGCATCCGAGATCAAAGCCTTGCTGCGTCACCCGGAAATCTCGGCGGAACCGGACCATCAGGCGCTCAAGGAATACCTCACCTTTCAATTCGTTCTGGGCGGAGACACCCTGTACCGCGGTATCCGGCAGCTCCTTCCCGGTCACCTGCACGAATTCGATCTGCACACAGGGGCACACCGGGTCAAACAGTATTGGGAGCCCGACTTTGTCGTTGAGGCTAAAGACGAAGACCAATTCATCGACGAGGTGCGCTATCTCCTGCAGGATGCACTGCGGCTCCAGATCCGGAGCGACGTCCCGCTCGGAGCCTACTTGAGCGGCGGCCTCGACTCGAGTACCGTCACCATCCTTGCGGCGGGCTTGCTGGACCATCCCATCCAGACCTTCACCGGTGCTTTCCGGGAGGGCCCCGAGTTCGACGAAACGGGGTTCGCAAACATCGCGGCTGAAGCTTGCGGCGCGATCCAGCACACAGTGTATCCCACTGAGGACCAATTCGTCGACCTGCTGCCACGTCTGGTATACCACATGGACGAGCCCGCGGCCGGCCCAGGATTGTTTCCGCAGTTCATGGTTTCACAACTGGCCGCACAGCACGTAAAGGTGGTGCTGGGAGGACAGGGAGGCGATGAAGTCTTCGGGGGGTATGCGCGGTACGCCGTGGCCTACTTCGAACAAGCCCTCAAAGGGGCGATCCTCGAAACGAACGAGGAAGGCGAGCACATAGTCTCCCTGGCTTCGATCATTCCCAATCTGCCGGCGCTGCAACAATACGTCCCCATGCTCCAGACTTTCTGGCGCAAGGGTTTGTTCCAGGAGATGGACAGGCGCTATTTTCAGTTGATCGATAGGAGCGGGCATGCCCTCAGCCTCTACAGCGCAGCGTTTCGGGAGGACCTTGAACAGGAGGCCATATTCGCCAAGTTCCAATCGGTGTTCAACCATCCCGACACCAAGTCGTACTACAACAAGATGACCCACTTCGATCTGGTCGCCGGCCTCCCCGCGCTACTCCAAGTTGAGGATCGAGTGAGCATGGCGGCCTCGTTGGAAAGTCGGGTGCCGCTACTCGACATTCGGCTGGTCAATCTGCTCACCAAGGCGCCACCCCAGCTCAAGTTCCGGGGGGCAGCCTTGAAATACACCCTCAAGCGAGCGATCCGGGACGTGGTGCCCGCGGCCATTGTCGACCGAACCGACAAGATGGGTTTTCCCGTGCCACTCCACCGGTGGCGCGGCGGCCGGCTGGAAGAACTGGTGCATGACACTCTGCTTTCTTCCACCGCCAAGAGCGCCGACCTCATCGATCAGGACGAAGTCCGAAAACTCATGTCGTATGAAGGAGACTTCGGGAGACGACTCTGGGGACTTCTCAACATCGAACTGTGGTTGCGGGAATGCATGACACCCGCGACCCTGGATGGGTAACAAGCGTGCCCCTTACTCTGTCCAACGGTGTGGTCAGCCAGTGGACGGTTCGCCGTATTGCTGTCATCGGTCCTGGCATCGTCGGTATGCCGATGGCCGCTCTCCTGGCCGAGGCCCGCGTACGGATCGGTCAGGACGAGCCGGCACACGTCGTCGTCGTCCAGCGGAATTCACCGACCTCCGGCTGGAAGGTCGCGGCCATCAACGAAGGCCGGTCGCCCATCGGGGGGCTGGAGCCGCGGCTCGACCAACTCGTGCGGGAAGCGGTGGCAGACGGGCGCATGTCGGCGTCACACGACCCGGCGGCCCTGGCCGATGCGGACGTTATCCTGGTGTGTGTCCAAACCGACAAGACCGGCCTGGCTCCGGACTACGGGCCGCTCATGGAGGCCCTGGAAGGGTTGACTGAGGCCCTTACCGCGCGTCCCGCCGACAACGTCCCCCTCATAGTCTTCGAATCGACCCTTGCCCCCTCTTCCATGAGCACCGTCATCCGGGACTTCTTCTCGGCCCGCGGCCTGGAGGAGGGCCGGGACGTGCTCCTGGGCAACAGCCCCAATCGGGTAATGCCGGGACGCCTGGTCGAACGAGTCGCCCAGTCGGACAAGATCGTGGCGGGCCTCTCGCCCGCCACGCCGCAGTTGATTGCGCGCCTGTATGGACACATCGTAACCGCAGGGCGTCTCCACGAGACGAACAGCCTGACGGCGGAACTGGTCAAGACGCTGGAAAACGCGTACCGCGATGTACGGATTGCCTACAGCGCGGAAGTGGCCCGGTACTGTGACGCGGAGGATGTCGACTTTTTCGCCTTGCGGGATCAGATAAACCAAGCGCTGGCCCAAACGGACGCGGCCACCAGCGACCCCCAGGCCGTTCCCTCAGGTGGGCTGCTCGTCCCGACGATCGGCGTGGGCGGACATTGCCTTCCCAAAGACGGCATTCTGCTGTGGTGGCGCGCGATCGAAGCGGGATTCGATACGGCAAACAGTCTCATACTGGGGTCGCGTGCCATCAACGACGCGTCGCCGGCCGCCACCCTGGCTCTCGCCGAGACGGCACACGGGTCCTTGGCGGGATGTCGCGTTGCGCTCCTCGGAGTGGCATACCGATTTGATTCAGAGGATACCCGCAACTCGCCGACCTTGTCGCTGGTGCCACTACTCCAGCAGCGGGGAGCGTCGGTCATCATGCACGACCCCTACGTGTCATCCACGGACCAGAACCTGGAACGTTCCGGCACTACCGACCTTTTCACCAGGGACCTCGACCAGGCCATGGCGGCAGCCGACGTCGTGGTTTTCTGTGTTGGGCACACCGCGTATGGGGACGGGCTGGAGGGAATCCTGGCGGACCGTGATCGACTCCGAACAGTGGTGGACGCATGCAACCTGACCAGTCGGCGTGTTGTCGAAGCCGCAGGACTGAACTACACCGGCATCGGTCGAGGGACTCGGGCCCCGACCGATGAGCTCCTCGAGCATGTGCTGACGGGATTCCGAGCCATGGAACGCGGCGTTGCCAACGAATTGGCGGCATTGATCGAATTCCTCAACCAGCACTACAGCCAGGATCATTTCGGGGCGGTCTCCTGGGACCAGGTACAGCGACTCGCCGGGACGTGTGTCACCGGCTGCGTTCTCGTCGCCCCCGGCCCCATTCAGGCACCCGAGCAACCCACAGCCTTCACTTCGGAATTGGTGAGTCGTGCCCTGGCAAGCCCAGCGTCGGCCGTGGCATGACCACACAGGATTGGCTTCGGGTCGCGGCTTCCTCCATGGTCGACACGCTATGGGTATCCGAGGAACGCTGGTGAGTTCCGGAGCCACGTGGGAGACGAGACTCGAGCGGGCAGAGCCAGCCCAGGCATGCCCGGTGTGCCACGCGGCAAGAATCGAGCGGCATTCGCGTATTGGCGAGTGGCCCCTGGCACACTGCCCTCAGTGCGACCTGGTGTTTGCCGAGGCAGAGCTGCAGGACCAGCAACTGGACCTGTGGTACGGGAAGAACTACTTCGATGGAAGCCCGGTCGGATACCAGGACTATATCGGAGAGGAGTCGGCACATCGTCGTCAGGCGAGACGGTATGTCCGACGGTTGCGGCGCTGGCGTAAGACGCCGGGGCGGTTGCTCGATGTGGGCTGTGCGGCGGGGTTCTTCCTGGACGAGGCCCGTAGCGCCGGCTGGCGGGTACAGGGCTGCGAAGTCAGTACGTTCGCGGCCAACCACGCCACTACGAGCTTGGGGTTGCCAGTAGTAGTCGAGTCATTCTTGTCCGCAGACCTCCCGGAGGGGTCGTGGGACGCCATCACCCTGTTCAACGTTTTCGAACACCTGGCGCAACCCAGAGCGGTGGTGGCGAAACTCCATCGCCTCTTGGCTCCGGGGGGCATCGTAATCCTCGAAACGTGGAATGTCCGATCATGGACGGCGCGCCTGTTTGGCACATCGTGGCACCAGTACCAGCCGGACTATGTGCCGTACTACTATTCACCGCCGACGCTTCGGGTGCTCTTCCCTGAGCCGCCCTGGCGGCTTCACTCGATCCAGATCATCGTCAAATGGATCTCGCTCAAGCGGGGCCTCGACATCTTGGAGAGACTCTGGTCGGGTTTTCACAAACCCGCTCTGGTGTTAGGTCGTTTGGCCGGCAGGCTCGAGTTGCCGTACTTCGCTGATGACCTCATGATGGTTGTCGTAGGGACGCAGGCGACCCCGGACGAAATGACACGACCGTATGCCTGATCGCGTGACAATCGAGCGACCTCTGAGACAGTATTGGTGGGGCTTGGTCCTCATCATGGCGGCGGCGTTCGCGCTGTTCAGCAGCCCGGTCCCGGCCGGCAACGAGTGGATCTATCTGCTCGGGCCCTACCGGATGTGGCATCCATCGTTCCTGCCCAACGATTGGACCTTCTCCCAGCCCTGGTGGGAGCACCTCCTGTTCAACATCGCTGCCGGTGTGCCGACCCTATGGTTTTCCTTGCCCGTCGTGGCCTGGGCCGGGCGCATCGTGTCTTGGGCCCTATGTGGCGTTGCACTGTTGCAGCTTGGGCGGCGCATGGGCCTTGAACCAGTTCGTGCCGTCTCGGCGATCCTCCTCTGGCTGGCCTTCGGACAAACGCTCTACGGCGGCGAATGGATGATTGAGACGTTCGAGGGGAAGCCCTTCGCCTACGCGTCGTTGCTGTTTGCTGTCGACAGCCTCATGGGCGGGAGGTTTCAGCGGGCGGGGCTGCTGTTGGGGTTGACGTTTGCGATACATCCGTCGGTCGGGTTATCAGGTGGGATCGCGGTACTCGTCGCCGCAGCCGTACGGAGACCGTCGCGACCCGAATGGCGGTCCTTGATTGGGTGGGGCGCAGTGGCAGCGCTGCCAGGTCTGCTCATGCTGTTGCCCGTGCTGTTGTCGGAGGGGAGCGCCCGAGTACAAGATTGGGAGTTTCTGGCCACCGTGAGGGCGCCACCCATCTTCCAGCCATTCGGGCCTGGACGCCGCTACGTGGTGGTTTCCTTCGCCATGCTCGGGGTGATGGGGCTGTACGGGTGGTCCAAACCGGTCGGCTCTCCCGCCCGAATGTTAGCCCTGTTCACCGGGGTACTCGGCGGCATTACCATCTCTGGTATCGCGGCCATTGCCACCGGACATCATGAGTGGCTCAGAATCTTCCCATTCAGGCTGTTCCCGCTCTTCTCGCTCCTGGGCTTCTTTCTCGTGCTGGCGGACTCCGTCCGCCCGATGCGCTCTCGGGCACACGTCGCCATCGTCATCCTCGCGGTACTCACCCTGTTGCCGATCCTGCAGCACCCGTTACACGCCATCCCGGCGGCACGCCGGCGCGGCGGCCTGTGGCACCAAGACGCCGCCTTTGCAGAGGTGCTCCACTGGATCGCCCGAGAAACCCCACCGACCTCCGTGGTGCTGCTGCCACCGTGGCGCCCCGACGCCTACTACCTCGGTCGCCGTTCCCTGGTGGTGAATTGGCAAGCTATCCGATATGACGACTTGCCCGAATGGCGACGTCGCATCGAGGCGCTGGTCGGTCCACTTACCCGCTCGTCACTCGAGGACATGTCCCGCGGCTATCTCGCCCTAACCACTGGCGACGTGATCCAGCTCTCCAGAAAGTATGGCGCTGACTACTTGGTTAGCGAGGGCCGTTATCCGTTTCCGGTCGAGTTCCGCGCGGACAGCTACACGGTGTACCGTGTAACCTACCAGCTGTCCGCCCCGGACGAGAATTCCACGCCGGGTGTGCCATGATCCCCGACGCAATTGACCACCACGATCAGATCGCCTCAGGGGCCTGGGCCAACTGGTTGTGGCTGGCTGATCCGCCTTCCCTCCAATCGGCGCTCTGCCTCGGGTACGGTGCGGGAGCGGCCCAAGCCCTCTCCCGGCGATTCGACAGGGTCGAACGTGCGTCGGCGGAACCCGAGGTTCTCACCCAATCCTGGGAAGTGGAGACCTTCGACCTCATCGCCCTGAACACCGCGGAAACCGCCGGGAACGGGGTCTCCCCGGACACCCTCTGGCCTGTGTGTGTCCGATTGCTGCGTCCCGGTGGGTGTCTCGCGCTGATAACGGACAACCCACTCTGGTACCGGCGGCTGCCTCGAGTGCAGAGCGCGTTGGCCCAGGTGATTCGGGCGAGTCGGCGTGACCGGTCATTGCGCCGAGCGGGGTTTCGAGCGATTCACCGCTATTACATGGCGCCGTCAGCCTGCGAACCCCACTGTTTCATCCCAGCAAACCGCCACGCGGTTGCCGGCTACGAACGCGTCGCCATGAAGCTCTCGACCCGAGGTACGCTGCGCAGCCGCGTGGGCCGCGCTGGCCTGCATCCGTTACTCTATCCATCCACCCTCCATCTGGCATACCGGTGAATCGAGAGTTTCTTCGGCTCCTGACGCTCGCTGGCTACCCAGCGACCGACGAACCCGGCCTGTGGCAGCGGATCGTCATGTTCAACAACCGGGGCGCAATTCCACGGCCGCCCCAACACCATCGCGACTACTTATGGCGAGGTTTCCACTTGCTGCTGATGGACAAGAGTGGAACACCTACCCATTTCGCCAAGTGCCGGTCAGCTGACGACCCACCTCTCAAGCATGAGTGTCGGGTGTCGGAGACGTTGGGAGCTGACCCTGTTCTGCAGCGGATCATCCCGCAGACCCGCTCGGCCTGTTCGGAAGTGGTCCGGCTCCAACTGAGCCGCTGGCTGCCAGGAACTACCTTCGAGCGAATTGGGCCTGGATTGGAGGCTGCCGCATGGGGCGATGCGGTTCAGACCATTCTCGAACGAGCGTGGTTGGTGAGCGAACGCGCGGCGGAGCTCCTGCCCGACCTCCTCAGCCCACAGGCAACGATAGCCCCGATTACCGCTGCCGCCGATCACCTGGCAACTCTTCGCCGGGAGGGGGTCCCCCAGGACCTCTTAGGCCCCATTACGGTCGCGTTGACGGACGCCCCGCAGCTCCCCCGGCGACTCCAGCACGGGGACCTGTGGCCAGGTAACATCATCCATTGGGAAGACGATTGGTGGCTGCTGGATTTCGAAGTCTTCGGCCGTGTGCAGGTGCCGCTGTACGATGTGTTTCATCTGCTCAGGGCCAGTCCCGGTCGTCAGGGCAATCCGTCGCGCTGGTTGGGTGCCGCCGACCTGTCTCCATCAGCTTGGACCAATGTCAGTCGAGCCGTCCTGACTCATTTCGCGGCCAGGCTCGAGTTGACGCCGGCAGCGATCGGCGGGGCCTATCTTTACTACTTGGTGGAATTCACTGCGCGAATGCATGGTCACGGTGCACCACCAGGTATTCGAGCGCCCTATGTCGAGGAACTTCGATTGGTGGCGGCCGACCTCGAATCCGGAACGACACTCGACGACCTAGTCCACCTGCATGCAGGAACGGCTCAGACGAGCGTCA
>SMVA01432954.1_pt1 | contig 12570 bp, 12 predicted proteins | sample 2456451 | NCBI WGS metagenome assembly SMVA01 (sample SAMN11095933, study PRJNA526329) | marine sediment metagenome | biome: Marine sediment; feature: Surficial sediment; material: Deep marine sediment; isolation source: Hadal surficial sediment | place: Pacific Ocean | collected 2014-05 | depth...
AGGCCGTCGATCAGGCGTTGCTCAGCAATCACCGGTACCGCAACCTGCTGAACAGCGTGGAAGTTGCCGAGCTGGATTACGAGAGGGCGCGCGCCGTCTTCAAGACCAAGCTCAAGGGCAACCTGAACTCCGACGCGCGCAACGGCGCGGATGTCGGCAGCACCTACAATATCGGGTTGAGAAAACGCAACATGTCGGGTTCGGCCTACGGTGTCGGCGTGTATCACTCGTCGTTCGGAGCCAAGGAACTCTCCGAGATCCGCTTCTCTTACACCTTGCCGTTTTTTCAGAATCCGCTGACGACCGGGAAATTCGACTCGGACCGCGCGGAACTCGATTACCGGCACCGCGAACGCATGGCGAAAATCGGCGCCGAGGAGCTGGTGCTTAACGTCGTGACGACGTACTACCGTTTGTCTCTGGCCGACAAGCAGATCGACCTCGCCCAGGGTGAAGTCACCGTCGCCCGGAGGCTCGAACAGGCGACACGCATTCGCACGGCGACGGGACGCTCATCGGAGATCGACCTGCAGTGGGCAACGCTGCGGGTCGACCAGGCGCAACAGCGCCGCGACCGGGCCAGATTCCAGAAATTGAAGACGGAAAACGAATTGAAGCTGGTGTTGGGCCTCGATATGGAAGAGCACATGGCCGTCGAGCAGGGGATACCCCCGGTCTCGCACCCTGAGCTGATGCTGATGACCGCCGCCGAGGTCGAGGCCCTGGCGATCGAAAACCGGGCCGAGCTGATCGGGCTCGCCGAGGACGTCGAACTGGCGCGGCGCAAACTGCGTTCGGCGCCGTCGAAGCGCAAGCCCGGTCTCGATGTCAGCCTGCAGTACGCGTTGATCGGCGAGGGTACGACGTTCTCGGACAGCGTGAGTTTCGATGATTCGCGCATCGGTATCGGCATTTCGATGGACATCGACCTGATGGGGTCGCCGGACCAGCAGCATCGTCGCCTTGCGCTGTTTTTCGACACGACGCGGCGCAGCTACGAACGGCTCGAGGGCCAGATACGCACGGCCGTCGCCGACGCGGTGTTTGCCATGCAGAACGACGCTCGCCAGCTCGATCTCGCGCGGAAGTCGCTGACGCTCGCCGAGAAACAATTTCGCCTGACGGAGTTGAAATATCGGGGCGGCGCCGCGAGCACGCAGGAAGTGCTCGAAGCCGAGCAGGGGCTGAGCGATACGCGCTACATGGAGCTGACGAGCCGCGTCAACTACCTGTTATCGACGTATCGCGTACGACTGGTTGCGGGAACACTACTGGAGGACTGGGGTACTGACGTATTCCGGCTGGAACCATGAAGAACCACATATCTGTTCTTGTTCGTATTTTTCTGGCCTGTATTTTCCTGACGTGCGCCGCCGCGCGCGCGAGTGACGAGCGGCCGTTCACGGTAGACGTCACGCCCGGGCGGTTTGATGTGTTCGTCGTCGAGTCGGCGCGACTGGACGCGCGCCAGTCCGTGACGCTGGCGTCCGAACTGCCCAGCAACCGGGGGAAAATCATCTGGCTCGTGGAAGAAGGCACCTATGTCAGTGAGGGCGACCTCGTCACCCGGTTCGACCCGGCCCCGTTCGAGGACGACCTCGCCAAGCTGAACCGGGAGTATCAGGACGGCACGGCGGCGCTCGCGCTGGCCGAGGCCGAGTTGCAGATTCAGATTCGCACCGGTGAGGAGTCGGTCGAGCAGGCCGAGTACGCCGGCAGGCTCGCCGAGCTCAAACTCCAGAATCTGGAACTGGCCGATCGGCCGCTGCGCATAGCGGCCGCCGACAGCGAACTGCAGTCGGCGAAGATCGCGCTCGACCGCGCGAGCCAGGATCACGAAGTACAACAGCAGATGATCAAAGAAGGCTTCGGCAGCGAGGCCATGCTCAAGGAAGCGGCGGCGATCGAACAGGAGAAGAAAAGCGCGGTAAGCATCGCAGACATGAAGCGGCGCCTGCTCACAGACGTGATCCTGCCTGCCGAGATTCGCCAGAGCGAACTCGAAATCGAGAATCGCAAGCGCGAATTAAAGAACTCAAAACAGATGCGCCTGTATGCGCTCGGCAAGCAAAACAACATTTTGACGCGCCTGCGAAACCAGCTGGCCTCGCTCGAAGATTCGCAGCGGCGAGCTGAAGGACTGCTGGTCAAGACCGAAATCCGCGCGCCGGTATCGGGCTTCATCGTGTACAAGAGCATTTCGGTCACGAACGAGCGACGCAAGGTGCAGATCGGCGATTCCGTCTGGAACCGGCATGGGTTTATCGTGCTGCCCGATATGTCGGCGATGGTCGGGCACGTCAACATCCGGGAACAGAACATCGGCAAACTCGCCGTCGGTCAGCGCGTGACACTGAAGCCGGAAGCCTATCCGGGACTGGTGCTGAGCGGCCGCGTCGACCTGGTCGGCACGCTGGCCGACGACACCGCTAACCGCGATGAAAACTTCTTCCATGTGCGCATCGCGCTGGACGACGTCGACCCACGGCTGCGCCCCGGGATGCGGGCGCAAGCCTCGATTCTGACCGACACCTTCGCCAATGCCCTGCGCGTGCCGATCGAGACGGTGTTTTATTACGACGGCAAGGCCATATGCTTCGTCTGGGATGACGACGAGGCCCAGCCACAACCGGTGCAGCTCGGCGCGAGTGACGGGAAGTATGTCGTCATCAAGGCCGGGCTCGAGGCGGGCCAGCAGGTTTTACTGACCCGCCCGCGGCAGGCGTTCAATCGGGACGAGTTCGAATGATCGTCGCCGAACATCTGTGCAAGTCGTATGACCTCGGGCATCGGCGCGTGCGGGTCCTGCACGACCTGAGTCTGCGAGTGTCCACAGGCGACTTTGTCGCGATCACCGGCCGCTCAGGAGCCGGAAAATCCACGCTGCTCCAGTTGCTGGGTTGCCTCGATACCCCATCGTCCGGCGAATACCGACTCGCCGGCAGCCCGGTCTCGCGCCTGTCCGAGAGCGAGCTGGCCGAGGTGCGCAACAAACGGATCGGGTTCATTTTTCAGACCAGCCATTTCATCGATTACCTCGATCTGGTCGACAACGTCGCGCTGCATGGATTCTACGCCGGCGACTACGACGAGCCGGCCTGTCGGCGGCGCGCGCGCGAGTTGCTGACCGATGTCGGACTGGCGCACCGGCTGACGCACAAGCCGGCCGAATTGTCGGGGGGTGAACGCCAACGGGCCGCCGTGGCCCGCGCGCTGTTCGGCAAGCCGGACCTGATCCTGGCCGATGAGCCGACCGGCAATCTCGACGGGAAAAACAGCGCCGTGTTCGCGAGCCTGATGCGCGACCTCAACCGGGACGGCATCACGATCCTGATGGTGACGCACGACACGAAGATGGCCGGCATTGCCGCGCGCCAACTCGACCTGCGGGACGGGCAACTCAAGGCGGCCGCATGAATCACCCAGCCTGGCGTTATCTCGTATCCGCGGCCCGCATGTGGCGCCACCATCGCCTGCAGGCGCTGCTTTCGGTGCTCGGAATCGTCGCCGGCGTCAGCGGGCTCGTGACCGTCATGGCCGTGGGCGAAGGCGCGCAGCGAGAACTGGAACGCGCAATCAGCCTGCTCGGCGCGGGCACGATGGTCGTCAAGAGTATCGTTGACGATGAGCGGGACTCGAGAATCATGATGGAGCGCGTGCAGGCGGTGCGCCGAATCCTGGGTACGGAGCTGCGCAGCCTCGTCCCGATATCGACGTATCAGCGCAACCTGCTCGCGGGCGAGCGGTACGTCGACGGCGCGAAGGTCATCGGCACCGATCGGGACTACGAGAACGCCTATCAACTGCGGCTGCATCGCGGCCGGTTCATTACGTGGTTCGACATCAAGCGGACCGAGCGGGTCTGCGTGCTCGGCTGGGCGTTGGCCCGGGACCTGTTTCCACAGGGACAGCCGGTCGGCCAGCAGGTGCGCATCGGCCGACACTGGTACACCGTGGTCGGCTGGTTACAGCCGAAAGTGCAGGCCGACATCGAGATCAGCGACTTCGAATTACCCGAGGTCGATCGCGCAGCCTATGTGCCGATCACGACGATCGCCGCCGACCGGTCGCAGATTCCACTCGATGAGCTGGTCCTGAACTTCGCGACGGAAGCCGACATGATCAAGGCGAGCGGTGCGGTTCAGCGGATCCTGGAATTCGACGCCGATGGCGCCGCATTCGAGTACACGATGCCGATCGAGTTACTGCGTCAGAAGCTGCGCATGCAGCGCATCATCCAATACCTGCTGGGCGGCATTACCGTCGTCATGCTGCTCGTCGGCGGTATCGGCATCATGAACGTGATGCTCGTCAACGTGATTCGGCGACGGCCGGAGATCGGCCTGCGCCGCGCCGTCGGTGCAACCCCGCGCGACATCCTGACCCAGTTCGTGATCGAGTCGACGCTCGTTGCCGTCGCGGGCGGCGTCGCCGGCGTGCTGGTCGGCACGCTCGCGGCCTTCGGCGTCGCCGCGTTGCTCGACTGGCCGGTCGCCGTCGGTGCCGGCACGCTGGGCCTCGGTCTCGCCGTATCGGCCGTCGTCGGCATCTGCTTCGGCAGCTATCCGGCCATGCAGGCTGCATCGGTGACGCCGATCAAGACACTGAACCAGGCTTGAACTCCCACCCAACTTCCGGTGACCAACGAACAAGAGCAACACACCTGCAATCCCGGAAGGTACCGACCATGACCACGACAGACCAGATTCCCGCCGCCGTTCGCGAAGCGTTTCAGCGCATACCGGTCGTCGACGAACACCCGCTGCTGTTCATCCGACCCACGAACCACCTGCTCGGACTCGACGGCGGTGTGCGCGCCGAAGCCGTGCGGAATGCCGGCGACGCAACGACCAGTGCGGTCGATCTGCATCCCGCCTATCGGTTCATGATGGAAGCGCAGCTCGAGGCGCTCGAGGACGTGTTCAATCAGATCAGTGAACGTCATCCGGAACGCTTCCGCGAAGTGGAGCGCGGCCGGGTCCTGATCGAAAACCTCGAAATCCTGCTGAACGGCACGCAACCGGATGGCTGCGGGCCGGCGGGAGCCTGAACATCAGTTGACGTCGTTTCCGGCCGGGGTTAAATAGAGTCAGAAGTTTGCCGAAAGTAGCGCCATACGGGTGCGGCTGCGCGGCAAATGTGCTATAAATACATGTAATAACAATAGCTTACTTCGCTACAGGAGCGCTAAAGGGCGAGTTTCAACAAGCACCGCTCGAATTGAACCGGATCGCCCGTCAGCGTGACTGACGAGTATGAGCTTCCGCATCCGAGCATTGACCTGGCCCCTGACTGCGCATCTGCTGGCGAAGACGTCGAGTGGAGGACACATGGGCACAGCCGCCCAAAATGTAGAGCATCGCGCGGCCGACCGACAAGCCGCGACCAAGGCCACGATGGAGGTGGTCTGGCTGGAGCGAATCGCCAGGCGCGATCGCGGGGCATTCGAAGAACTGTATCGAGAATACGGGCCACGCGTATTCCGCTTCGCCGTGCGCATGATTCACGATGAAACCAAGGCCGAGGAAGTTACGAACGACGTCATGGTCGAGGTATGGAAGAGCGCCGGAAAATTTCAGGGGCGCTCCGCGGCATCGACATGGATCTTCTCGATTGCGAGACATCGGGCGTTGAATGCGGTGCGGCGCAAGACCATTCCGACAACGAATATCGATGACGCGCCAGAGTTGCAGGACGAGAGCGAAGATCCGATGGCGGCGACCGACCAGTCGACGACGAGCAATCTGTTGCGCACGGCCATCGAGCAACTGTCCCGAGATCATCGGGAGGTCATCGAACTGACATTTTTCCAGGGTCTGAATTACAAGGAAATCGCCAGGATTGTAGAGTGCCCGGAAGGCACCGTTAAGACAAGGATGTACCACGCCAAGAAGCAGCTCGGACCGTTGCTAACTTCGATGGGCGTGACAGGAATGACGTTATGAACCAGGAAGAAGCGAAAACTCTGTTGCCGTGGTTTGCGGCCGGCACACTGGATGCCGATGAGACCCGGGCCGTCGAGGCCCATCTGCAGGCGTCTCCGGAGCTCCGGCAGGAACTCGCGGAATTTCAGGTATTGCAGCGGTCGGTCGAGGACGTCGCGGACGACGAGCCCGTGTTTGACCCGTCGCTCATCGACGATGCGTTCCGGCAGATCGATGCATACGAGGCACGGCGCCCGGCGACGGCCGCGCCCGGCCTGTTAAACAAGGCCGTCGAATGGCTTCGGGAAACCCTGGTCGGAGGCTGGGTGAACGCCCCGTCCGGCGCGCGCCTCGCGATGGTCGCCCAGTTCGCGTTGATCCTGATCCTCGGCGGCGTCCTGCTGACGCCGACGGGGCCCGGCACGGATGGCGATCCGGGGTTTCGGACAGCCGCCCGATCGGCGAACGGGGCTGACGATGCGGCCGGCACCACGCTGGTCATCGTGTTCCAGCCGACGGTAACGGAGCAGCGGATGAGCGAGTTGCTGGCCGACGTCGGCGGCGAAATCGTGGCCGGCCCGTCGGCCGGGGGTAACTATACGATTCGTGTGAAAGCCGAATCGGACGCCGACGTTACACGAGCACTCGATACACTGCGCAGCAACCCGGACGCGATCCGGTTCGCGACGAAGTCAGAGTAAGCCTGCAATGAATCTTCAGCGACATTCGATCATGCGCCGGAAACTCGCGGTATTCCCGCTCGCTGTCGTGCTGCTCGTCGCCGCGGCCACGCTGCCGCGCGAGAGCGGCGCCGTCGCGACCGACCTGACGCTAACGCCGCCGATAAACCACACGATCGAATTGCAGCCGAATGTCGACGCGCAGCAATGGGCCCGGATGAACGACCTGGACGATGCCGAGCAACGCGAACAGTCGGATGGCTCGACGCTGCTGAATTTTCATATGCCCGACGACGAGTGGGCAACCCGGTCGCAGGATCTGTGCGGCATGCCCGGTGTCCTCGGCTGCGGCGCGAACCACTGCCGTGAATTCCTGGCCCCGTCCACGGGTAGCAACGGCGCCACGTTCACCGGCCAGGTCTCCGGCATTTCGGGTGGGCCCGTCGCCGGCGCCAGGATCATGCTCCTGCCGCAGGCCCCGCAGGTTTCCGAATTCGTCGCGGAAGAAGACGACGAGGACTCCGACGACCAGTCGATCAACCTGAACCTGCGACCCGGCAAACGCCGGTGCGCCTATGACCAGGGCGCCGGGCTCGGCCCGACCATGGCGAATGCCGACGGTTCGGGCGGTTTCGGTCTCCCGCTGCCGGGCGGCGACGACTTCGACCCGGGTTGCTGGGAACTGAAAGCCGGCAACTCGTGCGAGGCGCAGTCGCTGCCGACCCGCACCGTGATGCCCGAATTTGAACCGAGGCGCGTGCTGGCGCTGCTGCCCGGGGCGGACGACACGGACGCGCAGGCCACGCGCGACACGGCCAATGCGCTGGGGCTCGCGGTCGGATTGTCGGTGATCGACGTCGTGCCGCTGACATCGCTGAACTCGACCCTCGTGCGCTTCGAAATCGGCTCCGGGGGCGCCGGTTCGCAGGCGGCAACGGTCGCCCTGCGCCTCGACCCGCGCGTCGAGGCGGCCCAGTCGGAGCAGCGCTACCGCGTCGACGCGACCGACACCGGTGACCCATACGGCTGGATGAACTATGGCGCCGAGCAGATCGGTGCAGAGCGGCTGCACACCATCACGACCGGTGAAGGCATCACGGTCGCCGTCATCGACACGGGCATCGACACGACGCATCCGGAGCTTGCCGCCCGGATCATCGATGCAATCGACGTGTCCGGATTCGGCCTCTCGCCCGACCGACACGGCACGGCGATCGCCGGCATTATCGCGGCCGAATCGGGTAACGGCATCGGCTCTTACGGCGTCGCCCCCGACACGAAGATCCTCGCGATCAAGGCCTGCGAACCGGAAAACCGGACCGGCATCAGTTCGCGATGCTGGACCAGCACCCTTGCCAAAGCGCTCGATGCGGCGCTGACCCGCGATGTCGCGATCATCAACATGAGCCTCGGCGGGCCGGAGGATCCGCTGATCGCGAAGCTGCTGGACAAGGCGGCCGAGCAAGGCGTCCTGGTCGTGGCCTCCGCCGGCAACGACGGACCCGACGCACCGCCGCCGTTTCCGGCGTCGCATCCGACGGTCATGGCGGTCACGGCTGTCGACGCGAACAACAGACCCTATGCACGGGCTGTGCGTGGCGAGTTTATCGATCTGGCCGCGCCCGGTGTGGAGATCGCCGTGCCGACGCCAGGCGAGACCTATCCCGCGCAGCTGAGCGGCACGTCGATGGCGACGGCCTACGCCGCCGGCGCCGCAGCCCTGCTGTTCTCGATCGACCCCGAAGCGACGGCAGACTCGGTGCGGGCCAGCCTGCAGGGCAGCGCCGTCAACCCGACCGGCGATGCGTCTGATTCCACATACGGCCACGGCCGTATCGATGTTTGCGCTGCAGCAAGCGACCTATCGGCAGGAAAAACAACCTGCCCGGCCAAAGCCTCCCCGTAGGAGCGGCTTCGTAGGAGCGGCTTCCAGCCACGATTCAGTGCAGATCGCGGCTGGAAGCCGCTCCTACGGGGGGTTTCAGCCGGAGTGGTGTCTGACCCCTTTTTTTGAACCGATTTTCCATATTGCGTGACCTACTTAACAGGAGGCACCTGATATGAACACGATCTACACCGCTGATACCGAATTTCATGGTCCCGAGACAACGACATTGATGGAGCTGGTGGCCGTAGTCAGTGACCTGACTGACAGCGACAAGGAAATGATCCAGGTCGTCCGACACATGCTCCTTTCAAAGAATTTTTCGTTTGCAAAGCAACCGCAGAGGCTGCAACTGGATTAATCCAATCCACTAATCTTTTCTCATTACGACACTCCCCCAAAGCACCTCCCCCAAGGTGCGCCCCCGGCCCGGGCCAGTCTGACTGGCTCGGGCCCTTTTATTCCGCCCCCGGCCGAAAATTCCTTTGAACCGCCCGGTTCGTCACCGTTACTAACTGAATGAACAGGGCATGTTGCCCCTTACATTTCATTCAGGAGACCAAGATGAAACTCACGATCAGAACCATCGCACCGATGTTGCTGGCCACGACCGCCGTTAGCGGTGTCGTGCTCGCCGAGTCGCATGCGGCGCCCCAACCGTCATGGATGGGTTACGAGCCGACGCCGGCCTACTCGAGCCCGATCTCGAAGAGCTACAACGAGTACAGCAAAGAGTCGAACTACTCGCAGCCGATCTCGAAGAGCTACAACGAGTACAGCAAAGAGACGACCACAACGGACAACAGCAAGCGGGCGAAAAACAGCTTCAACCGCAGCGCCGAGTTCAACCTGGACCTCGATGCCAGCCGTCGTACGGATAATAGCCAGCGTGCCAAGGACAGCTACAACAAGTCGGTCAAGCTGAAGGTTGATGCCAGCCGTCGCATGGATGACAGCTATAACACCGACAACAGCAAGCGTGCATACGACAGCTTCAACACCGACAAGAGCCGTCGCATGGATGACAGCTATAACACCGACAACAGCAAGCGTGCCTATGACAGCTTCAACACCGACAAGAGTGTCAACGACAGCTATAACACGCAAAACAACCAGCGCAAGGCCAAGATCACCGACACGATGTCTGTGAACCCGTACGTCAACTCCATGAAGAAAGTCTCTTCTGGCGACGTCCAGGGCGCCTCTAACTCCGGTTACCTGAGCGGCCATTCGCAGCAGGGCTATCAGGGCGGCGTTGACGTCGGTGGTATCGGCAACGATGCGCCTACCTATAACACCAGCTACGGCTACGGCGAAGGCTATGGCTACGGACGTGGCGCCGGTGGCGACGACAACCGTACGTTCAGCAACGAGCAGAAAATCCGGATGGATGGCCCGAACTTTGGTGCTGTTTCCAACACGAGTGCCAACACGGTCATCGAGAATCACGGACGTGACATGGTGTTCGGCCCGAATCGCAGCGCGATCGGCAATGACTTTGGCAACAAGCAGATCTTCACGGCAGGCGATCAGGCCCAGCTGCAGAAGAATGACGTCTACAAGTCTGGCGACAACGTTTCTCAGGCTACCGACAACGTCACTACCACAGCTACGAAGACCTCAAAGACGACCACTCAGTAATGTGGGTGCGACGGGGCGGCGGCCAACGGCCGTCGCCCTTTCCTTGCACCACACGGAGATCATCATGAAGTTTCTCATTTTGTCAGTTCTGGTCCTCGGCGCAGCAGCTGCGCTCGGCGGAACCCCCGAGGAACGAGAGAATATGCAGCAGAGAGTTCACGACATGCGCGTCCTGATGGAGGACTCCAACGCACAGGCCGAGCACAAGGCGCGCAGCGCCCTCATCGGCTTGTTTACCGGCGGAGCGGCGGGTTCTGCCGGCGGCCGCGGGGGTGATGTCCAAAGCATTTCCCAGATGCGCAACGAATTGAATCAGTCATTCGAACGCATCGAAAACATGTTTCCGTGCCTGGGCGCCAACATCGACGTCCAGGAGGGCCAGGCCATACTGATATGTGGCGATAACACCGGCTACGTCAACAACGACAACTTCGAATACTCCGACAACGACAGCATCACGTTCGAGGAAAACTACCGCCAGGAAAACTACTTCCAGGAAAACCACGAAACCCACATCTATCTGCCGGCTGAGCCGACCAACGAGGTGACACCATGAGACATCTGATCATAGCCACCGGCCTGATCGCCGGCCTGATCTGCACCGCCGCCAGCGCGGACGGTACCAACATGATCTGCACGCCGGATCCGATTATCTGCACCCGTTTCAATATCGTGCCGAGCGATCGCTTCGATCCGTTCGTGCAGCACCTATTGGTGCGCCAGCAGGTGCAAGCGCTGCCGCTCGCACCGCAGATTACGAACTTCTACATGCACTACCAGCTGGACAAGCGTGGCCTGGAGGAAATCCAGATTCGCTATATGGACGAGTTGCAGCGACGCGCGGCCGCCGAGGCGGAAGCGGCGGAAGCAGAAGCGACCGATTGAACCCGCTGCGCCGGGCCCGTGACCAACAGATTGACAGGAACACTTCTTGCAGGGGACATGACATGACATACCGAACCTTATTCACAACACTCATCGCGATCTCGGCACTGAGCCTGGGCGCCTGTGCGTCGACGCCGAAGGCCGAGACCACCGCCGACGACGAAGCGGTCGAACAGACCTGCTCCGGCCCGAAGAAGCGCGTGGCCATCCTGCGCTTCGGCGGCACCGGGAAATACGGCGCCTACGAAGGCTGGGATGTCGGCGAAGCCATAGCCGGGCAGCTCGCGACGGCGCTGGCGGCGACCGATTGCTTCATCATTGCCGACCGCATGGTGTTGTCCGAAGTTCTGCGTGAGCAGGAGCTGGGCCTGGCCGGCGTCGTCAACGACGAAACCGCGCCTCGGGCGGGCCGCCTGATCGGCGCGCAGGTGCTGATCAAGGGCGAGATCACCGAGTTCGAGACCGGCAAGAAAGGCAACGGCCTGAATCTCGGCTTCGGCTTCAGTAATATCCCCCTGGGGCTGCGCCTCGGCGGCAATCGCAACGTTGCACACATCGCGATCGACCTGCGCCTGATCGATGCGTCGACCGGTGAGATCATCTACTCGGAGACCATCACGTCCGAGGCGAAGAACTACGGCCTCGCGCTCGGCATCGATTACGACAAGGGCAGCATCGGCACGGATCATTTCTCCAAGACGCCGTTCGGCGAGGCCGTCCGGAACACGGCCACCGAGGCGGCCGGCCTCATCGTCCAACAGCTGCAGGATGTGAGCTGGACCGGACAGGTCATCACGACCGAGGGTTCGCAGGTGTTCATGAACGCGGGCGCCACGTCCGGAGTCAAGATCGGCGATACGTTCACGGTCACGAACGTCGCCAAAGAACTCGTCGACCCGGCCAGCGGCGTCGTGCTGGGCCGAATCGAACGCCGGCTCGGCACGATTCAGGTCGAATCGGTCACCGAAATGTATGCCGTGGCCAGGATCATGGGTGATTTCCCGATCAACCGCGGCGATTACTTGCATTATTGATATCGGGTCAGACCCAGGTTACGGGCCGCACCACCCGCAACCACCACTGACCCGGTGCCACACCGCGCCAGAAGAACGTAAGCTTATGTAAAATCGGAATAAACTACAGGCTATCGTAGCTCGTCACCGCGAGATTGAAGGTGTCCGGATTCCGGCAATTACGGCCATTTCGCGCAATAGCCAACCACTGAGTACCGTGGATCAGGACTCACGGGATACGTCCAATAAGGATCAGCGCACTTGCCGGCACGCAGTTGCGGCGCTGCGGCGGCCTCCGCTCTTTCGTGACCGGCTTCACGCCAATTTCACCAATTCTCCTTATTATCGAACCATCTTTCGGCTTAGAACCGGCGACCTGTCATGTTGCTCCTGTCTCTGATTATTTTTATCGCGGCCGCCGCCGCGTACCAGTACGGCTACCTCCCGTCGCGGGAACGGGCGTCGAAAAATGCCAAGTCGGGGTCCAGATTCAGGGCCGTAGCAATCGTCTGCGATGATTCCGTAGCCTGTCCGGCTGCCCG
>SMVA01291961.1_pt1 | contig 12564 bp, 13 predicted proteins | sample 2456451 | NCBI WGS metagenome assembly SMVA01 (sample SAMN11095933, study PRJNA526329) | marine sediment metagenome | biome: Marine sediment; feature: Surficial sediment; material: Deep marine sediment; isolation source: Hadal surficial sediment | place: Pacific Ocean | collected 2014-05 | depth...
AAAAAACCTTTTTACGTTCAATACTGGCCTAATATGATGAACTTTCTTAAACCAGATGTTCCTAAAAAAACAGTCTCAGGAGGAAAAGTAGCAGAGGCCTTCCTTAAACTCGATGCATTTATAGCTCGTGTTATGAAAGAGTTAAAAGATTTAGGTATTGCGGAAAATACCCTCTTTATCGCCATGGCCGATAATGGGCCCATGGTACATAATCCACCACCGGGTTGGGGAATGCTTGAAGGTATATATAGAGGAGGCAAGGGAGATTTTACCGAAGGTGGAGTTAGAGTACCCGCTTTTGCCTGGTGGCCTGGAGTAATTGGAGAGGGGCAGGTTGTAGGTGATATCATTCATGTAACCGATCTCTATACAACTTTTGCCGGACTGGCCGGTGCTAAAAAATATATTCCAAGAGATAGGGTTATTGATGGCATTGATCAGAGTTCACTGCTTTTAAACGGCGATACTTTTAGTCGCAGAGATTATGTTTTTATTTATCAGGGGCATACTTTAGGAGCAACAGTTAAAGGACGTTATAAAAAGCACTGGATAAGTTCAGATCCTGGTGGCGCTTCGGGGGTGGGAGCTGATTATTTTGATCTCTACACCGACCCCAGAGAAAGTAACCCAATGCTAGTTCCTCTAATTCATACCCAAGGTCAATTTGCCAGGATGCGCTTTCGTCATGAACTTATGAAAAAGAAATATCCTGACGTGGACAATGCCAAGGATATTCCACTAACCGGTCTCTCTAATGCGAGACCTGAAACCAAAAATATAGGCATTAGAGTAAAAAAATATATCGAGGCCATGCCCATAAAAGTTAAAGATTATATAAAAATGAAAGTTCACTGGAAAAGAAAAGATTTTGATTGGGGTCATTAAAATTAGGTCGTAAGTGGAACCTTTTTTCGTTCAGGACAGTCATCCTTGTTGTCGCAGAAATCGCAATCATCGTCCATGACAGCGCCAAGTCCGCCGCAGGAGCCTTTGATTCTTTTATTAGAAAAGATTACTCCCACTGCCATAGCGAGGATGGTGAGGGTCATGATGGTGAGAGATAGTAGAAAATATTTCATCTCGAGGCACCTTGTACCATAATTTTAAATTTAGTGGTGGATTTTTCTATAAATTTATCCTTCCCCCGATAGATAAAAAAAGCGGCCAGGTTATTTTTCTCGGCAAATTCAAAGGCCTTATTTCCAAGTGCCATTAAGGTGGTGGCATAACCATCGGCAATCATGCAAGAAGTGGCATCAACCACCGTAACCGAGGCCAGGTTATGAGTGACCGGCCTTCCCGTTTTAAAATCAAAGGTGTGCGAGTAGGTTTTCCCCCCGCCTTTAAAAAAGTTCCGGTAATCACCACTGGTGGCGATGGCCTTATCACTTAGATAAAATACCTTCTTAATTTGTCTGGTAAAAAAATCAGGCGACTCCACCCCAATGGACCATTTTTTTCCATTCGGCTTAGTGCCAGCTACCTTTATTTCTCCACCGATTTCCACCAGATAACTGGTGATTTTGTGGTTTTCTAAAACTAGCGCCAGCTGATCCACACCGAATCCCTTGGCGATGGAAGATAGATCGAGCTCAACGCCATCTCTAAGTTTTCTTATTCGGGGTTTGGTGGGATCCACTACCAAGAGGTGGTGTCCCACCTTGGCCATTTGTTTTTCAATCTCTTCAATACTTGGAACTTTTCTAACTCCCGAAGGGCCAAATCCCCAGAGGTTAACGAGAGGGCCTACGGTGATATCAAAATAGCCATCTGATTTTACGGAGATTTTCTTGGCCTCAAGGAGAACCTGGTGCAGTTCTGGAGTTACGTTTATCCATTCATCTCCTTGAATATGGTTTATTTTGGAGATTTCTGAATAAGAGAGGTAGGTGGACATGGAGTCGTTAACCTTTTTCAGCTTAGCTTCAATTTCCTGGGAGATGATGATTTTAGAAGGGGCAGAGCTACCGGCAAAGTACTTAACCTTGTAAGAACTCCCCATGGTGCTACCAAATAATTTTACTTGCTCCAACTTTTTGGTGCAGCCGAAAAGCAAGGCCAAAAGAAAAAAGGTTGTTAACTTTTGCAAAGTAGTCCTGGAAATATCAATCGATGGTGATTGGTTTCTCTTGGTCCATTAACTTAAAGAGAATTTTATAGAGTCTGCGCAGTTCATCTAGGTCCTGGACTTCTTCTGCCCGTTCGATTTCTTTTAGGACCTCATCCCTGTGGGTCAATTCCTTTTCACCATTCATGGGTTCCCTCCCTGTTACCAACTTATTTTAACATGAAATTAGCGGGCTAACCTCCAAAATCATCAAGCATAATATCTTCTCTTTCTACCCCAAGTTCAAGCAGCATATCAATAACGCATTTATTCATTATTGGCGGCCCACAGAGGTAGTATTCACAATCCTCTGGATTGGGGTGATTTTTTAAATACTCTTCAAATAAGACATTGTGGATAAACCCGGTTAAACCAGTCCAGTTATCCTCAGGCAGAGCGTCTGAAAGCGCCACATGCCACTTAAAGTTATCATTTTCTGCTTGAAGTCCGTCAAAGTCTTCCACGAAAAACATTTCTTTCTTCGATCTAGCACCATACCAAAAGGTGATTTTTCGATCAGTATGAATCCTTTTAAGTTGATCAAAAATATGAGAACGCATGGGCGCCATTCCGGCCCCGCCACCCACAAAGATCATTTCTTTTTTGGTTTCCCTCGCATAGAACTCGCCAAAAGGCCCTGAGATGGTCACTTTATCACCAGGTTTTAAATTGAAAATATAGGAAGACATTTTTCCTGGAGGAAGTCCCTTCGTTCCCGGAGGAGGTGAGGCGATCCGCACGTTAAGCATGATAATGCCTCTTTCTTCCGGATAGTTGGCCATGGAATAGGCCCTAATAGTTTCATCCGGTTCTTTAGAGACATACTGCCACTGCTGAAAACGGTCCCAGTCTCCATGATATTCTTCTTCAATATCAAAATCTTTAAAATTGATGGTCAGTCCACCAGGTCTTTCAGTTTGAATATAACCACCAGCTTTGAAGGGAACAGACTCACCTGGGGGAAGTTCTAGTATGAGGTTTTTAATAAAGGTTGCTACGTTGTGATTAGACTTAACGGTGCATTCCCATTTTTTTACGCCAAAAACTTCTTTTGGTACTTCAATTTTCATGTCATTTTTAACTGATACCTGACAGGAGAGCCTCATGCCTTCTTTGGCCTCCCTTTTGGTGATGTGGGAGAGCTCGGTTTGTAGGATTTCGCCCCCACCCTCTTTAATTATTACCGTACACTGGCCGCAAGTTCCCCCTCCCCCACAAGCGGAAGATAAGAATAATTTATGATCGGCCAAAACATTTAGCAGCTTTCCACCGGCCTCAGTGGTCATATCTTTTTCATCGTTAATATTTATATTTACATTACCAGATGGGACCAGCTTTGATTTTGCAATTAAAATGATTGCTACCAGGGCCAAGACTATCCCGGTAAACATCCCTACTCCAAGAACAATTTCATTCATAAGATCAACTCGCTTTTAAAGCTGGATTCCTGAAAAGGCCAAAAATCCGATCGACATTAAACCAACAGTTATAAAGGTAAGACCAAGTCCGCGAAGCCCATCCGGTGGATTGGCATAAGTTAACTTTTCTCTAATTCCCGCAAGCGCCATAATCGCTAGGGCCCAACCAATTCCCGAACCAAACCCATAGGTTACCGATTCGGCAAAGTTGTAATTTCTTTGCACCATAAAAAGTGAGCCACCTAAAATGGCACAGTTAACGGTAATGAGGGGAAGAAAGATTCCCAGAGCACTATGCAGAGCTGGAAAATATTTATCCAAGATCATTTCTAAGATTTGCACCATAGCGGCGATGACACCGATATAAGAAATTAGCCCAAGAAAACTTAAATCAACTTCCGGCATACCGGCCCAATAAAGAGCGCCATCTTTTAAAAGGTAGTTATAAATTAAGTTATTGGCCGGAACGGTAATTACTTGAACCACGATAACCGCAACACCTAGTCCTAAGGCCGTTTTTACTTTTTTAGAAACGGCAAGGAAGGTACACATTCCGAGAAAAAATCCCAGCGCCATATTTTCAATAAATATGGACTTAATTAAAATGTTTAAATGATGTTCAAACATATTTTATTCCTCTTCCACTTGGGACTTATCAACAGTCCTGATAATCCAGATAAAAATACCAATGAGAAAAAAGGCACTGGGTGCAAGCACCATTAGTCCGTTGGGGACATACCAACCGCCATCGTTAATGGGATTTAAAATGGTATAACCTAACAGTTTTCCGGTACCAAACAGTTCGCGGAAAAAACCAACAAAAATCAGGACGATGCCATATCCAAAACCGTTGCCTATTCCATCTAGTAGAGAGGCAATAGGGCCATTTTTCATGGCAAAACCTTCGGCCCTTCCCATAACAATACAGTTTGTAATGATCAGTCCCACATACACTGAAAGACCTTTGGAAATATCATACATGTAGGCCTTCAAGAGCTGATCTGCCAAGATAACCAGTGAGGCGATAATCGTCATTTGCACAATGATCCGAATGCTTGAAGGGATAAAATTTCTAATAAGACTGACAAAAAAGTTAGAAAACATTATAACGAGAGTAACCGCCATGGCCATCACCAAGGAGGTTTCAAGTTTTGTGGTAACCGCCAGAGCTGAACAAACGCCGAGAATTTGCAAGGCAATGGGGTTATTTTTAAAAAGTGGACTTAGAAGTGTTTCTTTGGCACTCATTAGATTTCTCCTCCTGCCCTAAACTTTGTTAGATATGGCCCAAATCCATTTTCCCCTAACCAGTACCTAAGCAGATTAGTCACTCCATTAGAAGTAATCGTCGCCCCGGCCAGGCCATCAACGCTACTGATGGCATCAGCGGAGTTTGGGTTCACTAATCCTTTAACTACTTTAATCACCGGGCGCCAATTTTCATTATAAACTTTTTTTCCAATCCATTTGGCCTTCCAGTTAATATTGTCTACTTCTCCACCAAGGCCTGGAGTTTCACCATGTTGATAAAAGCCAAATCCTTTAATTGTTGTGGTATCTGCATCTAAGGCCAAAAAGCCATAGAGTGTAGACCATAGACCTAATCCATAAACTGGAATAATAACCATGGTAGGTCTTCCGTTATCATTAACCAAATAAACCTTGGCGAGTTTTGCTCTTCTTTTAATCTTGGCAATATCTTGGGAACGATCAATTAAAATACTTTTGGCCGGATCCTTGGCCTCTTTTATCTGATCAAAGGTAGCGATATCAACATCTGTGACGTATTCACCAGTTTCCAGATTTACAACTCTTGGTTCAAATTTTTCAAAGGCCTTAAGAATTTCACTTTTACTCGCTTTTGGATCTTTTAGGATTCCGGCAGAAAGTAGGAGGTTTTTCTTAATATCAAGATCTGCATTTTCTTTTTGTAACCCCTTTAACATTACCGAAGCGGTAGAGACAAAGATGGAACAAAAAACACAAACCACGAGGGCGACAAAGATGGTTTTTGCAGTACTGTCTTTAGAGGCCATGCTTGAGCTCCCTTCGTTTAATATTTTTCTCGGTGACAAACCAATCGATCAAAGGGGAAAAGAGGTTAGCAAATAAAATGGCCAACATCATTCCCTCTGGGAAAGCGGGGTTAATAACTCTTACTAAAATCACCATCACCCCAATTAAGGCCCCGTAGTACCAATGTCCTCTTAAAGTTTGCGAGGCGGAAACTGGATCGGTGGCCATAAAAACTAATCCGAAGGCATATCCTCCTACTACGTAGTGCCACATTGGCGTCAGCGCAAACATGGGGTTGGTATCAGATCCAATTTGATTGAATAAAAACGCCATAAGTCCTGTAGTAATGAAACAACTTAGCATGATTCTCCAGGAACCAATTCCCGTGGCAATTAAAACTACAGCACCAATTATACAGGCCAGGGTAGAAGTTTCACCCATAGAACCAGGAACAAAACCTAGAAAAGAATCCATCCAGGACATTTTTATCGCCTCAAGCCCACCTTGCGCTGCCATACTTAGAGCAGTGGCACCAGTGTGTCCATCAACTGCAATCCAAACGGCATCACCTGACATTTCTGCGGGATAGGCAAAGAATAAAAAGGCCCGGGCGGTAAGCGCTGGGTTTAAAAAGTTTTTCCCCGTTCCGCCAAAAATCTCTTTGCCAATCACCACCCCAAAAGTGGTTCCCAGAGCAAGCTGCCAAAGAGGAATGGTAGGAGGGCAAATTAGCGGGAGTAAAAGGCCTGTTACTAAAAACCCTTCATTAATTTCATGACCGCGAACGGCAGAAAAAAGACCTTCCCAAAGCCCTCCCACAGCCATGGTTACAGCGTAGACCGGAAGAAAAAATAGAGCTCCATATATAAAGTTGGACCAAAGGGAATTGGGATCAAACCCAAGCCCGAGAGTGAGCATAAGATCACCTCTCCATCCTGCAACTGAGGCAATACCTTGGCCCGCTAAAACCAAGTTTGCTTGATATCCAGTATTCCACATGGCCATTAAAACGGCCGGGGTTAAAGCGAGTACCACGGTGACCATAAGTCTTTTTAGGTCTAGTCCGTCTCTTACGTGGGTTTCGCCTTCTGCTACTTCTCCTGGAGTGAAGGCAAATGTATCAACTGCTTCATAAAATACGTACAATTTCTCAAACTTCCCACCTTTTTCAAAATCTCGATGGAGATTATCGAGAAACTTTCTTAATCCCCTCATTTATCCTTCCCTCTCAATAGTAGTTAACGTTTCCCTAAGCATTGGGCCGTAATCCACTTTACCGGTGTCGGCAAAAGTACAAAGGGCCAAATCTTCCTCATCTAACTCTAAAGCGCCAAGCTTTTGGGCCAGGTCGGTATTTCCCGTGATTAGAGACTTAAGTAAGGGAACAGGTAAAATATCTAACGGCATAACTTTTTCAAACATGCCAATTGGTATCATCGCCCGAGGCGAACCATGGGTACTAGAATTTAATGCAAAGGTTTTGGCGGGGTTTAGAGCAGATAAAAAGGTTCTGGTGATAGAAAATTTATTAAAACCAGGGGAATTCCAACCTAGAAATTCTCTTTTAGTCCCTTCTTCTAAAACGGATATTTGATTATGATAACGGCCTAAATAGGAGTAGGACTGATCACATCTATGTCCTTTCCAGACTGGGCCGGAAATAATCCGGGCTTCCTTTCCTTTAACCAATTCGGAGTTCACAATATCCATGCAGTTGGCCCCAAGTCTAGTCCTTATAAGACGGGGTTTTTTAACTAGCGGGCCTGCAAGAGAGATTACTCTCTCAGTCCAAAATTCCCCTAGAGCAAAGAACTTACCGATAGCTATGACATCCTGATAACCAATGTACCAAACAGTCTTTTTATCACTAACGGGATCTATAAAGTGAATATGAGTTCCTGCATTACCTGCCGGGTGAACTCCTTTAAATTCTTTAACTTCAACTTCTGCAACTGAAGGAATGCTTTTACCGGCCTCTTTACAAAGATAGGTTTTACCTTCAGTTAACTTTGAAATAATTTGTAGTCCTCTTTCAAACTCTTTTACATGTTCGGAGGTTATAAGCTCAGGATCCGCGGCCAGTGGATTGGTATCCATGGCAGTGATAAAAATTGAATTTGGCGTGCTACCAACGGCAGGAATTTTGGAGTAAGGCCTGGTTCTAAAAGATGTCCAGAGTCCTGTTTCCACCAGAGTACTCGCAATGGATTTAGGGTCTAGACTTCTAGGGGGAGCGATATCCACCTGGGATTCACTAGCGGCCACTTGAATTACTAAACTTTGAAATACTCTTTTGGCCCCCCGATTAATTGACAAAACCTTTCCCGCAGCAGGTGCAGTGAAGATGACCCCTTCATTTTTTTTATCCGTGAAGAGGGGCTGGCCAATTTGAACTGTATCGCCTTCTTTAACCAGCATGGTGGGCTTCATTCCCACATAGTCAAGGCCATTTATGGCGACTGTCTTGGTTCTTTTGGTGTCTTCGATTGTTTGTTGGGGATTACCCTTTAGAGGTAGAGATAAACCTTTCTTGATTTTAATCATGTTAAAACAGACCTATTTTTAAAAAATATATTCCCTAAACATACCCTAAAGTTTCAGAAATTTGTAATAAATGAGTTTAATTAAAGTGGGAGATTGGACACTCAAAGTCAAGTTTTCAAAAGCGAAATAACAGGTCAGTGAATCTAGTATTATCCTCCCAATAAAAGTTTTTACTTTCCAACACTCGTGAAGAAACAATGGAAAAATGAGGCTTCAAAAGATTAAGATATTTTGACTTGCTTCGTCGAATGGCATAGGGATCAAAAAAATCCATTTCGTCTATTTGCCGGTCCAGTTCCCTATTAGTGGGTACACTAAAATAAAGATAGCGTACTCGTTTGGCGAGAACTGGCAGGATCTGTTTAATTTCATCTTCTGGAAGGTAGTGAATCACCCCGGTACAAATCCCCAGATCAATGGCCTTTTTTCCTTGCCATTTTTTTTTGCACCAAGAGAGTAGATCGCTATTTTCCAATTTAATATCATATGATTTAAGCAGTTTTTGGGACTGTAAGAACGCATGTTCAGAAGGTTCGATGCCCCAGGCATTTTGCGGTGAAAAGGTTTTATAAAATTCTCTTAGCAGGTACCCAAGTCCATGACCTAAATCGATCATGCTTTTTACCTCCACATTTTCTAGGTCAAAGAAGTTTTTGAGATACACTGCATGGTTTTTAGCATTAAAAACACCATCCATATCTTCTGGCTCAGAATAATTTTCATTCCAGTATTCTTTACTAAAACCTTTGCTTCCTTGTTCAATTTTTATCATTTGCGGAGCTTAGGCCGGACATTCTGGTTTTACAAATAATGCTAAGCGCTATACCGTCTGTTCCTCATTAGTCCCGAAAAGTTCTAAATATAAAAATAAAATTTATAAGATTTCATATATTTATGGCCTCAACAAAAAAAACACTTTTGACATCCCTTCCCCTTTGAAAATAAGATTCGCCGGTGGATTTGCGAGAGACCCACACTATTACCTTACCGACATATCTGCGTCCCGACAGCGCATAGCATAGCGTCCCGACCACTAGTGACTTTTTCTCTTGTATTCACGTATTTTATAGATACCTAGGGGTATGAAATGGAAAATATTGGTTTTTGCCAAAAATTATTAATTGGAGAATTGGCCTCCCGCAAAGCAAGGAATCGTTCCTATTCTATGCGCGCCTTTGCCAGAGATTTAGGAATCGGCTCAACTTCACTATCTGACGTTTTGGCACAGAAAAGAAATTTATCAACTAAAAACGTAGAAAAGGTAGCTGAGAAGCTTGCCTTGTCTCCCAAGGAAAAAGACCTACTCGTGAGTGAGATTAATGGACGAGTTCGAAAAGGTGAAAAAGAAAAAGAACACCTAGAACTACAAGAGGATGCTTTCCGTTTAATTGCAGATTGGTATTACCTGGCCATCTTAAACCTGGCCAAACTACCAGATCATCAGGCCAATCCTGATTGGATTGCCAACAGGTTAGGTATAAAGACAACCGAGGCAAACCTGGCCCTAGAACGGCTCTCTAGAATGAATTTATTATTAATTGAAGGGAACAAATTAAGAAGGATCAAGCACCCATTAAAAACGAGTGAAGGGACTCCCTCTTTTGCCATAAAAAAACATCATCGAGATAAACTGCATTTAGCAGAGGAGTCTCTGATAAATGATGATGTTTCGTTGAGAAACTTTCAATCCTTAACCCTGGCCTTAGATCCCGAAAATTTACCTGAGGCCCAGGCCATTTTAACCCGAGCGGTTAAAAAAATAGGAAAACTTTTGGATGGAAAAAATCCTAAAGAGGTTTATTCCATCAATTTCCACGTTTTCCCCTTAACCAAAAGAGAAACAAATTATGAAGTTCATTAATACAATAATTCTTTTTTCCTTATCTTTTTCCCTCCATGCGGAAATTGTCAAAATGAAAAGTTTTGAGGACAAGGGCATAATATCATCAAGTCCCCATATTAATATTGAAGATCCAAGTATTGAAACCGGACCTGGTCTTGGGGGAGATTTAGTAGGTAACGGCGGTGGGATTGCAGAAAAAAATATTCTTTTTTCCTACCTTAACCTCAAGGCCTATATGGAGATCTGCTTACACTCTCCAACTTGCAAATTAAATTATTGGGAAAAGAACTTATTACAAAAAATACTAGATAACCTTCCAAGAGAACAAACAGGGAAAGAGCAAATTAAATTCGTCTCAGAAAAAGAACGTAGCGGTTTTTTCATGCTGGATGGAGATCTCAAGATTGCCAAGACGGGAGACAAAATCGGCTCCCCTATTTATATAAACTCGGATCTATTATATACCAAAAACTCCGAAGGTGATTTCAAAGCATTTGGCATGTCCGATGCAGTTGCCCTTTTAGTCCACGAGCTGGGACACCACCATGAAGTTAAAAATCATTTCAAATTAGATCTTCTTGGAATCAAAGTCTCCATGTCTCTTGAAAACCACTCAGACAAGGCATCCCTTTTCCCGCATAAACATGATTTCATGGTGGTTTCCATTAATAAACGAAACGCTTATGAGTTTCCCCAACTGCTGATTTATTTTGATGATACCTTCATGGATATATCTAAAGAATTCAAAGAGTCCTTAAAATGTCCTGGGCCTTTTTTCGCTATAACAAATGATAAACCCCATGGGGCCAACTTTCATAATATGTTTTGGAAAAAGCTGTCTAGAAGAATGAACATCTATGAATTTAAAGTTTCTGGAAACGTCTCTACTTATTGTGAAGGTGAGCCCTATAATCCAAATCAACTTAAGGCCACAACGGTTGAAATAAAATTCAAATTAAACCTTATAAGTGATGAAAAGAAGAGATCAGGTTATCGGTGGCAATATCTTGATAAGTCTTTAAGGGTTAAACACTATAAGAAGAAATGGTGGAAGGCCTTTAAGATGCCTGATACGGGAATCACACTCCCGCCTTTGCCCTTCTAATAGTTTCCACGCGCATCGAAGTGCTTTATCCCTTTGAATTTCATAACAGGGCCAAGATCGCTAATTTGATTATTTCTAAGTTTTAAGACTTCTAAGTTATTTAACCTGGAAAGGGGACTTACGTCCTTGATCCGATTATCGGACAAGACCAGATAGGTTAGGCTTTTTAGATTGGACAAGACTCTAATATTGATAATTTTATTTTTTGCAAGATTTAGATAGTTTAACCTTTTCATATTGGCCAAGACGGAGATATCAGAAATTTTATTGCGGCTTAAGGACAGATGCTTGAGTCCAATAAGTCCTGCAAGAGGCCTTAAATTTGAAATTTTATTTAAAAACAATTCAAGTTCCCGCAAATTGGAAAGCCCGGCCAGAGGCCTTAAATTGGCAACCCGGTTATTTCCCAGATCAAGTCTTATCAAATTATTCAATCTTTTAAGGGGCCTGATATCACTGACATTATTTTTGTAAAGAGACAGATGGTAGAGGCCCGTTAGCCCGGAAAGAGGGCCAATATCTGAAACCTTATTCAAATTTAAAATAAGGGTTTTAAGATTTTTAAGATTACTAAAAGGTTCTAAATTTTTTATGGGAAAATTTTGCACCCGGTCCCGGGGAAATAATATCCCGGTATTAAATATTATGCTTTCCTGTTTATTAATTCTATTAAAGGCCTTTTGGCAGTCACTCTTTTTGGCAAAAACTTGATTTAACCTTTGTTGAAAGGCCTTTCTATTTTTTCCATAATATTTCCTGGTGGGAAATTTATAATGCTTAAATTTACTATTAACACTTGATGCAACGACCTCACCCGAGGCCCCAGTTGTTTTTTTACTGGAGAAATCAGTAACTGATATTTTTCCTTCAAGGTGCATGATTTTTAATATGGCAACAGTGTTTTTGATTCCTTGGCCTATATTTGTACTGCCACAAAGTTTTAAAAAATCAGCTTGGGCATAAATAGGCAGAAGTATTAGTAAGCTTATATAAAATTTCATACCCAGCTCCAGATTAAATAACTAAGTAACGATTATATCATCACTTAGGATTTTCACGAATTTTTAGACCTCGTTTATTTAGTGAGTTAAACAAACGTTATTTCCCCGTAATTCTAAATAGTTAAATTAGTTAAAACCTGTCCGATATCATTGCCGATTTTAATTTCAGGCGCCATATTCTAATCGGTCTAGGCGTTTCCTCAATCTCCAACTCAAGAGGCATCCTGATGCAAAATGAGAAGGATGTGAAAAATTATTACAAGTCTCTTGATGAGGGTAAGTTCCCCATTATAAATGGCCATGAAAGATCACAAAAAGACATTATCATCAATGATATTATCCAAGATATCATGTGCAAGTGAACTACTCGCTGCTAAAGCAAGCGAGCTTTCAGATCGTCTTGGCCTAGGCCGCGACTTTCCTTCTTTCTTGACGTTTCGACGCCTGCGCCCTCAAGGATTTATCCTTTTTGGGTCTTACCGTGGCTCCACGTCCTATATCCGATTTACGGCGCAAAAGCCCATTCTCAG
>SMVA01288694.1_pt1 | contig 12563 bp, 12 predicted proteins | sample 2456451 | NCBI WGS metagenome assembly SMVA01 (sample SAMN11095933, study PRJNA526329) | marine sediment metagenome | biome: Marine sediment; feature: Surficial sediment; material: Deep marine sediment; isolation source: Hadal surficial sediment | place: Pacific Ocean | collected 2014-05 | depth...
CCGACCGTTACATCGCCGCACAAGACGGCGGTAGGAGCGATGTAGGCGGAGGAGTCGACGTTGGGGCGATCGCCGAGATGTTCGATCAGCATCGTGCACCTGCGTGGGTTGGAGCGGGCTCGGTTCATCCGTCCGCGCCACCGATCTTACTATGGCCAAGAAGGGCTGAAGACTTCCCAGGGGGGTGCCGGTTCTTGACAGTCGGCACCGGTAACGGTTCAGTAGCCTGGTCGCTCCCGCGCCCACAATCTGATTCCCCCGACGGAGTTACCCTTGTCTTCCCGACCCGCGCGAGCAATCGTCGTCGCCTCCTTGGCGCTTTTCTGCGGTGGCGTGGCGGCTTCCGCAGCGCTGCCCAGGCACTTTCCCGCTGAGTTCGCCCAGGAGGATGCCGCGGGCGATTGGCTGCAGTGGGGCGGTCCGCACCGTAATTTCACCTCCGACGCCACCGGGCTCGCCGATGCATGGCCGGGCTCAGGGCCCCGAGAGCTGTGGCGGCGCGATCTCGGCGAAGGCGATACGGCGATCGTCGTCGACGGCGAGCGGCTGTTTACCATGTACCGGCGGGGTGGCCGCGAGGTCGTCGTGGCGTTGAGCACGGCCGACGGCCGCACGTTATGGGAGCACGACTATGGTGTGCGCCTGCGTGGCTACGACCTCGGAAACGGCTCCGGTCCGCACGCCAGCCCGCTGGTGGTGGCCGACCGAGTGTTCACCGTCGGATTCGTCGGTGACTTCCACGCCTTCGACAAACGCACTGGCAGGGTCCTCTGGTCGGTGGATCTGTGGGACGACCTGGGTGGCACGGTGCGCCCGCGCGGCTACTCGTCGAGTCCGATCGAGTACGACGGCACCATCATCCTTCCGGTGGGTGGCCGCGGCCAAGCGGTGGTGGCGTTCGATCCCGCCGACGGTTCGGTGATCTGGAGCGGTGGCGACCTGGACAACGCGCACGCCTCGCCGATCGTCATCAACGTCGACGGGCAAGACCAGTTGATCGCCTTCATGGTGGACTTCGTGGCCGGATTCGACCCCTCTACGGGGCGACTGCTGTGGCGTCATCCGCACCGCACCAACTACGGCCTCAACATCGCCACCCCGATCTGGGGCGAAGATAACGTTCTGTTCGTCTCCTCTGCCTACGGCGCCGGCAGCCGCGCTTTGCGCCTGAGCCTGCAGAACGGCATCACGCGGGTCGAAGAGGAATGGTTCACCAACCGCATGAGGCTCCACTTCGGCAACGCCATCCGCATCGGCGACACCATGTTCGGCGCCAACGGCGACTTCGGGCCGTCGTTCGTGACCGCGGTGAATATGGCGGATGGCAGCGTTCTGTGGCGCGATCGGTCCTTTGCCAAGGCGTCGTTCCTGCTGGCCGACGGCAAACTCATCGTGCTGGACGAAGACGGCGTGCTGGGGCTGGCGAGGGTCACGCCCACCGGGATGCAGGTGTTGTCGCGCGCCGATGTGTTTCGCAGCCGTTCCTGGACGGTACCGACGTTGGCGGGGACCGTGCTCTACGCCCGCGACCTCCAAGAGATCGCCGCGTTCGATGTGAGCGCCGCGGCAAATCCGCGCCACTGACACGGCGGCTGCCGGTAGGCAATACTCGCGTGGCATTGGGCTCGCGCAGCCGTGACCTGTTGAGGAATCCGGGTTAGCGGCGGGCGGGTTGCCGTGGTGCGTACCCGGGACCGCGAACGATTTGTCCGGGCAGCGCCCCGGTGTGTTCCCCCTCACGAACCACGACGGTGCCGTTGACGATCACCCAATCGATGCCGGTCGAGACTTGGTGCGGCTTCTCGTAGGTGGCCAGGTCGCCGATGGCGTCCGGGTCAAAAACCACCAGGTCGGCGAAATAGCCCTGGCGCAGCAGCCCGCGGTCGCGGATCGACAGCCGGTTGGCGACCGCCGAGGTCATCTTGCGGATCGCCTCCTCGAGCGGCATGACTCCCCGGTCACGGACGTACTTGCCCAGAATGCGCGGAAAGGTCCCGTAGGCGCGCGGGTGAGTGAGGGCGCCGGAGGCCGCCGGGTCGGCACCTCCGGCATCGGTGCCGAACTTCATCCACGGCTGGGCGAGCTGCAACTCGACGTTGTCCTCGCTCATCAGGAAGTAGATCGTGCTGGGGTCGTTGCCGTCCTCGCTGATGATCAGGTCGATGAGCGCGTCGACCCACTCCTTGCCCATGTCGGCGGCGATCTCCGACAGGTACTTGCCGGTGTGCTGCTGGTTGTCGTCGTTGCGGAAGCGCAGAATGAGCACGCCGTCCGGGCCCGACAATGCGCAGAAGTTCTCCCACTCGGTCTTCTGATCGAGGATCTCGTCGCGGATGGTGGCGCGCATGTCTGCGTTGGCGAGGTTTTCGTACAAATTGCCGTCGGCCGAGGCCCAGGGCGGCATGCAGGCGACGAGTCCGGTGCTCCCCGCGGTGTAGGGATACATGTTAGCGCTGACGTCCTGGCCGGCGCCGCGCGCCGCGTCGATGCGGGCGATGGCTTGCGCTGCCTTGTCCCAGTTGCGCCGCCCCGCCGCCTTGAGGTGATACACCTCGACGGGAACGTTGCCCTCGGCGCCGATGCGGATGGCCTCCTCGAGCGCCTCGAGGAAGGTGTCGGCTTCCGAGCGCAGGTGGGTGATGTAGAGGCCGCCGTAGGGCGCCATTTCTTGCGCCATGGCGACCAGCTCGTCGGTGGTGGCGAAGTTTCCGGGCGGGTACACCAGCGCGGTGGCGAGGCCGAAGGCGCCGTCGAGCATGGCGTTGCGCACCAGGGTGCGCATCTGCGCCAGTTGCTGCGCGTTCGGCGCTCCCTGCGCTTCGCCCATCACCCAACGCCGCACACTCGAGCCGCCCAGGAAGGAGCCGAAATTCGGCGACGCGCCGTGCTTCTGCATGGCGGTGAGCCACTCGTCAAAAGCGCGGTCGCCGCGGAAATCCGCACCTGGCGCATTGCTGGTGCCCTCGCCCATGATCTCGGTGGTGATGCCTTGCGTGGTCTTGGACACCACACGGCCGTCGCCGGCGAGAAACTGGAAGCGCGAGTGGCTCTGGATGTCGATGAACCCGGGGGCCACCACTCTGTCGCTGGCATCGATGGTCTCGACGGCGCCGATTGCGGTCAGCGTCCCCGGCGCCGCGATGCGTGCCACGCGCTGCTCGCGTATGCCGACGTCGGCGTAGGTCCAGGCGTTACCGGTGCCGTCGACGAGGCGGCCGTTGACGATCAACAGATCGAAAGGCGCCGTCGAGCTTTGCTGCGGCAGCGCTGCCGCCAAGGGCGCCGCGAGGGCAAGAAGAATCGCTGCCGCGATCGCGGTCGATCGCGGCAGGGACCTGAATCGTGGCTCCAGTGCCGCCCTCCTACTGGTTCTTTTTGAAGGCGACGAAGCTGAAGTCGTAGGAATCGATGGTGATGGCGGAGACGCTGCCGTCGTCTTCTTCGACGAAACCGATGTTGATGAGGCCGAAATCGGGACTCTCGATCTCCCACAGGTTGCCGTCGATGTGCTTCATGGCGCTCGGTACCACCGGAGTGTCAACTCGCCCCCACTTCATCGCCCGGCATGGGCTGCGCATCGACGTCCGGATGGCGCAGGTGGAAGTCGCTCACCTGCTGGTAGGCGTGCGCCAGCAGCAGCGCGTCGGCGTCCTTGTACAAGCCGCCGACGAACGAGATGCTGAACGGCGTGCCCGCATCGCTGAAGCCGTTGGGCACCACTACCTGCGGGTGTCCGGTCAGGTTGGTGGCGCCCACCACGCCGCCGCGTGAGGTCGGCGTGACGAACAGGTCGATGTCGCGCATGACCTCGGAAAACTGCCGCATGTACATGGTGCGGGCGCGGTTGGCGTTGATGTAGTCGACCGCGGGAATGAACCGAGCGGTGCGGAAGGTGTTCGGCCAGGAGGAGTTCTCCAGCAGATCGTCGCGGCCGCTGAGGGTGAGCTCCTCGAACGCGGCGCCGGCCTCGGCGGTCAGAATGAAGCTCATCGCGCCCACCGGGAAGTCGGGCAGCTCGATGGGCACCATCTCGATGCCGATCTCCTCGCGCAGCGCCCGCAGCGTGGCCAGGTCGAACTCCCGATTGTCGTAGCGCTCCGCCTCCTCGAAGGCGCTCGCCAGGTAGCCGACGCGCAGCGTGCGCGGGTCGCGATACGGGTCCCATCCGAAGGGAATGTCTCGCGCCGTGGGGTCGATGCCGTCGGCGCCGTGGATGGCCGAAAACACCAGCGCGCAGTCCTCGGCGCTGCGGCACATGGGGCCGATCTTGTCCATGCTCCAGGACAGCGTCATGGCGCCGGCGCGGGACACGCGGCCGAAGGTCGGGCGCATGCCGGTGACCCCGTTGCGGGTGCTTGGCGAGGTGATGCTGCCGCGCGTCTCGGTACCGATGGCAAAACCGACGCACCCGGCGGCGGTTGCCGACCCGGGGCCCGCCGAAGAGCCGCTCGAGCCCTGCTGCGTGTTCCAGGGGTTGCGCGTGCGGCCGCCGAACCAGCGATCACCTTGCGCCAACGCGCCCAGCGTCAGCTTGGCCACCAGCACCGCGCCGGCGTCGTCGAGTCGTCGCACCACGGTAGCGTCTTGGTGGATCATCTGGTTGCGGTAGGGCTCCGCACCCCAACTGGTCGGATAGTCGCGTGTCGCCAGCAGGTCCTTGGCTCCCCAGGGGATGCCGTGCAAAGGGCCGCGGTAGTTGCCCCGGGCGATCTCCTGATCGGCGCGGCGCGCCTGCTTCAAGGCCAGCTCTTCGGTGAGAGTGATGACGAACAGGAGCTTGGGGTCGTAACGCTTCAGACGTTCCAGGTACATCGTGGTGAGCTGCTCCGAGCCCACCTGGCGGGTACGCACCAGCTCGGCCAGCTGGGTCAGCGGCAAGAAGGCGAGCTCTTCGAGGTCGGTGCCGACCGCCGGCGGGCTTTGCCGGCTGACGCGGATGGGGATCTCGTCGCCATCGGTGTCGACCTCGACGCCGGTCATGGCGGGCTCGAAGAGCAGCGCCGGAGGCACTTCGTTGGGGATTTCCAGGGCGCGCAATTCCCGGTAGGAGGCGGTGTTGCGGTCGAGGCCGCGCCGCATCGCATCCCGTTCCTCTTCGGTGAGCTCGAGTCCGGCGATCTTCTCGGCTTCAGCGATCATCGCGGTGGTGATCACCGGCTCCGGCCGCGGCCCACGTTGCTGCATGTGGGCCCAGAGAACGCCGGGGAACAGGGTGCCGGCCAGGCTCGTGGTGGAAAAGAAGCCCATGAAGGCGCGGCGGTCGAGCCCGCCGATGGCGGTGACGTCCTCGTTGGGCGGGGGCTCGATGGCGGACGATTCGTTGCTCTTGTCGATCTCGTGTGCGCTCATGATGGCTCTTTGACGGTTGGCGGAAAGAACTCGGTGCGGGCAATATGCCGCTGATTGGCGGTACGAGCAAGGGGGCTGTGTTCTTGAATGCTCACCACCCGCATTTCTCTTCTAACCTCGGCGCCCGCGTTTTTTTCTATTTCCCGCCACCCACCCCCTCCAGGCGCTGCCTACGGCAGCGCCCTTGCCCGCTAGCTGCCAAAGGAATAGGAAGGGCGCCTGCCGCAACCGCTGCTTCGCTCGGCGTGTAGGCCAACCCAGCGACAGGTCGCTAGCCTCGTGCAACAATACGCGCCACTGCACGAAACGGGAGGCTGTTGCATGAGCAAAAAGTTGAGTCGGCGGCAGTTCGTGACCACGGGGGCGGCGGCCGGAATCGCCGTGGCGGCGAGCGGAAACGCGGTGGCGGGGGGCGGCCTGCGCGGCGCTCGGCGCTCGAGTCGCGCCCCGGAGATGCTCACCCCGCAGGGTACGGCCCCACTGGTGATCTCCGACTACAGTGGGTTCGGCTACCGCAACGGCGGCACTATGAACGCGGTGGAGAAGGCGTTCGACATGATTACCCGGGGCGAGGATGTGCTCGACGCGTTGGTCGCTGGCGTCAACATCCCCGAGAACGACCCCGAAGAGACCGGCATCGGTTACGGTGGTCTGCCCAACGAACGCGGCGTCGTGCAACTCGACGCCTGCTGCATGCACGGGCCCAAGAAACGTGCCGGTGGCGTTGCCGCGCTCGAGGGCGTGCGCACGCCCTCGTTGGTGGCCAAGGCGGTGGCCGACTATACCGACCACCATCTGCTGGTGGGGAAGGGAGCGCAGGACTTTGCCCGCAACATGGGCTTCGAGATCGAAGACGATCTCAACACCGAGCGCTCCCGCCAGCTGTGGCTCGATTGGCGCCGCCGCGTAGATCCGGCCCACTACTTAGACCCCGACGATCGCCCAATTCGTCGCCGAGCCACGGGCGGCGCGAGTGCCTTCGAACTCCGCGACCGTGCCTGGCGCGGTTACCAGGCCGGTCTGGACATGGTGAAGGAGGGGCTCATTCCGGAGCACAGCTTCTGGGGCACGATCAACTGCAACGGCATCAACGCAGCCGGCGAGATTTGCGGCGTCACCACCACCAGCGGCCTGTCCTGGAAGATCCCGGGCCGGGCCGGCGACTCGCCCATCCTCGGCGCCGGCCTGTACGTCGATGGCGACGTGGGTGCCTGTGGCTCCACCGGTCGTGGCGAGGCCAACCTGTTCAACTTGTCATCGTTTCTCGTTGTCGAGAAGATGCGCGACGGCATGCATCCCAAGGACGCCGCCCTGGAGGCCTTGCGCCGCATCCGCGACAACACCATCGAGGACCGCCTGCTCAACGGTCGCGGCGAGCCTGCTTTCAACGTGCGGTTCTTCGCCCTCGATAAGCAGGGTCGTCACGCCGGCGTACAGATGTACGGCGGCGGCGAGGGCTATGCGGTGTGTACCGAGAACGGCGCCGAGATGCTGCCCTTCGACTACTTGCTGGAAGGTTCGCCGACCGATTGATCGGTGTGCAGGGCGGCGAAAAGCCGAAAGGAATCGTGATGATCAACCGGAATTTCCGGTACGGGTTGCTAGGGGGAATCGTCTTCGTATGCGCGTCTCTCAACGGGTGTGGTGCGCCCGAATCCTCGCCCGCGGCGAAGCCTACAGGAACTGAGCCCGCAGGATTCGATGTCGTCGAGACCTCGATTGCCGAGATCCACCAGGCCATGCAGGATGGACGGTTGACGGCGCGGCAGCTCGTCGAGGCGTACTTCGAGCGTATCGAGGCGTACGACAAGCGGGGCCCGGCCCTCAACGCCATCATCGCGATCAACCCGGGCGCGCTCCAGCGTGCCGACGAGCTGGATGCCGCGTTCGCGGAGTCAGGCCTCACCGGGCCTCTCCACGGCATCCCCATGATCGTCAAGGACAACTACGATTTCGCCGGCATGTCGACCTCCGCCGGCTCCGCCTCGCTCGCCGACTCGATGCCCCCGGACGACGCCTTCCAGGTGCGCCGCATCCGCGCCGCCGGGGCCATCGTGCTGGCCAAGTCGAACATGGCCGAATTTGCCTTCTCGCCGAACGAGACCATCGGTTCGCGAATACCCGGATTCACCCGCAACCCTTACGCCACCAACCGCGTGCCGGCCGGCTCCAGCGGCGGTACGGCGGCGAGCGTTGCCGCCAGCATGGGGGTGGTGGGGCTCGGTACCGACACCGGAAACTCGATCCGCGGCCCCTCGGCGCACAACGCGCTGGTGGGCATTCGCTCGACCATCGGGCTGACCAGCCGGGACGGCATCGTGCCGCTGTACTTTTCGCATGATATCGGCGGGCCCATGGGGCGCAGCGTCGCCGATGCAGTGGTGGTGTTCGACGTCATCGTGGGGGCGGATCCCGCCGATCCGACGACCCGTGAGGCGGACGAGCGCCGTGCCGCCAACTACAACGAGTTTCTCGATGCCGACGCCCTTATCTCGGCTCGTATCGGCGTCGTACGCCAGATTGTGGATCGAGAGAGCGGCGATCCGCGCGTCCGCGAGGTGTTTCACCAGGCCCTCGAGGATCTGCGGGCCGCCGGCGCCGAGATCGTCGACCCGGTGGTGATCCCGATGCTCGACGAGCGCGTGCAGTTCTGGTGCAGCCGCTTCCGCTACGACATCAACGCTTACCTCGCCACGCTCGGGCCCGGTGCGCCCGTCAAGACGCTCACCCAGATCGTCGAATCACGCGACTACGATCGTACCGTGCGCGACCGCTTGCAGCGTTCTCTCCAGGAAAGCCTCGAAGACCCGGCCGTGCGGTGCGCCGAGCAGGAGGACAACCGGCGACGCTTTGCCGAACAGGTCAGTGGCATCATCACCGACAACAGGCTCGACGCTCTGGTGTTTCCGACCTGGGCCAACGTGCCGCGTCTCATCGGAGACCTGCGCTCGCCGGGCGGGGACAACAGCCAGGTGCTGTCGCCGCAGACCGGTTTCCCGGCGATCACCGTGCCGATGGGGTGGATCGAGGAAGGCGGGAAACAGTTGCCCGCGGGTCTGCAGATTCTCGGCGATGCCTGGACCGAGCCCAGGCTTATCGCCCTCGCGTACGCCTACGAGCAGGCGACCCGACATCGCCGTCCGCCGTCCGCGACACCAGCTCTTCGGTAGCGGTAGCGCGCCAAGCTCCCCGCGCCGGCGCATGCAGGTCCGCGACGTCGCCGGTGAAGCCGTCGAACCCTGTACCATCGAAATATCGACTCGCCGGTTGACGATCCGAAGGAGTGACCGCGTGAAGGAAAGTCCCGTAGTCGCCGTGGTTTGTGGCGGTCCCTCGGCGGAAGCTGAAGTGTCCCGGGTGTCGGGCAAGTGCGTCGCTGAGGCGCTGCGCGCCACCTATGCCAACGTCAGTCTGATGGAGCTCGAGGAGTTCGTCGACGGCGGCTTCGGCAAGAGCTTCACCGATGTCGTCTTTCCCGCCTTCCACGGGCCGCCGGGGGAAGACGGGACGTTCCAAGGTTTCCTGGAGGTGCTCGGCATTCCGTACGTCGGTTGCGACGTTGCGGGAAGCGCTTGCGCCATGGACAAGGTCATCGCCAAACAGTTATTCCGTTCGCGTGATCTTCCGGTGGCCGACGACGTGGTGGCGTACCGAAGCGAAGGCGCCGAGGCGGCGGCCCAGCGAACGCTCGAAACGCTGGGCCCGGATGTCGTCATCAAGCCGTCAAGCCAAGGATCGGCGCTTGGCGTGGTGTTCGGCAAGGACGTCGACGACCTGGTGCCGGCCATCGAACAAGCTTTCGCATTCGACGACCGCGTGCTCATCGAAAGGCGCATCGAAGGGAAGGAGATCACCGTGGCAGTGCTCGAGCGCAACGGTGCGGAGGCGCTCCCGGTGATCGAGATCACCACGCCTCCGGGTTCATGGTACGACTTCGAACATCGCTACACGCCCGGCTTGTCCGACCACATCATGCCGGCGCCGCTGCCCGAAGAGCAGTACCGCCGAACCCAGGAGGTCGCTCTGCGGGCTTTCGAAGCGCTCGGCTGTCGCGATCTGTCGCGCGTCGACTTCATGGTGCCGGCCGAGGGCGAGCCCATTGTGCTGGAGGTCAACACGATGCCGGGAATGACCCCGACGAGCTTGTTCCCGGATGCCGCTCGGGAGGCGGGAATTTCGTTCGAAGAGCTCGCCTCGCTGCTCATCGAGCGCGCCGTGGCGCGGGGCAACTGAGTCAGCGCGTCGTCGTGAACGAGACCCTACAGATCCGTCCGGCGCGACCGGATGAAGCGGCGTCGCTGACCCGGCTGGCGATGTCCTCGAAGGCGCACTGGGGCTATGACGAGGCCTTTCTCCAGGCGTGTCGGGAGGAGCTCACCGTCGGTCGCGAAGACATCGAGCGCCACACGGTTGCTGTGCTCGAGGACCGTAGTGTCGGTGTCGTGCGCGGGTTCTACATGCTGCGCTCTGGCGACAGGGCCGAGGGCCGCGGGCCGCCGCGACGAGGCATTCTGGAATTCCTCTATGTTGATCCGACCACGATCGGCGCCGGCCATGGGCGGCGCCTGTGGCTCGACATGGTTGTCTCTGCGCGCCAGCAGGGTTACAAACAGATCCTTATCCACAGCGACCCCCACGCCGAAGGCTTCTACCGTGCCCTGGGGGCGGAACGAGTCGGTGACGTGGCATCGGGGTCGATCGAGGGACGGCTGTTGCCACTCATGAACTTCGACATCAACGCCGACAAGGGGAGCGCATGAAGGTCTTGCTGAAGCTCGAAGAGGCCGTTTTTTTGGTGCTCGCCGTGGCGATCTTCGCCCCTACCCACCTGGACGAGCTCGCGTGAGCCAAGCCCCTGCCGGCATTCCGGTGGCTCGCGACCACGTACCGAGCGTCACCACCGATCAGATGATCGAGGTCGATCGCGCCATGGTCGAGGACTATGGCATCGAGTTGATCCAGATGATGGAGAACGCCGGGCGCAATCTGGCGCATCTTTGCCGGCAGCGCTTCCTGTCGGGGGACCCCCGCGGCAAAGCTGTGACCGTGCTGGCGGGACGCGGCGGAAACGGTGGCGGGAGCCTGGTCGCAGCCCGCAGGCTGGCCAACTGGGGAGCCAACGTCGTTGTTGTCATCGCCACTCCCGCAGACGCGTTCGAAGGTGTTGCGGCCCACCAGCTCGGCATTCTCCAGCGTATGAACGTGCCCCTCCTGGAGGCGGTGCCGACCGCTGCGGACGCAGACGTCGATCTGGTGATCGACGGCCTCATCGGCTACAGCCTGTCGGGGCCGCCGCGCGGCGTAACCGCCGAGCTCATCCGCTGGGCAAACGAGCAGGCCGCGCCGGTGCTGTCGCTCGACGCTCCCTCGGGGCTCGATACCGCTACCGGCGCCGTGTTCGAGCCGGCGATTCACGCCGCTGCGACCATGACGCTGGCGCTGCCCAAGCGGGGCCTGGCCGAAGACGCCAACCAGGAGTTCGTCGGCGAGCTCTACCTGGCCGACATCAGTGTGCCGCCGGCGCTGTACGATTCGCCGAGACTCGGGCTGGAGGTCGGCAACATTTTCGCCGACGCGGACATCGTGCTCCTGCGGGGAGCACAAACGGAGGGAGGGTAAGCGGGTGCCGACATTGATCGACTCACCGACGACCATCGAGGCCGCCGGGAACAAACCGAAGATCATTCAAGAGTACGTGGGGCGGGTGAATTCGGATACCGCCGAGGTTTCCGTGGCGCACATGCGCAGCCCGAGCGGCTGGGTCGAGCCGGCGCAAACGCCACAGTTCGATGAGTACACGCTGGTGCTCGAGGGCGCCCTGCGTGTCGAGTTCGAGGGCGGTGAAATGGAGGTCGCGGCCGGGCAGGCGGTGGTTGCTCGACGCGGGGAGTGGGTGCGCTACAGCACCCCGGGCGACGAGGGCGCCGTGTACATCGCGGTTTGCCTGCCGGCGTTCTCGCCGGCCACGGTGAACCGTGAGGCAGGGTAATCGCATGTTGCGGTGGCGCTCGTAGCCATGACACTGCACGAGCCGGCGACGACGCTCACCGACTATTTTCTGACCCTGGAGTGTGCCTGGTTCGTCTACGTGCTGGCGCGCCGGTCAAAGCCGGGATTTGTGCGCGCGTCGTTCATCGCGCTGTTCTCATCGGTGGCCGCGGCCTCGCTCTTTGGCGGCACGATGCACGGTTTCTTCCCGGACACCGAAAGTACAGCCAGCCAGGTTCTGTGGATCGCCACGATGCTCAGCGTCGGCATCACTGCAGCGGCCATGTTCTCTCTGGGCACGCGCCTGGGATTTGGTGCGGAGACAGCGCGGAAGTTGACGCCGGTCCTGGCGACCGGCTTGGCGGCGTATGCCGGGGTGACGCTGTTGGTCAGCCGGAATTTTCTCGTCGCCATCGTCGCCTATCTGGCGGCGGCGCTCTTTCTCATGGCGGTGTTGCTGCGGGATTGGCTGCGTAACCGCAGCCCGGGGGCGGTCGCGTGCATCCTGGGCATCGCACTGACGCTGCTAGCGGCGCTGGCGCAACAGTCCGGCGTCGCGCTGCACCCCGTGCACTTCGATCACAACGCCGTCTACCACTTGATCCAGGCGGTGGCCCTGTATCTTTTCTTTCGTGGCGCTTTAGAGGTCGGCGAACCGCACTGAATCCCACGGCCTGCGGCCGTACGGTGGGGAGCCAACCGATGAGTGCATCGTCGTATCCCAAGTCCCTTACGCGGCGTGCTTTCTTCGGCGCTACCGCGTTGCTTGCGACCCTGCCCCGGGCGCCATTCACGACCCCTGCCGGCGCACGGTGGCCGACGGTCGTCAACGACCTTCACTCGCGCCTCAATCCGACACGGGTCGCCGGCGTCGAGCAGCCGTCATCGGTAGGCCAGCTGCGGCGGCTGGTGCATGCCGCTGCCTCAAACGATACGGAGATCAGTCTTGCGGGTGGGCGACATGCCATGGGCGGGCAGCAATTCCGCACCGGCTCCCTGCTCATCGACATGAGTGCTCTCCACCGCGTGCTCTCATTCGATCGTGCCGCCGGCGTCGTCGAGGTCGAAGGCGGCATCCAGTGGCCGGAGCTGGTTACCTGGCTGGCGCGCGAGCAGCAGGGCGAACGGCCGGCATGGGGCATCGTCCAGAAGCAAACCGGCGCCGACCGGCTGTCGATCGGCGGCGCCTTGTCGGCCAACGTGCACGGTCGCGGCCTGCTGTACCG
>SMVA01070906.1_pt1 | contig 12560 bp, 11 predicted proteins | sample 2456451 | NCBI WGS metagenome assembly SMVA01 (sample SAMN11095933, study PRJNA526329) | marine sediment metagenome | biome: Marine sediment; feature: Surficial sediment; material: Deep marine sediment; isolation source: Hadal surficial sediment | place: Pacific Ocean | collected 2014-05 | depth...
CCGCGCAGGATCGAACGGGCCGCAATGTACATCAGGCTCACCACTCCGAGCGGATATAGGAAACCGTACCACGCCGGGATCTTCATCCCCACCGACACCAGCGCCCAGAACAGCACCGAAAGCGCCGTGGCCACCGCGCCGCCGATCAGCAATGCTGGCACGTCCCCCACCAATCCGACGATCAGCAACGCCGGCGGCGCCAACCAGAATACTCCCACCAGCGAGAAGAACACCGGCAGCAAGGACCGTTGCACTGGATATTCGTGCAGCGATTGCCGGCCACCGAGGTACAGGTTCTTCGACCATCCCTCCACCAGTTGCCCCAAGCCCCGGTACATCCTGGTGGCCATCAATTCGGTGGCGAAGGCAAAGAACACCCGGCGACCGGCGGCGGCGGTCCGTTGCGCCAGCGCCAGGTCCTCCGCCACCGCATCCTTGACGCTCGCGTGGGTGCCCAGCGCTTCGTAGGACCGGCGGGGCATCATGATGAACTGCCCGTTGGCGATCATCGAGCGGCTCGACTTGGACCGGTTGACGGCACGCGGGTGGTAGCGCACTCCGAGCAGGGCCCACACCTGCGGCATGATGACCCGCTCCCAGAAACCCAGGCACAACTGGTGCGGCGCCACCGTGACCAGGTCCGCCGCCTGCGCGTGCAGCGCGCCGACCGCGTGGCCGATCAGCTCGGGGCCGTGGACGGTATCCGCGTCGGTGAACAGCAGGATGTCCGCCTTCGCGACGCGATATCCCTGGTGGCAAGCCCACGGCTTGCCGAACCAGCCCGGGGGAATCTCCTCGCCCTCCACCAGTCGGATCCGCGGGTCCCGCGCCGCGCATCGCCTGACGATCGCGGCTGTTTCATCCGTGGACCGGTCGTCGACCACGATGATCTCCAGCGAATCGTAGGATGACGCCATCACCGATTCCAGCACCGTCCCGATGTTGGCTTCCTCGTTCCGGGCGGGGATGATGACGCTGACCGGTTCTCCCGAGGCTGGGGGAAAGTCGGCCAATCGGGGGGTGCGGCTGCCCAGGCGGATCAGCAAGAAAAAAGGCCCCAACCACAGGGCCGCGATGAGCAGTTCGACGGGAATCGTCACCCCTCCGTCACGTCTGTGCCGGTCGGGTGACCGAGGCCAGTTGTTCCTCGATGGCTTCGAGCTGGCGCTCGATATCGCTCTCGTCGAAGTCCGCTCCGGAGGAGGGAACACCGTTTTGACTGAAGAGCGTTGCCACCAGTGCGTCGGTGTATCCCACCACCGCCACGGCGATGCCCTTGTCGAGAACACTGTTGAGGCGCATCATGATGGCCAGGCCGGTTCGAGCCCGCATGGCCGCCAGCACTGGAGACAGTGTCCGGGTCAACAGCCCCCGCAGGTATTGCATTTCCTCCACCACCTCGCCGGCGGCCAATCCTCGCGCCGCCGCCACTCGGCCGTAGTGTTCGCACACGTCGAACCACACCGTCTTGGTCTCACGACGATACGGTCCCACCATTTCGATGATGATGTCGAGGATGAGCTTCAACTCCCGCTCGACAGTCGAACGGGCTATTGTGTTCGAAGACGTAAGACGGTCGCCTAGCCACGCGGCCCACTGGTCGATCATTGCATCGCGCTGTTCGGCCATCGCCTGACCGGCCGCGTCCAATGCTGGGTGCGAAGCTCGCAGTTGCGTCTCCCGGTGGAATGTTGAGGGGGGAAAGTTACAGCGGAGGGGCAATGGCGTCAAAAGCAATCCGTCCACCGGCACTCAAAGCCGGTAGCCGCATCGGGTTGGTTGCACCGGCCGGACCGATCCTGGAGCGGGACGACATCCGCCGCGCGGTGGAACAGTGCCAAGCCCTTGGCTACCAAGCGGTTGTCGGGGAAAACGCCCACGCCAAGTACGGCTACCTCGCCGGCACCGACCCCCAACGCCTGGCCGACCTCAACAGCGCGCTGACCGATCCGTCGCTCGACGCAATCTGGTGCCTGCGTGGAGGTTACGGAACGCCTCGGCTGTTGCCGCGAGTGGCATACTCCGCCGTGGCTGATCATCCCAAAATCGTCATCGGGTTCTCCGACATTACCGCGCTCCTTCACGCACTGGCCCATCAAGCGGGGATCATCACGTTCCACGGCCCGGTGGCCAGGGAACCGCTCAGCGCTTTCAGCCGCGACGCCATGATGCGGGTCGTTGCCGGCACTGATGCTGCCGGTGTCCTGCCACCGGCACCCACGTCCGACGATGCCCTGGTCGGGACCGATGGGCGCATCGTGACACTGCGAGGGGGCAGGGCTGAGGGCCCCCTGTTCGGCGGCAACCTGACCATCATGTGCCATCTCGTCGGAACGCCATATCTACCAACACTCGATGGCGCGCTCCTGTTCCTTGAAGAAGTCTCGGAAGATCTCTACGCCGTCGATCGATGCTTGGTGCATCTGCGTAACGCCGGAATTCTCGAACGCCTGGCCGGGATCATCATCGGCCGCTTCACCGACCTGACCCGGGCAACCCCGTCCGGAGCCCTGGGCTTTGAGGAAGTGCTCGAAACCCACCTCGGCTCCTTGGGAATCCCCGTCGCCTTCGGTTTCCCCATCGGCCATATCGCCGACCAATGGACCCTACCCCTAGGTGTAGTCGCCCGCCTAGATGCCGACGCCGGAACGCTCGAACTCCTAGAACCAGCCGTCAGCTAGGCCCCACACCCAAACGCCCTACGCCCTACGCCCTACGCCCTAAACATTACTACTTACTCAACCACTCACTATTCACCATTCAATATTCAATATTCCCCATGTCCACTCCCTCCCTCACCAAACACCTCCTCTCCGGTTCCCTGGGCGACCTCCTCGTCGATGTCCGCACCGGCGACCGGTCTTCCCCCCGGCCTGCGGTGCTCGTCATTCACGGATTCAAAGGGTTCAAGGACTGGGGCATGTTCCCCCCACTGGCCGACCGGCTGGCCAACGCCGGTTTCACCGCGGTCAGCTTCAACTTGTCGGGGAGCGGCGCCGACGACGCCGGCGAGTTTTCCCTCCTCGATCGATTCGCCCACGCCACCTACCGCGACGACCTCGAAGACATCGACCGCATGTTGCGGGCGATCGCGGAAGGCGACTTGGAGTTCCCGGCGCCGACCAGCATCGGCGTGGTGGGACACTCACGCGGCGGAGGCGCCGCCGTGTTGATGGCCGGCGACCCGAGGATCGACGCCCTCGTTACCTGGGCCGGGGTCGGCACCATCCGCCGTTGGTCGGACGACGACATGAAACTGTGGCAGGAGCGGGGGGTACTGGAGATTCTCAATGCCCGCACCGGACAGGTCATGGAGCTGCACGACGAAGCTCGCCGGGAAATCGAAGCCGAAGCCGAGGGGGCCCTTGACATCGAACGCGCCGCGGCCCGGGTAACGGCGCCGTGGCTCATCATCCACGGCGATCAGGACGAAGCGGTACCCGTAGACGAAGCCCGGCGGCTGGCCGCCGTATCCACCCGCCGGGGGACTGACACCGAACTCGTTGTTATCGAGGGAGCCGGCCATACTTTCGGCGCCGCTCATCCGTTCGCCGGCATGACGCCGCATCTGCAGGAGGCCATGGACCAGACGGTCGGTTGGTTTAGCCGGCACCTGGGATGATGGCCCAGCGAAGTTTGGTCCGACCGGGGTTTCTCGACCTGTTGCACGGGCACATGGTCGATGCGGAACCCAGGGTGGTAGACGACCCTGCGCTGGCCCAGGCGGCCGTGGCCTTGGTCGTGGCCCCGGATCCTTTCTCGATATTGTTCATCCGCAGGGCCGTCAGGGCCGGCGATCCCTGGTCGGGCCAGATGGCCCTCCCTGGAGGACGGGCGTCGCCGGGTGACGCCGATCTCAAGGAAACCGCCATGCGGGAAACCCGGGAAGAGGTGGCCATCGCCCTGGGTGGCGGTCGGTACCTCGGTCAACTCGACGACGTCGCTCCTCGTACCCCCGACCTGCCGCCCCTCATGGTCAGGCCCTTCGTGTTCGTCCTCCCTCGGCGGGTCAGTCCCCGTCCCTGCAGCCAGGAAGTGGAGCAGGCCCTCTGGCTGCCGGTAGCAGACTTCGTGAGGCCGGGGGTGTACCGGGCAGTATCGCTGACCATCAAGGGAACCGTGCGGGTCTTTCCCGGATACCGGGTGGGATCCGATACCGTTTGGGGAATGACCGAGAGAATCATCACACCCCTGTTCCGCTCCCTGAACCTGATCCCCTGATCTTCTTTCGCTGTAACTTATTTATTGACAACTGATTAACTAAGGCGGCTGGATTTCGTTCACCCGAAATCAAAGAGTGGTGTGGCGCAAACTTGCAATTGGTCAGGACGTATAGTAAAATTAGGCAACCCTAAATACGGCAGCCCATGACCGCTCTTACCGCCGATGAACTGACCACGTCCGTCGAGGACTACCTCAAGGCCATCTACGCCATCACCCGGCAGGGCCACCCGGCCACCACCAGCGAAATTGCCCACTGGCTGAACCTCTCACCGCCGTCGGTGAGCGGCATGGTCAAGCGCTTAGCGGAGCAAGGGCTCCTGGAGTACCAGCCCTACAAGGGGGTCGAACTGACGGCCAAGGGCCGGCGAGGGGCGCTCACCATACTCCGGCGCCACCGGATCATCGAAGCGTATCTGGTGGAACGGCTGGGCTACAGTTGGGACTCGGTCCACCAAGAGGCGGAACGGCTGGAACACGCCGTTTCGGAAGTGCTGATCGAACGCATGGCCGACGCCCTCGGCAACCCCGAGTTCGATCCCCACGGTGATCCGATTCCCCGACCCGATGGCTCCATGGCGGAGGCAACGTCCACCCCCATGCCCGACATCGAGGTGGGCCAGGAAGGCGTGTTGCATCAGGTTCGCAGCAACGATGCCGAGCAGCTCCGGTTCATTGCCTCCGTGGGTCTGAAACCGGGCACGGTCTTCACCGTCGTCGCTCAGCAGCCGTTCCACGGACCAACCACCATTCGCATCGGAGATACCGAGCAAGTGATCGGGCATGAGCTCGGTTCTCTACTTCGGTGCGAAGTAAGCGGAGAGCAAGGATGACCATGCGATTCGTCGTGCCGGTCCTTTCGGCGGCTTTGATGCTGGCAGCATGCGGTGAAATCGGTACCGAAGCGCCGGCCGATGGAGACGTTTTCGATGGGCCACTCCCGGGACTTACGCCCGAGGAGCTCGCCGCCTTCGTGAAGGGCGACGAGGTGTTCGGCTTCGCCTTCTCGCCCGCGTTGGGGCTGGGGCCCATTTTCAACAACGTTTCCTGTGCCTCATGCCACAGCGGCGATGGCCGCGGCCGGCCTGAGAACGCTCTGACCCGGTTCAGCCGCAGCGCCACCGATCCGGCGCTCGATATCGGCGGTCCCCAGTTGCAGGACAAGGCAACCCCCGGCGCCACACCCGAGACGCTGCCCGCCGGCGTCCTGACCTCGCTGCGCCTCCCGCCGCCGGTGTTCGGCACCGGCTTGATAGCGGCCATTCCCGTGGCCACCATCCTGGCCAACGCCGATCCCAATGATCAGGACGATGACGGCATTTCCGGCAGGCCCAACATGGTGGTGCCGGCGGCGTTCGTGCCCCTCGACGAGCCCGGCGGCGGTTCGGGGCCTCAGCTGGGACGGTTCAGCCGCAAGGCGCAGGTTACCAGCCTGCTGCAACAAATCACCGAGGCGTATCACCAGGACATGGGCGTTACCTCGGACTTTCTCCCGGCGGAGAACGTAAACCCCCAAGTCGGCACCCCCACCGAAACCGCCGACTTGGCGGTCGACCCCGAGCTCCCTATGGCCGACCTGCGTGCCGTGATCCACTACGTCCGACTACTGGCCCCGCCGGCGCCGGGACCGGACACGCCTCAGCGGCAACTGGGGGCCAACCTGTTCGGTCAAATCGGCTGCGCTCGATGCCATACACCGGTAATGCAAACCGGCTCAAACGTCATCCAAGCCCTGGCCTTCAAGCCGGTAACGCTGTACTCCGATCTGCTGCTCCACGACATGGGAGACGCCCTGGCCGACAACCGGCCCGATGGTCAGGCAACCGGTCGGGAATGGAAGACAACGCCGTTGTGGGGGTTGCGCCTGATGCGGCAGTTTCTCAACGGCCAGGCGTTCCTGCTTCACGACGGGAGTGCCGGATCCGTCGAAGACGCCGTGATCAGGCATGGTGGCGAGGCCCAAGTTGCCCGAGACGCGTTCGTGAATCTTTCCGCGGACGACCGGGCCGCCCTGCTCGATTTCGTGGAGTCGCGATGAACCGCCGGGCCTTCGTCGAAGTGTCCCTCACGGTGCTCGGCTCCGCCGCGATCGGTGGCTGCGCGTCGCTCCAAACCGTGCCCGTGACTCCCCAACGCGGTCGGGCGCGGATCGTGGTGCGCAACTATCCGTCGCTCGACCGCCAGGGCGGATCGCTCAAGGTGCTTCCCGACGGATGGACCGTCCCGCTCTACGTCTTGGCGGTTCCGGGGGGCTACGTGGTGGTCAGCCCCATCTGTACCCATCAGGGGTGCACCGTCGGCATCGAAGGCAGCCACCTGGTGTGTCCCTGTCACGGCTCGACCTACACGCGGGACGGGGCCGTTGTCCGGGGACCCGCCGAGGAACCGTTGAGGCGGTTCCCGTCAACCCTCCACGGTGACGGTGTACTTGAGATCGATCTGGTGGGTGCGGCGTGAGCGGTGTTGCCCGGACGGTCGCGGCCTGTTTCGTCTTACTCGGCGGTTGGGCAACGGCCCTCCAGTCGCAGGAGGACACCACCGAGGTAGACCGGCCCATGGTGCGAGGTGACATGTACGACAAGCCATACTTGGCGCAGTTGGCGGGCCGGACCGCCGTCGGCGGCTACGTCGACCTCCAGGCCAGGTACGCCAGGGTGGATGGCGTCAAGGAGGAGTTCACCTTTCTGGCCCAGCGCTTCAATCTGTTCTTTGCCAGCCAGGTGAGCGACTTCATCCGCTTTGCCGCGGAACTGGAGTTCGAGGACGGCGCCGAAGAGATCACCCTCGAGTTCGCCGCCGTCGATTTCATGATATCACGCGCGCTTGCTTTCCGGGCCGGGATGATCCTGACACCGTTGGGCAGGTTCAACCTGTCGCACGACAGCCCGCTGAACGAATTCACCGATCGGCCGCTGGTGTCGACCCAGGTATTCGGCGTGGCCCTGTCGGAGCCGGGGATCGGGGCGCTGGGGATCTTTCCGGTGGGGTCCTCCGGACGGATCACCTATCAGGTCTACGCCGTCAACGGATTCGATGACGATCTCATTACGGTATCCGACGGCACCAGAATCCCTGAAGGCCGTCGCAACTTCGAGGACAACAACAACTCTCCGTCGTTGGTCGGCCGGGTGGCGTGGAGTCCCCGAATCGGCATCGAGTTGGGGGCCTCGCTACACACGGGTCCCTACAACGTGTTCCAGCTGGACGGGATGGAGATAGACCAGAAACGCAACCTGACGATCTGGGTGCTCGACCTCGAGGCCGACTTCCTGGGCATCCGCTGGGAGGGTGAAGGCGGGCAGGCTCGTATAGACGTCCCAGCCGGCCTGTTGGGGATCTTCGCCGAGCGGCAACAGGGATTCTATTTCCAGGGCATGTGGGACTTCGGGCGCCAGTGGATCCGGACCATGCCCAAGTCGTTCTTCTCCGTGGGCGCCCGCGTGGACCTCCTCGATCTCGATGCCGATATCTCGGGAGACAGCGTCAAGCAGATCTCGCTGGGGTTCAACTTCCGCCCCACCGGTGAAACCGTCTTCAAGTTCAACTACGTTCGCGGACGAGCTCGGGACCGGTTCAACAACCCCAGCGACTTCGCGGATTTCCTGTTTTCCGTCGCCACCTATTTCTAGTTCGGATCCCATGACCGACCCAGCCCAGAATCTGATCGTCTTCGCCCTCATCGTCGCAGCCCTGGCAATCCTCTTCTGGCCCAAACGCGGACTGGTCGCCCTGGTCGCCAGTCATCTCCGGGTGACCGACCGCGTGCGCATGGAAGACACGCTCAAACATCTGTACAAGGCTCAGAGCTCCGGTCGAATCGGCTCCATCGAAAGCGTCGCCGGCGCTCTCGGCGTCCCCCGCTCGAAGGCCGTGCGGCTGGTGGCCAAGCTCGAATCTTCCGGCTTGATGCAGACCACCGATCGAGGCCTGCTGCTGAGTGCCGACGGGCGGGCTTACGCCCTCCGGATCGTACGGTCTCATCGTTTGTGGGAGCGATTCCTGGCCGACCGGACCGGCTTGACGCCGGCTGACTGGCACGAGGAAGCCGAGCGCCAGGAACACACGCTGAGCCCCGAGCAGGCCGAGGATCTCTCCGCCCGGATGGGACACCCGCGCTACGATCCGCACGGCGATCCGATACCCACCGATCGGTTGGAGTTGCCCCCCGCCGCCGGCGTTGCCCTGACGGCGCTGGTGCCGGGCCAAGCCGGCCGGATCGTTCACCTCGAGGACGAACCGCGGGAAATCTACCAGCACCTTGTCGACCAAGGCCTGGCGCCCAACATGGAAATCCTGGTGCTCAGCACCGGGCCCGATCGCATCAGCTTTCGCGGCGACGGGCGGGACCACGACCTGGAACCCATCGAGGCGGCCAACATCACCGTCGTGCCGCTCGCCGTGCCCCATCCAGCCGCGGTGGACACGGTACAACACACGCTGGCCGAAGCCGAACCGGGCCAGTCGGTGACGGTCGCGGGTATTTCCCCAGTGTGCCAGGGTCGGCAGCGCCGCCGCCTTCTCGACCTCGGCGTGGTGGTCGGCACCACCATCCGGGCCGAGTTCCGGAGCGCAACCGGTAACCCGGTGGCCTATCGCATTCGCGGTGCGCTGATCGCCCTCCGCAAGCAGCAGGCCGAGTGGATCCTGGTGGAGCCGGCGGCAGCGGTGAGTGAGGGTGCCGCATGACGAAAATCATGCCCGCTCCCTGCCATGGTTGCAGCGCCAACCGCAGCGATCAATTGGTTCAGCTGGGGCTCGACCCGACACGGTGGGATTACTTCGTCGCCCTGGCAGGCAACCCCAACACCGGCAAGAGCACGGTGTTCAATGCATTGACCGGACTGCGGCAGCACACCGGCAACTGGCCCGGCAAGACCGTCGTGCGGGCCGAGGGCGTGTTCGAACACGCCGGCAAGCGGGTCAAGGTCGTGGACCTGCCGGGCACTTATTCGCTCCAGGCGGGAAGCAGCGACGAGGAAGTCGCTCGCGATTTCATTCTCTTCGGTGAGCCTGACGTCACCGTGGTGGTAGTCGACGCCACCAGACTCGAGCGCAACCTCAACCTGGTGCTGCAGATCCTCGAAATCACCGACCGGGTCGTGGTATGCCTCAATCTCATGGACGAGGCCAAGCGACACGGCATTGCCGTCGATCCCAAGAAACTCGCCCGCGAGTTGGGGGTGCCGGTGGTACCGGCGGCCGCCCGCCAGGGCGTGGGTATCCCGGAACTGAAGGCTGCCATGGACGACGTCGCCGGCCGTCGAGTCACCCCGACACCGTTTCGCATCGAGGAGTATCCGGCCGATGTCGGCCTAGCCGTGGGGGAGCTGACCCCGGTGGTAGAGCAAGCCTTTCCGGGGTTGCCCAACGCACGCTGGGTGGCCCTCCGGCTGCTCAACGCCGACGCCCGAATCGAAGAAGCCGTCAGGTCCGGCACCATCGGATCCGGTCCGGAGACCATTGTGGGTGACGATGATTCGGTGGTCGATCAGCTCCGCGAGACGGTGCTCGAGAGCGCCTCCTCCGAGCGATGGAAGCTGAGTGCCAACTTCCAGGATGCGCTCTCACGAACCCTGTACGACACCGCCGAAGCCATCGCCCAGCGCTGTACCTTGACCGGGGGGAAACGGCTGAAGTTCGACCTCGACCGGACACTCGACGGGCTCCTTACCAGCCGCTGGCTGGGGTTCCCCCTGATGTTGCTGATTCTCGCGGTCGTCTTCTGGCTCACCATCGAAGGGGCCAACGTCCCCTCGGCCATGCTGGCCACCGTGTTGATCGACAAGGCGCACCCGTTCCTGGTAGGCGTCGGGGCCACGGTCGGCATGCCGTGGTGGCTGAGCGGATTTCTGTTCGACGGGGTGTACTTGGCCACGGCGTGGGTGGTGAGCGTCATGCTGCCGCCGATGGCCATTTTCTTCCCCCTGTTCACTCTGCTGGAGGATTTCGGCTACCTGCCCCGCGTGGCCTTCAACCTCGATTCACTGTTCCAGCGATCCGGGGCGCACGGCAAGCAGGCCCTTACCATGTGCATGGGGTTCGGCTGCAACGCGGCCGGAGTGGTGGCCACGCGAATCATCGATAGTCCCCGCGAACGGTTGATCGCCATCATCACCAACAACTTCTCGCTGTGTAACGGACGGTGGCCGACGCAGGTCCTGATCGCCACCATCTTTATCGGTGCCTTGGTGCCCGCCTCCATCGCCGGCCTCGTGGCTGCGTCGGCCGTGGTGGCCATCGCGGTACTCGGCATCGTCTTCATGTTCGTCACGTCGTGGTTGCTGTCACGCACCGTCCTGCGCGGTGAGGCGACCTCGTTCTCGCTCGAACTGCCGCCCTACCGGCCGCCGCGGATCCTGCAGACTCTGTACACCTCGCTCATCGATCGCACGCTCATTGTGTTGTGGCGCGCGGTGATCTTTGCGGCACCCGCCGGAGCGGTAATCTGGCTCATCGCCAACGTCCACATCGGCGGCTCCAGCATCGCCCAGCTTTCCGTTGACTGGCTCAATCCGCTGGGGATCCTCCTCGGCCTCAATGGGGTGATCCTGCTGGCCTACGTCGTGGCCATTCCGGCCAACGAGATCGTCATCCCAACCGTGCTCATGCTCACGGCGTTGACGCTGCAGTTGACGGGGGTGGGGAGTGGGACCGGGGTCATGTTCGAGCCGGATTCGGCCAATGCCATCGGCGACCTCCTGCGGGCCGGCGGATGGACCCTGCTGACGGCGGTCAACCTCATGCTGTTCAGCCTGCTGCACAACCCGTGTTCGACCACCATCTACACCATCTACCGGGAAACCGGCAGCGCCAAATGGACCGCCGTGGCCACCATGCTGCCACTGGTCATCGGGTTCGCCACCACGTTCGTGGTGGCCCAGGTGTGGCGCCTGGTGGTGTAAGGCGGGCTGGGCCTGGACTTGCTCCCAAACGCAAACGAGGCCCGACCGTCTCCATGACGGCCGGGCCTCGCGCTGCCAGCGATCCGTTCGCTTAGCCGCCGAGCGGAATCCTCACCCCGAAGACTACGGGGAACAGGTTCGTGCTCGTCCCCTCGGTAAAGATCAACACCCACCGGCCCTCGAAGAACAGGTAGAGGCCACCGATCGGCGCGGCGCCACCTACGACGCCTGACAGGGCACCGTCGGTCGAGCTCGCGGTGCCAGTCGGGTCCTCCGTGGTACCAAAGGCATCGCAATCAACTCCTGAACACTTGGAGTTGACGAACCCGCCACCACCGCCGACCCAGATGTCGAGCGTGGCCTTGTCTCCACCCTGGCCGATGTTCGGGTGCAACATGGCGTACGCTATCCCGTAGATGTTGTTCAACTTGGCTTCGAACGACGTGGTCGCGCCGACCCCGAAATCCTTGAAACTGGATGACCCGTAGGAGAGATCGAATCGCAGGCCGACTGGTGACTGCCCCCCTGCGAACCGGTAAGCCACGTGGCCGTCTACCAGCCAACCGGTGTTGAGGACGTTACCGGCGTCGCCGGTCGGGAACACACCGCCAACGCCGATGCCGATGGTGATTGGGGATTGCTGCGCATTCGCGGTGGAAACGGGCGCAACCAGCACAGCCAGTCCCATCACCGCACCTAGCAAACCGACAGACAGTCTTCTCACTGGTCCTCCTCTGTGTTGGGCCCGCGCCAACCTGCCTCGGACAAACGGTCTTGTCCTAGGTAGGCACCGGGTGGAGAGCTACCACTATGATTGGTGAACCGTAGCAACGATAAGCCGTAACTTGCGATCACGCCAGCCCTTCTCCTGCATGGGGTTGGTCCGGGGGCCATAATACCCGACTATTTTTGTCGGCATTACACCCATTTTTTGGCGCTGGGGGACAGGATGGCGCCGTCCCGGCCGGCCCCTTGCCCCCGCTCGTGGCCCGGGAGATCTTGGGTTCGGCAGCCACTCTGCGGAGCCTCCCAGTGACCGATACCGCCTCTTCTTCCCCCGATCGGGCCGCAATGGCCCGCCGCCTGGTCGACACCTTCGGCCGCGGCTGGGCCCGCCAGGACGCCGAGCTGCTGCTGTCGGTCTTCAGCGACGCCGCCGTGTTCCGTGAGGGGCCCTTCGGCAAGGCCCACGAGGGCCTGGCCGCCATTCGCGGCTACTGGGCCGACATCTCCTACCACCAGTCAGAGGGGACCTTCTCGTCCGGAGAGATCTTTACGGCCGGACCCTGGTTTTCCGTCGAGTTCAAATCGGTCTTTCGCCGCCGCCGGACGGGCGAGTGGGTCGATGTCCGCGGTGCGCTGTTCTGCGAGACGGCAGACGAGAAGATCTCCGAGATGCGGATGTACTGGCACCGCTGGACCAGAGGGCGCGAGGTC
>SMVA01365295.1_pt1 | contig 12558 bp, 10 predicted proteins | sample 2456451 | NCBI WGS metagenome assembly SMVA01 (sample SAMN11095933, study PRJNA526329) | marine sediment metagenome | biome: Marine sediment; feature: Surficial sediment; material: Deep marine sediment; isolation source: Hadal surficial sediment | place: Pacific Ocean | collected 2014-05 | depth...
AAACGGCAAGTAAGGCTTTTAGTGAAGTACTTAAAGAGCATGGCGCCGTGGGTGCTGAGTATTTGGCTGTTTCGTTGGATGATATGCGATATCTTTATGTAAGCCCCATTGACAATATGGCTGCTTTAGATAGCCGCCCGGTTTTTGAAGCGCTCAATGAGGCTTTAGGTGAAGAAGGCACCAAGGCTCTGATGTCAAAGTTTGATGGTACATACGATACTCACAGAGATTACGTGTTGAATCTATCAAATGAACTCTCTTATAATAGCGGAGAAATTGTGGAAGAGGGAGTTTATTTCAGACATTTCGATTATCACTTTGTCTACGCGGATAAAGAAACCGAAGCCAAAGCCATCAGTAAGGAATGGAAAGAGCTCTACACCTCCAAAAACATTCCTCAAGGCTATCGCATATACACCGGTGGTTTGGGTACCGAGCCGTTAATCATGGTAGTACAATGGGCAAAAAGCGCCGAAGAATTTTATGCACAGCAAGCAAAAACACAGGAAGCCTTAGGTGATATTAAAGACCTCATGGACCGAACCATGGCGATCACCAGGAAATTCGAATCTTATGACGGCCGCATCCGTCCCGATCTCTCGTATCAGCCTGAAGCCGTAATGGCTGGAAATTAAAATCTAAAAGATCTGTCTCCGGGCAGATCTTTTTTTATACATCCCCGTTATAAATTCCCCATTGATTTCCTTCTTTAGCTTTTCGCCGTTATATTGCAATAATTTATAATCATTCTAAATAATAATTGTGTCTTCCATTAAGGTCGCCATTGCAGATAAACAAGCGCTGACCAAAGTAGGTCTCAAATCTTTTATAAATGAAAGGAAAGATCTTCAGCTGCTTAATGAAATAAATTCCTTGGATGACCTAAGGAATACTTTGAAATCCGAGCAACCTCAAGTACTATTGGTAGACTATAATCTACGCGACTTCGTGTCAATTAGTGACCTGCGGGAAGTAAAGATACTGAGTCCAAATACCAAGATCCTGATAATCTCTTCCGACAATGACAAGTCGAATATATTTGACGTAATAAAAATAGGAATTAGTGGATATGTGACCAAGGAATGCAGCCAACAAGAAATTGTGGGGGCGATTTACGCCACCGCTAAGGGAGAAAAATTCTTTTGCAACAAAGTGTTGGACCTGATCCTTGAAAAACATCTGAACAAAGACCCTGAGGATGAGTGCCTGCCAACAGAACTTTCCGTGAGAGAAGTAGAGATCGTCCAATTGACCGTTAGTGGAATGAACGCCCGTCAAATTGCTGACAAGTTATACTTGAGTCATCATACTGTTTACACCCATAGAAAGAATGTAATGAAAAAACTAGCGTTGGGCTCGGTAACTGAACTGACCCTGTATGCAGTAAAAACCGGCATCATCAGCGCATAGTGTCATTTCATACATGACACGACACTAGTACCTAATGTTAGGTACTGATACCCAATTTTGTTAGACACAAAATACCTTTAATGGTGTATTGTGTCCATCCCGTCCTGTTTCTACCTTTACTCACGTTATTTAAAATTAGTCTAAGTAAGAATAGTGTGAAAAATATACTTCTACTTCTGTTAGTACATATAAGTACAACCGGCCTATATGCTCAAACTGCCAGCATTACAGGGAGATTAACGGAGACCGGCAGCGAGAATATAATAGCTGGCGCTCATATCTTTCTGGACGAACTGAAACAGGGAACCGTATCAGATGGAAAAGGAAGGTTTGTGCTAAACGACATTCCCAGTGGAACTTTTCATTTAGAGGTTTCCAGCCTGGGCTTTCAAAAACTAACCCAGCAAGTGGTAATTGGCCCGGGAGAAGACTTAATAGTTCGCTGGGAATTAAAAGAAGACTTTATAGAAATCCCGGGAATAGTGATCGAACGGACTTCTCTTTCCGGTGGTCACCAGGGCCTGCAGGACATACCAGGATCTGTGCACTATTTAGGACCTGCCGAACTAGACAAGTTTAATTATGGTGATATTCATCGAATACTAAGGAACATTCCTGGAGTTAATATACAGGAAGAAGAAGGGTTTGGATTACGACCCAACATCGGACTTCGCGGTTCCGGAGTAGAGCGAAGCTCAAAGATCACCATTATGGAAGACGGCGTGCTGATGGCACCTGCCCCCTATGCAGCTCCTGCTGCTTATTATTTCCCCACTTCAGGGAGAATGCAGGGAGTGGAGGTAAGAAAAGGATCCAGTCAAATTAAATACGGCCCTTATACCACCGGTGGCGCCATTAATTTCATCAGTACACAAATCCCCAATCAATTTGCAGGAAAAGTCAGCGTCCTGGGCGGCAACTATGGGTCCCGTACGGTACACGCTGTAATTGGGGATAGTTATAAGAATATTGGCTTTTCATTGGAAACTTATCAAGCTCATTCAGATGGCTTCAAAGAGTTAGACAACGGTGGAGATACTGGATACGACCTTCAGGATTATATAGCAAAGATTAGGATAAATACCAACCCAGATGCAAAAATCCATCAATCATTAACCCTCAAATTAGGACAAACAATCGGAGCATCGGATGAAACGTACTTGGGTTTAACAGATATTGATTTTCAAGCCACTCCTTTTAGACGATACTCGGGATCTCAAAAGGATGTAATGAATACCAGGCAACGGCAAGTAATGCTAAGGCATCAGATACAGCCATTTGATTTTATGGATGTAACCACCACAATATACCGCACGGACTTTGAACGGAATTGGTACAAGCTGAATAAAGTAAAGGCGTCTGAGGATGGTGACAAGGTTAGTATCAGTAAAATCCTGGATGACCCCATCAAATATAACCAAGAGTTTGACATTATACGCGGAGCCACTTCACTCAACGGTGATGCCTTAGAGGTGAAGGCTAATAACCGCGAATACTATTCGAAAGGACTCCAAACCGTTCTGGGGTTCCGTTTTGGATCTGAAACTATAAAAAATGACCTGGAAATTGGTTTTAGGTTCCATCAAGATCAAATCGACAGATTTCAGTGGGTTGACAAATACAAAATGGAAGACGGTGTGATGATGTTGACCAACAGTGGGACACTGGGAACAGAAAGTAATCGCGTAGAGACTGCCAATGCATTTGCCGGCTATCTTCAATATACCCTTCAGGTAGGACCATGGACCATGGTTCCAGGGTTACGGTACGAAAATATTGATATTGAGCGACTGGATTATGGTAAGGAAGATCCCACCAGAACGGGTGCAGACTTATCTATTCGATCCAATAAAGTGGATGTGGTTATCCCGGGCATAGGCGTAGACTATAAAATCAACTCTAAATGGAATTCCTTCCTGGGGATTCACAAAGGGTTTTCTCCTCCAGGTTCCAAGGAAGGAACGGAGCCAGAAGAAAGTGTGAATTATGAGTTAGGATTCCGGTTCCAACACCAAGCACTTTATATACAAAGTGTGCTGTTTTTCAATGACTACAGCAACTTGTTGGGTTCTGATTTTGCGTCATCAGGAGGACAAGGCACCATTGACCAGTTCAATGGAGGCGATGTCAATGTATGGGGCATTGAGTTTGAACTCCGCTATGACCTATTGGCAACAGCCAAATCTTCTTTAAGTTTGCCGGTTGGAATCACCTATACTTTAACCGAAGGTGAGTTTCAAAACTCATTTGATAGTGAATTCGATGGCTGGGGCAAGGTTGAAGAAGGAGATGAGTTACCTTATCTGCCCAAGCATCAACTGGCCTTGTTTTTAGGTTTGGAATCAGGAAAATTTAGCGTTAATCTCAGCTCCAAGTATCAGAGCGCATTGCGAACCGTACCTGGTCAGGGAGACATCCCTCTTAATGAAAGTACCGATAGCCAATTCGTAGTGGACTTCAGTACCAACTTTAACTTACACAAAAATATAACCCTATTCGGCAGTATTAGAAATCTAACGGACCAGGTTTATAACGTAGCCCGGAGGCCTGCCGGCTTACGACCGGGAATGCCGAGGTCATTTATAGTTGGGCTAAAGGCACGGTTTTGAAATTACCAATTACGAGGGTTGGGGCCGGGGGTGCGATCAAGAACGAGTACTGCGGGTAGTAAGAAAAGTAATAATGGCCATAGGTATTAGCACCAGAATTAACCAAAACGGCAGTGCTGTTATAGCAAATTGCCATTGTTCCACTTTACTTAGGTCTAATTCCTTGAACATATAGAAAACACCAACGACATAGACGGACATGGCAAAAATTGACAACATAAGGGAGAATTTCTTGTTTTTGAAAATTGTCCACCGTCTGTTTTGCAGTTCCAGCAACATTTCATTGAAGGTTTGAGCCTCAAGTCTTAAGTACTCCAGATGGATTTCCTGTGACCGTGACCTAGCCATACCTACTTGTCTCAACCTCTGGCGTTGTCTGGCATTTCCCTCTAAACGGTCTTTTATGGTGTAAGCTAATCCCACTATATTTATAGTTATTACTCATATATTAATATTATAAGTTTGCTAAATGTAACCTCCTAAATCATAAAATGTTGATTATATGTGAATTACAGATATCTATTGGCCTCTTTTTTCCCAGTATCTAAGCAAGCCATAAACACTCATCCAGGAAGGATTGGCAGCTTCATAGATTGCTATATCGACATCTGAAAGACCACTTTGGCGCAGTTCACTGGCTACAAATTGCTGGAACGGAGCTGTGACCACCGAAGCTGGTGTTTGAGCTTCCCAGTAGGGCTTAATCCATTGGGACCATGCCAATAATCGTTCTTGCAATTCATCCAGGTGAGCAGAAATATTGTCTATAACTCCAAAATGTGTTAGAAAAAGTTTCTTCAATTTCATTTCACGGATTAAATCAATTGATTGAATCCAATTTTCAATATTAATATCGGGTGGCGGACATGGTGGCATGACCGGTCCGCTTCCAATTTTAACCCCTGCCACGTCCCCGGTAAACAGGGTTTCGCCCATTTGCCAGGCCAGGTGATGTATGGCATGTCCTGGTGTGTACCACGGCTTAAATACCCTATCTCCTATTTCTATGGGCTGGTCATCCACCACCTCCATCAGTTGCTCACTAGAGATAGCTTCCATACTTCCCCACAACTGGTCCATTTTATCCCCGTAAATGCGCTCCGCAGAAGCCATTAGTCGTTCGGGGTCCTTTAAATGTCTGTACCCCATACTATGAACAAATACCTTGGCACCCTGGCTTGCCAGGTACCAGGCGGCACCCGCGTGATCGAGATGAATATGGCTTATTAAAACATTCTTAATTTCTGACAGGTCATAACCCAGCCTACTAACGCCTTCCCGGAGATATGGAAGTGTACTGTGAGGACCTGTTTCTATTAATACCGGACCTTCCTCTGTTGGTACCAGAAATGAAGCAATTGCCTTAGGCAAACCCTGAAAGTTCAGATCAATGGTATGTATCATATCCGAATTTAAAGAAAAAAAGCCACTGTGGAAGTAGCGGCCTTTTATATCAATAAATGGAGACAGAACTAGTTGTCCGCCACATAGGCTGAGGTATCTACTCCAAGTTCATTAAGATTCTTAATCGAGTTTGCTTTCACATTCACAGGAGGGTTCATGGACAGCGATTTTTTGAAGTTTTTAATAGCCTCTTTGTCCTCACCCATGTTCTTGTAACACTCAGCCATGCTATCGTACATGTTGGGGTCTTCCGGGTTGTTCTTCACGTTGGTCTTAAAATATTCGAGGGCCCTTTCATGATCGCCAGCACCCATTGCCTGATATCCAAGACGGTTCAACTGGTTTTTACTGGCCAGCCCAGCCGCCTCATCATAAAGCGCACCTGCATCGTTATCCATAGCCGCGGTTAATCCGGCCTTTACAGATAGCGTGTTGAAATTCCTAGTGTTGTTTATCGCTTGATCTGCCCATTTGATTCCTTCTTCAAGGTGGATATTATTTTGTAAGCAGTAGTTGGCGGCCGACGCCGGACCCTGCCAGCTAAAGCCTTTTACCCCTCTGAGTTCCTCACGGGCATTGGCCAGTACGATTTCATGTACATCGAAGGCAACTGTGAAAGGAAAACGCTTCTTTTCCCAGTCCAATACAGCCACCGCTGATTGTGCATCAATATCTACAAAATCAAAAGTCAATCTTTCTTTAGAAGGGATTTCTTCGGAGGATATTGTCACTTTCAACTGGTCTTCCGCGGGGTCGTAAAAAAAACTTCCCCATGAACTACTGTTTTTAGAAAAGATGACTTCCGCCTCTCCATTTTCGGTGGGAGCAATAAATAGACCGTAGGTCCCGGCTGGAATGGGTTGACCTTCCACAGTGGCATCATGGGAAAAAGTAATGGTAGTATTTTCATTGGCTCCGGCTCTCCATGGAGCTGCTTCTGAGGTGCCAAATCCAAGCTTCTTATATCCATAGTGGGCCAGAATCCCATAAACCTCCCGTTCTTTAACAGCCGGTCTGGAATACTTTATGGTCACTTTAGAGATGCCAATGGTTTGACTCACTTTCGCCGCAGGGCTAGGTGCTCTGGGTCTGGTAATCTGGGCCACCACGGTGATGCTGGTGCCAGCAACAAAAAGCAGCGCCAGTAATAGGGTCTTGATTGTTTTAATAAATTGTTTCATGGTTTTAAATTGTTTGGTGTAAAAAGATAAGTAAGTTCTAATCTGGAATTTAACAAAGAAAATTTCCTTGAGCAGTGCCTTACCGGTATGAACGGTAGTTTGATGAGTAAACATCCATAATCAACCCTATACATATCTCTTTGAGTATATTTATGGTATTTTGTTCACATGCCATGTGTATTATGAAAAATTGCATTTCCCTTTTCGGGATAGTATTATTTTTTGTTGCCTGTGAAATTAAAATGGAAGATAACCTTGGTTATACTGCCATTACTAAATGGCAAGGAGATAAGCAATCGGCCATATCCATAACTTATGATGATGGCACCATCAATCAATTTACTGTGGCCAGACCGATTATGAACAAATTCGGTATACCAGGAACATTTTATATTATTACGGGAAAGGTAAATGGATCAAGTAAGGGCAAGTTTATTGGAAGACCGAATGATGAAATAATTAAAGAAACAGCTTCAAGTAATACCAACTCAGACAACTTTTTTGAAAGGGCTTCTTTGATTGGCTTTACCGGTATGAATGAAGCTGTTGAATACCATTCCAAAGCAGGCTCTCTTTTTGAATCCGGTAAGATCACAGAAGCTCATGAGTTGATGGATGAAGGCTACGAGCACGTAAGAAACCATAATTTAAAGAGTATAGATCAAGTTGTTTTTCATGATAATTCTGTAGACACCACTACTTGGGAAGATTACCAAGCTTACGTCGCCGAAGGTCATGAAATAGCCAGTCATACCGTGACTCACCCTCGATTAGCGGTATTGGATGAGGTTAATTTATTATACGAGCTGGAACAAAGTAAGGCAGACATTCAGAAATTTTTGGGTGAGAAATATACCTTTTCTGCCGAGTGCCCTTATGGTACAGAGAACCAGCGAGTGATGGAATATGCATATAAAATATATCCTGCGTTACGAAACCGAATGCCGGAACCTTATCTTGATGAACTCAACAGATCCAGCAAAAGACCTCCTGGTGAATCAGAAAAGGAATACGTCCAATGGCAAAGAGGCCCGCTTAACTATGTCAGTATGGAAGTAATGAAGTCGTGGGTGGATACTTGCATTACATATAATAATATCTGGTTAGTACTCGTTTTTCACGGAATAGACGGAATTGGCTGGGAACCCAGAACCGGAGAAGAGTTGGAAGAATATTTCAACTACATGAATGAAAGAAAGGCTTATTTGTGGATTGCTACTTTTGCTGACGTCACAAAATATATTAGAGAAAGAAAAAATACAGAAATAACTAGCGTGGTACAGGAGGATAATATTGTTGTGAATATTTCATCTGACCTTGATCCAACAGTTTATGACGTTCCAATTACCCTAAAAACTTATGTGCCAAGTACATGGAAGACTACAGTACTTAATAAAAAAGCCAAGCAAGAAAATCGGCTCCGGCTTAAGATTAAAAAAGATGCCCTGGGATTCTATGTACTTTATTCTGTTTTGCCCGGTGACGGTGAAATAATACTTTCGGAGCAGCTAGATAAGTAGGATATTACCTCCCATTCAAACATACGTCCACTATTGAGGCCGAAAGCAAACGCCCAACAATCCCCGATAATTAGCAGAGTAGATGCACTTCATTACATTTTTTGTAATTTGTATTCATGCCAACTTGCCGCCATCATGCCTGCCCGTCCAAAGTGTAATGAAGGAGGGTTTACTGATATTGTCAGGTATACAGCTCTGATAGGAGAAGATGAACAGAAAGCATTTGAGTTATTAAAAAAGAACCGAGCAGTACAACGATCTACAAAATGAAAGACTTTAAAAACTACATCAACGGTAAATGGGTAACTTCTGCCCACAGCATCAATGTCATCAACCCTGTTGATGAGAGCATTTCGGCCAAAATTTATGAGGCTTCTCCAGAACAGGTGCAAGAAGCATTAGAAAGTGCACAAAAAGCACAAAAAGCCTGGTCAAGATTAACAGGTGTGGATAGAGGCTATGTCATGCGTAAATGGGCGGCATTGATCGATAGAAATAAAACCAAACTAGCCAATTTACTCACAGAAGAAGTCGGCAAACCGATCACTGAATCTTTGGGAGAAATTGACTTTGGTAACAATTGGCTAAAGTATTATGCAGAATTTGACCGAAGAATCGAAGGCGAATGGATGTCACCTGATAATCCTGGTGAAGTGATGTGGAATATCCCACAACCAATCGGGGTTGTGGTAGGCATAATTGCCTGGAATTTTCCGTTTGCAATGGCCCTAAGAAAAATCGCACCCGCTATGATAACTGGAAATGCGATAGTGTTTAAACCACACGAAGATACGTCAATGACCGCTTTGGCTTTAGTGGAATTAGGCGAAAAAGCAGGTCTTCCTCCTGGTATTGTCAATGTGGTTTGCGGGTATGGGAATACAGTAGGTGTACAACTGGTTAAAAGCGAAATTCCCCAGTTAATTACTTTTACTGGAGGCAGCGAAACGGGTAAAAAGATCACCAAAATGGCTGCGAATAACCTCACCACCATTTCAATGGAATTGGGAGGAAAAGCACCCATGGTCATTTTAAATGATGCTGACTTGGATATGTCAGTAGAAAATGCCTATTCTGCCAGAATGTTAAATTGTGGACAGGCCTGTATTTGTAATGAAAGAACCTATGTGCAAAGTGGTATTGCTGATAAGTTTATTAAAAAATTCATCAAAAAAATGCAAAAAACCAGAGTGGGTGACCCCTTCAAAAGGGGTACGCAAATAGGTCCAAAAATAAATAAAACCGAACTAGAAAAAGTCCGGAAATATGTGAATAAAGCCAAGAAGCAAGGAGCGGAAATTGCTTTAGGAGGGGATCTTTTAAAAGGTGGTATGTTCAATAAAGGTTACTGGTATCAACCTACTGTCATTTTGAATCCAACGCAGAATATGGAAATAATGCAGAAAGAAATTTTTGGGCCAGTCATCCCTATCATGCAATTTGACAGCTTCGAAGAAGGTATCCAATTAGCAAATGATACCAAATTCGGATTGGCAGGGTATATCATGACAAATGATATGAATAAAATTATGCGAGCGGTTAGAGATATGGAGGTAGGGGAATTATACGTCAATCGAAGTTTGGCAGAATCTATTCATGGCTATCATGCTGGTTGGAAAAATTCGGGTATTGGAGGAGACGATGGCAAACATGGATTGGAGCATTATATGCGTCGAAAGACGGTGTATTTAAAGTATCAGGTGTAAGTGTCCATTCTTGGAATGAAGCGCGTAGTAAGTCGCATGAATTTACTCCAACTCATAAACGCTCGTTGACTACGTGAACTTGACCTTAAAAGGGTTTTAACAAGCTTACTGCAGTTCGAATTTTATTCCTGCACTAAATACCACCTGGTCGGTGCTTCCCGCCACATACTTTAACTCCGTAAATGGAGTAAAGTTTTTCCGAATCGAAAAGTTAGCTCCAACTCCTAGATTAATTCCAACCTCACCGTCCCCAGCATCGAACTGAGCTTCTACTAATCCTGAGTCTACATCAGTTTGCTTATACTCAACACCAACATGTGAATAATTCAAACCCCCAAGGCCATAAAAAGCAATATTAGCTTTATCAACAAAATAGTAATGAACATTGCCGTTCAATTCCCAAAGTTTGCTTTTGATTTCTGTCTTAGTCCCACCGAACACCTGGGAATTTTTATTTGGGAGATAGAAAATGAAATCGGGAGCAATGGAAACTTTGCTACTAACAAAATATTCGCCTCCTAATGTTATGCCAACAGTCTCTATTTCCGATCCAAAGGCAAGACCTGGGTTAATGCTCGCTTGCGCAAGTGAAAAGTTAGAAAATGATCCGACTAATAATACTGTCAGAATAAACTTATAAGCCTTCATAACAAATATGTTTAAATGAATTAAATCCAGTTTTAAAAAACTTTGGCAAGATATATAGTATTCATTTGGAAAGATCGTAACGGAATATGATAATATTACATTGGTAATAATGATTAAGCTGTTGCTAAATAAAGGAGTAATTGAAATGGCTACAATAACACCTTAATCAGTCCCTGTTGGTCTTCACTTACCGATATAAGTTTCCAACCAGTTTCTTCTTTTACATCGTCTTTACTAGCGTAGACTCTCCAGCGATAAATTTTCCCTACTTCTAAAGGCTCTGTTGCATTGTTATCAATATTGAATTGAATGCTCGTCTGGTCACTTGGAATAATAATGTTCTTGCTGGTCAACGCATTATCGTTGTTAAAACCACCCCAGATGATCTTCCCATCAGAATTTACCACCTCGATTACATAATCAGAAGTACTCGAATACGCAGTCCATTCAAGTAATGGGGAAGTATCCACTAGGGCGGGTTCAGAAGTGCTAAAATCATTGGAAGGCCCTATTAATTGTACCGCACCGGTAACATCAAAATTAAGTTCTGTTGACACTGCATAAACAGATACAGTAGGTTCTCCAAATTTTACAATTCGATCAGGATCCACTACTTTGTTGTCATTTTCATAAGTTGCCCTTCCGATGTATATCCCATCGGGAACACCCGATATACTGTAAGAAAAGTTCGATGTATGGGTCGTCAACCCAGGGATAGTTTCACCTGTACCGGGATGCGTCAGTGCAACATCAACCTCAATGTTTTGTGTAGACAAAAATGTTATCTGTCCTGTTACCTGACCAGTTGCTCCAGTTGATAATAGCAAGTCAGTCGAGGAAGTTTCCATATCTGTAGTCACTGCTATATTTAATTCACTAGAGTTATGGTTTGCTAGAAAAGCTTTTACAGAATAATCACCTGCAGAAACGTTATATATGTTGTAATCTCCATTTTGATCAGTAACACTGGAAAATCCTAAAGTGCCATTATAAGCCACTACCAGGGCGCCCCCCTGAGGTTCGTTCCCTGAAATAACATTGCCTGATATGAAACCCGTATTATTTAAGTTACTTTTAAACATCTCCACCGGTTTGTCAAATGTTTGTCCAGCGATAATAGCAAAGGAAATCGGGCTAATGTCTAATGTTGGCACCCTGCTGTATCCTTGCTTGGATAGCTTAATAAAGTAAGATCCAGTTAATAATTCAATACTATAATTTCCATCTACATCTGATAAAAACGTATTGCCTGTTGGGGCATTGGTATTAGCATCAAATACAATGATACTTACATTACTTAAAGAAGCACCCGTTTCAGCATCTACGATCAACCCTGAAAGTACCCCCGTGACTTGAAGTTCATCATCATTATTTGAGCATCCAAAAAATAATACTGAAGATAGAATTACGCATAAGTTCCACTTAAAAAAATCTGCCATCCCGATAGGTGTTTATTTGTTCAAAAATAAAGCAATTTATCAGGTTACACTTTAATGAGCTTACCAGAAAGACACCAGAACTGGCATACGTAAGATTTTGGTTCAAATAATTTGTCAGATGTGCCAGTTTGATGTATATCTGAATGGTTGTATCAATAAAGAGGATGAACTATAGTTGTCGGAGGATTATGGGAAAGAATCAAAGAAGGTGTGTGAGCATCAGATTGTGTTGGCAGGGTAGATACTGCTTTTGAGTGGCTGGAAAAAGCCTCCCAGAACTACAAGGTGAAATGTATTGGTTTAAGATTGAGCCCTCTTTTGAATCCCTTCACAGTGACGCCCGCTGGCAGCATATGCTGGACAAAGTGGGGTTTCCATAGTGAGTGTGAACGGCCGCTATTGGCCGAAAACGGACGGTCAGACATAAATCAAAATACTCACGATTTTTGAGGTGCATCATTCTTCCAGCCAGCTAATTACTTAGACTTACTTATAGAAAACCTTTGAAGACAGTTTATGATTTGGGTTGCTTAAAGTAGATTTAAATCTTAAATCAAAATTTACGACGAATATGTCCAATATATTAGAATCCCTGTTGAACTTCTTGAAGAAAAAGCCATTTCCTGGCGATGGTACAACAC
>SMVA01454888.1_pt1 | contig 12557 bp, 13 predicted proteins | sample 2456451 | NCBI WGS metagenome assembly SMVA01 (sample SAMN11095933, study PRJNA526329) | marine sediment metagenome | biome: Marine sediment; feature: Surficial sediment; material: Deep marine sediment; isolation source: Hadal surficial sediment | place: Pacific Ocean | collected 2014-05 | depth...
ATATTCCAATCTATATCACCGGCATGAGTTTCGGCGCGCTGAGTTACGAAGCGAAAACCGCGTTGGCGCGTGGCGCTACCATGGCCGGTACCGCCACCTGCTCCGGTGAAGGCGGTATGATTCCCGACGAACGCCGTTATTCGTCGAAGTGGTTTTACCAGTGTATCCAGTCGCGTTACGGCTTTAACCCGCATCACCTGCGCCTAGCCGATGCGGTTGAATTCTTTATCGGCCAGGGCTGTAAAGTGGGTCTCGGTGGTCACCTGATGGGGCAGAAGGTGACCGACCAGGTTGCCGAAATGCGCTCCCTTCCCGCTGGAATCGACCAGCGCTCACCGGCCCGCCACCCTGACTGGATGGGTCCCGATGACCTGGCCTTGAAGATACAGGAAGTTCGCGAAGCCACCGACGGGCAGATACCGATCCAGTTGAAACTCGGTGCGGCACGCGTTTACGACGACGTTCGTATGGCGGCCAAAACCGGGCCTGATTCGATTTACATCGATGGCATGGAAGGTGGCACCGGTGCCGGCCCTCACCTCGCCACCGAGGACACGGGTATTCCGGGCATCGCGGCGATTCGCCAGGCGCGCCAGGCGCTGGACGATGTCGGCAAGTCCGGAGAAATAACCCTGGTCTACGCGGGCGGTATCCGTAATGGCGCCGACGTCGCCAAGGCGTTAGCCCTGGGTGCGGACGCGATTGCGATCGGTCACTCGGCCTTGATCGCGTTGAACTGTAACAAGGATATACCGGAAGCGGATTTCCAGAATGAAATGGGCGTCGATCCGGGTTATTGCTATCACTGCCATACCGGCAGGTGTCCGGTCGGTATTGCCACCCAGGACCCGGCTCTGCGTCAACGTCTCGACCCGGATGAAGCCGCAATCCGGGTGTTCAACTTCCTGCATACGCTAACCATCGAGGCTCAGTTGTTTGCGCGTGCCTGTGGCAAGACCAATATCCATTCCCTGGAGCCTGAAGACCTGGCTGCGTTGACCCTGGAAGCGTCAGCCTGTGCACAGGTGCCCATGGCAGGTACTCAACACACCGTCGGTCGTCCCGACATGACACGTTTTTGAGGAGGTCCCCATGTCTAAACAAGATGCTAGCAATGATATTGATCAGTTTCTCAAAGGCGATGGCCTCGATTCCGAGCGTGAAAAATCCATCGGTCAGCACATCGGTTATCGCTATGACGTGAACCTGGTTCCGGATATGGAGCGCTGTACGCCTTTTCTTCGCAAGTATATGGAAGTGATGGGCTGGAGCGACCTGAACTGGCTCGAAGATGTTCACATGGGCTATGAAGAGAGCCGTCCGGCGGTATTCGATCGTAACATCAATGGCTGGGTCACTATTCCCGGGAATATCGATCTGCCGGACAACCAGCAGGACCGTGACATGATTGCGCGAGAGTTGCTGGTGAAATTCCAGATGGCGAAGACTCACCCCATGGTTGATCTTCGCAAAGCTTACAAAAAGTTCGATTGAGGTTGACGATCCATGGACACCAGCGTGGATATGTTTCCTGTGGAGAAACTTAATTTCATATCGGTTGACAGGTGTTCGGGCTTTCAGTAGGCTCGGCGGGATCGCAATAATCCGCGGCAAACATCGAAAAGTCTGCGGCACTGTGCGCCAATTTAAATCGACTCACCACCAGGGCGAGGTCGAAGGGAGCGTCTGCTAAAAGGCGCCACATTTCAGTTTCAGGAGCGGAAATTATTGGGGGAGCAACAAAATAGACTCAATAAAACTAAGGTCATAGCCAATGGTATTGAGATTGGTTATGATACTGTCGGACTCTGCTTGGGAGGGCGGCGTTTGCTAATACATTTATAAAACGAATGATAAAAAGAGAGGGGTTAACAAGATGGATAATGAGCTAACGGCGCTCGGGATCATATTTACCGAGTTTTATTACTGGTTAACCGTCGTGATCATGTTTTTGATACACGTCGGCTTCTGTATGTATGAGGTGGGCGCTTCCCGGCAAAAAAACCACATGCATACGTTAATGAAAAACACCATGATCATACCTTTGGTAACGGTCACGTTTTTCTTCTTTGGCTGGTGGATTTATTTCGCATTTCCCAATGGCCCGTGGATTACCGGCGGTCTGGTCGAAGCTTCGCATGCGGTAGTAAACAGCGAAGCGATGGGTGTACACATGGGGGCAGGGGAGTTCAATGGCTGGGAGCGTATCAACGGCGTTTTCTGGGCGGCATTCCTGCTGTTTTCCTGGACGGCGGCATCGATCGTTTCCGGTGCCGTTATCGAGCGTATCAAGTCCAGTGGATTCTGGATTCTGGCGGTGTTAATCGGTTCGGTTTTATGGGTTATCGATGCTGCCTGGGGCTGGCACGCCGAAGGCTGGATGGTACAGTTGTTGGGCTATCACGATGCTTACGCATCCGGCGTCATACACGCGATTGCCGGTGGTTTCGCGCTCGGGATATTGATTCCGTTAGGTGCGCGTATCGGAAAGTTTGCGCCCGATGGCACGCCGAGGCGCATCAACCCGCGTAATCCCTGGCTGGTCACGATCGGGCTGTTCCTGATTTACACCGGTTTCTGGGGGTTTTACGTCGCCTGTAATATTCCGATGTGGGATGTCCAGGCGGGAGACGGTGTGTTCTACTCGGCCACCAATATCTACCTGGCGCCGACCACCCTGTCCGGTATCACCTTCAACTTTCTGATGTCGCTGTCGGGTGGTCTGATGGCGGGTTATATCGTATCCAAGGGCGATCCGTTCTGGACTTACTCGAGTGGTCTCGCGGGGATTATCGCGGCATCCGCCGGCAACGACCTGTACCACCCGATCCAGGCCATGTTCATCGCGGCCGCCACCATACCCGTCATCTACAAGATGCACTTCTGGGTGGAGCGAAAGTTCAAGATCGACGACGCGGTTGGTGCGGTTGCGGTTCACGGCTACGCCGGATTTATCGGCGTGGTGGTAGCCGGCTTCATGCTGTGGGGATATCCTTCATCGCCAAATCCGGATTATGCAACGATTAATCCCCTGGGGCAGTTCGTGGGAGCCGTGATCATGTTTGGAGTGCTCGGTTTTCTGCCGGGGTATGGTTTCGCCTCGCTGTTGAAGAAATTTGACATGTTGAGGGTACCACCCGAGGTCGAAATCCTGGGCCTGGACATCAGTTCGCGCATGGCCGATGCGGATGATGAGCAGGCGATAATCGACGCGGAACGCGAATATTTGAACTCGAATTAAATCTGGAAATCCACCGACCCCGGCTTGATAGTCAGGGTCGGGCCAATTGAGAGGAGGACATTTCATGTCTACTGGAAATTTTGAAAACTGGGCAGGTAATATTTCGGAAATCGGCGCGATATATCCGTTTGTCGGTAGTGAAACATTCATGGCAATCGCCGGTATCGTCTTCTGGCTGTGGTGGCATGTCAAGCAAGCCAAAATAGAAAACGAAGATCACAAGATCGATATCGAAAAGTGGGGTGATAAGGATAGGCTGTTAAGAATTATCGAAAAGGAAAATCTGCAAGACCCATAATTACCGGGTGTCGGCAGAAGCCCCGCTGTGATTTGGCGGGGTTTTTTATGGGTAACTTCTGTAACTGGTTATTCGATTCTTAAATTGACAGTTAGCGTAGAGATACGGTATTGACGACAATAATCGACGGTAAGGCTTTTTCGGCTAATCTGCGTGGGGAAATTGCCCGCAAGGTGGGGTTACTAAAACAAAATCACGGGGTGACCCCTGGTTTGGCGGTGGTACTGGTTGGCGAGGACCCGGCCAGCCAGGTTTACGTACGCAGCAAGGGTAAACAAACCCAGGAAGCGGGTATGAACTCCTACGAGCATAAATTTGCCGACGATATCAGCCAGGAAGAGTTGCTGGCGTTGATCGACCAGCTCAATGAAGATCCTGATGTTCACGGAATCCTGGTGCAGTTGCCCTTGCCGGGGCACATCGATGAGAAGTCGGTGATCAATTCGGTCTCGGTGGACAAGGATGTCGATGGATTTAACCTCGCCAATGTCGGACGGCTGGCCATTGGCGCCGAGGGTATCGTCCCCTGTACACCACTGGGATCGATGATGATGCTGAAGGATCACCTCGGCGATCTGTCGGGTATGAAGGCCATCGTGGTCGGGCGTTCCAATATCGTGGGTAAACCCATGGCCGCGTTACTGCTGCAGGAAAGCTGTACGGTTACCATTGCCCACTCGCGTACCCGCGATTTACCCGGTGAATGCCGTCAGGCCGATATCCTGATCGCCGCGGTTGGTCGCCCGGAAATGATCAAAGGCGACTGGATCAAGCCAGGGGCGACGGTGATCGATGTCGGCATCAATCGCATCGAAAACAAAGATGGCAGTACCCGGTTGGTGGGTGATGTCGAATTTTCCAGCGCGGCAAAAGTCGTTGGCGCGATAACCCCGGTGCCCGGCGGTGTCGGGCCGATGACGATTGCCTGTTTGTTGCACAATACCCTGCAACAGGCCTGTCGCTTGAATGGCATCGAAGTGCCTGAATAGCGATTTTAAAAAGACCTTTTCCCTCGAATACAAATACGTCATCCCTGCGAAAGCAGGGATATTAAAGGCTAGCCAGTTTTGTTAGATCCCTGCTTTCGCAGGGATGGCGACTCGATACTCGCAGAGATGGCGACTCGATACCCGCAGGGATGACGACTCGATACCCGCAGGGATGGCGTTATTATCAAATCTCCGTTTCACTCCAGCCGCCCGGTCGCGTGTATTCCAACCTTCCAGCGGTGCAAAAAAAAAGCAGGCAAGCCCTGGCGGGCCCACCTGCATAACGCCACTACTTGAGGAGAGGTAGTTTCAGGTTTTCAAATAGGCTTCCAGTGAATCGTCCAGCGCGTCCTTCCAGGGCGTGTGATGTGCCGGTGCCTGGGTGCCGGTAAGCGCAGATTTATAACCGTTGTTGCGAAAGGTCATGATGTCCTTCTTCTTGTGCCCCTTCCAGGCGAAGAAAGCCTGGTTGGCGCCGGCGCAATCGAATTCCGGGTAATCGGTAAGCGCCATCAAATCCATGGTGTACTTACCCTGAAATTCAATCGCTCCATAGTCATCGGGAAGCTTGTCCTCGGTCTCGCGCATACGGTCGATAACGGCATGCATTTCAGCTTGCGAAGGTACATCGATACGACCCAGAATAACGTCGCGCGCATACCAGGCCTGGGCGTCGAACATGTTGAAGGTATACCACTGATCCTGCATGCCCAGGTACATCAGCTTCGGGTTGTATTCCCAGATAACGCCATGGTAAAGGTTGACCGGGTATAGCCGGTTGTTGGTTTTCAGCTTCAGATTTTCCGCCATGAAGGGGAAGTGATGGAGATAGCCGGTGCAAAGAATAATCGCATCGACCTCTTTTTGCTTGCCATCGATGAAAGTTGCGGTATTACCCTCAACTTTTTCCAGCAGCGGCACTTCTTCCCAGTTGTCCGGCCACTTGTATCCCATCGGTGCGGTGCGATGTGAAACAGTTACAGATTTACAACCGTATTTCCAGCACTGTGAGCCGATATCCTCAGCGGAGTAAGAAGTTCCGATAATCAACAGGTCCTGATTCTCGAATTCCATCGCATCGCGGAAGTCGTGGGCATGTAAAATTCGCCCCTTGAAGGCATCGAAACCGGGGAAATCGGGTACATTGGGCGTCGAGAAGTGGCCCGATGCGACAATCACATGATCAAATTCTTCCGTGTATTCGACGTCTTTAATATGATCCTTGACGGTAACGTGGAACATGCCCTCGTGTTCATCGTAAGTGACATGACGCACCGGCGAATTGAAACGAATCCACTCGCGCACGTTGGTTTTCTCCACGCGGCCGATCATGTAGTCATATAACACCGCGCGTGGCGGGTAGGAGGCAATCGGCCGACCGAAATGCGCTTCGAAGGAATAGTCGGCAAATTCCAGGCCTTCTTTCGGTCCATTGGACCAGAGGTAACGATACATGCTGCCGTGTACCGGCTCTCCGTATTCGTCCAGGCCCGTACGCCAGGTGTAGTTCCATAATCCACCCCAGTCGGATTGTTTCTCGAAACAGACGATATCTGGAATTTCGGCGCCTTTTGCCTGGGCTGACTGGAATGCTCTCAACTGTGCCAGGCCGCAGGGCCCGGCGCCGATAACAGCAATACGTTTACTCATTTTTGTCTCCAGGGTATTGATTTTACGCCCGTTATTTTTGTTTTTTGGCCTTTTTTAAAATTGCTGAACCAGAGTAGAGTAGAGGAGATGGGATGGCAGGGCCATTGTGGAATACCCGTAGTCGACGTCCCGGGTTCATGCGCAGTGCCGAGGTTTTCGTCAGCGATCTGATCGCATCGGGTCTGGATGCGGTGTTTGCCTTGCCGGGAGCGCAGACCTGTACGCTGTTTGACACACTGCGCAAACGCGCTGATGAATCACGACCTGCTGTAGCCGCAGGAACAGGGCGCGGCCGCCGTGTACCTGGTCCCAGGTTAATATCTGGTTGGGAAATCGTTGTTGATTAGTTGCACCTGTGATTAGAGTTCTGCTGATTATTGCCCGGAATCGCCACCTGCAAGCATCTCCACCAGCGCCGTAAGTTCCCTGGTTGCGTAACCCTCATCAACGCCCCGTTTTGTAAGGTCACGCATCAAACGGGGAAATTCATCCTCCGTGCCAGTCGCTTCAAAAGTTGCCATAACATCATCGAGCGCCGCAAGATACACTGCAACCGATGCGCCTGGATCGCTGTATTCCTGTGTCGGCACGGTACGTGTGAACAGGTCAGCGTAATTGCCCGCCATAGCAAGCGTCACCGGGACCTGTGCGGCAAAGACATCCATTGACAAACCAGCCTTGCGACATACGGCACCACCGTATATAAGTCCAAACATGAAACCTTGCCTTGCCGTGAACATGGCAGCGAACAACCCGGGTATTGCTGCGGGTTCAGTGCCAACATGGGCGGAGGCAGCGCCAAGCGTTCTGATGGTCTCGCCCCATTCGTCCCAGACCTTGACTGGTCCCGCACACAAGATCGCCGTGTCTTCCCTGCCGATGCCAGATGGGTAGGCGTTGATCATCCCTATTTGCCACAGAGCACCAGCAGAACTCAACATATCGACGAGTTCGGTTGCCTCTTCGGCGCCCCCCGTCGACAGGTCAATGATGATCTTTCCTGCAAGCGCATTGCCGAGTGGAGACAGTGCCTGGTTAGTGGTCTGGTGATTTTTAATGCAAACGATACTGGCGGCGCTCGCCGCAACAGCTTCTTCTATGGATTGAACCAATACCGCGCCTATGTCGACCAGGGCAGTAGCCTTATGCGGTGTTCGGTTCCAGACCGTTACCGACTTACCACTTTCCAGTAGCGTTTTAGCCAGAGCCGCACCCATCTTACCAAGTCCAATTACCGTTATATCAGACATTTTGATTACTCCTCACAAAAATTAATTGCAGCCCTGTCCTGACTACGAGTCGATTGTTAGCCACAACCACTAGATTTGAAAACCGTGTGAGCCCGCTACCGCACCAAAAACTGCTACTAAACTAAGCGTGAGAATGACCTTGTGAAAATTATGTAATAGTGCAAATGTACGATCACTGTTGGTTTCTGCACTTTTATGAAACCACCGATGGAGTACAAGTGGTTCTAATATGAACAGGACCACGGTAAAAACCAGCCACACAAAAGTCATCAGTTGTAACCACCAGAATTGTATGTACTGGAACTGTTGCCACGCGTTTAGGAAAAAAACCATATAGAAGCCCGATAAACCAGCTATCACCGTTATAAATTTGGCCTGTAAAGCGAATCTTCTTTCCATCGATTCAAATTGCTCAAAGCGAATTTGATGATCTTTTTCACATCTTAAATTAGGGATCAACACGGTGGTAACAAAATATACACCCCCTATCCACATGACAACGCTTACTACATGGACGGCTCGTGCAACGACAAAGAGGCTATAATTTTCCATAGATATTACTATCGGCCGGCATGCTGTTTTTACGCGCCTTTCGCCATCGAGCGTATAAAATTTTGATCTCGGCTATCAAGGTCTTTAGGTGGATGGTTTTATCTGCATTCTCGCACATTGGTAGCACCTCATAATTGACGCTGTTGAGTTTACCATAAGTGTTTCAGCAGCCATCGCTCGTCGATAGCTGCGTTCAAATTGTACTGGTAACGGTATTTGCCGCGCAGTTTCAGCGCGGTGGCGGCAAGCTAATCCTGGCTGATGTACACCACGCGGAGATCGTCGATCGAAACCCGAGCGTATTAAAAACCAGTGAGGGCAACCTGTCCCTGCAACGCTCATATAGATACAGATCGCGGTATCGAGTCGGCATCAGAATTCACTCCATGGTTACCCATGAGCCCATATGTTATATTCTTTAGCCAACAATAAATCCAATCGTTTGCGACAGAGGCAGCTAATGTTTGAAACCACCATTGCCGGTAGCCTACCAAAACCAGAATGGTTAGCAGAACCTGAAAAACTCTGGGCGCCCTGGCGTCTCCAGGACGAGGCGCTGGAGCGAGGTAAACGAGATGCTTCTCTAGTCTGGATCAAGGAACAGGAAAGTGCTGGTATTGATATCGTTACTAACGGCGAGCAGTTCAGAGAGCATTTTGTACACGGATTTCTCAAGCACGTCGATGGCATAGACTGGGACAAGATGATTACCATGGGGATTCGTGACAATCGTTATGACGCCGAGGTGCCGACAGTAACCAAAGCACTCAGCAGGAATTACTCGGTGCATGGGGACGAAGTGCGGTTTTGTCGCCAACATACCAGCAAGCAGTTGAAATTTACTTTGCCCGGTCCAATGACAATCTGTGACACGATTGCCAATGAGCACTATGGCAGCAGACCGGAAATGGCAATGGCATTCGCCGAATTGCTGAATCAGGAAGCCAGAGAGCTGGCAGCGCTCGGTGTTGATCTAATCCAGTTTGACGAGCCCGCCTTCAATGTCTTCATGGACGATGTCAAGGACTGGGGCATCGAGGCACTGCATGTAGCCAGCGAAGGTCTGACCTGTAAAACAGCAGTCCATATATGTTATGGCTACGGCATCGAGGAAAACCTGAAATGGAAACAATCGCTGGGCAGCGAATGGCGCCAATATGAAGAAATTTTCCCGGCATTGAATGCCAGCAACATTGATCAGGTTTCACTCGAGTGTGCCAATTCTCACGTACCGATGTCGCTAATCGGTTTGCTCAGCGATAAACAGGTGATGGTCGGCGCAATCGACGTTACCAGTAACCAGGTAGAGAGTCCGGAACAGGTCGCGGCTGTTATTAAAGAAGCCTGTCAGTATGTTTCTGCCGAACAGATAATGCCCTGCACCAATTGTGGGCTGGCACCTATGCCTAAATCGGTGGCAACGGGTAAGCTCTGGTCGTTAGCCGCAGGTGCGGCACTGGCCAGGCGTAAACTGTAATTTAAAAATCCCGGAAGATCCCAAAGGCATCGAATTCTTAACGACCCTGGTCGAACTGCGGTGGTGCCAATCACTCCGACTGCAAATAGATCCGCACCAGTTGCGCCAGGGTTCTGGCTTCGAGTTTCTTCATTACTTTTGCCCGGTGGACTTCCACGGTGCGCTCGCTGATACCAAGATCGGCGGCGATTACCTTGTTGGCCAGGCCTTCGGCGACCAGCCTGAAGACCTCCCCTTCACGCTCGGTAAGCGAGGCGAGTTTTGTGCTGTTCAGGTGGCGCTGCCGGGTGTCGTCGCGCGCCCCTGACTCCTGTTGTAACGCCTGTTCGATTCGCAGCAGCAAATCACTTTCCCGGACCGGCTTGCGCAGAAAATCGATGGCCCCGCGACGCATCGCCTCTACCGCCATGGGTACATCGCCGTGACCGGTAATGAATATGATCGGTAAAGCCGAGTTTAGGTCGATGAGCTGTTGCTGCAGTTCGAGGCCGGTCATGCCGGGCATACGAATGTCCAGCACCAGGCATCCACGTTGTGAGCCATCATAGTGATGAATGAAATCATTTGCCGTTTCGAAGCAGGTAAATTGAAGATCAGCGGAATCGAGTAACATGCCCATCGAATCGCGCACCGCCTCATCGTCGTCGATGATGTACACCTGCTGATCGGGTGCCCCGTCGATCACTTTAGCGCAACCAGGCTGAAGTAAAATGTCGCGCCGCCGATCCTGTTGTTACTGAATTCGAGCTTGCCCCTGTGGGCGCTGATTATCGATCTACTGATCGACAATCCCAGGCCCATGCCGGATTGCTTGGTTGAAGTAAAAGGCTGATAAAGTTGTTTTTGCAGTTGTCTTGAAATGCCGATGCCATTGTCGATAATCGAAATCTTCACGCTATTATCCTGTTGCTCGGCCTGCAGCACAATCTTGCTATTGGCCTTGCATCGATTGCTTTTCATCGACTCCATGCCGTTCCTGAGCAGGTTGAGAATGACCTGCTGCACCTGTATCGGGTCACACAATACTTCGGGTAGATTATGGTCGAGGCGTAATACGATAATAAAATTTCGCATATGGGCTTCCACTTCGGCGAGCGAGTGAACTTCCCTGATCAGGGACTCACAATTGACTGGCCGCTGATGGCTTTCACCCGGCCGCGTCATTTCCTGCATGCGTTCTATGACCGCACCGGCGCGATGCGCCTGCTGACTTAATTTGGTGAGCGCATCGCGCACTCGATCCAGACGTGGCTGTTCGGCCTGCAGGAAACGCAGGCTTGATTGCGCGTACAGGGAAATTGCGGTCAGCGGCTGATTGATTTCGTGAGCAATTCCGGCCGCCATTTCCCCCAGGGTGTTGAGGCGATCTACATGTGCCAGCAAATCGCGTTGTTCCCGGACTTCTATTTCGGCGGCTCGCTGAGAGGTCAGATCGCGAATCAGTAATACAAACTTGTGCTCCTGGTCGTCGAGTACTTCGCGCACCGATAAATGAAGTGGAAATTCTTCACCCCCTTTTTTACTGCCATTGAGTTCGCCCCCGACCGAAGTGCGCGTTACCCGGTCTTTACACTGTTTGAAATGCTGGTCAAATTCCCGATAGTAGCCTGTCGCGAACAGTAGCCTGCAGGGCGTGCCCAGTATTTCGTCGGCGGTAAAGGCAAACATGGTTTGGGCAGCCTGGTTGAATGACTCGATGGTGCCCGCCCTGTCGATGGTGATGACCGCCTCGACGGCTGATTCAACCACTGCCTGGGCATAGGCTTCGGCGCGCAACAGGGCGGTTTCGGCCAGCTTGCGGTCGGTAATGTCGGTGATAAAACCCTCCAGGATAGCCACGCCATCATCGCCAATTTCAACCACTCGACCACGTTCCCAGACCCATTTCTCGTCGCCGTTGCGGGCAATGATGCGGTATTCAACCTCGAAGGGTTTGCCCATTTCGGTAGCGAGGCGGACCTTTGCGTCGACTTCGTCGATCATCTCGGGGTGGGTGAAATCGCCCCAGAGAACGCTTTGGCTTTCCAGCTGGTGGCGATGATAACCACAGAGTTCAAAACAGCCGTCGCTGACGAATTCCATGGGCCAGTGGGGCAGGTTAAGGCATCGATATGCCATCCCCGGCAGGTTTTTAAGCAATGTCTCCAGGCGGTCGTAACGGGCCGATGGCAGCTGTTTCGAGGCTGGAGGTGGCGAGGGATTGCTCATCGATTGAATTGCCGGTTGCGGAATCATCTAACCATAACCATCATGCGCCCCGGTTGCAATCACGCGCAGGCTGATGTTTGATAGGCACCGACATCTATCTAGCGACGCGCGAAAAATGCCTGACACTGAATTCGAACAAAACCAGCAAAAATCCAACCAGGAGCAGCATAGCGTCAAGGCATTGCAGGTCGCCATAGGCAAGCAGGTACGTACCCACCGAAAGAGGTTGAACATGACGGTAGCGATGCTGGCCAAGCAGTCGAAATTATCCAGCGGCATGTTGTCGAAAATAGAAAACGGACAGACGTCACCTTCGCTGGCAACGCTCACATCGCTGGCCAATGCCTTGCATGTCCCGGTCACCTCATTTTTTCGCGGCTACGAAGAACAGCGAGACGTTACCTTCATCAAGGCCGGGGAAGGGTTGCCGATCGAGCGCCGCGGATCGGGCGCCGGGCACCAGTACCAGCTGCTCGGACACACCATCGGCAAACCCTACAGCATCGAACCCTACCTGATTACCATCAGCGACCAGTCAGAAGTGTTTCCTGTGTTTCAACACGCCGGCATGGAGTTTATTTATATGCTCGAAGGTCGGGTTAGCTACCGTCATGCCAATAAAATCTACACCCTCGAACCCGGCGACACGCTATTTTTTGATGCCGAGTCATCGCATGGGCCCGACGAGATAGAAAAACTACCCTGTAGATACCTTTCGATTATCATTTCGGAGGCGGCAACGATCTAGCCCGTATTTCTCACCAGGATGACGGGCCCTCGCTTGTTGTTTGAATTCACAAGGAAGCACGAATGCTTGGAGGCAGGAGCCGGGAACCGCCATCCCGCCCCTGGTGAGAAATGTGGGTTAGCTTGTTTCCTGACAGGAATAAAA
>SMVA01140839.1_pt1 | contig 12553 bp, 10 predicted proteins | sample 2456451 | NCBI WGS metagenome assembly SMVA01 (sample SAMN11095933, study PRJNA526329) | marine sediment metagenome | biome: Marine sediment; feature: Surficial sediment; material: Deep marine sediment; isolation source: Hadal surficial sediment | place: Pacific Ocean | collected 2014-05 | depth...
GTACCTTTAGGTACGTCGAGCATCCCGAATCAAGCGCAACGTAGTCATCGCGCGCCCTCGCGCTCGCGCTAGCGCTCAGAACCAGATGCGGAAGCCGCCCAAGAGTGCTAGATCCGCGATGTTCTCGCCCTCGCTCCTGGCGAGGTCGGCCGTCTTGCCGAAGCGTTGAGACCAACTGACTCCCAGATACGGCGCAAACTCGCGGCGGATTTCATAACGCAGCCGTAGGTCGAAGGACAGGTCGTTGAGCCCGCTTCCCACACCCCATTGCTCCACACTCGAGGCGGCGAGGTTGATCTCGACCTGCGGCTGCAGGATCAAGCGCTGGGTCAGCAGCATGTCGTGCGACGCCGTCAGGCGGGCGGACACGTCCCCGTCTTCGCTGATGAACAGGACCGGCTCCAGCTCCCACCAATAGGGTGCGAGCCCCTCGAAGCCGACCACCAGGTGGACGCGCTCGAGATTCGGCCCGCTGCCGAGCTGTCGGTCGTAACGCACCCCCGCCTGGAAGTCCCAGTACGGCGTAATCAGCCGGCTGTAGAGCGCCTGCACCTCGAACCCACCGGTTCCCGCGTCGTTGGCCCGGTCGCCCTCCGACTTGAACCAGATCTTGTTGTAGTCGCCTCCGACCCAGCCCTGAACGTCCCAGACGGCCGCGTCCGTCGCGCTCGTCGAAACAAACTCGATCTGCTCGAAAAACAGGAACCAGCGGATCTGGTCGTCATGGATAGGGCTGGGCCAGTCGGCCTGCTGTGCGAACGCCGGTGCCGGCAAAAGGAACGCGGCCAGGCCGAGGAAAGCTAGCGGAAGCCGGCCCGTGACTGTTTGCAGACGGCTCATGATCCCGCCCCATCGCCATCGCCCAAAACATGATCGCCGACCTCGACGACCCGAAACATTCCCGCTTCCATGTGCGTGAGGATGTGGCAATGGAAGGCCCATCGGCCCGGCGCATCCACTTCCACCTCGACGAACATGCGCTCGCCGGGCTTGAGGTTCACCGTGTGCTTGCGTGGGTTGTAGGCCCCGTTGCCGTTATCCAGGTGCATCCACATCCCGTGCAGGTGCAGCGGGTGCTCCATCATGGTGTCGTTGACGAAATTGATGCGCAGCCGCTCGCCATAGACGAACGGAATGGGACCGTCGACCTGCGAGAACTTCTTGCCGTCGAAGGACCACATGTAGCGCTCCATGTTCCCGGTGGCGTGAAGCTCGATCTCGCGGTCCGGCGGCCGGTGCTCGTACAATGGCTGCAGCGCACGTAGGTCGGTGTACAGCAGGACGCGCCGGCCGTCGTTGCCGAGGCCGACGCCGGGCTCGTGGAGCCGACTGGTCGGCATCGCCGCCACCGATGCGTTCCCCGCACCGTGATGATCGGGGCCATGCATGACCGGTGTCAGCGGCCCGGGATCGTCTGCTGCCATGTCCATGCCCGGCATCACATGGCCCTCGTGGCCGGCCATGGCCATGCCCCCCATGGCCGCACCGCCACCACCCATGTCCATACCTTCCATATCCATACCAGCCATGCCACCCATGCCCATGTCGGCCATGGTCCTGACCGGCCGCTTGCGGCGCGCCGGGATGTCCGCTGACATTCCCTCGCGGGGGGCCAGGGTGCCGCGAGCGTAGCCGCTGCGATCCATCGATTCGGCGAAGATCGTGTAGGCGCGATCCTCCACCGGTTCCACGATCACGTCGTAGGTCTCGGCGATCGCTATACGGAGCTCGTCGACCGTAACCGGCTCGACGTTCTGCCCGTCGGCCTGGACCACCGTCATGCTCAAGCCCGGGATGCGTACGTCGAAGAAGCTGCCGGCGGCGGCGTTGATCAGGCGCAGCCGAACCTTCTCACCGGGCCGAAACAAGCCCGTCCAGTTATCCTGCGGCGCCAAGCCGTTCATCAGGTAGGTGTAGGTCGCCCCGGTGACGTCCGCGATGTCCGTGGCGTCCATCCGCATGCGGCCCCACATCAGTCGGTTCGACAGCCCGAGGTCCGCCTCGTCGAAAAGCTCCGGGAACGTGCGGCGCTGAAAGTTGTAGTAGTTGGACTGCTTCTTGAGCCGCGCCAGGACCTTGTAGGGGCTCTCGAAGCTCCAGTCGCTCAGCACCACCACGTGGTCGCGGTCGTAGGAGAAGGGATCGGGCTCGGCGGGATCGATGATCAGCGGTCCGTAGTGTCCGAGTTGCTCCTGGAGCCCCGAGTGGCTGTGGTACCAGTAGGTACCGTTCTGCTTCACGGTGTATCGATACTCGAACGTCTCGCCGGCCGGGATTCCCGCGAAGCTGACACCCGGAACGCCGTCCATCTCCGGGGGCACCAGGAGTCCGTGCCAGTGGATGGACGTTGCCTCGTCCAGCTCGTTGACCACCCGCAGGGTGGCGGTGCCGCCCTCGCGCAGGCGCACCAGGGGCCCGGGTACGGAGCCGTTGATGGTCACGGCTTCGCCCGCTTCGCCGCCGAAGAGAAGACGCTGTTTCCGGATGGTCAGCTCGATCTCGGTGTCCCGTCCTGCGCTCCGGCGGGAAGGGACGATCCCCGTCGCCGCGCGCGCCCAGCGTGGCAGCAGCCCCGACGCCGTCAGTAGGAGCGCACCGATTCCCGCCTGCCCGACGAAACGTCGTCGGGTCAGGGGCTCGAGCTCTTTATTCGTTGCCGCTTTTCCGAATCGATGGGTCATTCGTTGACTGGTGTAGGCGCTCCGGAAGTACTTGCGGGGTCCCCCGATGGCATCGCCACACCTTCCGTAGGCAGTTGAACAGCGGGCGATCAGCAGGAGGGCTGCAATAGATAAGTAATCGACGTCAGGCTGGGCGGACCAGTATCAGCAGCGCAGCGGGGCGCTGGTCGCAGACAGGCCCGGTGTGCCGAATGGGGTGTCCACATTCGACCGACCCGGCGACCCGGCCAAACTCGAGATTCCAACGACCTGAGCGGTCTCCGCAGATGTACCGATCGACCCAGGCAGCACGAGACCATCCTCGCGGGTGGGCTTCTGCGCCGCGATGCTGCAACATGCGTGCGTGTGGTGTTGAAGCTCGGCGCGAGGAGCGGCGCCCCAGTGCAGGTGGGCCGGCGCGGACATGCCACCGATGCCCCCGCGATGGTGGTCGGCGCCGCCGCCGTGGTGACTCCCCACCGCGGGCGCCGCCGCCGTGCATAGGGTGGGGATCAGCGCCAAAAACACGCAGATCACTCCAACCATTGAACGCTGGCCGGCGGGGCATTGGAACGCGAATTGGTGCATGAATCCAAATGTATCATGGGGGGACGAAATGCCGGGCATCGCTGGCTCCCTAGCCCGGACATCTCAACGGGTCACGCCCAGGGTTAAAGATCTGCCGCAGTGGCGCCAATGCGTACCGCGTGCTGCTGCCAGATGTAGTAGATCGCCGGTATCACCACGAGCGTGAGCACCGTCGAGGTAACGAGCCCGCCGATCATGGGTGCGGCGATGCGCTTGGTGACCCCGGCGCCCGTTCCCATGGTCTCGGCCCACATGATGGGCAATAGCGCCAGCATCGTCGTCGCCACGGTCATGATCTTGGGGCGCACGCGCTGCACGGCTCCTTCGATGACGGCTTCGAACAGATCGCGGCTCTCGAGCGCGCGGCCGGCGGCGCTCGCCTCCTGCTGCCGTCGCGACCAGGCCTCGTCGAGGTAGACGATCATGATCACTCCGGTCTCGGCGGCCACACCGGCGAGGGCGATGACACCCACCCACACCGCCACACTCAGGTTGTACTCGAGCAACCACAGCATCCAGAACGCCCCGACCAGGGCGAACGGTACCGACAGCATCACGATCAGCGTGCGGCCCAGCGATTTGAAGTGGAAGTAGAGCAGAAAGAAGACCAGCGCCAGCGTCAGCGGCACCATCAGCGTTAACCGTTCCCGTACGCGCTCGAGGTATTCGTATTGGCCTGCCCAGGTGATGAAGGTGCCGGGCGGGAGCTCCACGGTGTCGAGCACGTGCTGCCGCGCCCCGGCAACGAAGTCGCCGATCGGCACGCCCTGGACATCGACGGTGACAATGCCCATGAGCGAACCGTTTTCGCCCTTGATCATGGGCGCGCCGGTGCGGGTTTCGATGCTGGCGAGTTGTCCGATGGGGATCTGGGCGCCGGTCGGCGTGCCAACGAGGATGCGCCGGAGCCCCTCCAGGTCGCTGCGCAGGTCCCGCGCGTAGCGCACGTTCACCGGGTAGCGTTCGCGCCCCTCGACGGTGGTGGTGATGGTCTTGCCGCCAATCGCGGTCTCGATGACCATCTCGACGTCCGCCACGGTGAGTCCATAGCGGGCAATGGCGTCGCGGTCGATGTCGAAGTCGATGAAATACCCCCCCGTGACCCGGTCGGCGAACACCGACGCAACACCCGGGTAGCCACTGAGAGCATCCTCGATCTGCACGGCGACGCGCTCGATGTCATCGAGGTCGTCACCGAATACCTTGATCGCCAAATTCGACCGGATGCCGGTGGTCAGCATCTCGATGCGCGTTTGGATGGGCATCCACCAGATGTTCGGCATGCCGGGGAAGCGCAGCTTGGGATCGAGCTCCTCACGGATCAATTTCTCCCAGGTCATGCCGGGGCGCCAGAGGTGTCGGGGCTTCAACGTGATCACCGTCTCGTTCATGGAGAGTGGAGCCGAATCCGTGGCTGTCTCGGCCCGCCCCATCTTGCCGAAGGCGTGCTCGACCTCGGGCACCTGCATCAGGATGCGATTCATGGTTTGCACCACCTGTCGTGCTTCGGCGATCGACATGCCGGGAACGGCGGTGGGCATGTAGAGGATGCTGCCCTCGTTGAGGGGCGGCATGAACTCGCTGCCGAGCGACCGGTAAACGGGCACCGTGAGTGCCACGGCCGCGATCGCCATCGCCACCGTCGCCCACCGCCAGCGCAGCACCAGCTTGACCACCGGGTTGTAAATCGCCACCAACACCCGGCTGATGGGATGTCGTTTCTCGGAACGTATCTTGCCGCGCAGGAAGGTGACCATGAGCGCCGGGGCCAGGGTCACCGACAACACCGCAGCGAAGAACATGGCGAACGTCTTGGTGTAGGCGAGGGGCCGAAACAGGCGCCCTTCCTGGGATTCGAGCGCGAACACGGGCAGGAACGAGACGGTGATCACCAGCAGCGAAAAGAACAGCGCCGGTCCGACCTCTTGGCAGGCTGTCACGATGCTCTCGATTCTGGATGGGCGGTCCGGCGGCGCCAGCTCGAGACGCCTCTCCAGATGTTTGTGGCTGTTCTCGATCATGACGATCACGGCATCGACCATCGCACCGATGGCCACGGCGATCCCGCCCAGAGACATGATGTTGGCGGTGATCCCCTTCCAGTACATGGGGATGAACGACAGCAAGACCGCCGCCGGCAGGATCAAGACCGGCACCAGGGCGCTGCGGAAGTGCAGCAGGAAGAACAGGATGACGACGGCGACGATGATCCCTTCCATGATCAGCGTTTCCCGCAGAAGGTCCACGGCCGAGTGAATCAGTTGGGAGCGGTCGTAGGTAACGACGAGCTCGACGCCCTCCGGAAAGCCCGGCCGGACCTCCTCGATACGCCTCTTGACTCGTTCGATCACGTCGAGCGCGTTGGCGCCGTAGCGCGCGATGACGATGCCGCCCACCACCTCACCCTCGCCATCAAGCTCCGCCAGCCCGCGGCGGATGTCCGGACCAAAGTGGACCGTCGCGATGTCGCTGACGCGCACCGGCGTTCCATCCTCGCCGAGACCGATGGCGACCTTGCCAAGATCCTCGATCGTCTTGATGTATCCGCGGCCGCGCACCACGTACTCGAACCCGGAAAACTCGATGACCTTGCCGCCTACGTCGTTGTTGCTCTCTCTGATGCGCTCGACGACGCGACGCAGCGGAATCCCGTAGCCCAATAGCTTGTTCGGATCGATGTCCACCTGGTACTGGCGGACGAACCCGCCCACCGCGGCTACCTCAGCCACCCCTCGAACGCCCTCGAGCCAGTAGCGCAGGTGCCAGTCCTGGAAGGAGCGCAGGTCCGCCAGGCTATGGCGACCGGAGCGGTCGACCAGGGCGTACTCGAAAACCCAGCCGATGGCGGTGGCATCGGGCCCGAGCTGGGGTGTAACGCCCTCGGGGAGCCGGCCGGCCACCTCGTTCATGTACTCGAGCACGCGCGAACGCGCCCAATACATGTCCGTGCCGTCTTCGAAGATCGCATAGACGAACGAGTCCCCGAACATCGACTGGCCTCGCACCACCCGGACGCGCGGGGCGCCGAGCAGCGAGGTAACGATCGGGTAGGTGATCTGATCCTCGACCAGATCGGGGCTCCGCCCGGGCCACGATGTATGCACGATCACTTGGACGTCGGAGATGTCGGGGATCGCGTCCAGCGGCGTGTTCACCAGCGCCCAAACGCCGAAGCCCGCGGCGAAGGCAACCAGCAGCACGGTCAGCAGGCGGTTCTCGGCGCAGGCGCCAATGACCTTGGCGATCATCGGCTGCCCCGCGGTGGTGGGTCCCGGCGGCCCGATGGCTCCGGCAGCGGCAGCGGGACGACACCGCGGATCTTGCTCTCCGCGTCGATAAGGAACTGTCCGGAGGTCACCACGACATCCCCCTCTTCGAGCCCGGCGTGTACGGCGACCCATCCACCGACATCCTGACCTGCGAGTACCTCACGGGCCTGCAGGCGGCCTCCGCCGAGGTCGACAAAGACGATCTTCCTGGCGCCCAGGTCGAGCACCGCTTCACGGGGAACCGCCAGCACCGCGGCGTTTTCCTTTTCGATGGTGACATCGACATACATGTCGGGACGTAGCGCGAGACTGGGGTTGTCGACGACGAGTCGTGCCTTGACGGTGCGCGTCGAGGGGTCGAGGGTCGGATACAGGTAATCGACGCGGGCGCGCCAGATTTGCTGCGCATCGTGGGGAAGGCGGAGCGTCGCCGCTTGTCCCGTCGCGACGAAAGGCAGCTCGCTCTCGTAAACGTCGGCGAGAACCCAAACCGGATCGAGTGCCACGATGCGATACAGGCGCATGCCGGGGGTCACCGCCATCCCCTCGACAGCCATTTTTTCGAGAACGTATCCGCCGGCCGGTGACACAATCGGTAGCTCATCGATGACCTCGCCAGTTTCAGCCAGGCGCTGGATCTGGCCGGGCTCCAGGTCCCAGAGCAGCAGACGGCGGCGCGCCGCCTCCACCAGGGAGCGCGCCCGAGCCACGATCTCGGGCTCCGGACTGGCGCTCACCCGCTCGAGGTTCTCAACGGCCAATAGGTACTCGCGCTGCGTGCTCACCAACTCGGGGCTATAGAGCTCGAAGAGCGTCTCGCCGGGCTCGACGAACTGGCCTGTCTCGGCCACCAGGAGCCGGGTAATCCAGCCGCTGACCCGCAAGTTGACATCGACGACCCGGTTCTCGTCGTGGGTTACGATGCCGACGGTGCGGACCGTGCTCGAGAGCCGCCGCCGCTCCACCGGTGCAGTGGTGACAGCGAGTGCCTGCTGCCAGGTCGGATCGATCGTCAGCGTGGCCTTCTCCTCGGGGGTCGCGCTCGAGCCGGCTGCCGTTTGGCCTCCCGAGCCCACCATGCCGGGCATGGAGGGCATCTGTTCGGGCTGCCCGGTGATCGCCCCGCCCACCGGGGTCTGGCCCGCCGCGTAGACGGGCACCAGGTCCATGCTGCAGATCGGGCAGGCACCCGGTCCCGTGAGGTGAACGGAGGGGTGCATGGAGCAGGTCCAGTAGTCGATCAGGTCTTCGTGCTCATGCTCGGGCATTGCCACGTTCCCGAAGGCATCGGGGAAACGAGCTTGCACCCACGCGCCGACGATCGGCGCGTGCCCGGCGAATCGCACCACGGGATCCTGATACCGCACACCGGCCGCCAAGACCACCACGATGGCGAGCCCACCGAGGATCTTCCAGGCGGTCTTCTCGAAGCCACTCATTGTCTTCCTCCCTCTTCTGCGAGCTCGCCCGCAGGGGGTCTGCCGCCCAATACTCCCTCCGGGTCGATCACCCCGAGGGCTGCGCCCAGATCGGCGAGTGCGGTTCCGTAGTCGGCCTCGGCTCGCGCCAGTGCGAGGCGGTTGAGCAGCAGAGTGCGCTCGTTATCGACCACCGAGACGAAACCCACGGATCCGGTGCGATACGAGCTACGCGCCGCCTCGAGCGACTGCTGGCTCTGAGGTATCACGCTGGTCTGGTAGAGCTCGACGATACGGGCCTGAGCCTGCATTCGTATCCACGCCGATGAAACACCCTCGGCGATACGGTCCATGACATCGAGGCGCGCGGCCTCATCGGACCGCTTCACCGCCAGCGCCTCGTCGAGCGCGGCAGTGTACTTGGCGTCGTGGACGAAAGGCAGTGTCGTGGTTACCAGGAAGGCGTAGCGGTAGGTTCGCCCTACCGGCGTTGAGCCGGTCCACCACTCCGCCATGACACCGAAATCCGGCTTCGACTCGTGCTGCTCGAGCTCCACGGCGGCCTGGTCGCGTTCGACCGCCACGGTCGCCTCGGCGACGCCCGGATGCCGGTTCACCGCCCGCTCGATCAGGCTCTGCATGCCGGGTTGCTCCGGGATAATCCGCGGAGGTTGTGGTGCCCCCATCGGGGCCCCGGTCGGCCGGTGCAGCAATCGGTTCAAGCGGACCGTGGCGATGCCGACCCGGCTCTCGACATCGGCGAGCTGTCCGAAGAGCTGGCTGAGCTCGACGAGCGACCGCAGGACGTTTTCCTGAGGCACCTGGCCGGTGGCGTAGAGTTCTTCCGCAGCGGTTGACAGCTCGCCAACGAGGGCGAGGTGCTGGTGGTGGATCTCTCGTGCGCGCTCGGCGAAATAGAGCTCGTAGTAGGCTCGCCGGACTGCCGCGGCGAGCTCCACGCGGGTGGTCTCGAACCCGAATCCCTGCCGGTCGGCCTCGAGCTCGGCGACTGCCGAGCGCCGGTCGCGCGTGCCCCGAGCCGGAAATTCCTGCCGGTATTGGATGCGGAACTCGCCGCGAGAGAAGTTGAGCGTGTCGAGCGGCAAGTTGTAGACACCGAAACGGATGCTGGGGTCGGGCAAGTCGTGCACGCCGGCCGGAACGGTTTGCGCCGCGTTCCATCGCTGCCGGACGGATTCGAGCCCGGGGTTATTCGTGAGAGCCTCTTGCACCAGGGCACCAACATCCGTCGGCGCGCTGCGCGCGTCGGCACTGACGATGGGCGACTCCGCACCAACACTCCGGGAATTGGTGCCGGGCAGTGGCGCACCGGCAGTAAATGCCCGACGTTCTTGTGCGGCAGGACTCGCCGCAAGTCCCGCTGGAAAGGCACCAAGCGCTACGGCGAGCGCCACTATGAGCCGCCGGCTCTGGTTTTGGCCAAGTTGCTTCATGGATTGATCCGTTTGCGTTCCGCTCGCTTGACGACGCTTCTTCTACGCAATCCCGAAGGTTCACGTGCACCGCGAGGTGCCGAGCACTACTGGTTGATTTCGTGGGTGAAGAGAGTGGGAGCTCACACGGTCCACGGCCACGTTGCGGGGCCTCGTAGAGCTGCGCGGACACCCTGATGAAACCTGACCAGGGACCCGGGTCGTGGACCGGTGCGGGATGCTCCGTCACGCGAGCCCGAGAGGGCTGAGCTCGCGCCGCCTCGAATCAGATCAGCAGGACGGAGGTGAGCAGCCGGGGAGGAGGTGGTCCGGCGCGATCTTCCAGGAGGAAGTCGAGCGTCAGCGGCACACCGAGGACCGACGAAGGCACGGCGATGGCGTGAGCGAGACCAACGATTGCCCCCGTCGTCTCTGCATCAAAACCGCCCGGCACGCTGTCCGTGGGCCGGGGAGGCGACTTGAAATGACAGCAAGCAGCGGACCACAAGCCGGCGCACGGTCCGGGCATACTGTCGCCGCCGCGGTCGTCAGCCGGCATGCCATCGCAGTGCCACGCCATCAGCGGCGCCAACGGCGCCAGTAGTGCGATCAAGACGATGGCCGCGGCAACTTGCCGGCGATGCTTTTTCGTTGTGCTCATAAGTCAAGAGGGGCTACGAATGCACCGAGATTCTACCATCTACTGTCAGGTTATCGTGCGCCTAACCGTCGTTTACCATCCGCTCTACGATCTCACCGAGAACCCTTTCCCAGTCCTCCGTCGAAACCTGACAGGTGCCGACTTTTTCGTGGCCGCCGCCGCCGTACTCGAGCATCAGCTTGCCCACATTGGTTTTGCTGGTTCGGTTGAGAATGCTGTGGCCACAGGCGAAGACGACCTTCTGCCTGTCCTTGGCCCGCATCAGGCGGATTTCGATGTTCTGCTGCGGATATAGCGCATAGACCAAGAAACGGTTGCCGCTGTAGATGGTTTGTTGTTCCAGCAGATCGATGACCACGACATTGTCGTGAACCGTGTGATTTTGAGCCAGCATTTCCTCGAACAGTGTCGCTTGTTCGAAATAGCGACGGGTTCTTTCTTGAACGTCGGGAATACTGAGGATCTCTTCCGCATTTTTGGTGCGGCAGTATTGAATCATGTCCTCCATCAACTGGTAATTGCTGATCCTGTAGTCCTTAAAGCGCCCAAGCCCCGTTCGTGGATCAATGACAAAAGAGACGAGTATCCAATCTTTGGGCTCGAGAATCTCTTCTCTTGTGAGGTTGCCGGAATCGGTTTTGTTGACGGCTTCTAGCAGTGGAAGAAGATGTTTCCCAAAGCTCTCGTCTCCGCCGTAGTAGTCCCAAACGACTTGTGCGGCGCTCGGCGCAGATAGGGAGGCACCTTCGAAGTCGAGCTTGTCGATTTCAAGACGTTCTTCTTCGCTGGCATGGTGGTCAAACCAAAGTCCCACGCCTTCGGCGTAAGGAACATTGGCCAGCACGTCATTGGACGTAACCGTTACTTTTCCATCCTGAATGTCTTTTGGGTGAACGAATGTGTATTCATCGATCACCTCTTTTTCAAACAGTAGTGCCGCGCAAACAAGCCCATCAAAATCTGAACGTGTAAGTAGTCTCAATGGCTTCTCCAGGTTGATTGCCGATGATCCTAGCGTGATTGTGCCGCTGCGAAAATCCGAAAATGGTCGGGCCACCCCCGTGCTGGAGATCCGCATGATGGGTCAACGAGAGGGCGGGGATCTCCGTCGAGATGGCGATCCGTCGTCCTGTCCCTGGTCGGCCGTCGCAAACGCTATCGACGCCGCCGCTCCGGCGTCGTATGCAGGTGACGCAACCGCCAACGGCCATCGTCGCCTTTCACCAACACCGCAGTTCCGACCCCGGCGCTGTCGGACACCCGTTCCGGCATCTCGATGTGCACCGAGTAGCGGAAGTTGGCCCACGCGAGATTTCCCCGGGCCTCCGCCTCGATGTCGCTGAACTTGTAGTCGATAGCGTCGAACATCTCGAGCTCGCGGGCAAGATGGTGGTCGCGGTAATCGGCCCAGCCGCGATTGACGCCGGCGCCCTCGAAGATCAACAGATCCTCGGTGACCTGCTCGCCCACCGCTTCGATGTCCTTTGACGTGATCGCCGCAGCGTAGGCATTGAGAGCATCGGCGACGTCATCGGCGTCACTGCTCTGCACCGCACCCGCGGCTACGGCCCCGGCGACCAACAGCAACGCGGCTCCTGCGGCCACAATCAAACGAGGTCCACGCATACCTCTACCTCCTGGTGACGGTTTTCGTTTCTGATGGCCCCGTCGCGAGACCTCAGTGGCGGTCGCCACCCTTGCGCTTCGGAATCTCGAGGTCGCTGCGATCGTTGATATTGAAGTTGAAGTCGACCGTGTGAACGGTTTCCTCGTCACCCTTGCGGAAGCTCAGAACGGAGGCATACTCACCGGCCTCGGTGAAAATGTGGCGGGTTTGATAGTTGCCGGGATCGCGGCGGTTTCCACGCACATCGAAAGGCCCGAACTCTTCGCCGTCGCGCGTGATGACCACCGAGGCGTCCTGGAAGTCCGCGTAGGGCTCCTGGTCGGCCAGCGTGCTCACCCTCCAGCGCAGAAACTGCATCTCTTCGGTGAGCGCCGGCTCCGGCTCGGCACCGAAGACGATCGCCAACCCGGCGACCTCTTTGCGCTCGTGCATCGGCATCCCGTTCACCGACGCTGTGGCTGTCACCATGGCAGCAACAGCTACCAACAGAATGAAGCTCGTAAGTCTTGTCGTGCGTCCCATCGTTTGGCTCCCTCGACTTGCCAGGACCCCAGCGCGAGAAGGCCCCGGTGCTTGTTACGAACGGCGACGCTTCACGTCGCCCGTGACGATTGCGGTGCAACTTGGCGCAGAGTCTAGCGTCCCGCTACAAGAACGTCACGGGGCGGGGGTGGTTCGATCCATCTCCACCCTACGCGGCGATCTCCTCCCAGCCCGTGACAGCGGACTCCCTCCCATGTGCGATACCCTACCTTCTCCGCCATCCCAAAAAGCCCGACACTGACCCGAGGGACACCACATGCGACTACACGTGCGGCTCCGCATGCAACTCCACAGGACTCTCCCTGCCATCGTGGTACTGGCCGCGTCCGCCGCGATGTTCGGCTGCGCCTCCGA
>SMVA01096644.1_pt1 | contig 12552 bp, 12 predicted proteins | sample 2456451 | NCBI WGS metagenome assembly SMVA01 (sample SAMN11095933, study PRJNA526329) | marine sediment metagenome | biome: Marine sediment; feature: Surficial sediment; material: Deep marine sediment; isolation source: Hadal surficial sediment | place: Pacific Ocean | collected 2014-05 | depth...
GTCGCGCTCGTCGGGGGCGTCGCGGGCCATGGTCCAGCCATCTCCCTGCTAACCGAGGATCTCCTGATTGTGGGAGTCGACTCGGACCTGAGCAGTTGGCCGGATGATCCATCCTGGAGCCGCATCGTCGCGCGTCCGGGGCTACCCTTCTTCTCACGGACCTTGCGAGGTGTCGCGCTCGACGGCCGCCTCGACAGGCGTTGGATCGACGAGGCGGCCCGTGTCGTCGCGCCCATGTCTCGCCTCGTGGTGACCGACGCCGCCGACGAGACTTCTGCTTGGCTCGAGGACGCCGGCCTGAAGGTGATGGCGGCCGAGGAGAAAACTGTTGTTGCGACAAGGGCTTGAGCACTTTTCGCCGTTGCGCCCTGCCCCATTCTACTCCTAACTTGCGCTCTGCCCAATCACATCACCGGCCTACATGAATGGCGTTTTGGAATAAGCTCTTTGGCGGCGGCGAGGCCCCTCGCGTCGACTACTACAACGAGGGTGTCGAACTTCTCACGGACGGGAAGTTCCACGAGGCACTGACCTCGCTCCGCCTGGCGTTGAAGGTGGAGCCGGGGGATGCCACCGTGCTTCAGCAGATCGCGATCTGCTATACGCGCATCGGCATGACCGAAGAAGCCGCCAAGACCTACCGTCACGTGCTGCAAAAGAATCCGGCTTCGGCCGGTTCCCACTACGGGTTGGCCTTTCTATTGCTCCGCGGGGAGAACCCCGAAAGCGCGATCGAGCACTTGGAAGCCTTCCTCGCACAGGCTCCCAGCGATGGGGACGCGGACGACCACGTCAACCACGCGCGATCAACCTTGGCCCAATTGCGCGGCGAGGCTCATGACGCCTCGGCCGAGCTACCGCCGCCCGATGAGCTCTTCTAACGTGCGACGGGTCCAGCTCCGGTGGGATGGAGAAGGACTCGTGTTCCGGGGGGGCGCGGACGGCGGCCCCGAGGTGATCGTGGACAGTGGTGGCAGCGAGGGCGCATCACCGACCGAGCTGTTGCTGTTGTCACTTGCCGGGTGCATGGGCGTCGACGTCGTCTTGATTCTGAAGAAGTCACGGGTGCCCCTCGAGGCGCTCGACGTGGAAGTCATCGGCGAGCGAGCTGACAGCGAACCACGCAAGTACGTCGCGATCGAGTTGGTGTATCGCTTGAAAGGACCCCAGGCGGAGCACGAGTCCAAGCTGCAACGGGCGATCGATTTGTCGCGAGACAAATACTGCAGCGTGCTGCACTCCTTGCACCCTGATATTGCCTTCTCCATTCGCTTCGAGCGGACCTAACCCGAGCCGCGCAGCCATCGCATGACGACTCTCACCCACGTGGCCAACGACACCCCAATCGCTGAGACGACGCTGACGCGTCTCTTCTTCGAAGCCGTCGACAAGTACGGCGCAAAGGTGGCGTTCGAGCGGCTGACGTCGGAGACCGAGCTGAGCGGGATCGGTTATGACGAGACGCGCCGGATAGTGAAGGGTGTGGCCGCGTCATTGACCCAACAGGGCGTCGTGCGTGGAGACCGCGCGGCGATCCTCTCCGAGAACTGCCCCGAATGGGCGTTGGCTGATTACGGTTGTCTTTGTGCGGGCGTGATAGATGTTCCCGTCTACGCGACGCTAACCGCCCGTCAAGTCGCATATGTGCTCGAGGACTCTGGGGCCAAGCTCGTCTTCGTCTCTACGCGCGACCAGATGGAAAAGGCCCTGGAGGCGGCAGCGACGTGCCCTCAGGAGGTCCTCGTCGTGGTGTTCGACATGATCGCGGATCTGCCCGTCGGAGTGATGTCGTGGGCTTCGTTCCTGGCGGCCGGCGCGGACTCAGCGGACGCGTGGTCGGACGAAGACTTTCGGGCGGCCGCATTGCAAGCTCAGCCTCACGACACTGCGACCGTGCTCTATACGTCCGGAACGACCGGGGATCCGAAGGGCGTGATGCTGACGCACAACAACGTCGCCTCGAACGTGTTGGCGACGTGTCTGGTGCTCTCGGTCAGCGATGTCGACAACACGATCAGCTTCCTGCCGCTCTCGCACATCCTACAGCGCATGGCCGACTACGTCTTCTTCCGAAGCGGGTGTCGCCTGGCTTATCCGCGCTCCATGGAGACGTTGGTGGCCGACATGAAAGTGGTCCGCCCAACCATCGTCGTGTCCGTGCCGCGCATCTACGAAAAGATCTACAACGGGGTGATGGCCGCGCATGGAGTGAAGAAGAAGCTCATCGACTGGGCCGTCTCCGTCGCCGACCGTGCCATCGAGTTGAGCCTCGCTGGAAAGAAGCCGGGTGGGGTGCTCGCGCTTCAGTACCGTCTCGCCGACAAGCTGGTCTTCTCGAAAGTAAAGAATGCGGTCGGCGGTCGCTTGCGGTATTTCGTGAGCGGTGGAGGGCCGTTGGCCCCGACGCTGAACCGCTTCTTCAATTCGATTGGCATGCCGATTCTGGAGGGGTACGGCCTCACGGAGACGAGCCCCGTCACGACCTCGAACTCGCTCGAGGCCTTCCGAATCGGCACCGTCGGCAAGCCGGTTCCAGGTACCGAGATCAAGATCGCGGGCGACGGTGAGATCCTCGTTCGAGGTCCACAGGTCATGAAGGGCTATTACGGAAAGCCTGACGCCACCAATGAGGTCCTCGATGCCGATGGCTGGTTCGCAACCGGCGATATCGGTGAAATAGACGCGGATGGCTTCCTCAGCATCACGGACCGAAAGAAGGACATCATCGTCACGGCCGGCGGCAAGAACGTCGCGCCACAGCCGATCGAAAACCTGCTCAAGACGAATCGCTTCGTGGAGCAGGTCGTCATGATTGGCGACCGCCGTCGCTACTGCGTTCTTCTCATCGTGCCGGCGTTTGCCGAACTCGAGCGATGGGCGAGCGAGAACGGTATTTCCTTCAGCGATCGTACCGAACTCGTTGCCTCGGCCGCAGTGTTAGGGCACATGGAGCGCGAGGTGTTCGGCATGCTCACCGACCTGGCCTCGTTCCAGAAGCCCAAGAAGATCGCGCTTCTCGAAGAGGAGTTCTCCATCGAAAACGGCTTTCTGACACCCACCTTGAAGATCAAGAGAAGGGTGGTTCACGAGCGGCTCGACCCCCTGATCGACGAGCTGTACTCAGAAGAGGCCGCGGACGCTACCGCGTATTGATCCATGACTGGACAGCCCACAGATGTCGTCGCCGTGATCATGACCGCGCCAGACGCCGAAACGGCCGAAAAGATCGTGCGGACACTCGTGTCCGAGCGGCTGGCCGCGTGCGCCAACGTAGTACCGGGGATCGTGTCGACGTACTGGTGGGATGGCGAGCTCCAGCGAGACGAAGAGGTGATGGTGATTCTGAAGACCGTTCAGCAGCGGGTACGAGCGCTCGAGGCGCGAGCGGTTGAGCTGCATCCATATACTGTACCCGAGGTACTCGTCGTCCCGGTCTCCGGGGGACACGCACCGTACCTCGCTTGGGTTGGCAAAGAGGTGGGGGTGTCATAGTGGGGAAGAAACGGCGGGCTAAGAAGCAGGAGAGGGTTGAGCAGGAGGCGGAGAAGACGGATTTGCTCTCGGAAGAGGAGGCGTTGACCGAGCCGATTGAGGACGCCGGGTCTGGGCCGACCGAGGACGTCGCGCCCGAACTCACCGAAGACGCCACTCCGGATCCAACCGAGGACGACACCCCCGTTCCCACCGAAGCTCCTGGCCAGCCTGTTTCAGGCGAGGTCCGCACTCCTGTCTCCTTCGAACTGGTGCCTGAGGAGGGGGTGGTGGTTCCGGTCCCTCCGGCGGGCGAGCAGCTCGGCCGGGCAAAGGACCTCGTGCGTGACGGTCGCATCGCGGAGGCGATCGCGTTGTACCGCGAGGTCCTCGTTCAGAATCCCGCCAACCTCAAGGCGCGCAACAACCTAGGCGTGCTGTACGACGAGTTGGGCGATATGGATCTCGCCCTCGAGCAATTCGAGGCCGCCGAGCTCATCGAACCCGACAACGTTGAGCTCCTGAACAACTACGGCTCGGTGCTCGGAGCCATGGGGCGTTACGACGAAGCGGAGGAGTTGTTGCGCCGGGCGCAGAGACTCGACCCCGAGGGCGTTGCGGTGCGTGCGAGCATCGGGATCCTGCACTATCGCCGCGGGGTGTATCGGTTGGCTGAAGAGGATCTCGCTTGGGTTTGTGAGCAGGACGATGCACATGGGCCGGCGTTCTACTACCGAGGCGAGGCGCTCAACCGCCTCGGTCGGTTCGATGACGCGCTGCAAGCGCTGGAACATGCCACTGTGCTCCAGCCCCAAAACCCGAAAGTCTTCTACACTCTGGGTCACCTCTACGACCGCAAGCATATGGGCGAGGAGGCCGCGCTCATGTACCGGAAGGCCCGGGAGCTGTCGCTGGGATGATCGACGTTGTACTCGGAGTGCTGCACGAACAGGAAGCTGAGGGCATCGTCCGGCCCATCCGCTCCGACCTCGTGCCGGTGACAGCCGCGAGTCGAGACGTCGCCGAGAGCGCAGGCCAAGCGATGACCGACAGGCTCGAACAGATCGGCTCGATCCCGTTGGGCGGAGCGGTCATCACTCCGGCAGGGGGCCTGAACGCGGACTTCGTGATCCATGCCGTGGTGTCCGCGCCAGACGATCCCGAAACCCCCGCGTCCGTCCAGAAGGCTTTGACGAATACCCTTCGAAGGGCCGCCGATCTAGCACTCGAGTCGCTGGCCATGCCGCCGCTCGGTACGGGCATCGGGCGGCTCGATATGGAAGAAAGTGCGTTGGCGATGCTGGCGATGCTGTTCTTCCACCTCGACGAGGACCAGCCCCCCAGAGATGTGAAGATCGTCACCGAGTCCGAGTACGAGCTGCACGTGTTCGAGCGGCTCGTGGCCGAGATGACGAGCCAGCGCAGCGCAGAGGTTCCTAACGCCGAGTAGTTTGGTACGCATTAGACTTCGTTGACGGGGTGGGTATGGTGACTTGGAGGACGCCCGATGCGTAGACATGTCGTAGGTGGCGCGATTCTACTGATCTGGCTTGCCATGGTCGGTGCGCAGGTGCGTCTAGAGTATTTCCAGCCGGAACTCGCGCGACTCGCCGAGGCGGCTCTTTCGCTCGCACCTGGCATCAATTTCTACACGTTGACGATGGGTGACCGTACCGTCGGTCAGGCGAGCTCTCGCCTGGACACGCTGCCCGACGGCTTCCACCTCGAAGACGTCATGGTCCTGGAGCTTCCCGCGCTCGGCCAGACGGGCACGGCTGTGGTACGCACGGAAGTGAAGCTGAGCAAGTCGCTCGTCATGGAGTCGTTCGTTTTTTCACTCGATAGCGAGGTCGGACGCTTCTCCGCGTCTGGCACGCTGCGCCCGGACACCACACTCGAGGTCACGATCGTTTCCGCCGGAAGCGAACAGAACCTGAGTTTTCGACTACCCCGCCCGCCGATCTTGTCGAACATCGTGCCGATTCGCTTGGCGATGGGGGAGGGCTGGAAGGTCGGCGACCGGCATCGACTCCCGGTATTCGACCCGACGACCTTGAGCACCCGCACAGTCGAGGTTCGTGTGCTCGAATTCGATACGATTTTTGTGACTGACAGCGCGGCGCTGGACACGGCGGGGAGGTGGTTTCCCGCGCGCACGGACTCCGTTCCAGCCTGGAAGATTGCGGAGATTTTTGGAGGAATTCGGATAGAGAGCTGGGTCGACGAAGACGGGCGGATTCTCCGTTCCTCCAGTCCCCTCGGGTTCTCCATGGAGAAGACCGAGTACGAGTTGGCTAGGCAGTCTCAGGAGGATGCGAGGCTCACGCCCTTATCGGTGCTCGACGACGACGTGATCTTTTCGACCGCCGTCGCGAGCAATGTCGATCTCGAGAATGTCGAGGCATTCGAGGAGTTGCGCTTCCGACTCACCGGCGTGGACCTGTCCGGTTTCCAGTTGGACGGAGGTCGCCAGGAGCTTCGCGGTGACACGCTCATCGTTCGGCGAGAGAACTGGGACGCCCTCGACCCGGGATACAGGCTGCCGTACAGCTTCATGGATCTGCGGGAGGCGCTCGAGCCAGAGCCCCTCATCCAGAGCGACGATCCGCGCATCGTGGCCCAAGCTCGGAGAATGACGGCCCGGCGTAGCGAATGGAGGCAGGACCCGAAGCGCGTCGCCTCGGAGCTCACGCGGTCCGTCTACGGCATGCTCGAAAAGAGGATCACGTTCTCCATACCGAATGCGGTTCAGGTCCTCGAGACGCGGCAGGGAGACTGCAACGAGCACACGGTCTTGTACGTGGCGCTCGCGCGCGCTCTCGGGCTTCCGGCGAGGATCGCCGTCGGGCTCGTATACCTCAACGGCTCGTTCTTTTACCATGCCTGGCCTGAGGTTTGGCTCGACGAGTGGGTTGCAGTCGATCCCACGTTTGGCCAGTATCCTGCGGACGCGTCGCACATCCGCTTCGTGACCGGCGGGCTCGCGCAGCAGGTCGAGATCATCCGACTGATCGGAAACCTGGACATCGAGGTGCTGGGAGACCCCGCCCCATGACCGAAGAGTACGGTACCCCTACGGGCGTCATGGCCCCTCCTGACGAGGCCCGTTCCCGTTCCGGCGAGATGCTGCGACTCGAGGGCCTGAAGAAGAGCTACGGCAGTTTCGCTGCCGTGAAGGGCATCGATCTGGACGTCCACCGCGGTGAGATCTTCGGGTTCCTGGGTCCCAACGGGGCGGGGAAGACCACTACGATCCGCATGGTGGCCGGGGTTCTCCGCCCTTCGGCGGGAAGGGTGCTGGTGGGTGGAGACGATCTCGAGAAGAAGCCCGAGTCCGCAAAGGCTCGTGTCGGTTATATCCCCGACCGGCCATTTCTCTACGAGAAGTTGTCCGGTGGTGAATTCTTGCGTTTTGTCGCGGGGCTGTGGGGCCGTGAGGGTGATGCCGTGGAGCAGCGGGCTGACCGCCTGTTGGAGCTCTTTCACTTGACGGAGTGGAAGGACGAGCTCATCGAGAGTTACTCGCACGGCATGCGACAGAAGATCCTCATCAGCTCGGCGCTCATCCACCAACCCGAGCTCATCGTGGTGGACGAGCCGATGGTCGGACTCGACCCGCGCTCGGCCCGCCTCCTCAAGGATCTGTTCCGGACCTTCGTGGACAATGGCGGGACGGTCTTCCTTTCCACGCACACGCTGGAAGTGGCCGAGGTCCTGTGTGACCGGATCGCGATCATCAAGGAAGGTGAGATCATCTCGCTCGGCACGATGGAGGAGTTGCGCTCCCAGGCCGACGCGGGCGGCGCGGACCTGGAAGAGATCTTCCTGAAGTTGACGGGCGGCGAGGCCATGGCGGATGTCATCGAGAGTTTGCGCGAGGCGATCCAGCGGTGAACGGAGCCGCGCTTCGGCGGAGTCCGGGCGTCTTCTTGCTTCTGGGTCCGAAGCTCCGCACCAAGATCAATCGCGCCCGCAGCTCCGAGGGTCGGCTTTTCAAGGGTCTGCTTCTCGGCCTCGTAGGGATTTTTTTCTGGTCGCTGATCTTCGCGGTCATCTTCCGGATGCTGCTCTACTTCCGGAGCACCCAGGGCATCGGTGATCTGCTCGCCGGCAAGCTGCTCGGGCTCGCATTCCTCACATTCCTGATGATCCTGGTACTCTCGAATGTGATTACGGCACTCTCGACGTTTTTCCTTTCTAACGACCTCGAGCTCATCGTCGCGGCCCCCGTGGAACCGGAGAAGGTATACGCCGCGCGCTTGATCGAGACGGTGGTGGATTCGTCCTGGATGGTCGCCCTGCTCGCGGTGCCGCTTCTGGGCGCGTACGGCGTGGTATACGCTGCGGATTGGAGGTACTACCTGCTCGCGATCGGAACGCTGCTGCCGTTCCTCGTCGTGCCCGCGGTGATCGGGAGCGCCATCACGCTGGTCCTCGTCAACGTTTTTCCGGCTCGGCGCACGCGAGACCTACTCGCGTTGGTCGGTCTGCTCGCCGCCGCTGGCGTACTCGCGTTCTTCCGCTTCCTACGACCCGAGCGTCTGATGCGCCCCGAGGAGTTCCAGGACCTCGTCGACTTCGTCGCGGTACTGCGCACGCCCACCTCGGTGTGGTTTCCGAGCGAGTGGGTGGCGAGCGCCCTCATGTCCTACCTGAACGGCTTCTTCGACTGGTTCCCGTTCCTCTTTTTATGGAGCACGGCCGCCGCCTTCGTAGTGATGGGCGCATGGTTACACCGGCGCTACTTCGAGACCGGCTTCACACGCGCACAGGAGGGTGCGGAGCGCAGAGAAGGGCGTGTTCGCTCGCTGATCGTCGATCGTCTGCTGGGGAGTGCTTCGCCGAGTACGCGCGTACTGGTGTCCAAGGAGATCCGTGTCTTCTTTCGCGATACGACGCAGTGGTCCCAACTGATCCTGCTGGCCGTCCTGGTCACCGTGTACGTCTACAACATCACCGTGCTGCCACTCTATACCGGTGAGGAGGTGTCGTTCCTACTCATCAACGTGGTGTCCTTCTTGAACCTCGGTCTGGCTGGCTTCGTTGTGGCAGCGATCGCGGCCCGCTTCGTATTCCCAGCGATGTCGATCGAGGGGAAGATGATGTGGCTGTTACGCTCCTCGCCGCTCGACGTGCGTGCGCTTTTCTGGTCGAAGTATTGGGTGGGAACGGTGCCGCTGCTCGTGGTTGCGCTGCCGCTCATCGTCGTTACCAACATCGTTCTCGAGGCTTCCCCGTTCATCTTGATCCTCACGTCGATCACCATGATCGGGATCACGTTCGCGCTGACGGCGCTCGCGCTCGGCCTCGGCGCTTTGTACCCCAACTACGACACCGAGAACGTCGCCGAAATCCCGACCTCGTTCGGGGGACTACTCTTCATGATGGCCGCTGTGGTTTACCTTGCGGGCGTCATCGTTCTCGAGGCGTGGCCGGTGTATCTTTTCCTGCAGTCGCGCCTCCAGGGTGGTCCAGCTCAGTTGAGTGCGCTCCCGCTGGTTCTCGGTGTGAGCGGAGCGCTCGTATTGACGATGCTGGCTACGTGGCTCCCTCTCATGGCTGGTGTGCGCAAGGTGCGGTCGATCGACTTCTGAATTCGGAGAATCATCCATGCTCGAGTCCATCAAGAGTTTCTTCAAATCGTCAATGAGCCCGTTACCGGAAGCGGGCAAGACGGAGAGCGCACCCGACATCCGACTCGCCGCGTGCGCGCTCTTGCTCGAACTGGCGCAGGCCGACGACGAGTTCACCGAGGACGAGCGCCAGCATCTCGAGTCGGCCATTCGCCGCCAGTACGGCCTCGGCCAGGCAGAGGCGGAGAAGCTGATCGAGCTCGCTCAGGAGGCGCGCGAAGAAGCGATCGATCTGTGGCAGTTCACGAACTTGATCGCCGAGAACTACTCGCTCGGTCAGAAGATGGTCTTGGCTGAGATCATGTGGGGTCTGGTGTACTCCGACGGCGATCTCGCCGCAAAGGAAGACTACCTGATGCGGAAGATCTGCAACCTGCTGCGACTGGAGCCGGGATACTTGGCGGAGGCGCGCAAGCGCGCGGGCGATTCCGAAGGTTCGGGAACGATGGACGGGATCGACTAGCCTGACCATATTCTTGAGGCACACCACTTCACTTCAACGAGAATCTCGAGCGATGCGCGACCTGGTTCCCGGCGGGTACATCTTCACCCATGCGGTGTTTTGGAGCGTGATCGCTCTGGTCGCGGTGGGTACGAACGCAGTCGCGGTCATTCTCGCGGTCGGCCTCGGCCTCTTAGTGTTCGAGACTGCCACCAAGCAGTAGTCGGTTGATTCTCACGCTCAAAATCCTCGTGTGTGTGTTTGCGGTCGGTGTGGGCGTGTATCTGGGCCTACCGGGCCGGTATTCCCAGCCCGCCGAGGACATCGAGGACGTGATGGACCGAGGCGGGGACCTGCGGCGGAGAAGAACCAAGAAGCGCTCCCTGTCGCCGGTCGCGTGGCTACAACGTCAGCCCGCCGTCCGCAGTTCGCGCAGGGCACGTGGCTTCAATGTCGAGCGACCGGGGAACCGCTGAGTCCGGTCGCTACCGGAAGAACGTGTCGACCACGGTGAGGACCACGCCGATGCCGGCGCCCAGCACGTAGCCCAAGCGAACGATCAGCTTCAGCTCCCGGTGGGTCACGTTTTTCACGATTTCCTCCATACGTGACACCGGGAAGTTCAGCACCTTCTCTTCCACGCGTCTCGCCACGTCGATCTGCGCGACCACCGTCGGCACTTGAGTCTCCAGCCAATCCCAGATCGGATCACCCAGGGCGGCCTCGATCCGCGCGGCCCCGTCTTCCGGCAGCCAACGTGATGGCGTCCCGATCGGGCGGTCCAGCACGCCGGCAGCGAGTTTTCGGATGGCGTCACCCAGAGCATCGCGCGCGGTCTGCGAGCGAGCGGCGGAGACCAGCGTCTCCGAGATGAGCTCGGGAGGAACGCGCTGGAGCACCTCGCCCCATGTGCGGTCACCGGCTTTGTCCAAGCCCTCGTGGAGTTTCTCGACGAGGAACTCTCGCGTGGCCGGGTCGCGTGCCATACCAACGATCCAGTCGGCCAACGTCGTGCGTGACTCGATCACGCTCGGGTCGTCCGGCTCACCGAGAACGTCGGACACCGGACGCCTCAGGAAGTCCACGATTGCTTCGTTGACGCCACGTCCCATCGCCTCTTGCACCGCGCTGTCGCGTAGGATCTCCGAGAGTCGCTCCGAGCCCTCTGCTTCGATGGTGTCGAGCACTTTGTCGACCGTGTCTTCAGTCATCACGAGGCGCGCGACGACCCGCTGATGGAACTTGAGGTCGCTCAGAAAGCGATGAAGCAGGTCGTGGATCGTGGACTCGAAGCGCGCACGCGCGGCGTCGTCCTCGAGCAGGCGGCCCAAGCGCTGTGCGGCCAGCGGCAAGTACCCGGCGATCGCTTTCTCCACGGTCCCGATCAGACCAGTCGGTAGGATTTCCTCGAAGGTCCGTCCAGGCGAGAGCAGACGCTGCGCCGCTCGGTCGAGATAGTCCTCAATCGCGGCCTTGAAGTCCTCGCTGTCGACCGCGTTGTGGAGCCATTCCTCGATGGCTGACTCTACTGCCGCGCCCCTGGCAGACGTGATCAGACTCCCGATCGGCTCGTCTTTGATCGCTTCGACGAGGTCTCCGGCGCGCCGCTCCATCGACTCCTCGAAACGCTCGGAGTCGAGGTAGGCGTCGAGCTGTAGCAGTGCTTTGTCGATTCCCTCATCGAGCAGTAACTCGATGTCGGGCATGACGTGCTCGGGGATCAGGTCGCGTAGCGCCGCGCGCTCCGTGTTGAGCGCCCCGTCGAGGAATTCAGCCAAACGCCCGTCGAACGCCGCCCGGAAAGTTTTGTCAGTGAAGGTCTGTGTCAGATCTTCGGCCGTCAGGAGCCGATCACCCACGGTCTTACCGATCGCTGCAGCTAGCCGCGTTTGATTCTTCGGGATCGCGCCCTGGAGTAGACGCGGCCGCCAACGACCCAGGATGGTCGGCGGCTCGTACGGGTGAAAGAGCATCCAGATCGCGACGCTGTTCGTGAGCCCGCCCGCGAGCGCTCCGGCCACGATATTTACGATGGCCTTGAGGATTTGTTCGTTCAAGAGCGGAGCATCTCTGGGGTCACCCTCCTAAGCCTCCTAGCGTCGTTCGTGCCTGAAGAGACCACGTACGGGGAACGTCCTTTCTTCGATAGTTACGGTGCCTTCTACCTCGAACAGTGCGTGCACCGGCAGCACAGGACCGCTGCCTTGTCCCGCGCGCACATCCGCCGAAGTCACTTGGAGCGTGGCCTGAAGTTCGCCCTCAGGTGAGGAAATCGTCCAGGAGACAGGTACGTCGCGCCGCGCGGGCTGAAAGGCGTTCGTCTCGACCCACTCTACGTTCAGCGTGCTCCACTGCAGGTTTCTGAAGTCGAGCCGCGCCCAGCCTCGATAGTTCGGTAGCGGCTCGCCTTGGTGTTCACTTTCGCCCTGCAGCACGAGCTGCAGCGAGTCACCTGAGGTCAGGAACGCCCAATCGCCTGCCCGTGGGGTGTCGGCTGACGATCCTCGCGCCATGTCGAGCACAATGCCACCGATCCTCCGATCCGATAGATAGAGTGAGCCCTCGAGCAGTCGGAACACCTCTCCGCGGGGGCCGCCCCACTCGACCAATACGCTCCCGAGCGCGAGCTCCAGGTTCCGAGTTCCTTCGTTGTAGATGATTCCGTCTACGGCGTTGCCGTCGCGCACGACGAGCCTCAGGCTGCCGTGTGGGAGGATGCGAGCAGGTATCCGCGTTGGTGGAGTTTCCCACCGTTCCGCGAAGAACGCGTCCCAAGTGCCGCCTCGGTCCAGCCAGCCGCGGGCCTCGCGCACGACGGTTCCCGGCTGCGTCGTCGTTTCGAAGAGCCACGGCACCATGAGCAGGCTGTCTCCCGTGACCGTCGAAAACACGAAATTCCGTTCGTACGACCGACCGGGAAAGTTACGGGGCGAGTCGCTGCTAGCAGCGCCCGGGGACTCCACGAAGAATTCAGGGTCCGGCTCGGCACACGCGAGCCCTGCGCAC
>SMVA01362622.1_pt1 | contig 12549 bp, 10 predicted proteins | sample 2456451 | NCBI WGS metagenome assembly SMVA01 (sample SAMN11095933, study PRJNA526329) | marine sediment metagenome | biome: Marine sediment; feature: Surficial sediment; material: Deep marine sediment; isolation source: Hadal surficial sediment | place: Pacific Ocean | collected 2014-05 | depth...
GCCCTCTCTCGGTTTCGAGCCATCACGAAACCGAGCAGCGCACCGAGGACGAGTCCGACCGCCGCCGCCACCATTGGCGGGGTGATCATATATCAAACTCCTAATCGACCGTACCGCGGCCGAAGGTGGGCATCGTAGCTAACGGGCTCAGAATAAGTTGCGTGCGAAGTCCGACGCAAGCGCGGGTCAGTCGGCGTCAGCACCCGCGGGCACGGCTCGGGCGATTCGCTCGGCGAGCTTCATCGCCCGACCGCTCAAGTCGCCGCGGAGCCGCTCGAGATCCTCTTGCGCCTGGAAGTACTCGTCGGCAATGGAGAGCGCGGCGAGGATGGCGGCCTTGTGCCCCTCGATAAAGCCGGCTTGAACCCGGATCTCGTGGATGCGGTCGTCGACCAATGCCGCACACCTGCGCGTGTAGCTCGGCTCAGCGCTCGCACGGATCGTGTGCTCCTCTCCGGCGATCCGAACCGTGACGGATGTCTTCTGAGCGTTCATCCCTGATTCTCCAAGAAGCTGATTCGGGCGATCATGCGTTCGACCCCGGCGCGCCCTTCGTCGAGTCGCCGGCGAAGATCGCCGTTCTCGGCTTCCAGCCGCTTGAGCCTGGTCAACATCCGTCCGGCCTCTGCGTCGTCTCCGGTAAAACGCTTCACGAGCTCCGAGAGCTCAGCGCTCTTGGCCTCGGCCGACCGCACGCGCTGGGTCATGCTCGTCAAGCGATCGAGAGCTCGACCCACAGCCCCCTCCAAGACGGCGAACGCCGCCTCCTCCGAGGCTCCCCGGTTATCCGCGGGCTTTGACACCGAGTTCCTCCCCGAGGCGTTGCAGTACGGAGGTCACGCTGCGGTCGACCTCCTTGTCCTTGAGGGTCCGCTTCAACGACCGGAAGCGCAAGCGGAAGGCAAGCGACCGCGTACCTTCAGGAATACCTTCGCCGTCGTAGATGTCGAAGAGCTCGAGCGCCTCCAGTTCCGTGCCAGCGGTCGAGCGGATCACCCGCGAGACGGAATCGGAGTCCACCCCGTCCGGCACGAGGAGCGCCAGATCGCGTTCCGTGGCCGGGTACTGCGGCAGGGGAACGTGGGTGGACACGGTGGGCGGTGGGACGTCCGCGGGCAACTCGACCTCGAGCACCCATACGTCGCCGGCCCACGCCGGAGCGTCTACGACTCCGTCGGCCACACGCCCTCCGTGACCCACGACTCGTCCGGACGTGTCGGTCGCGACAAACGCCCTGTTCGGGTCCAGCAGGGAGTCTTCGGGCGCTCCGGCGGAGATCGTCACTCGACCTCGGTAGGCCCGCTCGGCCACGTCCTCCAGGAGTGCCTTGAGGTCCCATATGGCCACAGGCTCATCGGCACGAGACCAATGCGGCGGCTCCCGCCGACCGGTGAGGACGGCACAAACGTGCGTTTCCTCCCGGGGAGGTTCTCCCGGGCCGGCCTTGTGAAACGAGGTGCCGATCTCGAAGAGACGCACGTCTCGATTGCCACGTGCCAGGTTGTACTCGACGCGCCGCAGGAGCGCGGGCAGCAGAGCCCGCCGCATGAAGGGTTCGGTCGTCGCCAAGGGGTTTGCGACTTCGACGTCTCCTTCGCCGGGGGGCGCGAAGGCCGGCGTATGGGCCTCGAAGAGTCCATGCCGAACGAGGGCCGCGCGCAACTCGTCCTCGAGCAGGAACATCGGGTCGTCCGGCACGGATCCGGGACGGGAAGGGCCGAGGTCAGACGGGAACGCGTCGTAACCGTGGGTGCGCGCGACCTCCTCGATGAGGTCGACTTCTCGCTTCACGTCGTAGCTGCGATACCCCGGAACGCGCACGTGGAGCGTGCCGTCCGTTGCTCCCTCGACGACGAAGCCGAGGGGTTCCAGGAGCTCCTTCACGTATCCGGCCTCGAACGGGATGCCGAGCAGGCGTTCGATCCGCGAGAGCCTGAGATCGACGACTTCGGGCTCGAACTTTACCGGGCAGCAGTCGAGCAGCGGACCGTCGACCTCACCCCCCGCGGTGGCGAGTATCAGAGCGACGCACCGCTCCACAGCCCTTCGAAGGCCATCCGGATCGACCCCACGCTCGTATCGATACGAGGCGTCCGTGGACATTGCGAGCGCCTTGCGCGTCGCTCGAATCGACTTGGTGTCGAAGAGCGCGCATTCGAGCAGTATGTCCGTGGTCGTCGTCTCGACGTCCGACTCGAGTCCACCCATGACGCCCGCGATCGCCACAGGATGCTCGCCGTCGCAGATCAGCAGCATGTCCGGGGCGAGCGCCCTCGTCTCGTCGTCGAGCGTCGTGAAGGTCGTTTCAGAGTCGGTGGCGCGGCGCACCACGATCGCCGGCCCGGCGAGCCGCTCGAGATCGAAGGCGTGGAGGGGCTGACCCAGCTCCAGCATCACGTAGTTGGTCGCGTCGACGACGTTGTTGATCGGGCGGGCGCCGGCTCCCCTGAGCCGCTCCTGGAGCCAGGGCGGCGACGGCCCGATCTCGACCCCCCGGATCACGGCTCCGAGATACCGCGAGCACAGGTCCGGGTCGTCGATTCGAATGGACACTCCGCTCCCCTCGACACGACGCGGATCCTCGGTGTATTCCGCGACGAACCCCGGGTCTCCGGGGATCTTCGGAAGCACGACCGAGCCCTCGCCCTCCGACGCCAGCTCACGAGCCACGCCGACGTGCGAAAGCAGGTCCCCTCGGTTTGCCGTGACCTCCACGTCGAGTGTCGCATCGTCTAGGCCGAGGGCGGCCACGAACGACTCTCCGGGCGTGAAGTCACCGTCGAGCTCGAGGATTCCGTCATGGTCCACGCCAAGACTCAACTCTTTGGCAGAGCACAACATCCCTTGAGATACCTCACCTCGAATCTTCGCCTTCTTGATCTTGAAATCGCCGGGGAGGACGGCTCCGACGGCTGCGAACGGGTAGTACGATCCGGCCTTCACATTCGGCGCACCGCAGACGACCTGAACGATGCCGTCTCCGCCGTCGACTTCACACAGCGAGAGCCGGTCGGCGTTGGGGTGCTGCGCAGCGGTCACCACTCGGCCGATCACGATGTCGGCGAGCCCGTCCCCAGGTGACGTAATTCCCTCGACGGGCGCCCCCCGCAAGGCGAGATGCTCCGCGAGCTCACCGGGCGTACCATCGAGGCCCGCCACCATGTCCTTTAGCCACCGCGTTGAAACGTTCACGCGAATTGCCTCAAGAAGCGGACGTCGTTTTCGAAAAAGGTGCGCAGGTCGTCGACCCCGTGCTTGAGGAGCGCGATCCTCGCCGGCCCCATGCCGAACGCCCACCCGGTGTAGCGCTCCGGATCGTAGCCCGCGTTTTCGATCACGGCCGGGTCGACCATGCCGGCACCCATGATTTCGAGCCAGTCGGTCTCCTCGCGCGTGCCGTCGGGGCGTGTGATCACCCTCTTCACGTCGATCTCGGCGCTCGGCTCGGTGAACGGGAAGAACGAAGGCCGGAAGCGGACCTGCGTGTCCGGGCCCCAATAGCGCCGGGCGAACTCCGCCAGGGTCGCCTTGAAGTCCACGAACGTCACGCCCTCGTCGACGACGAGGCCTTCGATCTGCATGAAGGCGGGTGTGTGGGTCGCGTCATAGGTATCGCGGCGATAGACCCATCCCGGCGCGATGATCCGGATGGGAGGGTCGTACTTCTCCATCGTCCGCATCTGTACCGGTGAGGTATGGCTGCGGAGAAGGACCGAGTCGACGAGGTAGAGCGTGTCCTGTTCGTCTGCCGCGGGGTGATCGAGCGGCGTATTCAGAGCCTCGAAGTTGTACCACTCCGTATCGGCTTCCGGACCACGCGCCCGCGAGAATCCGAGGTCACGGAAGATGTGCCAGATCTCGTCGACCGCCTGCGTGATGGGGTGTAGACCACCCTTCCACGGCTTGCGACTGGGAAGCGTGAGGTCGAGTCGTGTTGACTCGATGGGGCCGCTGAATGCGGAGGCTCGCGCCTCGAGGGCTGCATTCACGAGGCTCTTTACACGATTCGCTTCCTGCCCGACCGCGGGGCGATCTTCGGGCGCCAATTGACCCAGGCCCCTCAGGATCGCGGAAATCCGACCGTCGCTTCGGCCCAGGAATGCCACCCGCACCTTCTCTAGGGCGTCGGTGTCGTGGGCATCGGCGATCGCGCCCAGTGCCTCGCTTTCGAGCTGCTTGAGCGCTTCGGTCGGATTCGTTTCAGTCATCGCGCACCGTCGGGACGGCTGTTGAAGCTGGATTTAGAGGCAGTGGCCCGTAACCTATCAGGGGCCCGGGCCATGGACTACTTGGCACGCAGAAGGGCCCCGCGGCCTGCGCCGCGGGGCCCTTCGACCTGGCGATGGAGAGTGCGTCGGCGTACGGACTAGCCCGCCTTGGCGGCCAGACCCTCCTTGGCCCGTTCCACGACCGCGCTGAAGGCCTCGGGATTTCGGATCGCGAGGTCGGCCAGCGCCTTGCGGTCAAGCTCGATCCCGGCCTCCTTGAGCCCATTGATGAATCGGGAGTACGACATGTCGTGCTGGCGGGTAGCGGCGTTGATTCGCGCGATCCACAGCCTCCGGAACGTCCGCTTCTTCTTCTTGCGGTCCCGATAGGCGTGCTCCCATCCCCTCTCGACCGCGTCCTTCGCGGTACGATAAAGGTTCTTGCGGCCGCCGAAGTATCCTTTCGCGACCTTGAAGATCTTCTTCTTTCGCTTGTTCCGCGGTACGGCGGAGGTCGTTCTTGGCATCGTCTACCTCCTTAGGATCCGTAGGGGAGCAGCCTGTTGATTCTCTTGTGGTCGCCCGTGGAGATGAGCGTGGGCTTCCGAAGACGCCGCTTCCGCTTCTTCGACTTCTTCGTCAGGATGTGGCTCTTGTAGGCACGCATCCGTTTGAGTTTCCCGGTGGCGGTCTTCTTGACCCGCTTTGCGGCACCGCGGTGCGTCTTCATCTTCGGCATTGGATCTACGACTCCGTTCATCCTCGACGTGGTCGAGGCCTGTGTTTGCTCAGGTTTTCAACGGGGCGACAACCATCGACATTATCCGCCCCTCCATATTCGGCTGGGACTCGATCGTCCCGACTTCTTCCAGCTCCTTCACCACCCTCTGCAGCACCTCGAGCCCGATCTCCGGATGGGTCACCTGACGACCTCGGAACATCATCGTCAGCTTGACCTTGTTGCCCTCGTCCAAGAAGCGCTTCGCGTGACCCACTTTGAAGTCGTAGTCGTGTGTCGCGATTCCGGGGCGGAACTTCACCTCTTTGACCTTGATCGTGTGCTGCTTCTTCCGCGCATCGCGCGTCGCCCTCTGTGCTTCGTATTTGTACTTCCCGTAGTCCATCATCTTGAGTACGGGGGGGCGTGCGTCGGGTGCCACCTCTACCAGATCCATTCCACGGTCTGCGGCCCGTTCTCTGGCCTCATCAATGGATACGATGCCGATCTGCTCGCCATCGTCCTGGATGAGCCGTACGGGGCTGATCCTGATCTGGTCGTTGACGCGGACTCGTTTGTCGATGTTCCCTACCTCCGATAAGTGATCGTGCGAAGGCCTTCCGGCCCTCATCTCCATAAAAAAAGCCCGAGACGTGTCTCGGGCCGCGACCGGGACGGAGCTCGGCGCATTACCCCACCGAACGTCATACCCGTGCGACCCTCACGGCAACTCCGAAGAGCCCTGAAGGTGGGACCGCCGGTCAGCGCGGTCCTCTTCCTGGTTTGTAACCCGCCCAGCAGGCGGACGAGAAAGATGCTCTAACGGCCAGAACGGGTCAACGGGTCATCCCGCCGTTTACCCAACAGCTGCGGGCGCTTCAGCCCAACGCCTTCGTAGCGATCTCCTCCACGACGCGGGCCACGAACTCGTCTCTGGCCATGACCTCTTGCTTCCGGCCGGCGCCTCGCTTGCGGACCGCCACGGTGCCGTCCGTCGCCTCGCGTTCTCCTACGACCGCCATGTACGGGACCTTCAACGTTTCAGCTGCCCGAATGCGATAGCTGACCGTCTCGCGTCCCTCCACCGACACCCTCACGCCCGCTGTCTCCAGCCGGCCACGAAGTTCCTGAGCGCTCTCGTCCCACGGTTCACTGACGGGGAGAATTCGCACCTGCTCCGGCGCGAGCCACGTCGGGAAGGCGCCCCCATAGTGCTCGATCAGGCCGCCGATGAATCGCTCCATCGAGCCGAGGAGCGTGCGGTGAATGACGACCGCCTTGTGCGGTTGGTTGTCCGCGCCGACGTATTCGAGACCGAAGCGCTCCGGCATCTGGAAGTCCAGCTGGAACGTCCCGCCTTGCCACTGCCTCCCGATCGCGTCTACGACATTTACGTCGATCTTCGGACCATAGAAGGCGCCCCCGCCGTCTTCTTCCTCGTACTCCACACCCCGTCGCCGGAGCACTTCGCGCAGCGTTTCCGAGGCTGCATCGTACACGGCCGGGTCGCCGATCGCCTTCTCAGGTCGCGTTCCGAGGGAATAGTTGTACTCGTAGCCGAAGACCTGGAGGAGGTAATCCGTCAAGTCGAGAAGACGATCGTACTCATCGGCGATTTGGTCGGGACGGACGAAGATGTGGGCGTCGTCCTGCGTGAAACAGCGCACGCGCAGCATGCCATGAAGCGTGCCCGAGCGTTCGTACCGGTAGCAGGTGCCCAGTTCTGCGTAACGCATCGGTAGGTCCCGGTACGATCGGGTCCGCGTCTTGTAGATCATGAAGTGATGGGGACAATTCATCGGCTTCAGACGGAAACGCGTGCCGTCGTCGTCCATCGCTGGAAACATGTTCTCCTCGAAGACTTCGAGGTGTCCGCTGATCCGGTAGAGCTCTTCAGACGCGACCTGCGGGGTGTACACGAGGTCGTATCCATGCTTCAGAAGCGTCCCTTTGAGGAACTCCTCGACCGTGTGCCGGATGATGGCCCCGCGAGGGTGCCAGAGGATGAAGCCAGCGCCGACCTCCGGTTGAATGCTGAAGAGGTCGAGCTCCTTGCCGAGCACCCGGTGGTCTCTCTTCTTGGCCTCCTCCAGGCGATGCAGGTGGTCCTCGAGATCGCTCTTCTTGTGAAACGCCGTTCCGTAGATCCGTTGGAGCATTTGGCGCTTCTCGTCGCCTCTCCAATACGCGCCGGCCCCGGAGAGGAGCTTGAAATGCTTCAGGCGGCCCGTGCCCCTGATGTGCGGTCCCTTGCACAGGTCGAGAAAGGGCCCGTTCTCGTAGACGGTGATCACCTCTTCGTCGTCGAACTCCTCGAGCCGCTCCAGCTTGAGCGGATCGTCGATGAAGAGCGCACGCGCTTCGTCCTTCGTGACGCGCCGACGCTCGAAGGGCTGATCGGCGGCTGCGATCTCCGCCATTTTCCCCTCGAACTCCTCCAGGTCCTCCGGCGTGAACGGCGCGTCGACATCGAAGTCGTAGTAGAAACCGTCGTCGATGGCAGGGCCGAAGCCTATCGCCGCCCCGGGGCGCAGCTCACGCACCGCGGTCGCGAGGACATGGGCAGCCGAATGGCGCAGAACCGCGAGCGACTCCTTGTCCTTCTCCGTGAGAATCCGGATCTCGGCGTCTACCTCGATCGGCTCCATGAGCCCGACTGTCTCTCCGTTTACGACGGCGGCCACCGCCGCCTTGGCGAGCCCGGGCCCGATGCTGGCCGCGACGTCTCCGGCCGTGGAGCCGCGCTCCATCTCGAGGACGTCACCGTTGGGAAGCGTGATCTGAATCATTTCGCTGGACATGAGGCATTCTCGGTTCGTTCTGCGATCGAATGTCGCAGGGGCCAGCGCCATAAAAAAGCGCGGCACCCACCTTGGGGAGCCGCGCCTGGCGTCGGGTAGCGTTTCAGCCTAACCGTCGCGCGCCGCTCCCCGGCCCGTGGTCGGGTTGCTCGTGGTGTTCGCGAAGCTGCGCATCTCGGCTCGTCTCCGGGCTGAACGATCGTGCGAAGAGGATGGCCGGAGCGACGGAGGGGGTCAACCCGGCGTCACCTACGGCGCTCACGGCGTCCCCGGATCGGGAAGAGCGTCGAGGATGTCACCCACGATCTTGTTCAGGTATGGGGCGAAACCACCGGGGCTCGGCCCGAGGCGGACGATGACCACCTCTCGAGATGGAATGATCACCGTGTTCTGGCCCATGAAGCCTGCGGGCCAGTAAGCATCCGGGGGCATCCGGTCGTAGGCTCCGCCCGCGTTGAGCCAGAACATGCCACCGTAGGCTCGGTTTGGACTCGCTGGAGCCGGTGTGCTCACGAAGTCCGACCACCCCTCGGGTAAGATCCGTTCTCCCTCCCAAACGCCGTCCTGAATGTGGAGCAGCCCGAAGCGGGCCCAGTCGCGGGCCGACATGTAGTCGTAGCCGGTCATGATGAAGTTGCCCCAGGCGTCCGTTTCCAGCACCGCGTTCTTGATGCCGATCTTGTCGAACAGCGCCGTCCACGGGAACGCGTGGTAGTTCTCTCCCCGGGCCTCCACCGTTTCGCGTACGATCTTGCCGAGCGTGAGTGGATCGGAATTCAGATACCGCCACCGCGTGTTCGGCTCCTCGGCGAGCGGGAAGCTGACGGCGTGTTCGAAGACGTTGATGCCGTCGAAGTAGATGCGAAAGTGATGGTTGTCCGTCGAGAGCGACGCCTCGTTCCCCAGGCCGAAGTTGTTGAAATCGAGTCCGCTGCTCATGTGCAGCAGATCGGCGATGGTGATGGCGCGCCGTGGATCGTCCGCTCCGCTCCACTCCGCGACCGGAGCTCGCTGGTCGAGCGTGAGCGCGCCTTGCTCCACCAAGACGCCGATGAGCGCGGCCGTGATGCTCTTGCCTTGCGACCAGCTCAGATGGGGCATGTCCCTGGGAATTCCAGGAGCGTAGCGCTCTCCGACGATGCGGCCCTTGTACAGCACGACCACCGCACGGGTGTTCTGTGAGTGCTCGTGGTTGGCGATCGCGAAGTCCAACGCCCGAGCGAGGGCCGTCTCATCGACGCCACGCGGTAAGGCCGAGTCGGATCGCCGGTCACCGGTTGGCCACAGCTTCCACGACGCCAAGGGCCATTCGGCTCCGACGTCGGAGGGCTCGAAATACACGTCTTCGGCTCCTCGGGGCAGAATCGAGCAACCCTGGTCTCCGTTGTACTGCGAGACTCTCGAAGGCACGCCTGGAGCGCTCAGCGTTACGCGGAGACGTTCGTTGTCGATCGAGTACGAGAAATCGTCGCCCCAGCCGAAGTGGTCGAATCTGCGCAGATCGGCGGCGATGTGAACCTCGGGGTCCCTGCCCTGCACCCAAATGCCCGAGCACAAGATCTTCGAGTTCATGGCCAGACTGAACTCGAGGGGAGTCGCGTCGTCGGACGGCCGCTGCGCCGAGGCGGCGAGCGGCGCGAACAGCGAGAGCGTCGCCCCGAGGACGAGGTGCGTTGTCGGAGTGTGAGTCTTCATGCAATAGCCCTCCAGTACGTTACTGCTAGCGTTGATCCCAGCCCCAGATGCCCATCGTCACATTCTTGTCCGGAAGGTGCCCGCACTGCTTGAGCGTGAGCAAGATGCTGCCGCGGTGGTGACTCTCGTGCGCGATGAAGTACGCGAGCGTGGTGAAGATCCCCTTGCGAAATCCGCGGCGCTTCGGCTTGCCCTCGAGCACGTCCGTAAGAAACGTCCCGATGGCCTCGGTCGAGGCTTCCAGCGATTCCAAGAGCTCACGCTTCGAAGGCGAGTGCTTCGACTCGAAGGCCGTCAATCCTTCGGCCAGCTCTCGGGCACGTTTTTCCAGGTGCCAAATCCGCACGTTGTGTAGGTGGGCGAACTGTCGTGCCACATCCCGTCCGCCTCTCGTGGAGAGCGTCGACCGCAGCGCGTCCGGGGAAAGAGCCTTCACGACCATGACGTTGATTCGATGATTCGTCATCCACGCTTCGAGGAGGTGGTCACTCGAGACGCCGGGCTCGGTCACGGTCACGGAGGGACCTATCAGCCTCCCCGGCGCGGCCGCGCCACCGGCTCCCCGGCGGTTGGGCGTGCCGCGTCGGAGTATACCTGTCCGAGCAGCTCGGACATGCCCCCTGTCATGAGCTGGTTCACTCGATCGATGAGGGGGGGCACGTCTTCCCACGAGCGTTCGATCTGCCAAAGCGCGTCCGCGAGGGGCGGTCCACTGACGCCCTGGATCCGGCCCCACACGTTGGCGCCACTCGACGCTTCTTCGAGCGCTTCTTCGAGCAGGCCGATTTCCTCACGGATCTCCGCAATCTGCAAGGCGAACTCTTCCGATTCCGATTCCGACTCTGCCTCGGCGACGAGCGCTTCGACGACGTCTACCCTGTCGGTCATGGCGCTGAGCGCATCCTCAGCCTCTTCGACCGGGCCGGAAAGTCGGTACGAGTCGAGCATCGCCGTGTGCCTGGCCATCAAGTCGCTCCGGGCCAACTCCACTCGAGGGTCGAGACGCACCACGACCTCCGATTGCACGATCTGGTCGCCCGTGGTGAGCTCGACCAGGTAGACGCCGGGCATCACCCTGGGGCCGGGCGACATCGGCTCGCCGTTGGCGTCGTTCTCCACGAGCCGCAGATCCCAGATCACTTCGTTCAGGCCGGCATCCCCCGTAGCCTCCAACTCGCGGATATCCTGGCCCCGTGAGTCCATGATCTTGAGCGTGACGTCCTCGGACTCGGCGGCGAGATGGTACCGGATGCGAGCACCCGCAGTGGGGTTGGAAGCCGCATAGATGCCGGGTGTCCAACCCTGCGGCCTGTGCACGTTGTACGACGTCGCGCGACGGATGGGAAAGATGAAGGCCACGGACGCGAATACGTTCTCGGTCAGGCGCTCGAGCGGCGTGATGTCCTCCATGATCCAGATACCGCGGCCGTGGGTCCCGAGGATGAGGTCGTTCTCGCGGGGATGGATCTTGATGTCGTCGACCGGCACGGTCGGGAGGTTGCTCCGCATGCGCACCCAGTACTCGCCCCTATTGACCGACACGTACACACCGATCTCGTTCCCGACGAAAAGGAGCTGCGGGTTGTCGGGATGCTGGGCAAGCGCGTTGACGGAGGTCATCGGCAGTCCCGAGGCGATCGCGTCCCAGTCCTCGCCGAAGTTCTCGCTCACGTAGACGTAAGGCGCGAAGTCGTCCGAGCGGTGGCCGTCGAACGCCGCGAAGACCGTGCCGGGGCTCCCATGGGAGGCTACGATACGGGTCACGTACGTGTTGTCTGGCAGGTCGTCGATGTTGTCCGTCACGTCCGTCCACGTCGCGCCCCCGTCGCGGGTCACGTGAACCCGACCGTCGTCGGAGCCCGTGTACAGGACGTTGGCGTCCGACGGTGACTCCGCGATGGCCGTGAGGTTCCCGTAGGACGACTGGCCGTCGTTACGCGACATCTGGGGCAAGGCTCCCGGAGTCCCCATGATTTCCAGCGAGTCGCGGTCGATCGCGTACGTCAGGTCTCCGCTGATCGCTTCGAAGGTCTGCCCGAGATCGGTCGACTTGAACAGGACGTTCGCACCGGCGTACACCGTGTTGTCGTCGTGCGCCGAGAGCAGCATGGGCGCGTCCCAGTTCCAGCGCAGGTCGGGCATCTCACCGTCCTCACCCGGCCGGCCGATCGGTCGCATGCGAGCGGATTCTCCCGTAACCAGATCGACGCGCGACAGGTTGCCCCCTTGCGATTCGGCGAACATGACCGTCGGGTCGGTGGGATGCATCAGCGTGAAGAAGCCGTCGCCTCCGGCGACGTTGTACCAGTCGCGGGTGCGGATACCCTGATTGGACCACGTGTCCGACGGCGCGCACCACGACCCGTTGTCCTGGAGGCCGCCGCACACGTGGTACGGGTCGCGCATGTCGACACCCACTTCGTAGAACTGAGCGAGCGGCAAGTTGCGGAACTGGTACCAGTTGTCGGACCGGTCCCAGCTCACCGAGACGCCTCCGTCGCCGCCCAGGATCATGTGATCGGAGTTGGCCGGATCGATCCACAGCGCGTGATGGTCCGAATGCACCCCCGCGGACGCGTCGCTCGTGAAGTTGCGCCCCCCGTCGGAGGTTCGGTACAAGCTCGAGCCGCCCAGGTACATGCGCTCGGGATCGTTCGGGTCGATGCGGATTTGGGAGTAGTACATGGGGCGGCTGTTCGTCGTCGAGCGCTGTTCCCAGGACTCGCCGCGATCCGTGGAGCAGTACAAACCGGATTCCTGGTCTCCGCCTGCACCACCTCCCCGTCCACCGCGCCCCCCGGGAGCCCGTGCGTCGGCCTCCACGAGCGCGCAGACGAAGTTCCCGTCGCGGCGGTAGATATCGAGCCCTATGCGGCCCTTGTCACCGGTCGGTAGTCCCTCGGTGAGCTCCATCCACGTCCGGCCGCCGTCGGTAGTCCGGTAGATGCCGCTCCCCGGCCCTCCGCCGTTGTAGCCCCAAGCACGGCGCTGTCGCTGATACATCGCCGCAAAGAGTGTCTGCGGGTCGTTCGGGTCCATGACCAGGTCGATGGTTCCCGTGTTCTCGTCGATGAACAGGACGTGCTCCCACGTCTGGCCGCCGTCCGTTGTCTTGTACACTCCACGC
>SMVA01048179.1_pt1 | contig 12547 bp, 9 predicted proteins | sample 2456451 | NCBI WGS metagenome assembly SMVA01 (sample SAMN11095933, study PRJNA526329) | marine sediment metagenome | biome: Marine sediment; feature: Surficial sediment; material: Deep marine sediment; isolation source: Hadal surficial sediment | place: Pacific Ocean | collected 2014-05 | depth 0-1...
GCCAACGTGCCAAGTCAGGATCAGTTACAGACCAAGCTGGATGTCAGTGTGCAGTACCAGATTGACGGCAGCATGGCACCGCAAATCCTGGAGGAGACCGGAGATGCCGAGGCTGCGGTCCGCGTTCACCTGATCCCGAAGTTGCGCTCTTTGTTGCGTGAACAAGGCAAGAGTATCGTGCGGGCTGAAGACTTCTTTAAGGAGGAGACTCAGACCACGCTGCAAACCGCGCTGACAGAGGGCATGCGGGAATTTCTTGCGCCCAAGGGCATCATCGTAACGGCGGTCCTCATTCGCGACATTACATTGCCACCCTTTATCGTTAAAGCGATTGAACTGAAGAAGGAGCGGGAACAGGCAGTCGAGCGCGAGCGCGCAGAACTTGAACGCGTGCGCACGGAATTGCAGCAAGGAGTCGCTCGGGCACAAGCTGGTAGAGAGGCTGCAGCTTCGGAAGCTGAGCGCAAGAGAATCCTGGCTGACGCCACAGCCTATGAGATCGAGCAGATCAACAACGCCGTTGCGAACAATCCTGCTTATATTCAGCTGCAGTCGCTGGAGGCGTTGAAAGCAATCTCCAAGGATCCGGCCAGCAAGATTTACTTCCTGGACGGCTCAAGCCCGAGTCCGTTGCCGTTGATGCACCTGGGAGATTTTCAGCGCAACTGATCAGGGTACGTTGCCAGCGCGCAGTGGTAGCGACATGATGTCAACAACGGGGCCGATCATTCAGGCCCCGTTTTTGTTACATTGTCAGGATCAGGATCAGGATCAGGATCAGGATCAGGAACAGGATCAGGAACAGGCCAGTCGGCACTGCTGTCCCATAAAGACAAGTCTGCTGGCCGCGGGCTGAAGCGTTGGCGCAATGTTCCGGTATTTTCTCGGATTTGTGACATCGCCCGCTGGGCGGGCTCCTACAGGTTCTAATAAGAATTGTAGCCCGCCTAGCGTGCGATTGCGGGCGATTCAAGTCAACTTGATGCTTCATCCGGCACCGATTTTGAGTTCATGGGACGGTAGTATTCACCCATAATAAATAAAAGAGAGTGCTTGCCGCAGCAATGTCCACACCACACCAATACAGCATCGAAGCCATCGACTCCGGGGCGCACCTGTTCTCAGTCAGTGTGACGGTGGCCAAACCGGATCCCGCAGGCCAGCAATTCGCCATACCCGCCTGGATTCCGGGTAGTTATCTGATCCGCGATCTCGCCCGGCAAGTGGTCGTGATTCGTGCCGCAGCGGACGGGCGTGAGATCGGTCTCAGCAAAACTGACAAGAGCACCTGGCAAGCCGATCATTGCGCATCACCGCTCACGTTAACGGTGCAAATCTATGCCTATGATCTTAGTGTGCGCGGTGCACATGTGGATACCACACATGCTTTTTTTGATGGCGCCTGTGTATTCCCGGCCGTAATCGGGCAGGAGGAGCAGGCTTGCCAGCTGGATATTTTGCCGCCGCACAAATCGATCGGTAGCGACTGGCGAGTGGCCACTTCGATGCAGCCGCTGGACGCGCAGCGCTACGAGTTTGGATCTTACGTCGCAGCGAACTACGCCGAACTCATCGATCACCCGGTGGAGATGGGCGACCTCCTGATTGGCGAATTCGAGGCTTGCAACATACCGCACGCGATTGCAGTCATCGGCCACAACCACTTTGATATGGCGCGCATTTGTCATGACCTGAAGACGCTGTGCGAAACGCAGATCAGGTTTCTGGGAAAACCGAAGAACCTGGACAGGTATCTGTTTCTTCTCAGAGTTGAAGAGGATGGCTACAGCGGACTGGAACATCGCTGGTCCTCCAGCCTGGCTTGCAGCCGAAAAGACTTGCCACGCCGTGGCGAAACGAAAATCAGTGATGACTATCGGAAGTTTCTTGGCCTTTGCAGTCACGAATACTTCCACCTGTGGAACGTCAAACGCATAAAGCCGGAAAAATTCACGCCTTATGATTTGCGAGAAGAGACGTACACCGGGCTCCTGTGGGTTTTCGAGGGCATAACGTCTTACTACGACGACCTGTTTTTGCTGCGGTCCGGCCTGATATCGGCAAAAAGTTTCCTCGAGCTGTTGGCAAAAACCATTACGCGAGTAAGCCGTAACCACGGCCGGCATTTGCAAAATATCGAGGAGTCGAGCTTCGACGCCTGGACCCGTTTCTACAAACAGGACGCGAATTCCAGCAATGCAATTGTCAGTTACTACACCAAGGGATCGTTGATTGCGCTGGCGCTCGATTTGACGATTCGAAAAGACACTGCCGGGGCATGCTCGCTGGATGACGTGATGCGCGAATGTTGGTCCCGATATGGGGAAACAGGTGAGGGCATGCCGGAACGCGGGCTGGAGTCGCTTGCGCGGTCTGTCTCCGGCCTGGAGCTCGAGGATTTCTTCGACCGTTACGTAAGGGGCACTGCGGACCTGCCACTGCGGGGATTGTTAGCAACAGCCGGCATCAACCTGCACATGCGGGCGGCAAACAACAGCAAAGACATGGGTGGCAAGCCGGCGTCAAACAGTTCTACACCACCACCGTGGCTGGGTGCGACCGTGAAAGCCGAGGCTGGGACAAGTCGCTTCGCGGTGGTGCATTCTGACAGTCCGGCTGAGTCTGCCGGCATTGCGCCGGGTGATGAGGCGGTGGCCCTCGATGGACTTCGCCTGACGGCGCGGAATCTGGATGCTCGATTGCGCGATCATCGTGCGGGCGACACCGTGACCATAACCACCTTCCGTGAGGAGTTATTGATGCGGCACCGGGTAAAACTGGGCGACGCACCTGAAGATACCTGCTACCTGGAAATCGAAACGGATGCGGATAGCGCAGCAGAAAAACACCGCAAAGCCTGGTTGGCTCAGACCTGATTGGTGACGTAGCCCAAACAACCAACAGACCCACCGTAGGCGGCATGTGTACACGGATGTACTTATGTCGCGGCGCCAGCTGTTTCTGGTGGAATTTTCCAGACTTGGGATTTCGTCCACAATTGAGATGGATGCGCGTGAGCGACGCTGTCGCGATCCAGGACAGGTTATCGCGACGTATTCAGCCAATGACCTCAAAGCAGCCGCAGCGCATTCTCAAGCAATTCGATTCGAAATTCCCTCTGCAACGGCTGAACCTCGCCATCCAGATGCGACGGTACCGGCTCAGCGGCGATCAGCTCGAAAGATTTGATGGTGCTGCAGGTTACTTCCGCTTCACGCGTGTGCGTTCCCTTGATGAGTTTAGGCAACAACGAAAGAATTCGTAGCCGGTTAACCGATGAAACAAGAACAAGGTCCAGGTTGCCATCATCAATTTTTGCCATTGGCGCTATATGGAACATCCCGCCGACCCATGGACCGTTACTGATATTTGCCAGTGTAATTGGTCCTTCATACTCGCTGCCGTTGTAGGTAATTTTGACGTCAGGTGTGATAACTCCGTCCCATATACCCTGGAAGACAGCGACCAGATAAACCAAGTCGCCAATTGGCAAACGCAGATTATGTGCGATTCGATTTATCTTGGCATCAAAGCCGATGCCGGCACCGTTGGCGAAAAATCTTTCGTTCATGCGCCCGGCGTCCACGTAACGTGCCGGCGCCTGATCGCATAAGCGGTTTGCCAGCAATGTGGTTGCATCTTCCCAATTCAGCGGAATTGAACAGGCTTTGGCGAAATCATTGCCGGTTCCGAGCGGGATCACACCGAGCGCAGTGTCGCTTTTTGCGCGTAGCAGTCCGTTAACCGCCTCGTGCACTGATCCGTCGCCGCCCGCGACGATCAGCCGATCTGCTCCCGCCGCAGAGGCCCGGAAAACTTTCTCCTCAAGATCGCCGGCAGCAGTGCTTTCCAATAACTCCACGGTAACGCCACGCGTGCCCAACAGATCGCGGATCGAAGCTATCTCGCGCCTCGCTCGCCCACGCCCGGCGACCGGGTTCAAAAAGAGTGGGACAGGCTTGCTGCTCATTCGCTGGCGGCCAACTGAGATTCTGTTCCTAATGCTACAATGCGGCCCTGCTTAGTACAAAACTCCTGGCTTTTCCTCATGCTCGAATTGGGAACAAAATTTCTTATTGCGTACTTCATTGGCTCAATTATGGGCTCATTGTTGGTGGGTCGTTGGCGCGGCGGCATTGATATCCGCAAGGAAGGCAGTGGCAATGCCGGGGGCACTAACGCCTTGAGGACTCAGGGCTGGCCTTTTGCACTGGCAGTTATGGTGGTTGACATCGGCAAAGGAGCATTTGCAGCAGGTGTGGTTCCCGGCCTGAGCCTGCCATTCGTCGCCACCGATCCCGAGGTGTCGCGGGTCTGGCTGGCACTTTGCTGTGCCGGGGCAGCGGTCGTCGGGCACGTCTGGCCCATGTGGCATGAATTTCGTGGTGGCAAAGGCGCCGCAACCTTGATCGGGACGCTCACCGTACTGGCACCGACTTTGCTGGTGCCGGTATTGCTTGTCTGGGCCTGGGTCCTGGTCTTGTTTGGTTACGTGGGTCTGGCTACGATTTCTGCCGCTGTATCGGCGCCGGTCTATCTGGGGCTCACCAGATTGCCGGACGATCAGCCGCTGTTCATCTACTGCACGGTGCTTGCTATCTATCTTGTTTTTAGTCATCGATCGAATTTACAACGTATGCGCGCAGGAACTGAAAACCGAAATACCCGATTGATGGTTTTTCGCAGGAATCGCCAAAAATAGTTATGGATTTGCTCGATGTTGAAAGGATTCTGGAGTCGATTTCCGGTTTGTCGCGTCGATTCCTCGACAATCTGGAAGTATTTTCCGAGGTCGATTCGACCAACAAGTACATGCTTGAGCAGCCGTGCCCTTCTCCTGGCAGATTTCAGGTCGCAATGGCCGAACATCAGACCGCCGGTCGCGGTCGACTTGACCGACGCTGGTACTCGGCTCCGTCAACAGGCATTTGCCTGTCAATGTCCTATACATTCGCCAGTCGACCGCGCGACTTTTCCAGCCTGACGCTCGCGATCGGTGCAAGCGTTGCAGATACGCTCAATGGACTCGGTATTCGTGGTATTGGGCTTAAGTGGCCTAACGACCTTATTATTGGTGATGGCAAGGTTGGCGGTATTCTCACCGAAGTACAGCCGGCGAGGGCAGCGGGCGTGACAGTGGTCGTCGGAATTGGGCTGAATGTCGATGGTCAGCATGCGGGCGAGAGGGAGGGTATTTGCGGCAGTATTGGTCGTGTGACAGATCTCGCGTCATGTTGTGACCGACTCCCAAGTCGGTCATTCATTTCAGCAGCGTTAATAGACTGTCTGTTCAATGCGATGGCACGGTTCGAGTCTGACGGTTTTGCGCCATTTATCGATAGCTGGCAGCAATTTGACTGGCTCCGCGGCCAGCGCATACAGGTTGAATTGACTGACGAGCTGGTCCCCGGCGTCGCACAGGGAATAGACGATGACGGTACGCTCATTCTCGAGACCCGGACCGGGACACGACGCATCGTTTCGGGCAGCGTTCGTTTTGCCGATAAATCAGGTGTCCACCTGTGAGTGACAGTCGTGCGTTGTTGTTTGATATAGGCAATTCCCGCTTGAAATGGGGTGTGCTGGAGCATGATCGTCTTGTCCGAACCGGTAGCATCACACACGAGACCCTGCAGGAATCCGGATTTGGTTCATTGATGAAACAATTGCCGCGCGACGTTGGGCAGGTTCTGGTAAGTAACATAGCAGGCGCGAGTATTGGCACCCGACTTGCCGGTTTGATCGGCATCCATTGCAATACGGACGTGCGCTTCGCGCGGCCCGAGAAAAAAGCATACGGAATTTTGAACAGTTACACACACCCCAGGCGTTTGGGCGTCGACCGCTGGGCTGCGATGATTGGCGCCCGTGCTGAATTGCGCGGGACAATTTGTATTGTGGATGTTGGCACTGCCGTTACGATTGATCTGATCGACAAAGACGGCCAGCATTTGGGGGGCCAGATCTTGCCAGGTTTGCAACTTATGGTTGACGCGTTGGGGACGGCAACGAACGGTATCAAGAACCCGGGCGAAATACGGAGAATTTCAGCAAACGGAATGCGGATGTTCGCCAAAAATACCAATGCGGCGATCAGCAATGGCGCACTTAATGCTGTTTGCGGCGCGATCGAACGAGCAGTCAAGACCATGCGAGCGGCGGGTTTCAGGCCGAAAATCGTCTTGACCGGAGGTGATGCCTCGCGCATTCTAAAGCAGCTCGATGGCAACATCCTTCATCGGCCAAATCTTGTTCTGCAGGGCCTGGCCTTCATAGTGCGAAGTAATTCATGAGAAACCTCTTATTTGTGCTGGTACTCGCGAATATTCTCTACTACATGTGGGACAGGTTTGTTGAAGAACCGGATCAGCTGGGCATTGTTGTCGTCAACGAATCCGAACTTGGTCCGCCGCTCAACGTGTCCAGCATGGTGGTTGCCGAGGCAGCGGCCAGCGTGGGCGCCGTTCTTGGCTCAGGCAAACCATCAGATCTGGCCGCACTTACAGGACGCTCTTGCGTAACCATCGGCCCATTCAAGACCAATACAGAAGCAGATGGAGCACTGGCCGAACATGAAAAAGAAGGAATGCGTGCCAGCGTTCGCACCACTCAGGGGCAGGTATTTGTCGGTCACTGGGTGCAGATCAGGAACATACCAGATCGCGATGCCGGCAATGTAATACTGGAAAAACTCAGGGCCGGCGGGCTCGGAGACGCCTACCTGGTGCCGACGGAAGAGGAGGGCCTGAAGATATCCCTGGGCCTGTTTGGCGAAATGAGCCGTGCTGAACGTATAGAACTGCAGGCAAAATCACTGGACCTACCGGCAGACATCACGCCGAGAATGCGTGATCAGACAGTCTTTTACGTCGATATCGGTCTGCTGCCAGGCAAGGGTGCCGGCGCCATGATCGAGAAATACGGCGAGGAAAAGGTCAAATTGCGCAATGAGGCAACCTGTCCCAGGTCTCATTAATCCGCTGAATTCGTGTCCAAAGCCCTTGCCCGGCGTGCCTGAAAAGCCAATAATGCGCTCCGCAAACACCTCTCGCGGCTCCCCCGGCCGGTCTGGTTAGAAAGGAGATGTTACGCCATGCATGGCAGGCACCATCTCAGAAATTAATGCCGGCATAGCTCAGTTGGTAGAGCAACTGATTTGTAATCAGTAGGTCCGCGGTTCGATTCCGTGTGCCGGCACCAAATTTTCTAAGAAATTGAGGGCGTCAGAGCTAACAGGTTCTGACCCCTTTTCGCTGTAGAGAAATCTTTCTTGGCGACTTGCTCCGAAATCTGATCCGGGTTTTGTATTGAAAAGTTATCCAGCGAATTAGCCAGACGCACCGTGACTGAGACCCGCAAAGTCGGATAAAGCGGGTCAATAGTTGATACAAATTTAGATCAGCACCGCTGGAGGAGGGTCAGGTCTAACCGATTTGAGACTCGACGAGTGGTCAGAGTGGTGCCTCAGCCTAACCCGATAGCCCAGATCTGTGCTTTGGTATAGACGAGGAGATAAGCATGGGCGGACGGTATCCACGCGGCGTTCGCGTTTGCCGCGTTCTAATACCCAAGCTAGACCGAGCGCGGTCTCGGTGCCGCCTATTCCCTGAAAGTCGGCGGAGCCGGCAGCGAATATACGTATATTCAGGAAACCGCCATTTCATCTACTATATTCACAAATACGCCAAACTATTGCGTTATATTCAAATAATCGGCCATAATGTACCGTTCTGACATCCGGATATCCTCGCATGGCGATTTTTATCAAGGGCCGCGACGGCTCAGCGGACAGCCTTAGAAAGAAAGCTCGGCGTCAAGGTTGGTTATCTCTCGGTCATGGCATTTACTGTCAGACGGGCGATGATCCGAACTCTTTGGTGTTTTCAAACTGGCAGGACATCGTACATTCGATATTTCCGGACGCCATCGTCTCGCACCGCACGGCGATCAGACTCCGGCCTGAAAAGGATACTATTTTCCTGACCAGGCCAGTCAGTGCCTACCGCAATTACAAAGTTGGCCCGCTGGCCATCAGCGTTACACCGGGGGACGTGCAGATTGGGACATGGCCCATCGGAAAGGAATTGCGCGCCTCCGGCGATGCTCGCGCGTGGCTCGAAAATCTGAGTGCGAGTCGCCGACGCGGCGCAGTACCGCGTGCTCTCGGCCAGGAGGCGCTGGAGGTCGAACTGGACAAGGTTATGGCCCGCAACGGAGAAATTTATCTTAAGGCGACTCGCCAGGAAGCGAACGTCATTGCTCCTCAATTGCACCTCGAAGAGGAGGCCGCGAAGCTCGATGCCATTGTGGGCGCACTGTGTGCCACCCGGCCGCACTCGGGCATCCTGAAGTCGGACCGAGCCATCGCGCGTGCAAATCGGAAACCCTTTGACGCGCACATCGTCAACTGTTTTGACGCCCTTGTTCGCGCGCTAGGTAGCCATGACTTGCCGGCAATAAAGACGCAACTCGATCGGCAGTCGTGGCGGCATCAGGCGTTTATCGAGTCGTACTTTTCCAACTATATCGAAGGCACTCGATTCGGCTTAAGTGAAGCCGAGGAGATCGTGTTCGAGCGGCAGGTGGACGAATCGAGGCATGCAGACAGCCACGATATTCTTGCTGTGTATGACATCGCGGTCGATGTGGATCAAATGCTTGTCACGCCATCGGCGCCGGATGATTTTCGGCAGATGCTGCGCCGAAGGCACGCTTTTCTTATGCACGACCGCCCGGACAAGCGGCCGGGGCAGTGGAAGGAAAAGCCCAATCAAGCGGGAAACGTCATGTTTGCCGCGCCGGAGGCTGTAAACGGCACCCTGACGCAGGGCCTCGAACGTTATCTGGATCTGCCCGCCGGATTCGCGCGCGCCGTATTCATGCATTTCGTCATCACTCAGGTACACCCGTTCGATGATGGCAATGGCCGCCTGGCGCGGCTGTTTCTCTCTGCCGAATTGGTCAGCGCCGAAGAAAGCAAGATCGTTATCCCCAATGTGAAGCGTGACGATTACATCAACGGGTTGCGCATGGCGAACAGGGATGAAGACTTTCGGATCATGCTCAAGGTGATGACGCAGCTCTACCGCTACACAGCGGCATTGCCGTGGCGAGACTATGACGAGATAGTCACAACGCTGCAGGTGCATCACGCGTTCGACAGCCCGGACGAGGGACTGATCCGATTTTCGCGTGCACTGAGAGATATTTGATAGTTGCTGAATGCTCGTATGACAACGAACCAGGCGATTTCTTTCTAAGAAAGCACCCGCATATCGCATGGCTACGAGGTCATATCTCGGCAAATTTCTAAAGGAATTGCGCTGGAGACCGCATTATTCCTTGATTGCAGAATTGATTTGTAATCAGTAGGTCCCGAGTTCGACTCTTGGTGCCGGCACCACTTAAGTTCCTGATTTCTCAGGATGCAACCCGGACCAGTCAGGAAGCTCTGATCGGTCCGGGGATACTTCTTCCCCGATCATCAGATAGCTGGTTTTGCGTTTCATTTGCGCACTCGCAGTTGCATGTTTGGCTCGTAGTATCTGGGGTATGCAGCCGGTCTTTGACCCGTTGCGCCGAATCTGAATCAGCGATTTGTCCCGTCCCAAGGGCGCGGCAAATACATCACAAGAGTGGTGTGATTGCCGGGCCTTTTTTCGTGGGCGATCTGCACACCCGGCCAGAATGGAATGATCGGATGGCGGATAGATTTCTTAGGATTAATGATGTTGAGCGGATGATTGGTTTCAGTCGCACAACAATCTGGTGAATGCGTCGGGATGACGGCTTCCCTTGGCCAGCTAAAATTCGCAGCGACTACGCTGCTTGGTCAGATTTGGAAATTACCGATTGGATGATAAAACAACTGGATGCACGATAGGATTCGGTTTCCGCTGCCGATAGTTCGGCAGCAGCTTTCGTCAGGCAGCCCCGACCATGAAGAACGTAATCCGAACGTCGGCAATGCGATTTTCACTTGGGTGGCTGCTACATGCCTGATAGCAAATGGCAGCCCGGTATCAAATCATCTGACGTGCGGAATGCAGGGCTGTTTGTCGAATCGAATTTTTATTTACGGCTATCCAGTAAATCCCTCGAGCGCTTCCCGCAATCGACTGCCCCAAAACCTGATCAGCACACCGACTTCCTCGGTAGTCCTGGCGACGTTGTTATGTGAATAGGCTCCAGCTCTTGTCGAGGCAGCTCGTCGATCCACGGCTCGGGCCAGAATTCTATTGGTTTCGGAATCTCGCACCTCCAGCGCCAGGCTCGCTTCGACGTATGCGCCGACATAGACGTAGGAACGACCACCCACTGGGTCCGGGGGCCTGTGCGAAGTGACATTAAGCAATATACCCTCGACTACCAAAACGTCAGGACCGGGCTCATCCACGACATCGAATCGATTGCTCTTCTGAAGCTCCTCCATAAAAATATCATCGACAAGCGCCTCAAATCGCGCCCGGGATTCGTCGTCTATGATAAACGGGCCGCCACGGGAGCGGGCCTCAGGTGTGTCGCCCATGTTCGTTGCCTGTGCATATTCGATTCCGGCATTAGCGGGCAGTATTTTCGTGTAGCCGGAAAGATTCAAGTCGGGTACGGCCCACGCCATATCCACTCGGGCGTTGTCGAATTTGTGCAAGCCATCGAATGAAACCTCAGCGTTGGGACCCGTCTGAACGGTTGGTGGCGGGACAATCGTAGTCGTACAGCCAACTCCAGCCACGAAGACAAACGCCGTCATCAGCGTTAATACGAATCTCATGATTTTCATATCCGATCACATTTTATTTTGCCGAACATCATTTTTCTATTAGTATCCTAACGGAACCTTGCCTGACGACCGTTCAAGGTCCGCGCCCGGGCGCAGTTCGATCTATTGCATACGTGCTGCATTGCCGATGCCATGAAAGCTGCAAGGACGGCGGATTCGATAAGGCATTGACCTCCATCACTGTGAAAAGAAATCAAACTGTTCAGCATCCTCAGGGGGGGAGAACGTGAATATGCTGTCAGAGAATTCCGGCGAGAAATTCCATTCTTTAAATAGGGCCCTAAACTGCGGCTGTCCCTCGAGATTTTTGTATGTCACTACTATTCGGCGAGGCACCGGCTTGTCGCCCTTTGCAACCCACAACTGAACATCCGCATCCTCGTTGCGCAGTGCCAAATTGTCACACAATATCCCTGCGATCGTTGCCTCTCCGACGTAATACCCGGATTTCACCATGCGTTTCATTGAATCCGTCAAATCTATGGAAAAGAAGTGGTTTAGCTGGTCAGGAGTTCCCAAATGTTCAGCCAGAAATACGAACGACGCATGGATATCGCCCGGTTGAAGTGTGGTGTCGTAGACATGGGCATCTCCTATAGTGCTGAATACCGAGATTGTGTCGCCATCGAGGATAATAGTGACGTTATCGCCATCTCGATTGTCAAAATGCACATTGGCCTGTGAAGGACGTTGCAACGACGCTGTTATGTTCGTTCCATTCTCAAGTGTCTGACCATTTTTCTGCAACGCTTCATTCGCCATGTCAACGACCATGGTAAAAGCCGATGCGCCCGAAATGAATTCCGTCATGCGTGTCAGAATGTCCGATACGTCTTTGTCTAGTTCAGGTCCGCTCGTTGTCGCTGGTGAACTGTCTGTGCGCTGCGTCGCTGCCGGGTCCACGTCGTAGTCGGCATCGGTCATTTGTGCACGCACGGATGTTTGTAATGTTAAGAGCGAGATCAGTATCGGCAGGATAAATTTTTTCATAACAACACCAGATTTACTTGTTGTGGAAGCATATGCCTCCACGAATCGAAAATCATGCAACGCCTATACTCGCTTGCGGTGGATGACGGGAAAATACGCTTGGCAGAGCATTGAACTGTGCCATCCAAACATCAAAGATCATCAGAAGCAGCGTCGACGGATTCGATCCCGGTTGACGATGATGTTTCTCGATGCAGTGGGTGGGTAGTAATAGCATCAGCTGCAACATCTGTGCCAGAGCAGAATCGTTCATTGCTGTGAGGTTTACCAGCGACTGCCCGTAAATTGCGTCGTGAGCAACGGGCCTCCAACGGAAGGGCGGACTAATATGGACGGTAACAGCGGCGATGCCCTGCAGCCGCAATTCGCGGCCACTTACATTTTCGTATTCAGGGTACCCATCTACGAAATAATGGGCGCTAACCTAAATGTTGGAGTCCTTCACAGAGTTGACGGGCTTCAACCTATCTGCACGCGACTGCCCGCCAAGCTCGACACGAATTGGTCTGGTACAAAACTTGCAACTAATCCTTTGAGACACTCTCCACCAGGCGGGCACGCTTGCATTGACAAGGGGCAATTGTGATTAAGCACGACCTAGACGAAAGTACAAATAGTTGGACCGCAGGAGTCACTCTTCCGGGAGACACGCTCAATGAGTTTCAAGGCAAGTAAACCTGATGATTACAATCGGGAATCTCCTGTTCTCCTATGATGAGGGAGACTTTTCACTGGAGATACCTGAGCTAAAGGTCGCGCATGGCGAGACCGTCGCTA